>Ga0126379_10000091_pt1 | contig 41744 bp, 40 predicted proteins | sample PanSoiMetPlot_24_FD_92640 | JGI IMG/M metagenome (GOLD analysis project Ga0126379, IMG submission 92640) | Tropical forest soil microbial communities from Panama - MetaG Plot_24 | ecosystem: Environmental > Terrestrial > Soil > Tropical forest > Bulk soil | place: Panama | collected 2016-02-17
CCGTGTCCTTCCAGAACAGGTCGCCCGCGAAGACGACGTCGGCGCCCGGCAGGAAGACGACGGAGTCGCCGCCGGTGTGGCCCGGCGGAGTCGAGATGACGACCTCGCGCCCGCCGGTCCAGATCCTCAGCCCGTCGCGATAGGTGAAGTCCGGAAGCGGCAGCGCGGCGAGCATCGCCTTCTCCTCGGGCTTGATTTCCTTGCGCCACTTCAGGTTCTCGGTCCGGACCCACGCCCGGACGTTCTCGTGCGCGAGCAGCAGAGCGCCCTGCTTCGCGAAGACGGCGTCGCCGCCGACATGGTCGAGGTGGTAGTGGGTGTTGACGACCCACCGGACGGGCGCCTTCGTCAGGGCGCGGATCGCCGCGAGGAGCTCCTCGGCGCCCTCGGCGGTCATGAACGCGTCCACGACGACGACGCCGTCGCTTCCGAGGATGAAGCCGGCGTTGCCGACCGACGCGCGGTCGCCCGGCTTCGCGATCGCCGCGTATGCGCCCGCCGCGACCTGGACGAGCTTGAAGTGCGCGGGCTCGGGGGCGGCCGGCGGCGCCGCGCCGATCAGAATCCCGGCGAGAAGAGACAGCATCGAATCCTCACTATAATCCGTGCATGTCCAGCGAGCCGAAACCGACATCGGGACCGCACCGCATGAGGTGCCTCATCAACGACAAGGAGATCTGGGTCTGGTCGGGGTACCGGCTCTGGGACGCGGCGCTCGACGCCGACTCGAAGCTGTGGCACGTCTGCGGGGGGCTGGGCCACTGCACGACCTGCGCGGTCATCCCGGTCTCCGGCGCGGAGAATCTGACGCCGCCGACGAAGCTCGAACGCTTCTCGATGGCGATCTGGGCGTTGAAGCCGCTCGCGTTCATCCGCAAGCGCTGGAAAGGAAAGCCGGTCCGGCTCGCCTGCCAGTCCTACGTGCGGGGGCCGGTCGAAGTCGTCGGCCTCTTCGGCAAGAAGTCGGAGGAGGCACGCAAGGCGCGGGGAATGGACTGATCCCGGGGGGGTCCGCGCCTTGAAGAAAGCCCTCCGCGGAGTTCTCCTCGCCCTCCTCTCGATCTCGCTGCTGTATCTCCTCGCGTCCTGGCTCGTCGGAAGGAAGCTCGCCCGGCGACTGATCTCCGCCCAGGGCCTGGTTCCCCCACGCGAACGGCGCGAGGAGCTCCTCGCCGCGCTCGTCGCGAGCGGCGCGGGGGTCCACGAGCTGCGCCACCGGGGCTCCGCGCTGGATCCGGTCGAGCTCTCCGCGATCCTCGCGACGGCGCTCGGCGCGGGGGGGATCGGGGGGTCTTCCCCCGCTAACTTCGGCGCCGGCCGGCCTCTGATCCTCTTCCTCCACGGCAAGGGGGGCAACGCCGCCGAGTGGCGCCCTGAGGCGCTGCGCGCCCTGGACTGCGGCTACAACGTCCTGCTGCCAGACCTGCGCGGCCACGGCGACAGCGAGGGGGAGTTCGTGACGTACGGCTTCCTCGAGAAGGACGATCTGGCCAACACGGTCGCGACCGCCGGCGCCTTGCTCGGGGCAGAATCCCTTCGCCTGGGAGTCCACGGGTGCTCGGCGGGAGCCGCCCTGGCGATCGAGTTCGCCGCCGGACGAGAGGACGTGGCGGCGCTGTGGCTGGAGTCGCCATACTCGGACCCGTCGGAGATGGCCCGGCACTACCTTTCGGTCGCGACGAGCGTCCCGCCGCGTCTGCTGCGCCTGACGAGCCGCGTCGCCGTCCAGACGGCCGTCGCCCAGGTGACCCGGGACCTCGACCTGCCGCGGACGGAACCGGGCCTCCGGGCAGTCGATCCGCTCGCCTCGATGGCCCGCATCGAGGCGCCGGTCTGCCTCGTCTACGGCGAGAAGGACCAGCTCGTGCCGCCCCGTTTCGCCGCGAAGCTCGAGGCTTCGCTCCCCGCCGACAGCTCGGTCTGGCGGGCCTCCAACGCGGGCCACTGCCACCACGACAACGAGCCGGCGAGGGTCGCGGCCGCGGAGTACGACCGGCGCTGGAGGGATTTCTTCAAGCGCCACCTTCCACTACCGAACTGAGCGCCTCCTCGGGTCCTCGGTGCGCCCTTTCAACTGCCCGCAGGCCGCGCTCGCGTCCGGGCCCCGGCTTCGGCGGACGGTGGCGGTCAGGTGCGCGCGCGCGAGGCGCTCGACGAAGCGGCTGATCGCGACCTCGTCCGGCCGTTTCCAGCCGGGCAGGTAGACGGGATCCTCGTTCAACGGAATGACGTTGACCTTCACCGGAATCCCCGCGAGAAGGCGGGCAAGTCGATCCGCGTCGGCGGGCGAGTCGTTGACGCCGGCGATCAGGACGTATTCCGCGGTCATCCGCCGGCGTGACTCGAGCGGCCACTTCCGCATCGCGGCGACGACTCCGGCGAGCGGGTACGTCTTCGTGATCGGCATGAGGCGGCCCCGCGTCTCTTCTTCTGCGGCGTTCAGTGAGACGGCGAGGTTCGGACGGCGGGGCAGCTTCGCGAAGGTCTCGAACGCCGGCGTGATCCCCGAGGTCGAGACCGTGACGCGGCGCGGCGAGATCAGCTCGAAGAGAACGTCGAGCGATCCGATCACGCCCTCCGGGTTCAGGAACGGCTCCCCCATTCCCATGAAGACGACCCGCGCGCCCGCGGCTTCGCGGCCGGCGTCGTCCAGGACCGAGTAGAGCTGCCCCACGATCTCGGCGGCGGTGAGGTTCCTCCCCCCGCCGAGCCTCCCCGTGACGCAGAAGGCGCAGTCCACCGCGCAGCCGGTCTGGGAAGAAAGACAAACTGTGAATTTCGAATTGCTCGATCGCGAATCTTCGATTCTGGATTTGGGATTGCCCGGGCTTCCAGAGAATGCTCGCGCGTCTTCGAACTCGTTGACCTTGGCCACGGATGCCTCGCCCGGCATGAAGACCGCTTCGACGAGCGCGCCGTCTTCGAGCTTCAGTCCGTACTTGACGCTGCCATCCGCCGACGGCTCGCGGCGGACGATCTCCGGAAGCCGGATCGGCATCTCCTCCGAAAGCCGCGCGCGCAATTCCCTCGGAAGAACACCGATCCGCGCGTAATCGCGGATCCCCTGCCGGTGGAGCGCCTCGAAGACCTGCCGTCCCCGGTATCGCGGCATGCCCCACTCCTCGGCGAGCCGTTCCCACCCCGCGACGGTCAACCCCAGCGGCCCCCCGGCGCTCATGAATCGAGTCTACGCCGCCGTCACTTCCGCACGGCTCGCACCCTTGTCATCCTGAGCGCAGCGAAGGACCTACCCCCCGTCGTGACGAGGGAAGATCCTTCGTCGCTTCGCTCCTCAGGATGACAAGGTGAACTGGATCAGGAAGAGCGCGCCGTGATGCGCCGCAGCGCCGTCCGCCGCGGCAGCGGCGTCCGCGTCCGGACCTTCCGGGTCGGGTCGATGCCGACGGACTTCAGGAACCGCAGGTCCTTGATGTTGATCCGGAACGCCGCGTGCTCGGGCTCGCCCGCGCCGTTTCCATTGCCGTTCCCGTTGCCGTTTCCGGCATGTGCCGCCGATTGGCGTTTTCGGCTCGCCGCGCGCGCCGGCCGGCGATTCACGCCGACCTTCGCGTCGAGAACCATATACAGGTTGTAGCCCTCGTCGCGGATGCGCTGGATGGAGTCGTGCACGCGGCCCGAGCCCGAGATGGACTCGTTGATCGCCTGGCCCAGCTCCTTGAGCATCTCGCGAAGGTGATCGTTCAATTCCATGACCGCGGCGATTATCGCCTCCGCTTCCGCGAAGCGTCAAGGATGTTTCCTCCCGCGAGTCGTGCTAGACTTTCGCATCGCTTTCGGCGCAGCTCTGCGTCCCACCAAGCTCTGATAGCTTTCCCACGATGTTCTCTTTCTTCTCGCATCTGGAGTGCACGAAGTGCGGCGCCACGCTCGAGCGCGGCGACCGCGCGAGCCTCTGCCGTTCGTGCGGCGGCCCGCTCTTCCCGCGCTACGAAAGGGAAAAACTCGACCGCGATTCCACGTCGGGCCGTCCGCGCTCGATCTGGCGCTGGCACGAGATGATGCCCGTCGAGAATCCCGAGAACATCGTCACGCTTGGCGAGGGCGGCGCGCCGCTGCTGCGCGCCGATCGCCTCGGCGAGCCGGCCGGCTTCACGGACCTCTGGATCAAGGACGAGGGCAACAACCCGACCGGCTCCTTCAAGGCGAGGGGCCTGGCCGCCGCGGTCTCCAAGGCGAAGGAGCACGGCGCGACGAAGATCGCCCTGCCGACCGCGGGCAACGCGGGAGGCGCCGCGGCCGCCTACGCCGCGAAGGCCGGAATGGAATGCCACGTCTTCATGCCGCGGGACACGCCTCCCGTCTTCTCGATCGAGTGCGAGCGCTATGGCGCGAGGGTGACGCTGGTGGACGGCCTGATCGACGCCTGCGGAAAGATCGTCGCGGAGCGCGCTCCCCGCGAGGGGTGGCACGACGTTTCGACCCTGAAGGAGCCGTACCGCGTGGAAGGCAAGAAGACGATGGGCTACGAGCTCGCCGAGGAGTTCGGCTGGGAGCTTCCCGACGCGATCCTCTACCCCACCGGCGGAGGCACCGGCTTGATCGGAATGTGGAAAGCGTTCGAAGAGATGGAGCGGCTCGGCTGGATCGGAAGCAAGCGCCCCCGCATGATCTCCGTCCAGGCCGCCGGCTGCGCGCCCATCCCGAAGGCCTTCGCCGAGGGAAAGGCCGCCTCGGAGAAATGGGAGAACGCAGAAACCTACGCTTCGGGCCTGCGCGTCCCGAAGGCGTTCGCCGACTTCCTGATCCTCCGCGGCGTCCGCGAGTCCCACGGCGATGCGATCTCCGTCACCGACGACGAAATGCGCCGCGCCTCCGACGAAATCGGGGAAAAGGAGGGCCTCTTCGTCTGTCCCGAGGGCGCCGCCGTCTGGGCCGCGGCGAAAACCCTCGCCTCCTCGGGCCGCCTCGACCCGAGAACGAAGATCGTCCTCTTCAACACCGGCACCGGCTTCAAGTACCTCCCCTGACGGCCTCCGGTAGAATCAAAGGTTCCATGAGATACGCGTCGGTGCGGCCGCGTTTGGACCCGATCCTTCCCCACGTGGAGAAGCCGGGGAGATACGTCGGGCTGGAGAGGAACATCATCCGCAAGGACCTGTCGACGGCGTCGGTGACGCTCGCGCTGGCGTTTCCGGACTCCTACGAGATCGGGATGAGCCACACGGGTTTGAAGATCCTCTACGAGATCGTCAACCGCCGGCCGGAGTTCGCCTGCGAGAGGGTGTACGCGCCGTGGGTGGACCTCGAGGCGAGGATGCGGGAGAACGGGATCCCGCTCTTCTCGACGGAATCCTTCGCTCCGGCCGCCGACTTCGATGTGCTCGGGTTCTCGCTCCAGGCGGAGCTGAACTACTCGAACATCGTCAACATGCTCGACCTCGCCGGGCTGCCGGTCTGGCAGCGCGACCGGCGGGAGTCCGACCCGATCGTCCTCGGCGGCGGTCCCTGCACGGCCAACCCGGAGCCGATCGCGGACTTCTTCGACGCATTCCTGATCGGCGACGCCGAGGAGGCACTCCCGCGGTTCCTGGACGCGTACGCGGAGGCGCGCCGCGAGAACCTGTTGCGCCGCGACCTCCTCGCGAGGCTCGCCGGAATCGAAGGGATCTACGTCCCTTCCTTTTACGACATCGCTTATCAGGAGGACGGCCGGATCGCGTCGATCGCGCGCAACGACCCGCGCGCGCCCGAGAGGGCAAAGCGAACGTGGGTGCCCGTTCTCAAACCCGACTACTACCCCGAGAAGCCGATGGTCCCTTCCGTGGAGATCGTGCAGGACCGCCTCGGCCTCGAGGTCATGCGAGGCTGCACGCAGGGCTGCCGCTTCTGCCAGGCGGGCTACTGGTACCGGCCCGTGCGCGAGCTCGACCCGGACGATGTCGCCGGCATGACGAAGAAGTTCATCGCGGAGTCGGGATGGAGCGAGGTCGGGCTCCTCTCGCTTTCGACCGCCGATTACTCGCAAATCGAGCCGCTGGTGAAGTGCCTCGCGCCGCAGCTTTCCGACCGGCGGGTATCCATCTCGCTGCCGTCGCTGCGCGCGGAGGCGTTCTCCGTCGGACTCGCCGACGCGGTCTCCGAGGTCCGCAAGTCCGGCTTCACGTTCGCGCCGGAGACCGGATCGGACCGGCTGCGCCGCGTCATCAACAAGACGTTCACCAACGCCGACATGGTCGCGGCGGCGGACGTCGCCTTCGCGCGCGGCTGGGACCTCATCAAGGTCTACACGATGATCGGCCTGCCGACGGAGACGAAGCCGGACCTGGACGAGCTCGTCACGCTCGTCGAGAGCATCCTCGCGCAGGGAAGGAAGCACGGCCGTAAGCAGGTCAACGTCTCCGTCGGCTCCTTCGTGCCCAAGTCCTGGACCCCATTCCAGTGGGCCCCCTTCGACGAAGTCGAGACGCTGGAGAAGAAGCTCGCGTACCTGAAGGACCGGTTCCGGCACGTCCGAGGCGCGAGGATGAAGTGGCACGAGCCGCGAGAGGCGGAGATCGAGTGCGTGCTGTCGCGGGGCGACCGGCGGATGGCGCGCGTCCTCCACACCGCGTGGAAGCTCGGGGTGAAGTTCGACGGCTGGAACGAGCACTTCCGCCACGACCTCTGGATGAAGGCGTTCGAGGCGGAGGGGATCCCGAAAGAATCCTACCTGCGGGAGTACGCGACCGACGAGATCCTTCCGTGGGACGTGCTCGACGTATCGATCACGAAGCGGTTTCTCCAGATCGAGCTCATCAAGGCGAAGCGCGAGTGGCGCACCGAGGATTGCAAGTGGGGGCACTGCTACGCGTGCGGTGTGCCGGGCAACGGGGAGGACACCGTGCTGGCGAAGGGGATGGAGACGACCGGAGAGGCCCCTCACCCTCGCCCTCTCCCGCCGGGAGAGGGAATCCCGCTTCCGTCCGCTTATCGCGACGTCGCGAAGGGGGCGGCTTATCGGCAGAAGGCGATGCCCGATCTGCCATCGGCGGCGAGGAAGCTCCCGTCGCAGGGGCAGGCGGTGTTCCGGCACCGGGTCACGTTCGAGAAGAGGGGGGACGCCAGGCTTCTCTCTCATCGAAACACGATGGACGTCTTCGAGCGGGCGATCCGGGCGGCGGGACTTCCGGCGAGGTACTCGGAAGGGTTCAACCCGCACATGAAGCTCTCGATGGGCCCGGCGCTCCCTCTGGGTCTGGAGAGCCGGCACGAGGTCTTCGACGTGGACGGGATCGCGCCTTTCGGCGAGGACGCCGCCTCGCGCATCAACGCGAAGCTTCCGCCGGGCATCGCCGTCCTCGAGCTGCGCCCGCTCTCCGCCGCCGAGCCCCCCCTCTCGAAGGCCGTCAAGTCGGCCCGGTACGCGGTGCGCCTGGAGTCCGGCGAGCAGATCGACCGGGCGGGCAAGGCGCTCGCCGACGGCTGGCGCGAGAGAGTTCCGGCGTTGAAGTCCTTCGCGCTGGAAAGCAACGCCGAGGGCGCGCGGCTCTCTTTCGAGATCAACCTCGACCAGTCGGCCGGGGACACCTCGACACCGAAGAAGGTCCTCGAGACGCTCCTCTCGATCGCTCCCGAGGCCCAGGCCGCCCTCTCCGTGACCCGCGAGGCGACGATCCTCGGCTGACGCCGGAAGCATGCCGTTTCGAGTCACGGTGACCTCCCGATTCGAGGCGGCGCACAACCTCGTGGACTACCCCGGCGGGCCGGAGCCCCTCCACGGCCACTCCTACAAGGTCGAGGCGGTCCTGGAGTCGAAGGACCTGCAGCGGTACGACCTCGCCGTGGATTTCACCGTCGCCCAGAAGGCGCTCGACGCGATCGCCGCGGAGTTCGACTACAAGTACATCAACGAGCACTCCTGGTTCGCGAAGCGCAACACCTCCGCCGAGAACCTCGCCCGCTACTTCGCGGAGCGGCTGGAAACGAGCGGCGTCCTGGGATGGACGGAGGTCGCCGAGGTCACGGTCTGGGAGGGCCCGAAGAATCGCGCGACGTGGCAGCCCGACAAGCGCTGAAGCGCTGAGGCGCTGCCCCTTTTCGAAGATGAAAAGAAGATGAGAAACCCGCCGCCCGGATTTCCGGCGGGTCAGGCTCGCCTCGCTTGACCGGTCCAGGACGACGGCGCCTCGGAATCCTCGCCGCCGCGATCGCGGCCGTCGCGCTCCCGGCGGGAGCGGCGACCTACACGGTGACCGTGGCGCCGAGCGGCTCGTTCACCTTCAGCCCCTCCTCGCAGACGATCAACGTCGGAGACACCGTCCAGTGGGTCTGGGGCCTCGGCGTCCACTCCTCGACGAGCGGGGCGCTCTGCATCGCCGACGGAAAATGGGACAGCACCCTGATCTCCAACCCGCAGACCTTCAGCGTGACCTTCACGCAAGCCGGGACGTACCCCTACTACTGCACCCTCCACTGCTTCTTCGGCATGACCGGCGAAATCATCGTCCAGGAACCGACCGCGACCCCGACACCGACCGTCACGGCGACTCCGACGACGACGACGCTGCCCACAGGCACGTCCACTCCTTCGCCGCTCCCGGCCACCGCGACGCCGCTCCGGCCCGGAGTGATCCCCACACTCTCTCCCTCCGCCCTGGCCCTCTTCGCCGTGGCCCTCGCCGCGGCCGCCCTCCTCCTGGTTCGACGCTCTTAATCGCGTCCTGTCAGAATGGAGGCGTGCCCCTGGACCTGCGCGAGCTTTCCTCCGCCGACGAGATCGCCGACGCCTACCCGTTGATGCGACAGCTGCGCGACCGGGTCCGCGAGGAGACGTTCGCCGCCGAGGTCCAGCGGCAGCAGCGGCAGGGATACCGGCTCTTCGCCCTCTTCGACGGCGGAAGGATCGTCGCCCTCGCGGGAGTCCGCCGCACGCACACGCTCGCCCGCGGCGAGCACCTCTTCGTGGACGACCTCGTCAGCGCCGAGGGCGACCGCGGGAAAGGCTACGGACGGGAGTTGATGCGCGGCGTGGCGGAGATGGCGAAAGAGGCCGGCCTCGACCGGATCGACCTGGACAGCCGGTTCACCGCGAAAGGCTTCTACGAGAAGCTCGGCTTTCGCTTCCACACCTCGATTCCCTGCTGGATCGGCGTCGAGGAGCTCCTTGGCGGAAGCTGACCAGACGGCCTCGCTTCGCGGCGCCAACGCCGCGCTGGCGGTCCTGACCTTCATCAACCTCTTCAACTACCTCGACCGCTACGTCGTCGCCTCACTGGTCGAGAGCCTGAAGAAGTCCGAGCTCGCCCTCTCCGACACCCAGGCCGGGTCGCTCGTGACCGGCTTCGTGATCGTGTACATGCTGACGTCGCCCCTCTTCGGGACGCTGGGCGACCGGCGGGGACGGCCCGGTCTTCTCGCGCTGGGCGTCGGCATCTGGAGCCTGGCCACGGCGCTCGGCGGCTTCGCGCGGTCCTTCTTCGGGCTCTTCGCGGCGCGCGCGGCGGTGGGGGTGGGCGAGGCGGCGTACGGCACGATCGCGCCGGCGCTGCTGGCGGACTCTTTCCCGGAAGAGAAGCGCGGCAGGGTTTTCGCGATCTTCTTCGCCGCGATCCCGATCGGGTCGGCGGCGGGCTTCGCGCTCGGCGGGTGGGTAGACCAGCACTACGGATGGCGGTCGGCGTTCTTCATCGCCGGGGTGCCGGGGCTGCTGCTCGCGCTGCTGTGCCTCCTCTTGAAGGATCCGCCCCGCGGAGCGAGAGACGTCGCCCCTCACCCGGGCGCTCTCCCTCGGGGAGATGGCGGCTCGTACTTCGGGCTGCTGAAAAATCGGTCCTACCGGCTCACGGTCCTGGGATATGCGGCGTACACGTTCGTTCTCGGAGGGGTCGCGTTCTGGACTCCGGCGTTCCTGGAGCGGATCCGCGGAATGTCCAAGACGGACGCGACCATCGAGTTCGGCGCGATCGTCGTCGTGACCGGCTTCGTCGGCACCTTCGTGGGCGGGTGGCTCGGCGACTTCTTTCTCAAGCGGTCGAAGAACGCCTACCTGCTCGTCTCGGGGTGGGCGACGATCGCGGCGGCGCCCTTCGCGGTGGTGGCTTTCGTCTCGCCCCACCGCTCCGTCTTCCTCCCGGCGATGGTCGTGACCCAACTCCTGATGTTCGCCTCGACGGGGCCGATCAACTCGGCGATCGTCAACGTCGTCGCCCCGACGGAGAGGGCGCGGGCACTGGCCCTGTCGATCCTGGGCATCCACCTTCTCGGCGACGTCCCTTCGCCGCCCCTGATCGGCGCGCTCTCCGACGCAACTTCACTCGAGACCGCGTTTCTGGTCTGGCCGGCGGTCATCGTCGTCGCCGGCGCGATCTGGCTCTACGCCGCTCGGCGAACCTAGATGGCGTCGCCGGTCCGAACGTCCTCCCTGCGGGTTCTTCGCCTGATCCTTCGCGTCTTTTTCCGGCGCGTCGAGATCGCGGGAAGGGACCGGGTCCCGGGCTCCGGGCCGGTCCTCTTCGTGCTCAACCATCCCAACGGCCTCGTGGATCCGCTGTTCCTTCTTTGCTTCTCTCCTCGCCCGGTGTTCTTCCTGGCGAAGGCGCCGCTCTTCCAGATGCCGGTCGTCGGCTTCTTCACTCGCGCCTTTGGATCGATCCCGGTCTACCGCCGGCAGGACTCGGGCACCGACCTGCGCCGCAACCTGGAGACGTTCGCGGCGGCGCGGGCGCTGCTTCGCGGCGGAGGGGCGCTGGCGCTCTTTCCGGAAGGCGCCTCGCACGACGAGCCGAAGATGCTGGCGTTGAAGACCGGCGCGGCGCGGATCGCCCTGGGAGTCGCCTCGGAGCTGGAGCTGCGAATCGTCCCGGCCGGCCTCTACTACACGTGGAAGTCGCGGTTTCGCAGCGGCGCCCTCCTCTCCTTCGGCGAGCCGCTGACCGTCGAGCCGTCGCCCCTGGATGAGCGGGGCCAGCCGGGCGCGGAGACCGTGAAGGAGCTCACGCGCCGAATTGAAGAGGCGCTCGCCCAGGTCACGATCCAGGCCGAGACGCGAGGGGCGCTCGACCTCGTGCGGCGGGCCGAGCGGATCTTCTCGATGGAGCCCGGCGAGTCCGGCGAATCGCTCTCCGCCGAGCTCGATCTGCGCAGGCGATTCCTCGAAGGGTCGGCGCTCCTTCGAGCGGCCGACCCGGCTCGGTTCGAAAGGCTCGCCGCGCGAATCTCGCGGTTCGAGCAGGAGCGGAAGGCGGTCGGCCTGCCGCTCCAGGACCTGGCGCCGGGAAGCCTGCAAGCGGGCACGCTCGCGCGGCTTCTCGCGGAGAACCTCGGAATCCTCCTTTTCCTGCCGGTCGCGGGAATCGGCGCCGCGCTCCACTATCCGGCCTACCGGCTCGCCGGTCGCCTCGCCGACCGGTTCGCTCGGGGCGAGGAAGACCAGGTCGCGGGGCTCAAGGCGGGGACGGCCGCTCTCCTTTTCCCCGCGACGTGGATCGCCTGCGCGGCCGTGGCTGGCGCGCTGCTGGGGTGGCGGGCAGCGGTGGCGGCGGCGCTTCTCGCGCCGATCTCCGGCTACGCGGCGCTGCGCGCCCGGGAGTCGCTCGACGTCCTGATCGGCCGTGGGCGCGCGCTCCTCTACGCGCTGGCCGGCGGATACGCGCTGCGGCGCCTGGTCGCCGAGCGGCGGGCGATCCACGACGAAATCCTGGAGCTCGCCCGGCGGCTCGCAGTCTGAGAAGCGGAACGACCGGAGGCGGAAGAGCGCGAGGCCCTCCCCTACTCAGCTTCGCTTGCGCTTGCTGTGGTCGAGGATCCTTTTGCGGACGCGAATCGCGGCGGGGGTGACCTCGACGAGCTCGTCGTCGTTGATCCACTCGATGGCCCCCTCGATGTTGAGCTCGCGCGGAGGAGTCAGGCGCACGGCGATGTCGGAGGTCGAGGCGCGCATGTTGGTCAGGTGCTTCTTCTCGCAGGGCTGGACGACCATGTCGGAGTCCTTGACCTGCTCGCCGACGATCTGCCCGCCGTACACTTTCTCGGTCGGCTTCACGAAGAAGACGCCGCGGTCGGACAGCCGGTCGAGCGCGTAGGCCGTGACGTCCCCCGGCTCCTTGGCGATCATCGCGCCCTTGGAGCGGTTGGGCAGCGGACCGCGGTGCGGGCCGTACTGGTCGAAGAGGTGGTTGATGAGGCCGGTCCCCTTGGTCAGCGTGAGGAACTCCAGCCGGAACCCGAGCAGCCCGCGCGAGGGGATCGTGAACTCCAGCCGCGTGCGGTCGCCGTGCTTGCCCAGATGCTTCAACTCTCCCTTTCGCTCGCCGACGGACGCGATGACGGGACCGGTGAACTCCTCGGCGCAGTCGATGACGAGCTCCTCGTAGGGCTCCATCAGGTCGCCCGCCTCGTTCTTGTGGAGGATGACCTGCGGGCGGCCGAGGGCGAACTCGTACCCTTCCCGGCGCATCGTCTCGGCCAGGATCGCCAGCGACAGCTCGCCCCGCCCGAGCACGAGGAACGAGTCCGGCTCGGGCCGGCGCTCCATCCGGAGGCCGACGTTTCTCTCGAGCTCCTTCTCCAGGCGCTCGAGCAAGTGCCGGCTCGTCACGTACTTGCCCGACTGCCCCGCGAAGGGCGAGTCGTTGACGCGGAACTCCATCGAGAGCGTCGGCTCATCCACCCGGATGCCGGGAAGCGGCGCGGGGTCCGTGAGGTCCAGGATCGTCTGGCCGATCTCGATGTGCGGGAAGCCGGAGATCATGCAGATGTCGCCGGCAGAGGCGTCGGTGACCTCGACCCGTTCGATCCCCTCGAACATGTAGATCTTGCCGGCCTTGCCCTTCTCGACGACCTCGCCGTCGGGATGGACGACCGCCAGCTCCGAAGCCTTGGACAGGGTGCCGGCGTGGACGCGGCCGATCGCGAGGCGGCCGAGGTAATCGGAGTAGTCGATGTTGGCGACGATCATCTTGAAGGGCGAGTCGCCGATGACGGGCGCGGGGATGTGGTCGAGGATGGTGTCGAGGAGGGGCTTCAGGTCGCCGGACTTCGCGTTGGGGTCGCGCGAGGCGAAGCCGAGGCGCCCGGCGCCGTAGAGGATCGGGAACTCCAGGTGCTCTTCCTGCGTCGCGAGCGAGAGGAAGAGATCCAGGATCTCCTGCTCGACCTCCAGCGTCCGCGCGTCGGAACGGTCGATCTTGTTGATGAGGACGATTGGCCGCTTGTTCCCCTCGAGCGCCTTCTTCAGGACGAACCGGGTCTGGGGCAGCGGCCCCTCCGCGGCGTCCACGAGGAGGAGGACGCCCTCGACCATCGTCAGGATCCGCTCGACCTCCGAGCCGAAGTCGCGGTGGCCGGGGGTGTCCACGATGTTGATGACGACGTCGCGGTAACGGACAGCCGTGTTCTTGGCGAGGATCGTGATCCCGCGCTCCTTCTCGAGCTCCCCGGAGTCCATGACCAGCTCCTCGACGTGCTGGCCGGCCCGGAAGGTGCCGCACTGCTTCAGCAGCGCGTCCACGAGCGTCGTTTTGCCGTGGTCCACGTGCGCGACGATGGCCAGGGCGCGCCGGTCCGCCCGCGTCCGCGCGGCGGCGAGCGTGTCGGAAGGCGACGCAAGCGTCATGGTCTCGTTCATCTTAGAGGAGGTGAAAAACCGAGCAGCGCCACAACAGGGCCCTTCCAGCGATAATTCCCGGGGACCGTGTACAATGCGCCCTTGTCCTCGGGCCCCGAGCCTTCCTTCCGGAGCAGGCGCCTTTTCCCACCCGGCAACCATAAGCATGAGCTCGAATCTTCGTAACGACCTCTCGCGCCACTTCGGACACGAATCGTTTCGGCCGGGACAGGAGGAGATCGTCCGCGCCGCCCTGGCCGGGCGGGACCTCCTCGCCGTCATGCCGACCGGGTCGGGCAAGTCGCTCGGCTACCAGCTCCCAGCGGTTCTCCTGGACGGGCTGACGCTCGTCGTCTCTCCGCTCATCGCGCTGATGAAGGACCAGGTGGACGAGCTGAACCGCAAGGGCATCCCGGCGGCCGCGCTCCACTCGCTTGCCCCGCCGGCGCGGAGGCGCGCCGCGATTGCGGACGCCCGGCGCGGCGCCGTCAAGCTCCTCTACGTCGCCCCGGAGCGCTTCGCCTCCGAAACGTTCCTGCGGGAGCTCCTGGAGCTTCCCCTCTCGCGCTTCGCCGTGGACGAGGCCCACTGCGTCTCGGAGTGGGGCCACGACTTCCGGCCGGACTACCGGCGGCTGGACGAAGCGGCCCGGCGGTGCCGGCGGGCCGACGGCGCTCCCGGCCGCCCTCCGGTCATCGCCTTCACCGCCACGGCGACTCCCGAGGTGCGCGAGGACATCGTGACGCTGCTCGGCCTCTCCACGCCGGACGTCTTCGTGGCGGGTTTCGACCGCCCGAACCTCTTCTTCGACATCCGGCACGTCTCCGGGGAGCTGGAGAAGCGCGCCCTCCTGCCGGAGCTCGTCGCAGGGAAGCGCGCGCTCGTTTACGCCGCGACCCGGAAGTCCACGGAGCGGGCGGCCGAGTCCCTTCGAGCCGCCGGGATCGACGCCTGCGCGTACCACGCCGGCCTCGAGGAGCACCAGCGGACCCGGGTTCAGAACGGCTTCGCGGCGGGAAGGCTTTCGGTCGTCTGCGCGACCAACGCGTTCGGAATGGGGATCGACCGGCCGGACGTGGAGGCCGTGGTCCACTTCGAGATCCCGGGGTCGCTCGAGGCCTATTACCAGGAGATCGGCCGGGGCGGACGCGACGGCCGGTCCGCGACGGTCACGCTCCTCTGGAACTACGTGGACGTCCGGACGCAGGAGTTCTTCATCGAGAGGGACGACGCCGAGGCGGACCCGGCTCGGCCGGGGGCGCCGCTCGATCCCGACCAGCGCGAGAGGAAGCGCGAGCTCGACCGCCGGAAACTCAAGCGAATGATCGCCTACGCCGATTCGACGGCCTGCCTGCGGTCCGTGCTGCTCGGCTACTTCGGCGAGCCGGACGCGCCGGAACGCTGCGGCCACTGCGGCAACTGCGCGAGGCGCCGGCGCCTGGACGCCGACGAGCTGCTCCTGCTTCGGAAGATCCTCTCCGGCGTCGCGCGCGCGGGCGAGCGCTTCGGAAAGCGAAAGATCGTGGCGATGCTGCGGGGCGACACCGAAGATCTCCCCGAGCCGCTCAAGCTGCTTTCGACGACCGGCCTTCTCGCGCAGGAAGACGCGAAGAAGATCGGCCGCTGGATCGACGCCGCGGTGGGAGCCGGTTTCCTGGCCGCCTCGAACGACGTCTACCGCACTCTCTCCCTGACCCGCCCGGGCCGCGACGTCATGACCGGACGCAGTCCCGCCGCGGAGCTGACGCTGCCGGAGCCTCCCCGCGGCCGGGTGCCCCGCGAGCGCAAGCCGCGCGTCCCGACGCTCGACGCCCTCTCCACCCTGGGCGAGAGCGGCGGCACGGACTGGGTCCTCTTCGAAACGCTGAAGAGCTGGCGAAAGCGCGAGGCTGCCGAGCGGTCCGTGCCCGCCTACGTCGTCTTCCACGACCGGACGCTCGCCGCGATCGCCGCCCTGCGGCCCCGCTCGCTCGAGGCGCTCGGCCAGGTCCCCGGCGTGGGCCCGGCCAAGCTCGCGGCCTACGGTCCGTCGATCCTGGAACTGATCCCGCCGGGATAGAGTCGCACCCGATTTCGGAGGTGCGATTTGGTCAAACGCCTTTCGCTCGCTCTCGCGCTGGCCGCGATCGGAGTCTTCGCCGGTTTCGCCGGGGCCGCCGAACCTGCCGGCTCCGCGTTCACTCTCGAACAGGTCCTCTCCGCGCCGTTCCCTTCGGACCTGACGGCGGCGCCCGCGGGAGGAGCGGTCGCCTGGGTCTTCAACGACCGCGGCGTCCGCAACGTCTGGATCGCCGAGCCGCCCGACTACAAGGGGCGGAAGCTGACCGCGTACACCGAGGATGACGGCCAGGAGATCACGGACCTCTCCTTCACCCCAGACGCCTCGAGGATCGTCTACGTCCGCGGAGGCGGGGCGAACCGGCGGGGCGAGATCCCGAACCCAACCTCCCGAACGGACGGGGCAGAGCAGGCGGTTTTCGTCGTCTCCGTCAAGGAGGGCGCGCCGAAGCGTCTGTCGCCCGGCCGCGGTCCCTCCATCTCCCCGAAGGGCGACCGGGTCGCCTGGGTCGCCCGTGTCGGTGACAAGGACCAGATTTCCACGGCCGCGCTCGAGGGAGACGCCGCCCAGGCGCAGCTCTTCAAGGCGCGGGGCGACGAGGGGTCGCTCCAGTGGTCGCCGGACGGATCGAAGCTCGCCTTCGTCAGCCGGAGAGGCGACCATGGCTTCCTCGGCGTCTACGACTTCGGCGCGAAGACGGTGACCTGGCTCGAAGCGAGCGTGGACCGCGACTCGAACCCGGTCTGGTCGCCGGACGGGAAGCGCCTCGCCTTCCTGCGTTTCCCGGCCAACAAGGAGATCCAGTCCTTCCGGCCGCACCGCGAGGGAGAGCCGTGGTCCATCCGGGTCGCGGACGCCGCGACCGGGAAGGGCCGCGAGATCTTCCGCGCGGACAAGGGGCGGGGAAGCGTCTTTCGAAACGTCGTCTCCGGAAACCAGCTCTTCTGGGCCGACGGCGACCGCATCGTCTTCCCGTGGGAGAAGGACGGCTGGACCCACCTCTACTCGGTCCCGCCGGACGGCGGCGCGGCCGCGATCCTGACGCCGGGAGACTTCGAGGTCGAGTACGCGTCGCTGTCGAAGGACCGCAAGCGGATCCTCTTCAACTCCAACCAGGACGACATCGACCGACGGCACGTCTGGAGCGTCTCTCCCTCGGGAGGAAAGCCCGTTGCCCTCACGTCGGGCAAGGGAATCGAGTGGGAGCCGGTCTCGACCAGCGACGGCGGCAGCGTCGCGTACCTGCGCTCCGACGCCCGGAGGCCCGGGCGGCCGGCGATCCAGGCCTACCAGGCCGGCGCCGCCGCGCGGGACCTCGCGCCGTCGGCGATCCCGCAGGATTTTCCCGAGCGGTCGCTCGTGGTCCCCGAGCAGGTGATCTTCCCGTCGGCCGACGGGATGAAGATCCACGGGCAGCTTTTCCTGCCGGCGGGCTCGAAAACGGAGAAGCGGCCGGCGGTCATCTTCTTCCACGGCGGCTCGCGCCGGCAGATGCTGCTCGGCTGGCACTACAACTTCTACTACCGGAACTCCTACGCGTTCAACCAGTACCTCGCCAGCCGCGGCTACGTCGTGCTGTCGGTCAACTACCGGAGCGGCATCGGTTACGGCATGGAGTTTCGCGAGGCGCTGGACTACGGAGCGGTCGGCGCGTCGGAATTCAACGACGTCCTCGGCGCCGGCCTGTACCTGAAGGGCCGCGCGGACGTGATCCCGGACCGGATCGGGTTGTGGGGCGGCTCCTACGGCGGCTACCTGACCGCGATGGGCCTGGCCCGCGCGTCGGACCTCTTCGCCGCCGGCGTGGATTACCACGGCGTCCACGACTGGAACGACGTCATCACCAACTTCGAGCCCGCGTACGATCCGGCCAAGAGGCAGGAGGCGGCGCGACTGGCCTTCGATTCCTCCCCGATGGCGTCGGTCAAAACGTGGCGGTCGCCGGTTCTCCTGATCCACGGCGACGACGACCGCAACGTCCCCTTCGGCCAGAGCGTGGACCTCGCGCAGGCGCTTCGCCAGCGAGGAGTCGAGTTCGAGGAGCTCATCTTCCCAGACGAGATCCACGACTTCCTCGTCCACGCGCACTGGCTGGCGTCGTACCACGCCGCGGCGGACTTCCTGGACCGGCACCTGCGCGGGGCGAAGCGATGAACAGGAAGTGAAGGGCCACGTCGTCTATTCGAGTGGGAAAGGGCGCATCTGCCCGAAATGCGGATGGCCGGCGGACGACTGCCATTGCGCCGGCGAAATCGCGGAACCGCGTGCGCCGGTGCCGGCGAAGCTCACGGCGAAGCTGAGGGTCGAGAACGCGGGGCCGGGCAAGAAGGTCACGGTCATCGACGGGCTGCCCAGGAACTCCGAGTTCCTCGCCGCGCTGGCAAAGGAATTGAAGAAGTCCTGCGGAACCGGGGGAAAGGCCGGGGACGGCTCCGTCGAGCTCCAGGGAGACCAGCGCGAGCGCCTTCAGGACCTTCTGACCCGGAAGGGCTGGACCGTGAAAGGGGGAATCCCGTGACGACCCGCGTCTACCTCGTTCGCCACGGTGCGACGGTCCTGACCGCCGAGGACGCCTTCGCCGGCGAAACGAACGTCGAGTTGTCGGAGGAGGGCCGCGCTCAGGCGCGGAGCCTCGCCGCGCGCCTGGCCGGGGAGCCGATCGCCGCCTTCTACGCCTCGCCGATGAGCCGGACGCTCGAAACCGCGAGGATCCTGGCGGAGCCGCACCGGATGGAGGTCCAGCCCAGGGACGGACTGCGCGAGATCTCCCACGGCCACTGGGAGGGACGCAAGCGCGCCGAAGTCGAGAAGCTCTTCCCCGAGGAGTACGCGCGGTATGAGAGCGACCCCTTCTCGTCGGCCCCGGCAGGCGGAGAAAGCGGCCTGGCCGTCACTGCCCGGGCCCTCCCGGCGCTCCTCGAGATCGTCGAGGAGAACCGGAACCGCCACGCCCTCCTCGTCTCCCACAAGGCGACGATCCGTCTCCTGATCAGCAACCTCCTCGGCTTCGACCCGCGCTCCTACCGGGACCGCCTCGACCAGAGCCCCGCGTCCCTCAACATCCTGGACTTCAAGGACCCGACCCGCGCCCGCCTGACCCTCTTCAACGACACCTCCCACTACTCCCCGAGCGGCTCCGCCACCCCCGAAATCCCCGCCGCCCGCCTCTCGAAGTGGTGGAGCCCCGGCTAACGCTTGGGGTCAGGTCTATGTTATACATTATGCGGAAACGTCGTTCCGCCGCGCCCGCTTGTGTTCCGCCACATAGTGTATGATGTAGACCTGACCCCAAGACACTCCCCGGGGCCCTACCTCGCCAGGAGAAGGAGGGCGGACGGCAGGGCCAGGCCGGCGAGGAGGAGGCCGGTGACCAGCGCGGGACGGCGAGAGAGCCGGTAGGCCATCACGATCCCGAGGATCGTCGTCAGGATCAGGCCGGCGCTGGCGCCGAGCGAGAACCATCTCATCGCGGCGGCTTCGGGCTTGCGCCTCGAGACGCCCGGCAGGACCTGGTCCTTGTGGATGTCGGTGAAGAGCGTGATCGCATTCGCCGGCTTGTAGCTGCCGTCCTTCTTCGCGTCGTTGAAGCGGAAGACCTGCCACGCCCCGCTGACCGCGAAGACGATTAGGAGCGGCCCGAACAGACTTCCCAGGTAGAGGTGCAGGAGTCGCAGCTTTCTCATGACGCGGATCTTAGCGGTTGCCGCTCCACGCCGGATCTGACACGATCCTCCGAATGCCTTTTTCCGGTTTCGGTTTCCATCCCGACCTGATGCGCGGTGTCCGGGACATGGGGTTCGCCCGGCCGACGCCGATCCAGAAAGACACGATCCCTCCCGCGATGGAAGGCCGCGACGTGCTCGCGTGCGCGATGACCGGCAGCGGCAAGACCGCGGCGTTCCTTCTCCCGATCCTGCACCGGCTGATGGGAAAGAAGCCCGGGGTGACCCGGGCGCTCGTCGTGACGCCGACGCGGGAGCTCGCCGCGCAGATCGACCAGCACGCCAACGACCTCGCCGCCCACACGCGCTTGCGCGCCGCCTCGATCTTCGGCGGGGTCGGCATGGTCCCGCAGGAGCACGCCTTCCGGACCGGCGTGGACATCCTGGTCGCGACGCCGGGCCGCCTGCTCGACCACTTCCGGTTCCCGTACGCGAAGCTCGAAGGGCTGGAGATCCTGGTGATCGACGAGGCCGACCGGATGCTCGACATGGGATTCCTGCCCGACATCCGGAGGATCCTCCGGCACCTCCCCGCCCGCCGCCAGACTCTCTTCTTCTCCGCGACGATGCCGCCGCCGATCCTGGAGCTGACGCGAGAGATGTTGAAGCACCCGTTCACCGCCAACCTCGAGCGGGCCGCCGCGCCGGCAGTTGGGATCACCCAGGCCGTCTACCCCGTGGCCCAGAACCTGAAGGCGCCGCTGCTCCTTGAGCTTCTACGGCGCGGAGACATCAAGAACGTCCTGGTCTTCACGCGGACCAAGCACCGGGCCAACCGCCTGGCCGAGACGCTGTCGAGACGGGGCGTCGCCTGCGAGCGAATCCACGGCAACCGCTCCCAGGCGCAGCGGACGGCGGCGCTCGCCGGGTTCAAGTCGGGTCGGTTCCGGGTCCTCGTCGCGACCGACATCGCCGCGCGCGGGATCGACGTCGAGGCGCTCTCGCACGTCGTCAACTTCGACGTGCCCAACGTCCCGGAGGACTACATCCACCGCGTCGGGCGGACCGCCCGGGCGGAGATGACGGGCGACGCCTTCACGTTCGTGTCGCCTGAGGAGGAGGGGGACCTGCGCGCCATCGAGAAGGCGATCGGAAAACGCCTCCCGAGGGTGATCGTGCCGGACTTCGACTACCGGGCCGCGCCGGCGGACAAGCTCGAGGTCCCGATCGCCGAACGGATTGCCGCGATCCGCGCCCGCAAGGCGCAGGAGCGGGCCCGGGCCAAGGAGAAGGCCACGCGGCGCGAAGCCCGGAAGGCGAAGGCCACCGCGCCGGAGCCGGCCAGGGCGCACCCGCCGGCGTTCCACGCCAAGCCGGGGGGCGGCCCTCCGAGAGCCGACGAAGAGAAGGCGACGAAGCCGTTCGGCCGCTACGGCCGCAGGTTCCGCTGAGCTACTTGCCGGCAGCGCCGCCGTAGACGGGGAGCGTGCCGGGAAACGACGGAGAAGATCCGGGCAGGGGAACGTTCCTCCCGCGCGCGAAGACCTCGTGGCGACCGCGGGTCTTGTACCACTCGGCGACCGTCGCGGTCTGGAACATCTCCTCGATGATCTTTCTCCACCCCACGCCCGTGTTGTACGCGCAGAACGAGATCTCCCCCATCTGAGTGGCGTACGGGATGATGCACATCTCCGTGCGGCGGAAGTCGTAGTTGAAGAGGTCCTGGAACCACATCCCGCCCACGAAGAAGACACGCCAGTCGAAGCGCCGCTTGTTCGCCGAGAAGCCGAGCTTGCCGCCGGTGTGGCCGTCCATGATCCGGATGACCTTCCACGGCGAGAGCGTCGCGGGAATGCCGGTCGGCCGCAGGTTGCGCAGGATCGCGAGCCCCATCTGCAGCGCGGTCCAGGTCTTGCGCCGCGCCGAATCCGTGATCGCCTTGACGTCGTCGAGGAGCCGGTCCACGTCCAGGATCGAAGGGACCGTCACCGTCTTCTTCGACTTCGAGTCCACCAGCAGCATCGTGCCGATCCCGCAATTGGGGTGGCATCCGCACTTGAAGGATCCCCACTCCGACTCCAGCCCGCCGAGCAGGTCCTTCAAGTCCGACAGCGGCCCTGACGCGGAAAGCGGATACCAGTCGCGCATCGGCTCGCCGAGGCCCGCCTGGTCCCTGGCGTCGCGGGCCAGCTCGGAAAGCGTGTAGCGCTGCCTGCGGCGGGTTTCCTCGTCGATGTCCTCGTCGCGCCCGGTGAAAGAGACCGGCTGGAAGGCAACGGCGTTGACCTTGTCCACGTTGGCGATCGCAAACTTCAGGATGTCGCCGACCTGGTGGTTGTTGACGCCGTTGACGATCGTCACCACCAGCGTGATGTCCACCCCGTGGCGGCGCAGGTTCTCGATCGCCTGGAGCTTGACGTCGAAGAGGTTGCCGACCTTGCGGTGCTGGTTGTTCTCGTTGCCGACGCCGTCGAACTGCAGGTACGCGAAGCGCAGCCCCGCATCGGCCGCCTGCCTGGCGAAGTCCTCTTCCTGCGCGAAGCGGATCCCGTTGGTCGCGCACTGGACGGAGAAGTAGCCGAGCTCCCGCGCGTACCGGATCGCCGGGAGGAAGTGCGGGGAGAGGGTCGGCTCGCCCCCGGAGAACTGCACGGAGAGTTGCCGGCGCGGCTTGACGGACGCCGCGTCGTCGAGCAGCTTCTTGACGTCTTCCCACTCGAGCTCGTGGACGAACCCGACCTGGTTGGCGTCCATGAAACAGGGGTTGCACATCATGTTGCAGCGGTTGGTCAGGTCGATCGTCAGGACGGCGCCGCGGCCGTACCGGATCGAGGAGGTCCCGTGGTTGTGCAGGCCGTCCTTCGGGATCCGGAAGTCCCGGCCCGGATACAGCGACTCCAGCCGCTTGAAGAAGGCGGGGTCCGTGGACATCACGTCCTCGAAGTGCCCGTGCTTGGGGCACTCCTTCTTCATCACGATCCGGCCGTCCTCTTCGACGATCCGGGCGCGGATCTCGCCGGGGTTGCCGTCCACGAGGACCTTCCAGTCCGCGTCGCCCGACAGGATCTGTGTCCGGACCTCCTTCACGCAGCCGGGACAGAGCGAGTCTGTCTCCCTCGGAAACCCGAGGTTGGGGAAGGAACGCTCGCGCTGCTTGAGCAGTGGCCCCGGGGCCCACTTCGGCTGAAACGAGCGCTGCGGAAACCGGCGGTCGACCGCGCGGACAGCGCGCCAGAGCGCGTCAGCCCCGCTCCTCAGCCCTTCGTAAAGTAAGGTTCTCATGTCCGAAGCCTCATGGCCCCCTCTGGAGACGCGGCAAGCGAACGCGTCCTCCTGAAAGACTCGCCGGATTCTAACCTAAGCGCGTCCGGCCAGCCGGCGTGAAGAGTTCGCGCCAAAGCGCAGCCCGGAGAACGCGCTCAAGTCGCGACTCGCGACGCCGGAGAGGACGTCGGCCATCACGATCGAAGTAACGGGAGCAAGGAGGATGCCGTTTCGAAAGTGCCCGGCGGCCGCGAAGAGGCCGGGCAGGCGCTCGCGCCCCAGGACCGGAAGCCCGTCCGGCGTTCCGGGCCTCAGTCCCGCCCAGGCCCCGCGAAAAGCCGCTTTCGCCGCGGACGGAACCAGGCGCTCGGCGGCGGCGAGGAGCCGCTCGACTGCTCCCGCCGTGACGCTCTTGTCGAAGCCGGCGCGTTCGGCCGTGGACCCGAGCAGCAGCGAGCCGCCCCGAGGCACCATGTAGACGTCGCTCGACTCCAGGACCGTCGAAAGCGGAACGGGAGACTCGATCTCGACGATCTGCCCGCGCACGGGCTCCACCGGAACGGGGAATTCCGGATCGAAACCCGCCCAGGCTCCCGCCGCGTTGACGACCTTGTCCGCCTCGACGGCGCCGCGGTCGGTCTCGACGCCCGCGCAGCGCCCGCCAGCCTCGAGGACCCGAAGCGCGCGGGTCTCCGACAGAAAGACGACGCCGCGTCGCTCTCCCGAGAGGCGAAGCGCGCGCGTCAGGAGGCGGTTGTTGACGTAGCCTTCGTCCGGAAAAAAGAGCCCTTCGCGAATCTCGCCCGAAACGGCGCCGCCGGACCTCGACGCGATCTCCGCCGAGCCGCAGGGCTCGACGCGAAGCCCCGCCCGGCGCTGCCACTCGAACGCTTCGAAAGGGCCGCGCTCGCCGGACAGGGCACAGCGAAGGATCCCGCAGCGCCGGTAGCCGACGTCCATCCGGGTCTCCTCGGCGAGCTCCCCGACCCAGCGAGGGTAGAGGTCCCGGCTCTCCAGCGCCAGGTCGAGAAGCGGCCCCGGCTCGAGGTTCTCCGCCTGGGGCGCGAGCAGCCCGGCCGCCGCTCCGGACGCTTCGCCGCCGGGCTGGCCCCTCTCGATCACCGTGACCGCGGCGCCCCGTCCGGCGAGCTCCCGAGCCAGCGCGCACCCGATGACGCCGCCGCCGACGATGGCGACGTCCGCGCGGCTCCCCTTCATGTTCTCGGGCGCCCCCGGCCGAAAAAGTAACGCCGCGCCGCCAGCCCCAGCAGCTGCGCCGCCCCGTAGGTGACCGCTCCGGCGGCGAGGACGCTCGCCACGGGAGGAAGGAGGGACGCGCGCCGGGCGGGAAGCAGGCGAGACGTCCGCAGGGCGCCGCGACGCAGTCCCTCGGCCATCCCGGCGGCCAGGACGCTTGCCGCGGCCGCGCCGGCGCGCTCGAGCGGCGAGGCGGGACGTCCCGAGACCCGCGCGATGGACAGGAGCAATCGGTCGAGCGCCAGCGCCTGGAACGCGACGTGCTCTCCCAGCGCCGCGATCGCGCCGCAAAGGAGCGCCGTCCTACCGGCGAGCCGGCAGGCCAGCTCGTCGCGGGAGAGGTCCGGGTTGCGGCGCCTCAACCGACCGACCGCCTCGACGACCTGCTCGGGGTCCTCCGGGGAGAACGCCGCCGCGGCCAGGGCCTCGTACATGACTCGAATCCTACCGCCGGTCCGGGAATTCAGCCGGTCCCGCCGTGTTATGTTTCGGCGGTTTTCGGAAAGGAGCTCTCGTGAAGAAGTTCTTGGTGTTGATGACGCTGCTCTGCGCCGTTCCGGTCCTGGCCGCGCAGACCACGCCGGCCGCGAAAAAGAAGACGGCCGGAAAGGAGAAGAAAGTGGCCACTCCGCGCGACTACGCCAATACCCTGGCGACGCTCCAGACAGACATGGGCGACATCACCATGAAGTTCTATTACGACAAGGCTCCCCACCACGTGCAGAACTTCGTGGACCTGGCCGCCAGCGGGTTCTACGACGGCACGATGTTCCACCGAGTCATCCCGGGCTTCATGATCCAGGGGGGCGATCCCAACACGAAGAAGGCCGAGGACCCGATGCACCCCTACGGCACGGGCGGCAACGTCGTGGACGGCAAGGAAGTCCGCCTCAAGGCCGAGTTCAACGACATCTCCCACAAGCGCGGCATCGTCTCGATGGCCCGCGCCAACGATCCCAACTCCGCCTCGTCGCAGTTCTTCATCGTAGTGAAGGACTCGACCTTCCTCGACAACCAGTACTCGGCCTTCGGCGAGGTCGTCTCCGGAATGGACGTCGCGGACAAGATCGCCGCCACGCCGCGCGGCGCCAACGACCGGCCCAACTCCCCGATCCGCATCAAGAAGATCCTCCTCACGCAGGCCAAGTCGACCTCCTGATCGGGTGATCCCTCCCGAGTTTTCCGGATTGGAACGGCTCGCCCGGACGGCGGGCGCCGTTCCGGTCGCCGTGGAGATCCTTCCGGGAGACGTGGGCCGCCGGCGATACCTGCGGCTGACCCTTTCGGAAGGCGCAAGCGTCCTCGGAGTCTTCTACCCGCCGGAGGAGTCCGACTCTCGCCGGCGCTGGGTCGCGGCGCGCAGCGCCCTGAGAGAGCGGCTTCGCGTCCCGGGCCTTCTCGCCGACGACGGCGAGGGCAACCATCTCGTCGAGGACTTCGGCAAGTCGGACCTCGCGGCGCGGCTGAGGTCCATGCCGCACGAGCGCGCGGACTGGCTCTCCCGCGCTTCCTCGGCCGCCGCGATCCTCGCGGCGATGCCCGATCCCGGAATTAACCGCCCCTTCGACGCGGCATTCTTCCGGCGCGAGCTCGAGCTCGCCCGCGAGGCGGTTTTCGACATGTTCCTGGAAGAGCCGCTCTCGCCCGAGGACCGGGTCTCGCACGACGCCTGGGCGGATGCGCTCTGCGCGGAGGTCGCCGGTCACCCGGCGGCGCTCTGCCACCGCGATTACCACGGCAACAACCTCTTCCCGCTCGGCGACGGCGTCGGATGGATCGACTTCCAGGACCTGAGGCCGGGGCCCGACACGTACGACCTGGCGTCGCTTCTCTGGGAGAGGACGACGCTCGACTGGATGACGCCCGAGCTGGCGGACTCGGTGATCGAGTCGTACGCGCGGGCGCGGGGCACGGCGCCGGCCGCCTTCCGCTCCCGGTTCGACCGGGTTCTCCTCCAGCGCGCCTGGAAGGTCTGCGGCACCTTCGCGAGGGCGGTGGCGCAGGGCAAGGGCGAGGTTTACCGCCGGTACCTGCCGGGAGAGCTCGCGCTGGTCAGCCGGCTCCTTTCGGACGGCGCCCACGACCGGGCGTTCCGGCGGGTTTTCGAGGCGCGGCTGGCGGCGCTCTGCTAAGCTTCGCTCCAGGAGAACACCGATGTTTGGTTCACTCGGCCTGCCGGAGCTCCTGGTCATCCTCCTGATCGTGGTCATCATTTTCGGGGCCAACAAGCTCCCGCAGCTAGGCAAAGGCTTCGGGCAGGGGCTCCGCAATTTCAAGGATGCGGTCAAGGGCGACGAGCCGGCTCCCCCGCCCCCCAAAGACGCCGGGCCAAAGACGTCCTAACCGTTCCCGACAACACGTTTCTCGTGCCGTGGGGAGGGCCTTGCCCCTCCCGCCCGGTCTTGTCCTCTCGAAAAAAGGAATAGCGCCGCTTGGTCGAGTACGTCCCTCCGCGCTTCGCTTCCTCGGGATGACAAGGAATAGAGCGCGCGCACAACTCGCGCAGGCCGGGCGCTTCGACGCGACTATTTCTTCTTCGCGATGTCGGGAGAGACGCGGGCTTTCTCGCGAGGGAGGCGGATGTTCAGGATGCCCGCCTTGTTGCGAAGCGTGTTGCGGTGGATTCCGAGCGAGTGCGCCGCGCGGCCGAGATTTCCGGAGGATCGCTTCACCGCTCCCACGATGTATTTCTTTTCGAACTCTTTCTTCGCGAGGTCCAGCGAGATTCCGTGAGAGAGCAGTTCATCGATGATCTGCTGAAGCTGTCCATCGAGATTCACTTCCGCCCCCCGCGCCTTTTTTTCGAAAATGGAGCGCGCATCTTAGCAAATCGATTCGTCAAACGCGCGTCGCGCGCGAAATTTTTTTTCGAGAAAATTTCCGGCGTCGAGCCGCGCCGCGATCGTGACACAGATTAAGGAGGATTTTTTTCGTGCCACCCAACGACGCCGCGATTCGCCGCGAGAATGGAGTGACGAAACCAAAAAAAGAAGAGGCGAGGAGCGCCTCTCCGAATTTTTTTTGGAAGCGGGACGCTTCTACTTCAGCTCGACCTCGTCTCCGACCTGGATCAACCGGAACGAGTCGGTCAGCCGCACGACCGCCCAGCGGTCGCCGACCATGAGGACGGCCGCCTCGCCGAGATACGTCCGCGGTATCTGCACTCCCGCCGGCGGAGGAAGGTTGACCCAGTAGGAGCCGACCGGCTGGATCCCGAACTGTTCCCCCCAGACGTAGCGATACACCGTTACGAAATCTCCCGGGGCGAGGCCGCTGGCCATCCCGAGATCGATGATGACGACGTGGCCGCTCCCGAGCGCGACCAACCCGTCCTGCGTGAAGATCACCCGCCCATTCGGCTTGCCCGAGGGGAGGTCGCCAGCGACCAAGGGAGGAGACTTTCGCGCGAGGGGGATGGGAACCGGCTCGAACGGCTTGAGATAGGTCCCGATCGGGATGTCGGTGCACGCGTTCGTCACCCGGACGATCCCCGCGCGGCCTTCGACGCTGTGGACGACGGCCCGGCCGCGGTACTGGTAGAAGCGACCGATGCTCTTCCCGGTCACCGGATGGAAGACTTCCTGCTCCGGAGAGACGAGCCAGAACTCGTCGCCGATCTTCAAGCCCTTGTCGGCGCCGCCGTTGACGTAAAGGAGGTCGTCGGTGACGAAGTTGACCTGCTCGGCGATGCTTTCGGCCCCTTGGATCTGGACCGGGAACGTCTCCCTCAAAGGCCCGAGGTAGCCGAAGCAGTAGATATCCGCCTCGAAGCCCAGGGCCTGCGGGGCGTTCTCCGTCGGCAGAGCGACCGGGGTTTCCGGCGCCCGCGACACTTCATGCACCTGCGGGCTCGTGATCGTTGTCTTTCCGCCGACGGCGGCGGGCGGAGGACCTTTGGGAGGAGGCGCCTGGGCGTTCAACGCCCCGGCAATCGACACGAAAACGGCAACCAGGAAGATCCGGGAAGGGAGACGCATGGCGGCTCCTTACGAATTTCGGCTGGTCTTAGATTCTACCTTAGTTTACTAGTTCTTCGCGCTGGTGTCCACGGAGGCGGACGCCGGCTGCACCTTCAGCTTGGGGACCCGGCCCTTCGCGGTCTTGGCGTACTGGCTGGCCGGAAACTCTTCGATGACACGAGAATAGAACCTCGCCGCCTCCTCGTCCCGGCGAAGCCTCCTCAGCGCCTCTGCCTGGTAGAAGAAGAGCTTGTCCTTGCCGGAGTACTCCGGGAACCGCTGCTCGAGCGACGCCCACCGCTGGAGCGCCGCCGAGGGCGATCCCTTGCGCATGTAGAAGTAACCCACGCCGAATTCGTGGTCGGCCAGCGAGTCGGTCAGTCTGCGGATCCGCTCGCGCGCCACCGTGACGTAGGTCGAGTTGGGATACTCCTGGATGAGCACCTGGTACTGCTGGAGCGCCTCGCGGGTGGAGGTCTGGTCGCGGTCCGACTTCTCGTGCTCCTTGTCGTAGCAGTAGGCGAACTGGTACCGGGCGTAGTCCCGCTGCGGCGCCCCGGGGTAGCGGTTCAGGTAATCGCGGTAGCGGAACCGGGCCTCGGTGTATCCCGTGGTCCCCGCCTGGCGGAAGTAGGAGTCGGCGACGAGAAGGAGCGACTGCCGCCCTTCGGGATCGTTGGGATACGTCTCGAACACGAAGTTTAAGTACTTGCGCCCGTCCTCGAACTTCTTCTTCGCGAGCAGGGCCTTGCCCTTCTCGAAGAGGACTTCCTTGGGCGAGTTGAGCAGCTCGAGGGTGGTCTTGTCCGGCTTCTTGGGCCCGCTCGAGCAGGCGGCCGCGAAGAGGAGGATGGCGGCGGCAACCGATCCGGCTGCCAGCCGGAACGGCCGCGGCCCCTGCCTCGATGTGTCCTCCAGGTGGATCAAACCCGAACTCCTCCGCGGGAGGCGGCCTTCAACGCCGCGATCGCCGACTTGACGTCGTCGCGACCGTAAACCGACGTCCCGGCGACCAGAATTTCCGCCCCCGCCTCGGCCAGCTGTCCTGCGTTGGCCGGTTCGACTCCCCCATCCACCTCGATCAGGGCCCTCGCGCCGGCCTCCCGGACGGCCCCGCGAACCCTCTGGACCTTGGAAAGCGACGCCGGGATGAACGGCTGTCCTCCCCAGCCCGGGTTGACCGACATCACGACGGCGAAATCCAGGTCGTTCCAGCACTCGTCGAGGGCTTCCGCGGGAGTGCCGGGGTTGATCGCCGCGCCGGCCCGCGCGCCACCCTTCCGGATCGCGTCGAGACAGCGCTGAACGTGCGGGGTCGCCTCGAAGTGGACGGAAATCCAGTCCGCGCCCGCGTCGAGGTAGCTCGAGAGCGTACGCTCGGGCCGCTCGATCATCAAGTGGACGTCCAGCGGCAGCCGGGTGGCCTTCCGGATGGCCTTGACGACCGGCGGACCGATCGTGAGGTTTGGGACGAAGTGGCCGTCCATGACGTCCACGTGGACGAGGTCGGCGCCCCCCTCCTCGGCGGCGGCGAGCGCGTCGGCCAGGCGGGCGAAGTCGGCGGCGAGGATCGAAGGCGCGATCCGGACAGTCATCGAGCCGCCTCCCCGGGGCGCGAGATCGTCAGCGAGACGACGTCGCGGTTGGAGATCGGGGAACCGGCGGCCGGGACCTGTTTCAGGATCGTGTTCGCCGCGACACCCTCGTATGCCTCGTAGCGAGCGCTGCCGACCCGGAACCCCCTGCTGGCGAGGGCCGCGCGGGTTTTTTCGGCGTCGCGGCCGACGAGATCTGGCATCACGTACCGGACTTCGGGCGCCCCGCGGTTGGTCAGGACATCCACGACGCCGTTTCGGCCGGCCGGAGCGTCCGGCTCGGGGTCCTGAGCCACCACGCCGACCTTCGCCCCGGCGTCCCGGTACCAGGAGACGCTCCCGAGCTGGAGGGAATCCTGGACGAGCTTCAGGGCCGCCGCCCTCGGAGGCAGACCCGTGAGCTCGGGGACTTTCGTCTGTTTTGCGCCCAGGGAGACCAAGACCTTAACGACCTGCGCCGGCTTGGCAAGCGACCCGGCCTCGGGAGTCTGGTCGAGGATCCGATCGCGCGGGACCTTGTCGTCGTTTCGGGCGCGGGTCGGCTGGTCCTCGACCTTCAGCCCGGCGTCGTGGGCGATCCGAATCGCGTCGAGGACGGTCTTGCCGGTCAGCTCCGGGACGGTCACGGACCGCCCGACGATGGACCGCTGAAAGGCCACCCATGCCCCTCCCAGGAAGATCCCGAGGAGCAGCACGCCGTAAGCGACCCGAAAGAGCAATCTCGCCACGAAGAAACGCTAACACGTTCCGCCGGCCCGGTTCGGGAGGAGAATTGAGGTCCTGCCGCTCGGGAGGGTGTCATGTCGCTGAGCAGATTCGGATTCCGTCTCGCGGGAGCCGTGGTCGTGTCGGTCGCCGCGATCCTGTCGGGGGGCGCGGCGATGCTCGCCTCCTGCGGACCGTTCACCGACTTCACGGACGCGGGCTTCTGTCCCTTCGTGCTGGAGATCTTCTATTTGGGGATCACCACGGGAACGACGCCGACGACCTACGACCCGACGAGCCCCGTCACGCGGCTGCAGATGGCGGCGTTCCTGTCGCGGACCGTGGACGGCGTCCTTCGTCGCGGCCGCCGGCGATCGGCCCTGAACCAGAACTGGACCCCTCAGAACGACATCGTGCTTCCGACGACCTCGGTCGGACTTCAACCCCTCCTCCTTCAGTCCGACGGCGCGGATGTCTGGGTCGCCACCGTCAACGGCGGCGCCGGCGTCGTCCGGGTGAGAGCGAGCGACGGCAAGGTCCTCGAGAACTGGACGGTCTCGTTCCCGTCCGGGGTCCTCGTCGCTCTCGGCCGCGTGCTCGTCGTGGATTCGTCCGGCAACCTCTCGTATCTCGATCCACGCCAGCCGCCCGGATCCGTGACTACAGTCGCGAGCAGCCTGACAAATCCCACCGACCTCGTCTTCGATGGGGCCAGCGTCTGGGTCTTCGGGACGGCGGGGCCCGTCGGTCAGGTCGTGAGAGTGTTTCCCGGCTTCGGGACTCCCTGGGCCTCGTTGACGGTGACGGCCGGCTTCTCAGAGCCGTACGGCGCGCTTTTCGACGGCAAGAATGTCTGGGTCACGGACCCCGGTGCGGGCAACCCGGGAACTCTCCTCAAGCTCGACGACCAGGCGGCGATTCTTCAGACCGTGACGGTCGGCGCTACCCCGAGCCGTCCCGTGTTCGACCAGGCGAACATCTGGGTCCCCAACACCTCCTCCAACTCGGTGACGGTCGTCCGAGCCTCGACGGGACTGGTCCTTCAGACGCTGACCGGCAACGGCCTGGAGTTTCCCTATCAAGCGGCCTTCGACGGCGAACGCATCCTCATCACGAGCCCAGGCGGTAACCGCGTTTCTTTCTGGAAAGCCGCCGACCTTACGCCGTTGGGAATGGTATCGACCGGAGCGTCAACCCAACCGCATGGCGTCTGCAGCGACGGCTCTTCCTTCTGGGTTGCGCTGACGGACGCGAGCCGCATCGCCCGGTTCTAAAGCCTGAAAGGAGGCCTTGTGAAGATCCGCTCCTTCCGCTAGCGATCGGGTCGGTTGACGAGACGGCCCCGGATTTGCAAACCTTGGGCTTCCATGCCGAATCGACGACGGCTCGATGACGCCGAGATTCCGTCCTGGTTTTCGGACAAACGCTTCAAGAAGGCTGACCTGCACTGCCACTCTGTCTACTCGACGTTCAAATACTTCCGGATCGCCAACACCCGCGACTCCTACAACCGGCCCGAGGAGGTCTACCGCGTCGCCAAGGCGCGCGGGATGGACTTCGTCACGCTGACGGACCACGACTCGATCGACGGCTGCCTCTACCTGTTGAACGAGCACCCGGACCTGACGGACTTCTTCATCTCCGAGGAGGTCGAGACCTGGTTCCCGGACACCCGCCAGCGGATCCACGTCAACGTCTTCGACATCAACGAGCGGCAGCACGCGGAGATCCACCGGTTGAGAGAGAACATCTTTGACCTGCACGCCTACCTGCGGCAGGAGGGCATCCTCGCCTCCGCCAACCACATGTTCCAGAACTACCGGATGCGCAACTCCCCGCGGCAGTACCTCGAGGAGATGCTCCGGATGTTCGACGTCTTCGAGGTCAAGAACGGCGCGATGGCGTCCCAGCACAACCGCCTGGTCGAGGATCTGATGGCGGTCGTGCGGGAGAAACGGGGCGCGGTCTCGCTCGTCGCGGGCTCGGACGCGCACACGCTGGCGCCGCTCGCGAGGGTCTACACGGTCGCCGAGGCGGAGACTTACACGGACTTCCTCGACAAGGTCCGCACCGGCGAGTGCTTCGTCTGGGGAAGCGAGATGGGATTCAAGGTGCTCCTCTCCGACGTCTACCGGATGGTCTTCCGCTACTACGGCAGCGTCCTGGACCTGAAGAATCCGGAATTCACGCGCGGCGAAAAGGCCCGCCACCTCGCCCTCGCCGCCGTCGGCGCTCCCTTCTCCGCCGCCGGAGTCCCCTTCGCACTGACCTCCCTGAACTACTTGAAGCAGATCTTCGTCTCGAAGATGCTGGGCCAGGAGCTGATGTCCCACTTCGACGAGGACACAAAGCCCTCGTAGTCTCTCGTTGGTTCTCCTTCGTGCCGTAGGGGAGGGGCTTGCCCCTCCCGCCCGGTCGTGGCCCTATCGGGGAGGAATGACGCGGCTTGATCGAGTAGATCCTTCGGTCGCTCCGCCTTCCTCAGGATGACAAGGGGGACAGCCTCGACCCGTTAAAATCCCTTTGTGCAAAATTCGCCATCCAACGACCTCCTCATCGGCGCGCACCAATCCATCGCGGGCGGGACGCCGCTCGCCATCGAACGCGGCCTCGACTCGGGCTGCCGCGTCGTCCAGATCTTCGTCAAGAACAACAACCGCTGGGTCGGAAAGGCGATCGAGGAGGCCGAAGCCCGGGAGTTCCGCCGCGCCGCCGGCCGGGCCAAGTTCCCGCACGTCATCGCCCACACGTCGTATCTCATCAACCTGGCCTCGCCCTCGCGCGAGCTTCGCCGCCAGTCCATCGAGGCCCTCGCCGATGAGATCCGCCGCTGCCACGCCCTCGGCATCCGCGACCTCGTCCTCCACCCCGGCGCCCACTGCGGCGAAGGCGAATCCGCCGGCGTCGCCTCGATCGCCGCTTCCCTCGACGAGGCCTTCCATCTCACGGAAGAGACCCGCGTTCGCGTGCTCCTGGAGACCGCCGCCGGCCAGGGAAGCTGTGTGGGCCACCGCTTCGAGCACCTTCGCGACATCCTCGGCGCCGTCCGCAACCCCTGGCGCGTCGCCGTCTGCTTCGACACCTGCCACGTCCACGCCGCGGGCTACGACCTGACCTCCGAGAAAGGCTACGCCGAGACGATCGCCGCCTTCGATCGCTCGATCGGCCTTCGCCGCCTCGCCGCGATCCACGCCAACGACTCCAAGCGCGAACGCGGCTCCCGCGTGGACCGCCACGAGCACATCGGCAGAGGCTCGATCGGCCGAAAGGGCTTCCGCAACCTCATGACCGACCCGCGCCTTGCTCGCATCCCGAAGTTCCTCGAGACCCCCAAAGACGAAACCCTCGATCTCGACCGAAAGAACCTCGCCGTTTTGCGCCGGCTGGCCGGCTGAGGGGCGCTTGACGCGCTCCGACCGGCCACGATCTCTTCTGTTCCTGGCCGGCGCCGTCGCAATGACGGCTCTCGCTTTCACCGAGCTCCCTCCCCTCGCGGACCTTCTCCATGCCCCGGCGACGCCGTACGACCACAACCCGTCCGTCGGCATGGCCAAATATTGGAGCCTGGTCAGCGACGCGGCGAAGGTGATCCCCTACGGAGTCTCGGTCAGCGCCATCGCCGAGCCTCGTGACGCCGCCGTCGAGACCGCGCTTCATCGCGACGCGGTCGCACTCCTCCCGAGACGAAGAATCATTCCCGCCGCGTTCTTCGCCGTCCCGACCCATTCCGAAGACGACGCCGACTACTGGATCATCGCGGGCCCCGCTCCCGCCTCCCCGCCTCGAGGTGAGCGCGTTCTCTCGACCCCCCTGGGAACGGTCTGGCGGAGAACCGCTCGTTGAAATCCGGGTACCTCTGGCTCGCGAGCCTCGTAGCCTGTCCGCTGTCGGCGTGGCCGCTTCTCTTGCACCGTTCCTACCGGCGGTTCTCCCTGCCGTGCCGGATCGGTCTCGCCTTCGCCTCCGGAGGAGTTCTTCTTTCGACGTGGATGACGCTCTTTGCTCTCGCCGGAATCCTCTGGCAGCCGATCGTTCTCCTCGCCGTGAGCGCCCTGACGGCATTTCTTCTGCGGTTTCTGCTGCGGAAACAGGACAGCGCGGCCCCGGAAAGGACTCGTCCCGGCCTGCCGGCTGCTATGGCGGCTGCAATCTCCACCCTCGCCGTGCTCATCGCGGTGGCCGCGACGACTTCCGCCGCCGCGACGTCTCCCGACCTGCTCTACTTCTGGGGCCCCAAAGCGCAGGCATTCGCTTTCGCCCGGACCTTCGACCTCGCGTTCCTCCGCGACTACTACATGCAGTACGTGCACGTCTCCTATCCGCCGCTCGTGACGAACCTCTCTGCCCTCGCCTCGATGATCGCCGGAAAGTTCGCCTGGGGGGCGGCGACACTCACCTTTCCACTCTGCCTCGGCGCGCTCGCGCTTTCGCTTCCGTCGGTGCTCCGGGGGATCGACGCGCGGCCGTCAGGAGTCTTCGCCTCCACCTTCCTCGTCGCGACGTTCGGCTTCCTGGGCAACAACCTCGACGTCGCGGGCAACGGCGAGCCGTGGCTGTGGATCTACGAGACGCTGGCCGCCGCGCTGCTCGTCGGCCCTTTCGCGGCGACCGCCGCCGGCCAACTACTCGCCGGCCTGCTGATCGCCGGCGCCGCCACCGCGAAAGTCGAGGCGCTTCCGTTCGCTCTGGCCGTCGCCGCGCTCTTCCTCTTTCTCCGGCGGCGCGAAATCGAAATCGGTCCGGCCGCCGCGTTCCTTCTGCTCCCCACCGCGATTTCCCTCGGCGCGTGGCTCGCCTTCGGCGCCACACACCGCCTCTTCGCCTTCTACGAACAGTACGGAAGCTTCTTCGACATTCGCTGGCAGGATCTCGGCGACGACCTCGGCAACGTCGGAAAGGCGATCTGGTCGGCCGGCTGGGCCCTCCCCTGGCTCCTGCCGCTCGCCGCTCTGCTGGCGGCGAGAAAGCGCTCCCGCCTCGCGCTCCTCCCGGTCCTCGTTTCCGTGGTGCTCGCCGCCTTCTTCGTCTTCACCTACCTCCATCAGTCCGACCCCGCCCAGTGGATCAGCTGGTCCGCCGGCCGCGTCTTCTCCCCGATCGTCGCTTTCCTTGCCGTCGCGGCGGCGATCAGCGGGCGCTGATGATGACGTGGAAGTTCTGGAGGAGGTCGGCGGGAAGAGGCTCCTCGCGTCCCTTGCCGGAGGCCTCGGCGATCAGGACGTGAGGAAGATCCGGCGTGTCGAGGTACGTCTCGTGGCGCTCGATGGCATTCAAGTCCGGGATGTCGCTCTGTCCGTAGCGCTGGAAGACGACGCTCGCGAACCCGGCGGCCTTCAAGACCGACTCGAGCATCGTCCGGTTGTAGAGGAACTGATGGCCCCACCCGTGGAAGGCCTGGTTCACCTGGAAGCAGTCGCGAAGCCGCTCGTGGGGTGAGCCCGAGTCGTACGACGCGTAGTGCGTCTTCCAGACCCAGTCGAGGTTCGGCGTCGAGATCCGCAGAACTCCGTGATCCGCCAGGACCCGCCGGCACTCCTTCAGGAATCGCTGCGCGTCGTCGAAGCCGATGTGCTCGAGGAAGTGCTCCGCGTAGATCGCCGAGGCACCGTGGAACGGCAGCCCCCTGCGCACGTCGAGCACGCGGTCCACGCCGGGCAGCGGCTGGTTGTCGATGTTGATCCACCCCTGGAACGCCTGCTGGCCGCACCCGATGTGCAGCCGCACGGGCCCGGCCTTCGGGCGCTGAAACAACTCCAGAACCTTCATCGGCGCTCGAGCGCCTATCATAGCGGTCCGAATGGAGACTCGGTGGAACGACGGGAAGTTCACGGGCGGCCTTCACGGAATGGTCTGGACGCACTCGGCGACCGTGCGGCAATACCTGCACTACCTGGTTTCCGGGACCCCCGAGTGCGACTGGGCGACCTGGGTGCGCCACCACCACCTTCCCGAGAGGCTGGACCGGGTCCTCGTGCTCGGCGCGGGATCGGGATGGCTCGAGAGGGCCCTCGCGACCAAACGCGGAGTCGGCTCGGTCATCGCCTGCGACCTCGCTGCCGACACGGTTGCCGCCGCCGAACAGACCGCCCGGGAGGAGGGGCTCGCGGATCGAATCCGCTACGAAGTGCGCAATCTCGAGGTCGAGGCGCTTCCGGAAGGCCCCTTCGACGCGGTCTTCGCCAACGACGTGCTCCACCACATCACGGACCTCGAAGGGGTGTACGGACGGATCCGCGACGCGCTCGTTCCTGGAGGCAAGCTCCTCTTCAACGAGTACGTCGGCCCCAACCGTTTCCAGTACAGCGACGAGCGCATGGCGCTCATCAACCGCTACTTCCGCCTGATCCCGGACCACCTGCGCTTCAACCCGTACTGGGGCGGCCTCTTCTGGAACCGGTGGCGCACCGACCCGGCGAAGCTCGCCCAGGACGATCCGACCGAGGCGGTGCGGAGCGAGGACGTTCTGCCGGTGGCGAAGAAGTTCTTCGAGACGGAGGCGGAGTACTCCTACGGCGGCGGGCTGCTCAATCCCCTCCTCTACGAGATCGTCGGGAACTTCGACGAGCAGAAGCCCGACGACGCGGGCCTCCTGAAGCTGCTCTGCGACGTCGAAGACCGGCTGACGCGCTCCGGCGCGATCCAGCCGGACTTCGTGATCTACGTCGGCCGGTCCGCCGGGCCTACTTCACGGTGAAGTTTCGGGTCAGGGTGAGCCGGCCTCCGTCCTTGGCGATGACCTCGAGCTTCAAGCTGTGCGGCCCGGGCGGCAGGTCCGGGATCTGGAACGTGAAGCCCGCCGTCTCGTTGTCCGGCATCGTCGGATAAGCCTCTTTCACTCCCGGGAAGGGCATGCCGATCCGGGCCGGCATGACGGCCCCCGTGTCGGTGGTCCCGGTGACCTGGAGGATGCCGGAATCGTCGAGCGCCCAGCCCGTGCACCACGACCTGTTGGCGACGGTCTCCTTGTCTCCGGGGGTGTTGAACATCGCGATCGGCGGATGCGGATCCGGGGTGGCGGCCGGCGCCGACGAGGAGACCTCGGTCACCGGAGGCGGGCCCGCCTTCTCGGACTTCCCGCATCCGGCCGCGGCGGCCGCGATGGTCACAGTCAATCCCAGGGACAGAAGACGTCGCATCAGTTTCACTCCTTCGTCTCAGGTTTCCGTGGCCGCCGCATTCTATCCGCGCCGCGGCGGCGGCGCCGGATGCGCTGTGCTACCGTCCCCGCACGAATCGAATGGCCGACGACTCGCCGTCCACTTCAGCAGCGGGCCGACGATTTCCGCGGCTTCTTCGCCGGGCGGGAGGCGTCGCGGCCTTCGCGATCCTGCTCTTCGAGCTTCCGGCTGGAAATCCGCTCTCGCGCGCGAGCTCGAGCCTGATGACGCTGCGGCGGACGGCTGGGCTCGACCTGCGCGGACGGCGGATGGCGGGGCGAGGTCCGGCATTCGACCGGCGGTTCTTCGAGCTCGTCCTTGCGGCCAGGGAAGCGCTTCCGCCGGGAACCAGGGGGATCGTGCTCGACGCTCCCTCGATCCCGGAGTGGGGCGGGCGCTTCCTGGCGATCTACGAGCTGGCGCCGATTCCCGTCGTCGCCGGGACGGCCCGGCCGCAGCCCGGCTGGGTGACCCTCGTTTACGGACGGCCGTGGCCCCCTGGTTGGAAGCTCCTCCGCGCTCTTCCGGGAGGCGCCCTTCTGACGCCCTCATGACCGGGCCGGGGTTGTGGCCTTCGCTCGCCGCGGTCGCGGGGATCCTTCTCTTCGCGACCGCCTGCGGCGGCCTCCTCGTTCGAGCGCTCCTTCCGCGGGGCGCCGGCTGGCGGATCGAGCGCGCCGCGTGGAGCGTGGCGATCGGCTTTCTCCTCCTGGCGGTCAACGTCGTCCTCTGCTTCTCGCTTCGACTTCGTCCCGGATGGATTTCGTTCGTGCTGATCTCGGCGATGGGCGCGGTCCTGGCCCATCGTTTCGCGCTGCCGCGGACCGACGCTCTTTCCGGGGTCTGGCGGCGGCTCAGTCCCCTTGGCTGGATTCTTCTCGTCCTCTCGGCCGGAGGCGCCGTGATCTACCTCCTCTGGAGCCTCGAGGAGCCGCTCGCTTCGAACGATTACTTCGCGATCTGGGGCCTCAAGGGCAAATCGCTGTACGGAGATGCCGCGATTCCGGGGCGCCTCTTCGACTGGCCGCAGTACGCCTTCTCCAATCCCGCCTACCCGATCGGCCTTCCGATCCTTTACGCCGGCGTGGCGTTCCTCCTCGGGCGCTGGGACGACCACGCGATGGCGCTGCTCTTTCCCTTCTTCCAGGCGGCCACGCTCCTGGCCCTCGCCGGCTGGCTCAAGCGGCGCGGCTCTTCTTCCACGATCGCGCTGGCGGCGGACGCCCTCGTCGCGAGCTTCGCCGCGCTCTACTCCCCGGTGATGACGGGAGGGATGGCGGAGGTTCCCGCGGCCTTCACCTTCCTCCTCGTCGGAGTCGCCTTCTGCGATTGTCTCGAGAAGACCGACGGGGGCCCCGTTCGACGGCTTGCGCTCGCCGGCCTGCTCGCGGCGCCGGTCAAGAACGAAGGCGTGTTCCTCCTCGGCGCGGCCTTCGGGCTGCTCGTCCTGTGGTCTCTCTGGAAAAGGAGGAAGCTCGGCTGGAGAGTCTCCGCCGCCCTCCTCCTGCCCGCCCTGGGCTCCTATCTGCTGCACCGCGCGGTGCTCGGCGGGCACGCGCTCCGCGCATTCGACTTCGGCCTGATCTGGAAACCCGGCTTCGCGGGCCTCCTGCGCGACGCGTTTCGAGAAGCATTCGAGCAGCTCGTCGTGCCGTTCTGGCTGGCGGTGGCCGCGCTTCTCTTTCTCGTCGTCTTCGCGGGGAAGCCGCCGGCTTTCGGATTCCTCATGGGCCTCGCCGGCGCCTCGCTGGCCGCCTACCTCGTGCTTCCCGCCTTCTGCACGCTGGGCCCGGCGTGGCTCGTCCACTGGACATCCGGCCGGATCATTTCGGCACTCGCGCCGATCGCCGCTGCGGGGATCGCCGCCGGCTGGGGGTTCCCAATCTCAACCCTTGAGAAAGTGGATCAACCAATCCCTCCAGGCGCCGCCGCCGGGTAGCGGTGGGGCCAGCTCGATCACCAGCGCGAGGGCCATGAAACCAGCGCCGACGGCAGCCGCGGTCCTCCAGGCCGAATCGGCCGGCGAGAGTCTCCTGACGGAAACCCAGAGCGCCGCCGCGGTCGCGGCTGCCGGCGGCAGAAGAGACCAGACCGGCGGAATCCCCAGGAAGCGCCCCAAGTTGGGCGCCACCCAGTTGTGGGTGATCGTCCACCAGGCGACATTGGCGACGGGCCAGATCTGGTTCCACGCGATGTAGGGCCAGGACGAGGTCAGCAGAAAGAGCTGCGCGACGGAGAACGCGGCCGCCATCGCGAAGAGCCGTTTCGAGGCGCGCGGCCCGAGCGCGAACGGGATCCCGAGAGCCGCGAAGAAGGTCAGGGGCACCAGGTAGCGGGGGCCCAGGCAGAACCCGCCTCCCCACTGCTCGTAGCCTGAGAGGACGATGATCGAAAGAACCACGGCAGTGGCGGCAAAGACGCAGTCTCGCCGCGACTTACCCGACTGCCACCACGCCACGAACCCGGGGACCGCCCAGATCCAGATCGGCGAGAAGAGAACGAGCCCCCGGGAAGGATCGAAGAAGAATGCCCACATCACGTGAAGGCTTGGCGGGCCCACTCCGAAGAGTCCCCGGCTCGCCGCCGCGGCGTACTGGGGCGCGCCCTCGTGCGCCGAGGAGAGGGACCAGGGCGAGCCGAAGCAGGCGGCGTTGTAGAGAAGGAGCAGGACAAGGAACGGAACCGCGCCGGCACAAAACGACGCGAAGGCCCTGAGCCGCCATCCCCACAGGACTCGAAGCGCGAGAAGAGCCACGACCGGCGCTGCCGTGTACTCGGAGATCCCCGCGAGGCTCGCGAGGAGTCCGGCGAGGAGCATCCGGCCGCCGGCGCCGTTTGTCTTCTCTTCCGCGGAAACGACCGCGTCCCACGCGAGGAAGAGGAGCGCCGCCGTCCAGGCGTGGCTGAAGAACGACCTCGCGTAGAAGAGATGCGGGGTTCCCAGCGCCACGGCCATCGTCACCGCTCCCGCGGGGTCGCCGAAGGGATCGCGCGCCAGCCTCTTCGAAAAGCGCGCCAGCGCTAGAAACGAAACGAGCGAGACGGTCAACAGGCGCATCAGGACGAAGAGGGGCGCCCACGAGTCCGCCGGCGGCGGGGCGAAGAACCGAAGCAGCCGATAGACGGCGACTCCGGCGAAGATCAGTCCCGGCGCCTTATTCGAGTACGTGTGCCCGACGTAGACGGCCTTGTCTTCGTGGTCGCCGTATTTCTTGAGCGGCGCGTCGATTGCGAAGGTCCCGTCGTCCACGAACGCGACGACCGCCTCGAAGCGCGAGAGCTCGTTGGGATTGTTGGCGGGCGGAAAAAGCTCCGTGAAGTAGATCGCCGTGAAGGCGAACACGGCGAGGAGGACGCGCTTCACGGCGAAGGCGCCTCGGCGTCCGAGGCCGGGCTTCGCGAGAGCGACAGCACGCCCGCCGCGAGGATCATCGCGGAGAGGGCGGACTGCGTCACCCGCGGGGCGGTCCAGCCGATTCGCTCGGTTGGATCGTCCTTGTCGTGCAGGTAGTCGAACGCCAGGAAAGCGAGCAATCCGATCGCCAGCGTCAGGGCCGGAGCCGCGGCGCGCCAGGATCGGATGCGCCAGAGGACAATCGCGGCCGCGAACGCCCACGGGATCCAGAAACTTCCGGCATTCAAGTTTCGGAGCAGCTCCCGGACGACCGTGCCGAACCAGTCGAGGTAGACGACGAGCGCGTCGCCGTGGGCGCGGTAGCCGACCTCGAGCGACCGGGAGCGCTGGTAGAGAAACCAGACGCCCACGGCCGCGAGCGGGACGAGGAGGAGGCCCAGGGCGCGGGCGGCGTCTCGCCGCGACCCCCGCCGGCGGTCCCGGACCCAGCAACCGAGGGCCACGAGGACCACCGCCGCGAGGCCTTCGACCTTCGTGAGGGCGGCGCCGCACAAGAACAGGACCGGGACGAAGCGAGACTCCCCGTCGGATTCAGTCAGCAGCCAGACGACCGCGACCGTCTCGAAGAACACGATCATCGGCTCGGCCCCGCCGCCGGAAAACGAGTAAACGGCCGAGATCGAAATCGCCGCCGTCCAGAGCGCCGCGACGGCGGCGGCGCCCTGTTCCCCAATGCGGCGCCGGAGGCGCTCCCACACGATCGGGATCGCCGCGACGAGAGGGAGCGCGGAGACGGGCGGCACGGCCGTCCAGGGAAGCTGTCCCGCGAGGAGACAGCCCCAGGCGTGGACGATCGGAACGAGGGGCGGATAGTCGAGGGAGGCGTGGATGGCGTACGGGAACCTCAGGAAGGAAGCGTCGATCCCGCGGTTGGACGCGAACCTCGCCGCCTTGACTCCCCAGAAGAGGAGGTAGTCCACCGAGGTTGCGGCCGATGAGCCCAGGCAAACCAGTAGGTATATGAAGGCGGCCGCGACCACCGCGAAGGCAGACCCGGCGATGGCGCCGCCTCGAGCGAACGGCCCGCCGGGCTTCACCGGCGCGCGGCGCCAGGCGAGCGCGGCCGCGGCCGAGAGGACCAGGAGCGGAAGCGCCAGGTTCGCGATGCTCCAGCGGATCCCGACGAGC
>Ga0126379_10000092_pt1 | contig 41744 bp, 37 predicted proteins | sample PanSoiMetPlot_24_FD_92640 | JGI IMG/M metagenome (GOLD analysis project Ga0126379, IMG submission 92640) | Tropical forest soil microbial communities from Panama - MetaG Plot_24 | ecosystem: Environmental > Terrestrial > Soil > Tropical forest > Bulk soil | place: Panama | collected 2016-02-17
GGCTTCCACCACGGTGCCGCTGCCTTCAAAGCCCGGCGTGGCCGGCAAAGGCTTCTTGAAGCCGTAGTTCCCGGCGATGAACATGAGGTCGGAGGGATTCACCGGCGAGGCAAACACTTTGACTAACACTTCACCCGGGCCAGGATGCGGCACCGGCACTTGGGCCACGGTGAGACTGGAGGTCTTGCCGTCGTAGTCGTGGAGCTGGACGGCGCGCATAGTGGCGGGGATAGACGGCATCGGGCAGCGATGTTAGCACGCGAGAATCGTGTGGCACCGGCGCCCTCGCCGGTGGTTCTGCATCTTCATAGACAGCACAGCCGAGGGCGGCTGTGCCACATGGATCTCGACGACCCAAACCCAGTCCTCCCCTGGATTGACGAGTGCGCGCAATCCCCCTAGAATCAAGGCATCCCAAGCGCAAGTTTTCAAAGGTAGACTGAGTGCCTCTCTACGAATACCAGTGCAAAAAATGCAAGCACCGGTTCGAAAAGATCCAGAAGTTTTCTGATCGCCCTGTGAAGAAGTGCCCGGAATGCGGCGGCCCCGTGGAGCAATTGCTTTCGGCTCCAGCGGTGCGGTTCAAGGGCAGCGGCTGGTATGTCACCGACTACGCTCGCAAGGGCGCAAGCTCTTCGGAGTCAGGAGCCGACGGCGCCAAGGACAGCGCGTCTTCCAAGTCCGACAAGGCCGAGACAAAAAAGACCGACAAAAAGACGGACAAGAAAGCCGCCAACAAATGAGGGCCCCGGCTCGCGCAAAAGCTAGTCGCAAGACACAAGGCTCGCCGCCGATAGACCGAATACACTGATCATCAGTACGATCAGTGTGATCAGTGGTAAGGTTTTGTTTGTTTAAGCCGCGCCGTCTCCTACGCGGTCTTGGAGGTCGGCGCGCGTTTTGGTTTGGCTTTCTCGCGCCCGCTCACGGAGAACGCCATCTGCCGTTTGGCGACGTCGGCGTCCGCCACTACATGATCGCCGTGCAGGATTTCCCCTTCCAGGATCTTCAGCGCCAGCGGGTCCTGAATCAGGCGTTGAATGGCGCGTTTCAGCGGCCTTGCACCGTACGCCCGATCGTAACCTTCCAGGAACAACAGCTCCTTGGCCGCAGGCGTGAGTTCGATGGTGATCTTGCGATCCGCCAGGAGTTTGCGCAGATCGTCGAGACGCAACTCGATGATGTGCGTGAGCTGCTCCTCGCCGAGCGGGCTGAAGACGATGATGTCGTCAACTCGATTCAGGAACTCCGGCCGGAAATGCTGCCGCAGCGCTTCCATGACTTGTCCGGTGGCCTCTTCAAAAGCTTCCGGCGAACTCAGGCCTTCGGCTTGCAGATAGCTCGCTCCGATGTTTGAGGTCATGATAATGACCGCGTTCTTGAAATCGACAGTTCGGCCACGGGAATCGGTCAGCCGGCCATCGTCCATGATTTGCAGCAGGACGTTGAACACATCGGGATGCGCTTTCTCGATCTCGTCGAACAGGATCACGCAATACGGCCGGCGGCGCACAGCCTCGGTGAGCTGGCCGCCCTCGTCGTAACCGACGTAGCCGGGAGGCGCGCCGATCAAACGCGCTACTGCATGTTTCTCCATGTACTCGGACATGTCAATGCGCACCAAGGCGTGCTCGTCGTCAAAAAGGAATTCCGCCAGGGCACGCGCTAGTTCGGTCTTGCCCACGCCCGTCGGGCCAAGGAAGATGAACGAACCGATGGGCCGGTTGGGATCGCTCAGGCCGGCGCGCGAACGCCGGATGGCGTTGGCCACGCGTTCCAGCGCTGGGTCCTGCCCTACCACGCGCTGGCGCAAACGCTCTTCCATGCTGACCAGCTTCTTCACTTCACCTTCCAGCATCTTGGAGACAGGAATACCGGTCCACTTGGAGACGATTCTGGCCACGTCTTCTTCGTCGACTTCTTCTTTCAACATCCGGCTTTTACCTGCTTTGCCTTCGGCCGCCTGGCTCAATTTGGCCAAATCGGCCTCTGCCTGGCGCAGCTCGCCATAGCGGATGGCTGCCACGCGCTCCAGGTCGCCTTTTCGTTCCGCCTGTTGCTCCTCGATCTTCAACTGCTCAATGCGCTCCTTGAGCTGACGAATGCGCGTGATGTCTTCTTTTTCTTCTTTCCAGCGCGCCTTCAGAGCGTTGGATTTTTCACGTACGTGGGCCAGTTCGCGCTCCACCGCGGCGAGCCGCTCGCGGGAGTTGGGATCGTCTTCTTTCTTCAACGCCTGCTTTTCGATCTCCAGTTGCGTGGCTTTGCGCTCCAGTTGATCGATCTCCGTGGGCATGGAGTCGATTTGAATGCGCAATGAGGCGGCGGCCTCATCGATCAGGTCGATGGCTTTGTCGGGCAAAAAGCGGTCCGAGATGTAGCGATGCGAAAGCGTGGCGGCGGCCACGATGGCCGAGTCCTTGATGCGGACTCCGTGATGTACCTCGTAGCGTTCTTTGAGACCGCGGAGAATGGAGATGGTGTCCTCCACGTTGGGCTCGCCCACGAACACGATCTGGAACCGGCGCTCCAGCGCCGCGTCTTTCTCAATGTATTTGCGGTACTCGTTGAGCGTGGTAGCGCCGATGGCTCGCAATTCTCCCCGCGCCAGCGCCGGCTTGAGCATGTTGCTGGCGTCAATGGCGCCTTCCGCTGCGCCCGCCCCCACGAGGGTATGCAACTCGTCGATGAACAGAATGACCTGACCTTGCGAATCTTCAATCTCCTTCAGCACGGCCTTGAGCCGGTCTTCGAACTCGCCGCGATACTTGGCCCCGGCCAGCATGGCGCCCAAGTCGAGCGCGACCACCCGTTTGTTCTTGAGGATCTCAGGGACGTCGCCGGAAACGATGCGTTGCGCCAGCCCTTCCACGATCGCCGTCTTGCCCACGCCCGGCTCTCCGATCAACACGGGATTGTTCTTGGTCCTGCGGGACAGAACCTGCACCACGCGGCGGATTTCGTCGTCGCGGCCGATCACCGGATCCAGCTTGCCGCGCCGCGCCAACTCCGTCAGATCTTTGGCGTAACGCTCCAGAGCCTGGAATTTGCCCTCGGGGTTCTGGTCGGTCACACGCTGTGAGCCGCGAACCGCGGTCAGCGCTTTCAGAATGGCGTCATAGCTCGCGCCGGCCGCGGCAAGAATCTGGCGCGCCTCGTTGCTCTTATCCTTATCGTGAACCATGGCCAGCAGCAGATGTTCGGTCGAGACGTATTCGTCCTTGAATTTGTCGGCTTCTTTGAATGCCTGATCCAAGACTTTCTGCATGGCGGCGGAGAGATGAGGTTGCGCGGCTGAGCCTGAGACTTTCGGCAGGCGATCGATCCGCTGCAAGGCTTCAGCCTCCAGGTTGGACGGATTCGCCCCGAGCTTTGCCAGCACCGGCGCCACGATGCCTTCGCGGTCTTTGAGCAGCGCGGCCAGCAGATGCAGAGGAAGCATCTCCGGATTGCCGTACTGCGACGCAAGCTCGTTCGCTTGCTGAATCGCTTCCTGCGACTTGATGGTGAATTTGTCCCAACGAATTGCCATGTTTTCTATCTCCTGACTAAATCGCCCGTGATGGCCTTGCCTCGGGCACTTGCGTGCTCCCCCACTCAAGAGGCAATTAGCACTTAGCAACTGGCAATTAGCACAGCTAAAGCAGAGACTCGAAAGCCTGCCGATACTGAGTCAAAAACCCCTTTGATATTCGACTTTAGATGCGCTAATTGCCAATTGCCAATTGCTAGTTGCTCTTTCGAAGAAAAACGGGAGGCGATCTCACCGCCTCCCGCTTCCTTCTATGCTATCCACCGGAGGTTGAGCGAATCAACCCTCCACGGTTTTGGCTCCTGCGCTTACTTTGATGGTCTTGGGCTTGGCCTCGGCCCGCTTGGCCAGGGTCAACTTCAGAATGCCCTTGTCATAGCTGGCTTCCGCATGCTCCGGATCCACCGAGCTGGGCAGCCGGAAGGTGCGCGTGAAGGAGCCATAGCGCCGTTCGATGCGTTGGAAGTTCTCTTCTTTTTCTTCCTTCTCGAACTTGCGCTCGCCGTTCACCGTCAGCGTGTTGTTCTCTAGGCTGACTTTGATGTCTTCCTCGTTCACGCCCGGAATCTCCATCTTGAGCACCAGGTTGTGCTCGTCCTCGTACACGTCTACAGCCGGCACGAATGTGCCTGCGCCCAGCTGCTCCTTGCCGCTCGCGTCCCAGTTTTCAAAGAAATTGGCCAGCTCGCGGAAGGGATCAATTCTGGTAATCACTGTCATAGCCGTTCTCCTACGGATGAAGTCGTTGTTTCGCTGACTGCCATGTTATCGCAGTATTAGCGTAAGACGATAATAAAATATGAGTGTATTATTGTCAATGTCAAAATTTTGGATTTACCTCTTGTATTTTCAATAGCTTACATTTACGCTTCGCGATAACGTATTCGCGATTGGCGCTCCCTATAACAGCCTGAAAGCAAAGCGGAGAATGTCGAATGAAAGCCCGAAACGAGTCGATCTGCTTCGACGCCTTGATCGAAAGAATCGCCCAAGAGGTGCCCCGTTTTGTCGTCTACCCCGGGAAGGCATGGGATGAGACTGGAACGTTCATCGTCGATGTTTCGCTCAACGGCATCCCTATTGGGCTCCGCAGTTTGATTCCATGGAAAGAACGCGGTTGGCACTTCGGATTATCGCAACCTATGTGCAACAAGGTGGGGGTGGAGACCGGGGACCGTGTCCACGCCGAAATGCGTAGGCCTGGAGACGCGCGGCCCCAGGAGTTAAAGGATCTTTTGAAAAGCAATCCTAGAGCGCAAAAGGCTTGGAATGCATTACCGCGCGGCACGCAACGGGACTTTATGCTGCACGTCGCTGGTGCGAAGAACTCGGAGACGCGAATGCGGCGCGCAAAGAAGCTTCTGGTTTGAACTGAGCAGTAACGGCGATTCAAACTGCTAAGCAGTGCAGATGATGCATTTCAGATACGCGGTCTCTGGTACTCCCAGCAGGAAGGGATGATCTTTGGCCTGTCCGCGCTTTTCCAGGACCCGTACGCTGCGATGTGTGTCCTGGGCGGCTTCGGTCAGCATCCCAAGAAAATCCTCCTCGCTGACGGCGAACGAGCATGAGCATGTGACCAGTATTCCGCCGGGCCGCAGCATGCGGAGAGCCCGCAGGTTAAGCTCTTTGTAGCCGCGCATAGCGGCGGGCAGGTTGCGTTTTGACTTTGCGAATGCCGGCGGGTCGAGCACGATCACGTCGTATTGGCGCCCGGCCGTCGCGTAGTCCTTGAGCAAGTCAAATGCGTTAGCTTCAATCCATTCGATCTCATTCTTATTGGCGCCGGCGTTGAGCTTCTCATTTTGCTCGGCGATTTCGAGAACTTCGCGCGAGATATCGAGCGCCGTCACTCGCTCGCAGACGCGGGCCAGATGCAGCGCGAAGCCGCCCTGGTAAGTGCAGACATCCAGCGCTTCGCCACGAGCATAACTCGCCGCGGCCGCGTAATTTTCACGCTGGTCAAGGAATGCTCCGGTCTTCTGCCCACTGAGCGCGTCGTAGTAAAACTTAACACCGTTCATCTCCATCACAGTCGCGCTCTTGACGCCGCGGCGAACGCCGGCATCGAGTTGCGGCAGTTGCTCCAGTTCGCGGATGCGCGGGTCCACTCGCTCTACGATGTTCTCCGCCGAAGAAAACTCGGCCATCGCCATGATCACAGCTTCCCGGCGCGATAGCGGGTCCCAGGCCTGGGCCAGAACCTGCAGGGTGTAGACGTCGTTGTACCGGTCGACGATCAGTCCAGGGAGCCGATCGGCTTCGCTGAAGACCAGGCGGTAAGCGTTGGAATCGCGAACGGCTCCTCGCCGATAGTCGATCGCCTCTTTCAGCCGCTGGCGAACCAGTTTGAGCAGATCCTCTTCCGAGCTCAGCAGTTCGCGTGACAACAGGCGCAGTTTGATCTGTGAGGTAGAGCTATAGATCGCCGATCCCAGCAGTTTCTCCTTAGGCCCTACCACGTGGACCAGCGCGCCGGGCACGGCGCCACGTTCTTCGGCCACATCAGAAGCGTAGACCCAAACATGCCCGCCATGCAGGCGGGCGGCCGCGCGGTCGTTAATCCTGACTTGGGGAATCCCGGGCATCAGGAAAACAGAATATAGGATTGCGGTTACTGGGCGGGAGTGGTTTCCGGCGTGACTTGCGTTTCAGTCTCCGCTTCGGGCTCCGCCGCGCGCGCCTTGGCTTTTCTCTTGGGGGGCTCAGGCGGCGTCTCGTGTGCTGGATCAAAATAGAAAATCCGGGCGCAGGAGCTGCAGGTGACAATCTGCTCGTTGGACCGTATCTCCTGCCAGTTCTGGGGACGGATCATGACGAAGCAGGCCATGCATTTCTGGTCGCGGGCCTCAGCGATCGCCGACTTACGCTGGCGCATTACCCGGTCATAGTGAGCCAGTAGGGAGCTATCGGTAACGCCGGACCGCAGTGCCGCGCGTTGCTCGCCCAGCCCGGCGAGGAGCTTCTCGTCTTCCGCGGTGCGCGTACGGGCTTCGGCTTTTTCTTTCTCCACGTCTGCGATCTCTTCCTTCAACCCGGCTTCCGCCGCTTTCAGCGCCTTTTCCTCGTTCTCAAGAGAAATCATCAACTCCAGGATTTTGTCTTCGCAGCCGCTGATCTGTTTTTCGGAGAACTCCACCTCATGCATCAACGCCCGGTATTCATCATTGGTCTTCACGCTGGAGGACTGCCCGCGGTATTTAACGATTTTTTGCTGGTACTCCTGGATGTCGGCTTCCAGCTTACGGCGCGCGCCTTCATTGCTCTTGATGGCGGCTTTGGCTTTCTCTACGGCAGCCTTGTCGTCGGCCAGGTGGGCCTCGATGGCGGCCACACGTTTGGGCAGTGCCGCGACCTCGTCGCCCAGGCGGGCGATCTCGCGATCCACCTTCTCGAGCTCGATCAGCTTTTGGAGGTCAGCATTCATAGGGGACTAGTCAATTCTAACACGCGGTAAGTCTCTGCCTGGCAGGCATTTAGGCGTTAAAACCGCGTTAAAAAGAGAGCTCTATAGAATTGGCGCCAAGCGTTGATTCTACTTGGCTTTTCTGCCCCTCCGGGTGTTTTTTCTGGGAGACCTGTTTTTGCTTGCCGGCACCGGGGTCAGCAACACGGCCACGTGAGCGATGGCGGCATCATCGGTGCCCATGCCTTCTGGTGTCTTGGCCTTGACGCCAACGCGGTCCGGCCTGACTCCAAGCAGTTGAGCCACGCGAGCTTGGATTTTTTTAGCGTGCGGGCCGATTTTGGGAGAGGCGAGAATCAACGTGGAATCAACGTTCGCGACAGTGTAACCGGCACGCCGGACTTGCTTCAGCGCTTCCTCGACGAAGATGGCGGAATCTGCGCCTTTCCATTTCGGGTCGGAAGGCGGGAAGAAGCCGCCGATATCGCCGGCGGCCACGGCGCCGAGCAACGCATCGGTCAACGCGTGCAGCAGGACATCGCCGTCAGAGTGTCCTGCGAGCCCGCGATCATGCTGCAGCTCGACGCCGCCGATCTTCAAAGCCACGCCGGCGCGAAATTCGTGCGAGTCCCAGCCGTAACCGATGCGCATAGAAGAACCTTACCACTGATAACACTGATGAGGGCAGCAGTTAGCAAATAGCAATTGGCAACTAGCCCAGCTAAAGCGCGGGCCGGCATGAACTTGGGGGCTGGCTTTAGCTGAGCTAACTGCTAATTGCCAGTTGCTAGCTGCTCTCGCAAGTGTCATCTGTGTCATCAGTGGTGAGATTTAATCAAGAATTCCGCCAGTTCCAGATCACCCGGTGTCGTGATTTTGATATTTCTAGCCGAGCCCATCACCACCCAAACGCTTTCTCCCAGCCGTTCAACCAGGGACGCTTCGTCGGTGCCCATAAAGCCGTCGGCGGCAGCGCTCAAAAATGCCCGCCGGATGAGTTCGTAGCGGAAGCCCTGGGGTGTTTGGGCCTGCACCACGCGCTCGCGCGGGATCGTGGAGGTAACGATGGCTCCCTCGGCGGCGCGCTCGACTTGCTTAATGGTGTCCACTGCAGGCAAGCCGGCGATCGCCGCACCGTGTTTTTCCACTTCGCGAATCACGCCGGCAATGATCTCGTCATCCACAAAAGGACGAACGGCATCGTGAACTAAAACCACATCCCCGTCGCCGGCTTTGATATGGGCCAGCGCGTTGGCCACCGATTGCTGGCGATGTTCGCCGCCCTCCACCATTTCCACCTTGGCCGCGAGCTTCTCTTTCTCCAACTGACGGCGGAACTGGTCCATCTCATTCTTGCGCAGCGCCACCACGATCTGCGTGACCTGCTGGTTGCGCGCGAACACGCGTAGCGTGTGAAACACGATCGGCGTGCCGTTGATCTCCATGAATTGCTTGGAAGCGGATGCTTTTTTGCCTGGAGGCGCCATACGCGTGCCCAGGCCGGCGGCCGGTATGATGACAATCACCTTCATCTGCAATCAGGGAGAAGAAGTATAGCAACTTTGTTGCAGGGGAACAGAGTGCCTTATCGCGGGGGACGAAGAGGGTTTTAACGCGGAGGCGCAGAGACACGGAGAAAGACGAAAATCTGCTTCGAGTTCCGATTGCATTCCGACAGGGTCTTTCGACCATCTGCAGCCAACCCCCCAATCTTTCCTCGGCGTCTCCGCGTCTCCGCATTGAAAGCCTTGCGGACGCCGACATCCTGAGATTATTTGTCGGGATGCAAGAACCGGATAAGATTTGATTGATGATCGATCGCGTCCGGCAATATGTTCGCCACCAACGGCTGCTGGCTCCAGGCGACCGTCTAGCCGTGGCAGTCTCCGGTGGGGCGGATTCGGTAGCGTTGCTGCGCGTGCTTGTGGAACTGCGCCGTGAGCTGGGGATTGTGCTTTCCGTGGCCCATTTCCATCACGGCATTCGCGGCGCTGAGGCCGATGCCGATCAGCAATTCGTCAAGGATCTGGCCGGCAGCTTACAGTTGAATTTCTACCTGGGCGCGGGGGACGCGCCGGTCCACGCGCGGGTCCATAAAATGAGCCTCGAAACCGCGGCTCGTGAGCTCCGCCACCGCTGGTTTCTCGCGCTTGTGAACGAAGGGAAAGCCGACAAGATCGCCACCGCGCACACCCTCGACGATCAAGCGGAAACCGTGCTCATGCGCATCCTGCGCGGCGCGGGCGCTTTGGGTTTGGCGGGAATCTTTCCGGAGCAAGAGGAAAAACATCTGGTGAGGCCTCTGCTCGAAGTCAGCCGCAGCGAGGTTGAACACTACCTGAAATCGATCGGCCAGACATGGCGCACGGACTCAACCAACCTGGACTTCGAACACACCCGGAATCGCATTCGTCACGAACTGCTGCCCCAGTTGGAGCGAGATTACAATCCCGCGCTGCGTCAGACTCTGGCGGATCTGGCGGAAGTCGCCCGCGGCGAAGCTGCGTACTGGGGCCTTGAAGCCGGATCGCTATTGCCGAGGTTGGTACGCCCGGGGAAGCCCAGTCGTAGCGGCCGCAGTGCGGCTGGGAAAGCCTCCGAGACGTTATCTCTCGACCTGGCTGCCTTCCGCAATCTTCCCTTGGCGGCGCAGAGGCAGGTTTTGCAGCGACTCGGCAAGCAGATGGGAGCGTCGCTAGAATTCAAGCATATTCAACAACTTACAGAGATGGCCAGCGGGGGAGCTCAGGGCAAACGCCTGCTGCTTCCGGGCGGACTTGTGGCGGCACGAAGCTTTCGCGAACTGGCCTTCAGCCGCGAAGAGAAAGCCCCACCAGCGCCGGACTATTGCTACTCATTGCCGGTTCCGGGTGAGGTGACAGTGCCGGAGTTGGGCGCGACGTTGCGTGCTCGTATCCTTACGGGCGGCATTCCGGCGATCTCAGGGTATAATCCGGACTCGCTACTGGACCCCTCCCTGCTAGCACCCAGGCTTACGGTGAGGAACTGGCGCGCAGGTGACCGTTTTTTCCCGGCGAAGACCCGATCCCCCAAAAAACTGAAGGAGTTGCTTCAGGCCGGCCGCATGGGCCAGCGACTATCCATGGCGCAGCGCAAGATGTGGCCGGTGGTAGAAAGTGCGGGCCAGATCGTCTGGGTGCGCGGCTTTGCGGTACCAGCCGCCTTCGCGCCGAGGACCGGGGATGCAGTGCTGATTGAGGAACTTGAGGGACTAAAGACGTTGACAGAGTGAAACCGTGAATCGTCTCGTGCACAAATATCCGCGCGTGGTGCTGACCGCCGAACAGATCGAGACGCGCGTGCGGGAACTGGGCCGGCAGATTTCGAGCGACTATCGCGACAAAACCATCTGCGTGGTCGGTGTGTTAGAGAACGGTTTCATGTTCATGGCCGACCTGGTCCGCCATCTCGAGGTCCCTGTCATTTGCCAGTTCTTAAAGGTCCATTCCAAAGAAGCCAACCCGTCGACCACCGAGATCTTTTTCAGTCCTGAACCCGACGTGGAGGGAAAGGACGTGCTCTTGGTGGAGGCGCTGGTGCAGTCCGGCCTGACCAGCGACTTCCTCCTGCGCAATCTCACGGGACGCGGCGCCGCTAGCGTGAGACTGGCAACTTTTCTGGACAAGCAATCTGCGCGCCGAATCGCGCTGCAACCGGATTACTTTGGTTTTCTGATGGATGAGGGTTTTGTCGTAGGCTATGGTCTGGGCGCCAACGAAGTAGGCCGGAACTTGCCGTATATTGCCGCTAAGGAGCGCAAATCCTGAGGGAAACCGCTGTTTCTAAGGCCTGCCAGGACAAGCAAAAGGGTATAGAATCGTACGAGCGAAGTTTTAAGCCGTCGGCGGTGTTTACCGCATCTAAACTGGGACTGGTCCAGCTATGAAAAGAGGCGGGTTTCGCGAACTTTTTTGGTGTAGGTGGCGTCTTTGGTAGGTGGCCTTCGCGCCCCGGGTCAGCAATCTAGGAGTGTTCAGTGAACTCGACTTTTAAAACCGTGGTCTTGTGGGTGGTCTTGCTTCTGGTGGGCGTCGTCCTCTGGAACATTATTCAGCGCAACGGCAGCGCCTCCAAAGAAGCGGAGATTTCCTACACGGAGTTCAACTCCGCGCTTACCCAGGGGAACATCAAGAAGATAGAGGTTGAAGGGAATACGGCCCGCGGCGAATATGTGACGCCGGCCCAGGGCAAGACCCACTTCCGCGTCCAGGTGAACGCCACCAATCCTGAGTTTCAAAAGGAATTGGACAACGCCAAGACTGCCGACGGCAGCAAGGTCAACGTCGCGTTCAAGGAGAATCCGGGATGGAACTGGCCCATGGCCATTTTCAATTTCTCGCCGTTCCTCTTGTTGGGTGCGTTGTGGTTCTTCATGATCCGGCAGATGCAGACCGGCGGCAACAAAGCTCTGAGTTTCGGCAAGAGCCGGGCCCGCCTGCTCTCCATGCAGCAGAAGAAGGTCACCTTCAAAGACGTGGCCGGAGTGGATGAAGCAAAAGAGGAGCTGCGCGAGATCATCGAGTTCCTGCGCGAGGCGCAAAAATTCCAGAAACTCGGCGGACGCATTCCCAAGGGTGTCTTGTTGGTTGGCGCTCCCGGTACGGGCAAGACCCTGCTGGCGCGCGCTGTAGCCGGCGAAGCCAATGTTCCCTTCTTCAGCATTTCAGGTTCGGACTTCGTGGAGATGTTCGTGGGCGTGGGCGCCAGCCGCGTACGTGACTTGTTCGAGCAGGGCAAGAAGAATGCACCGTGCATTATCTTCATCGACGAGATTGACGCCGTCGGCCGCCATCGCGGCGCCGGCTTGGGCGGCGGGCACGACGAGCGCGAGCAAACGCTGAACCAGCTTCTGGTCGAGATGGACGGCTTCGAATCGAATGAAGGCGTGATTCTGATCGCTGCGACCAACCGGCCTGACGTTCTCGATCCCGCGCTGCTACGCCCCGGACGTTTCGACCGCCGCGTGGTGGTGCCACTGCCCGATGTCCGCGGCCGGGAAGAGATTCTCCGCGTACACACCCGCAAGATTCCGCTCGCCGACGATGTGGATCTCTCCATCCTGGCGCGCGGAGCACCGGGCTTCTCCGGAGCCGAACTTTCCAACATGGTGAACGAGGCCGCGCTGAACGCCGCCCGCAACAACCGCAAGTCGGTGCTCATGTATGACTTTGAGCTGGCCAAGGACAAAGTCCTGATGGGCGCGGAGCGCAAGAGCATGCTGCTGACCGAAGAGGAAAAGAAGGTCACGGCATATCACGAAGCCGGCCACGCCTTGGTCGCGGCTCTCATGCCGCATGCCGATCCTCTCCACAAGGTCACGATCATCCCGCGCGGAATGGCGCTGGGTGTGACCATGCAGCTTCCGGAGACGGACAAACATAACTACACGCGCGAGTATCTGGAAACTGAACTCGCCGTGCTGATGGGCGGACGCCTGGCGGAAGAGAATTTCCTCAACCAGATGTCAACCGGCGCGGGCAATGACATTGAACGTGCCACTGCGCTGGCCCGCAAGATGACCTGTGAATGGGGCATGAGCAAACTCGGTCCGCTCACCTTCGGGAAAAAGGAAGAGCAGATCTTCTTGGGCCGCGAGCTGGCCCAGCATCGCGATTTCAGCGAAGAAACCGCCAAGGAGATTGACTCCGAAGTCAGGCGCCTGGTGGGCAACGGCTACGATCGCGCCAAGAAGATCATCCTGGACAATCGCGATACGCTGGAACGGATTGCCCTGGCCCTGCTCGACCGCGAAGTGCTCGACGCCAACGAGCTGAAGCTGATCATCGAAGGCAAACAGCTTCCGGCGCGTGTGGTTCCGGCCAAGGGTGACGACGGCGTCCAGCAAGTGCTGCGTCCCGAGCCCGGCCGCTCGCCCGGCATCGTACCGGGAAAGCCTTCGCCGGCGTAAGAAGGCAGCTAGCTGCTAGCTTCTAGCCGCTCAAAAAAGAAAAATCTCCAAGGGCGGCCTCAAGGCCGCCCTGAGCTTTTGGACAGAGCGTTTCTGGGATCTGTTTCCGCCGAGAGTCCGGCGGACTCACAAACATCACGGCGTAGAGACGCGGCATTGCCGCGTCTCACTATTGGCCCCTAAGACGCTTTGTAATCAAACGGAATTGAGTCCAAGCGCACGTGCCGGGAATCCGACAAGGTGGACAGAAAGACACGCTGTCTGTAGCGCAAGCATTGAGACGTGGCAGTGCCACGTCTCTACGTCTAACGTGTTGGCGCTGCGAGCGGAATCGTCACGCGTGCTGATATTGGCCCTGGCCCTGGCTCACGTGCTTCCAGTCAAGCTGCGCCAGGTACAGCGAGTTTCCATCCGGATCCTGGAAATGTGCGAACTTGCCGGCCTTACCTTCGTCCACCCGGCTCAGGAAACGCACGCCGCGTGCCTCGAGGGTTTTAACCGCTTCATCGATTGACCCGGAGAGCTCCAGGCCAATCGACATTCCGGATTTGTTGCTTCCTGCCGGCGCCTTCTCCGTTGTAGGGTGCAGGCCGATGGTCAGGCCCTTGCCCAGCTCCACGGATGCCCAGTGATCTCCGAAGCGGTAGGCGAGCCTCAGGCCCAGAACCTCGGTATAGAAGCGGACGGCGCGATCCATATTGGTGACATACACGGTAACATTGCCGCTTGAGAACATTTGATCCTCCTCGTCACCTTGGCATGGTAACGTTCTAAGATCATCCAGCAGCGGGTGCCAGGATGAAAAGAGCCATTTAGGTTTAGGGATGGTACCACTTTGAAGCGCCGCGCTCCTTATACGCTGCCCCAAATCCGGTTGCGGCGCCATTCTCCCAAAACGCTGCAGGCGCAGCTTCTCGAGTTTCTGCGCCCGGCAATCAGTGACCTTGCGCCGGGAACGCGGCTTCCTTCCACTCGCGTCGTCGCTCAGCATCTTAGAGTGTCGCGAAATACTGTGCTCAATGTGTATGAAGAGCTGGCCCTCGAAGGATTGCTGACCAGCCGGACCGGGTCAGGGACACGAGTGAGTCAGTCATCGTCCAGGTCCAGGCGCGGTCCAACGTTTCCCGTGAACTTGGACATGAGCCGGATTCTGCGCGAGTCACAGTACCCCGCAGGCGCCTGTTCGTTTCGTGATCCGGACGGCCATCCGATTTACCTGCATTCGTAAAGATCATCGCCGGGTGTTTCCACCAAGAAGCAAGGGGGTCTACAAGAATCATCGCGTAGAGACGCGGCATTGCCGCGTCTCACACTTCACCCCAAGACGGCTTTGGGGACATGAAGGAACGGCTCCGAGGGTAGCGAGAATCCACACAGGCGGAAGGACACGCTGTTTGTAGCCTGAAAATTGAGACGTGGCGGTGCCACGTCTCTACGTCTGAAATCTGATTCTTCGGATACGATCACACAACCCGAATCAACGCCTTCCCTTGCGCTACCACTTCACCGATCTCCACCGCCGGCGCTCCAGCCTTCTGGAGCGCGGCCACCAATGCGCTTGCGTCTTCGCCGGCAACCGAGAGCAGCAGACCGCCCGCGGTTTGAGGATCAAAGAGCAGAGTCTTGACCTCTGTGGGAATCTCGCCTTCATAGCCAACTAAGCACTCGGCAAAGTCGCGATTTGCGTTCAGGCCGCCTGGGACGAAGCCTAAACGCACGCAGTCGAGCGCGCCCTCAAGAACAGGAACGCGAGCAGCGTTGATTCGGACGCTCAAGCCGCTGCCCTTCGCCACTTCGCGCAGGTGGCCGATCAATCCGAAGCCGGTGATGTCGGTGGCTGCATGAACGTTGAATCCGGCGGCGATCTCAGCCGCTTTGGCATTGAGTGTGGTCATGGACTTCACGGCAGTGTCAATCCACCGTTGCTGCGCTTCGCCACGTTTGATGGCGGTCGAGATCACACCGGTGCCGAGAGCCTTAGTGAGGACAAGTTTGTCCCCCTGGCGCGCGGTGGAATTCGCCCACACGCGGCCGGGGTCAATCATCCCGGTCACGGCGTAGCCGAACTTGATCTCGGGATCGCGGACGCTGTGACCGCCGATCACCGCACAGCCGGCTTCCATCATCTTGGCCAAGCCGCCAGCCAGAATCTGTTCCAAAATGTTGAGATCGCCCTTGTCGGGGAAGCACACCACAGCCAGGGCGCTCAGGGGTCGCCCGCCCATGGCATAGACATCACTCAACGAATTGGTAGCGGCGATCTGGCCGAAGGTATAGGGATCGTCGACGATCGGCGTGAAGAAGTCCACGGTCTGGACCAGGGCCTGGCTGGCAGAAATTTTGTACACGCCGGCGTCGTCGGCGGTGTCGAAGCCGACCAGAACGTTAGGATCATGCTGCCGGGCTAATTTCCCAAGCACCGCGTCCAGCGCCGCCGGACTCAGCTTGCTCGCTCAACCCGCAGCTTTGACCTGTTCCGTGAGACGGATTGCTTTGGTCTCGGCCATAGGCTTCCATTCTAATTGCTTTGTATAGGCGCAGACAGCGATCTGTGCGAAGCGTGGGCAATTAGCAATTATGGATGCTGGATTTAATAATGCTCTCTTGGACACGACGAACTTCTCAGGCTGTCATTCTGAGCAAGCGCGAGCACCGGCGTACGCCGGGGTGAGGGCGCGTCGAAGAACCCCGAAGGCGTGTCCCTTACCATGCCGTTCCGGGGAGTTTTCTTAACGCTGTTTGGGGAGAACGCCTTGCGGCCGCATTCACGCTGCCAACATTCTCGGGGTCCTTCGACTCCGCGCCCATCCATCTCGTGAAGGACAGACGATCGCGGCGCTACGCTCAGGATGACAGGGCTAGGGATTGTCGCCGGGTTAGACGAGAGGAATGGACCAAAGAGGCAAAGGCCAATTGCTATTTGCTAATTGCTAACTGCTCCTTCAGTATCCCACTCCCACCACTTTCACCTGCGGCACCTGCCCGTCCCAGTCGGGAGTGACGTATTCAAGGGTCAAGCGAAAGGCACGGTACTGGCCAGGCGCTAGAGGAGCGCGGTCGAGCGTGCCGTAGTCAACGTAGGCGGGGTTGTTGGTTACTACCGTGACCGGCACGGTCTCTTTTTGTGAAACCTCGCCCAGGTAATTCTTGAATATGACCTGGACGGTAGCTGCCGTCACTTTCTTGTCACCGGTGTTGACCAGGGTGCCTTCAACGTAAGTCACCGAGCCACCTGCAAAATTCTCGGCTTTGGCCATGCTGAGATTGGTAAGCTCTAGCTTCTCGAGGTAAGGATCGCTCGGGCTAGAGGCGCGGGGCCGGCCCAAGATCCCAAAAGTGATCAGGGCAGCGATGATCGCGACGACCACACCCGCACCAAGGACCATCGGCGTCCAGCTACGGGGTTCTTTTTCTGGTCCAGCGCCCGGCGCGAATGGTTCGGGATCGGCCATGCGCAGATTTTAGCACTCGGGCCTTTTTCTGAAATCCCGAATCCCCGGCTCCCAGCCGGGTGAGGGATCCCTATAGGTTCGAAGGGCTAAAGGGAAACCATTTCGTGGCAATAGCGATCCCTCACCCAGCGAAGAACGCTGGGATTCGGGATTTCAGAAAAAAGCTGACTGCTGAGTGCTACTCTCCAGCGATCGTCATGCCGTCGAGGCGCAGCGTCGGGCTCGCCGTGGAGCCGCGAAACTCGAGGTCGTTGCCGATCTCCGAGATGTTGTTGAGCATGTCCTTGAGATTTCCTGCCACGGTGACTTCTTCCACCGGGAACGTCAGCTCGCCATTTTCGATCCACAATCCGCTGGCGCCGCGGGAAAAGTCTCCGGTCACCAGGTTCACGCCGAAGCCGAGAAACTCCGTTACGTAGAACCCGTTCTTGATCTCGCCGATGATCTGCTGCGGCGTCCGCGAGCCCGGCTGCAGGAAGAAATTGCCGGAGCCGATACCGGGGTTGCCGGTGAGACCACGCGAGGCGTTTCCGGTAGTCTTGAGGCCGAGCTTGCGCGCGGCGTACGTATTGAGCAGATAGGATTTGAGCACGCCATTCTCGATCACGAGTGTCCGCCGCGAAGGCACGCCTTCTCCGTCGAACGGCGAAGTCCCGAATCCACCGGGCATGATCCCGTCATCGATCAACGTCACACTGCCGCCTGCAATTTTTTCCCCCAGCTTGCCTGCCAGGAATGAAGCGTGGCGATAGATGGCATTGCCGTTGACGGCGTCAAAGATGTTGTCAAGGATAGAGCTGGCCATCAGCGGATCGAGGACCACTGGCACCTGCGTGGAAGCCACCTTGCGCGCGCCTAGACGCCGCAGCGTGCGCCGCGCCGCTTCCTTTCCCACGGACTCCGGTGACTCCAACTTGCGCAGCGTGCGGGCTACGGAGAACCAGTAGTCGCGTTGCATCACTCCGTTTTCCGCTTGCGCAACGGGGATGGCCGCCACAGAACAGTACGAGCTGCGCGACTCGCCAACAAAACCCAGCGAGTTGGCCAACACTTTGTGTCCCGTGGACGCATCAAACGATCCGCCTTCGGAGTTGGTGAGCCTGGGATCGGACTCCAAAGCAGCGCGCTCAGCGCGTCGCGCGTAGTCGATCCGCGCTTCCGGAGGCAGCGAATAGACGTCGTCGTAGTAAAGTTCGAGGTCGCCAGAAATGGCGCCCAGGTGCTCCCGCTCCGGCAAGCCGGCGCAGGGATCTTCCGACGTAACTTTGGCCAGTTCGAGCGCGCCCTGGACCAGACGGTTGATGCCTTCGCGCGTAAAGTCGCTGGAGTACGTGCTGGCTGCCCGCCGTCCCAAAAAGACTCGCAGGCCCAGCCCGCGCGATCCAGCTTCTTTCAGCGTCTCCACCTGGCCCAAGCGCACCAACGTAGAAAACTCCGTGCCTTCGCGAGCGATGGACTCGGCCGCGGTGGCGCCGGATTTCATGGCCCGGGCTACCACGTCCGTTGCGATGTCGCGAAGGTCAGTCTCGGTGACGGCGGCGATTTCGGTGTTGGCGGCCATGAATCCTTATCTCGCCGTGCCGCCGACCGTCATGCGGTCCAGCTTGAGGGTGGGAATGCCGACGCCCACGGGCACTTGCTGGCCGTCTTTGCCGCAGGTGCCTATACCTTCGTCGAGTTGCAAGTCATTGCCGACCATCGATACCTGCGTCAGCGCGATCGGCCCGTTCCCGATCAGGCTGCAGTTCTTGAGCGGCGCCGTGACTTTGCCGTCCTCGATCATGTAGGCCTCGGAGGTAGAGAAGACGAACTTGCCGTTGGTGATATCCACCTGGCCGCCGCCGAAGTTCACCGCAAACACGCCCCGCTTCACCGACCGAATGATATCTTCCGGCGAGTCTTCGCCGGCCAGCATGTAGGTGTTCGTCATGCGCGGCATGGGGATGTGCTCATAGCTCTCGCGGCGTCCGTTGCCGGTGTCCGCCATCTTCATGAGCTTCGACGACAGCTTGTCGCTCAGGTAGCCTTTGAGAATTCCTTTTTCGATGAGCACAGTGTTTTGCGTAGGTGAGCCTTCATCGTCCACGTTGATGGATCCGCGGCGCGAAGGCAAGGTTCCGTTGTCCACTACGGTGCATTTTTCCGACGCTACGCGTTTCCCGATCAGGCCGGTGAAGGCCGACGTGCCTTTGCGGTTGAAGTCGGCTTCCAGGCCGTGGCCGATGGCTTCATGCAGCAGGATGCCGGGCCATCCCGGGCCGAGCACCACTTCCATTTCGCCTGCCGGGGCTTCGCGGGCATCCAACTGGATGATGGCCTGCCGCGCTGCTTCCTGGGCAAAGTATTCCGGTGTTTTCTCGCTCTGGAAAAAATCGATGGCTACCCGGCCACCGCCACCGGCCTGGCCGCGCGCCAAGTTGTCGCCTGATTTGGCGATCGCGATCAGCGAAAAACGGGCCAAGGGCTGAACGTCAGTGGCAAAGGTGCCGTCGGAGCCCGCCACAAGGATCTGGCGCACCTCGTCAGCATAGCCGCACTGCACTTGAATGATGCGCGAGTCATAGGCGCGGGCCGCGCGGTCGGCGCGCATCACCAGCTCCAGCTTGGCTGCGACGTCGGCGTCCGCTGCCGGCGAAGACACCTGGTACAACTGGTGGGCCGCGCTCTCTTTCAGGTTCTGCACCGGCTGTTGCGACGGCCCGCTGGCTATCAGAGCCGCCGTGCGTGCCGCGCGCAGGATCTTGTCCGGCGCCAGGTCGTCGGTGTACGCATACCCGGTGCGCTCACCAGCCACCACCCGGACACCGCACCCAGCGGAGATCCCTTGCGTTGCTGACTTGACCAGGGATTCGTCCACGCTAATGGAAGTCGAGGTCAGGTACTCAAAGTAAAGATCAGCGTACTCGCCGCCCGCGGTGAGTGCTTCTCCTAGATAACGTTCCAGATCACCAGGCGTGATCCCGAATTTATGGAAGAAGAGAGATTGATTGGGAGTCATGTGCTGTAATTAGATGCGCCGGAAAACTTCAGGGCGCAACCTTCTATTGTCCCACCCATTTCCGCGCCCAGCAAATCACGGAAGTCCACCTCGGGAACAGGGAGGGACGGGGAACTACTTCTGCAATTCCGAGCGCCGCGAGGAATCCCTTTTCCCTGAAGGGTGCAGCCCTGCAGAGCATCGCAATTATATGGATCCCTCCCTGCCGTTCGGGATTACAGAAAGAAGCTCCTCCGTGCCTCCGTGGTAGGTTTTCCAGACTCCGCATACAATGACCAGCCATGAACCCCGACCTTCTGGCGCGCTCACTCCAGGAATTCCTCGCCGAAGCCCGCAGCGGGGTCGTCATTGAGGACGGGCAAGTCATTTTCGACCTCGATTCCGCTCGGTACTCTATCTCGTCTGAGCGCGGGCGCTGCCTGCTGCACTTCTGGTCAGAAGAGCGCAATGTTGTGCGCGAGGTGCTGGATAAAGACGCCGAGCTGAAGCAGGGGGTGCTCGTTCTGAGCGTGCGACGGTTTGCTAAGGCGCGCCCGCATCAATTGGAGATCTGCCGGGATCGCGACCGTCGCCCGCCGGCGGCAAAGAAGGCTGGGCGCAGCCGCTATGCCCGGCAGTTGGAGCGGGTGCTCCGGCGCGAAGCTCCGGATTGGGCTCTGGACAAAGCTGGCCTCGCCACCAGCATGGACCTGGAGCACAGCTTTTCTCCCGTTTACGCCCGCGGCCTGGTGCGCAAGGGCCGCAGCTCATTTGCCGTCCTGGGCGTGAACCAGCAGGAAACGCAGTCTGCCGTGGATGCTGCTCTCACGTTCGGTCTGTTATGGCTCGACGCATGCCGCGAGCGCGAAGCCGGGCGCTCCGTCGTGGAAGGACTCAGGCTTTTCCTGCCCCAAGGCAGCTCGGCGACGTTGCAGATTCGCTTGGCGCACCTGAACCACAGCGCAGCCAAGTTCCAGCTCGTGGAACTGGAAGAGCGAGACGAATCGTTCACCGACATCGATTATTCCGACCAGGGCAATATCAACACCCGGCTGGTTCGCTGTCCCGATCAGGCCCAGGCGCGTGCACGTTTGGCTTCCGCGGTCAGCAAAGTTCAAAACTTTGTGCCAAATGCAGAGATCGCGGTGCTTTCTGCCACGGAGATTGCGTTCCGGCTTCACGGGTTGGAATTTGCGCGGGCCAGGAGCGCCAGCCTGCCGGGCAGTTTTCAGTTGATGGATGAAATCGTCTTCGGCGTTGCTGGATTCTCCGCCGTGTTGACGGAGGAGAATGAGGCGGTCTTCGCTGAATTCGTCCGGACAGTGATTGAGGCGCGCGATCTGCACGGCAATCGTCGCGATCCAGTGTGGCGTATGTATCCGGAGCGCTGGCTGGAGTCGCTGGTGGTCAAGGATGTCTCAGCCATCGATGCCCGGCTCGATTCCGCACACGTCTATTCGCAAGTCCCGGCTTTTTCCGCTTCGGATCGCGCCATGATCGACGTGCTCACTTGCACTCGCGACGCACGCCTGGCGGTCCTCGAGCTAAAAGCCGACGAAGACATCCATCTGCCGTTGCAAGGCCTGGACTACTGGGCGCGTGTGAACTGGCATCAGCAGCGGGGTGAGTTCCAGCAGTATGGTTATTTCCGAGGCCTCCAGCTCTCACCCCGGCCGCCGCTGCTATTTCTTGTCGCGCCGTCTCTACGCGTGCATCCCGCGCTGGATACCGTGTTACGCTACTACTCCCCTGAGATCGACTGGTCGCTGATAGGAGTGGATGAGAGATGGCGGGAACAGATGAAGGTTGTATTCCGGAAGACCAAGCTGCGAGCAGCAGTTGGGTGAAGAGAGTTCCCTTAAGGGTCCTGCTCAGGAATACGCTTGCGTTGTATTTCTCGAGGTGGAAGCAGCACTTCCTTACCGCCTTGCCCCCAGCCATTCTAGCCGTGCTGGTTTATGCGGTTGCCCCTGTCTTCCTCCGTGCCATCTGGCGCGGAGTGAGGATGGGGCCAGGTCCCGATCTATGGCTGGCCGCGATTCAGGCCCTCCCGGTCCAGCTTCTTGAGTTCTGTCTGCCTTGGCTGCTGACCGCATACGCCTTTGCAGCTGTGTCCTGCTCGCTACTCCCTGGTTCTACCGGTCGCGAACACGCCATTTACGATGCCTACACATTGGCCCGCGAACGTATTCGCCCAATTCTCGCTGTGGGGCTGATCACCTTCGGGCTGGCACTCGTGGGCGGCATCGTCAGCATCTTTTGCGCAGTGACCTTGACCAGGGTCCCGTCCATTCCTCGGGAGTATCGCGGTGTTACGGCGCAGGTCATATCTACGATTGGCCTTATCGCGTGGATGACGCTGCTTGCGCGTACGAGCCTGAGCATCCCTTGCGTGATGGACCGGCTTGAAATCGGCGCCTGGAAGGCCATTAAAACAACTACTCGTCTGACCGACGGATATGAACCATTCTTTTTCCTTCTCATTGCGCCAACCATTAGTTTGAGCGTTCTGGTCCCCTTGTTGTGCAGGCAAGCGTTCGCCCACCTGTGGGACAGAGGTCTGATCAATAGCGTCGGCTATCAATGGTTGGGATACGGAATAGATGTCATTGCCGCGGCTGCTCTTGAGACGTTGGCTTTTGTGGGCTTCACCATTCTGTACCTTGAGCTGCCTCAGTTGGCCGACGATAAAGTTCAAGGAGACGCTCCTTCACAAGCCATGAGCGCAGCTCCCATCGGGCAGCGATAACCCCGCACGAATAACGGGCTAGGCGCTCAAGTCGGGCCCCGAGACATTTGTCGTTTCTGGCTTTGCCGAAGTCGTTCGGGGAGAAATCCGCAGGGCGGCGTTGGCGATTTTTCTTACTGACAGCTCGCCCTCGGCGTTGGCCACGATGATTTCTCCTACCTTGTGGCTGCGGTAGTACCAACGCTTCAAGATCGCCAATTCTTCCGTGAACTGCGCACTGGACCGTGCGCCCGCCGGAACAAACAGCTCGAGCGTCTCGCGAACGCGGCTCTCCAGCGACTTGTCTTTGTCCTCCGTTTCCAGCGCGAAAATCTGCGGTCCAGCAAGTTCGCCCTGGCGAAAGCGAAACAGAGACACGGACTTTTCGTCGAGCGACGGCTGAACGATGACGGCATCGAGATGGTCCAGCCGGCGGCAGATCTCGTCGCACATCGTGAGGATGCCTTTCACTTTGGCGATCTTGGCGTGCTGTTGAGCCGCGGTCTCAAAATCGAGTGTGGCGGAGAGCCTTTCGCGCTCAGCCTCCATCTCGCGAACCAGCGACTCGCCGCCTGAATCGAGGTACGCCTGCACACGCGCGACCTCAGCAGCGTAGGCCTCGTCCGTGCAGCCTTTGAAACATGGCGCCAGGCACATCTTCATCTCCGAATAGACGCAACCGGGGAACTTGGGGTCGGGATTCAAGTCAAACGTGCAGCGCCGCATCTTGAACTGGTCCAGCGAATCGTTCAGGAACTTCTCCGCCACAACCCGGGAGGGGAAAGGGCCGTAATAGAGTGAGCGCCCGCTGATTCGCCCTAGCCGCGTGGTCACGTAAGCGCGCGGATACTCGTTTTCCAGGTTCAGCCGCACCAGCGGCGCCGGTCGCAGGCGCAGCCGCTTCTGGTAAGTCTTTGGAAACTGGCGGCGCAGGAGCTTGTAAAGCAGAAGGACGGATTCAAAGTCTGACGCGGTGCGCGTGTATTCGATCGTGACAACTCGTTGGCGAAGGTTCAGCCGTTTGGACTGCGACTCCGGCGGCGCCAGCAAGCGCTGTAACCGCCGCCGCAGATTCGCTGTCTTACTGGCGTAGGGTTCCGCGGCTGGGTCCCCGCCACGCAGCGCGAATACCGCCGGCGATGCCGGAATTTGCGCGAAGAAATCCGGCGCATGCTGCGGCGAAAACGAAATGGAGTGGGTCAGCAAAGGCTCCCCGTAACCCTCTTATTCTGCTTGACTTGCCGGAGCGCTATCAAGATGCGATTCGGTGCACGCGGCAGCTCGAGTAAGCGCTTTCGCGGGACTCGAGAAAACGGGAGGCCCAAGAAAGGCTAACCCCAAGGAACACAAAGGGACACGGTGTTTGATCTCCGTGTCCCGTCGCGTCCCCTTGGCGAGTTACTAGATCATCTAGGCCTTCCCCGCGAACCGTCATCTGACGGCCTGGAATGAGATTCCGGCGGCGGAGTGAACTGCCTCTGCGGTGCAGCAGCTGCCGGAGGTGGAGACGGCGGCGCCGGTTGATGCACCTGCGGCGCGGGTTGTGATGGCGGTGTATATTGGCGCACCGGTTGCGATGGTGGCTCAGGTTGCCTGGATGGCGGACTTATGTGCTCAGCCCTCTGAGGCGGCGGCGAATACGGTTGCGGCGGAGGAGTAAACTGCCGCTCCGGCTGCGACGGTGTTACCGGCGTGCTGACCGGCGGAGAAATACGTGAGTCGCGGTCTCCACGGAACCGGTTGGCATCTCCGCGAGGGACTGCGCCTTCGTCTTTCGGCGGTTGATGTTGCTGCACAACCACCGGCGTTCTTTCTACCCGCGGCGGCGCTTGTGGCGGCGGAGTATCGACGCCGGGCGCAGTCGCATGAAGATCCTCATTGGTAAAAACGCGCTTGTTGTCCCTCTTGCCTCCGATTTGAGCGGCCTTGTCGCCATCGCGATCGAGTCTTGCAGCCGGCGTCCGACTACCGGCTCCGTCCACGACCGGAGTTCCCGGCCTGATCACTCGTCCCGGGGTTCCATCCACCACCCGGCGATCAATTGGCGGGGCAGGGCGACCAACGGGCGGGGCAGGAGGACGGAATCCTGGAGGCGCGTTGGTGAACACCGGCGCGCGGTGCCATCTGTTCCATCCTCCGGGGGCCCAGACCCAGCCGCGGCCACCGATGAAAACCCAGCGTCCATACCGGAACGGGAGCCAGCCCCACGGATAGGACGAAACCCAGGTATAGCCGAAGCCCGGTGAATAGCCCCAATAGCCATTGGAAAACGGATCCCAGGTCAGACCGACGTTATTCGGCTGCCATACACTCCCGTAACCGGGTACGTCATAGTACTGGCCGTAATAATTCAGATCACTTTCGCCGTACTGGTAGGGAGACTGCGGATAGCTTCCGGAAGACGCATACGCGCTCAGGTAGTCGTCGCGCTGCTTGCTCCAATCATCGAGTGAGTCCGCCTCTACGCCGTTCTCCAGGGCGTAACTCTGCGGATCCGCGGGGTTGAGGGTAAACGTTTCATTCTTTTTGACCGCCACGTCAGAACCGCTTTCCGGATCGTGGATCGCTACTTCACCCTTAAAGACCACAACCTCTAGCGGATTGGCGGTCGTATTGGTCACACGAAAGGCGCCGGAGTGCACCAGCCCAATCGATTTGTTCTTCACTGTGACCTGGAAATCGCTGTCAGCACGTTGGGCGATTTTGAACTCCGCCTCGCCTTGATCCAGGTCCACGGTGGTTGCAGTCCCACCCGACGCCGATCGGCTCAGCTGAGTAAAAATAATCCGGCTATCTGGCGCCAGGCGGAGCAGGCTGCCGTCTTCGAATTGCACTTCAGCCCAGCCGTCAGACTGGGTCTGCAGCCAGTTGCGCTCGGTCACCGGCACGTTCATGGTGACGTTTTCGAAGCCGTGGCCGCTGTCCATGCGGACCTCACCGTCCACATAGCTGATGCGCACGATGCGCACGTGAGAATCGTAGGAACCCGAGTCATCAGCATCCTGCGCGCGGGAGAGGGGCGCAAAGAAAAACATTGCTGTCAAAATGAAAAGGAACAGCGGTCCTTTTCCGCGGTTTGAAAATCTGCCGGGTAGAAGCCGGCGAGCCAATTGGCGCGGCATACAACCCTCCTTGCCTTGCCTCACACCCTATTAGATATCTGAGACGCTGCCTAGTTTCTTATTGTTAAGTGTTATTGACTTTACTTAACCCTTATTATTCCAGCAGTTAACGGCTGTAGGGATAGAGGATAAAGAAAAGAAGCGAGAGCGCGGTTAACAGCCACATCCCCGGCTTCACCTGCGTGATCTTTCCCGCCGCCAGCTTGCAGAGCGGGTAGAGCACGAAGCCCGCGGTAATGCCCACGCCGATGTTGAACGTAAAACACATGAGCGTGATCACAGTAAATGCGGGGATGGACTCCGAGTAGTCCTTGAAATCAATGCGCGTGATCGGCTCCAGCATGAACAAGCCGACGATCATCAACGCCGGGCCATAGGCCTGTTTGGGTATCGCGGTCAACAATGGAGCGAAGAACAGCGTCAGGGCAAAGCAGGCGGCGGTCACGACCACGGTCAGACCCGTGCGCCCGCCGGCTTCAATGCCCGTGGCCGATTCCACAAACGCGCCGGAGGTCGTCGTGCCGAGCGCGGGCGCCAGGCAGTTGGTGAGCGCGTCGGCCATCATAGGCCGCTTGATCTGCGGCAGGTTGCCTTTGTCGTCCAGAAAACCCGCGCGCGCGGAGAGACCGATCAGGGTGCCCATGGTATCCACAAAGGCCATGATGAAGATGGTCAGCACGATCGGGAACGCGCGCCATGTAAGCGCGCCGCGCAAATCCAGTTGCCAGAGAATCGGCCTAAGGCTCGGGGGCAAGCTCACCACCTGGCCGGGCGCATGCTCAGTCCGCGCGAGGAACGCGATGGCCGCCGTGATCAGGATTCCCACCAGAATAGCGCCCGGCACCTTGCGGATCACCAGCACAGCCAGCAGAACGAATCCGGCAATAGCTTCCAGCACGGGTGCTGAAGTCAGATGTCCCATGCGCAGAGGCGCGCCGGCGTCGCCCACCACCACGATGCCCGTTTCCTTGAGGCCGATGAAAGTGAGAAACAATCCGATCCCTACGCCGAAACTGAAGCGCAGCGAAAGCGGCACAGCCTCCACGATCCATTGCCGCAGCCGCAGCACCGTGATCACCACAAAGATCACTCCGGCAATAAACACCGATGCGAGCGCGGTCTGCCACTTGAACCCCAACAGCACGCATACCGTGAAAGCAATGAAAACGTTTTCCCCCATGTAGGGCGCGATGGCAAAGGGGCGGTTGGCATACAGTCCCATGAGCAGGCAGCCGATGACCGCAGCCAACACCGTGGCCACGAAGCTGGGATCTCTGGGGATGCCGGCGTTGCTCAGGATGGCCGGATTGACTACCACGATGTACGACATGGTCGTGAACGTGGTCAGGCCGGCCACGATCTCGCGGGAGAAGGTGGTCCCGTATTTGTCAAACTGAAAGAAAGAGCGCACAGCGTTCATTCTCATTCGGCGTGGGACCTCGGTTTGAGGGTGACATCCAGGAATGCCAGGTATCCGCACAGTAAACGGTACGTGTCGTAATAATTATCAGGACGGAACGGCGTGACGGCGCCTTGCAGGTTCGGCTGGGTCAGCGAGTGAATCGTGATGCGCGGGATGTGGCGCGCCGCAAAGGGCTCAGAATCGGTGGCGCCGGAGGTCTCCATATCAATCTGGCTTGCCGGCAGTTTCAGCGAGTAAACCATGACCACCAGATCGTGGACCAGGTCTTTGTCGGAATGGCTGGTCCAGACTTTGGTGGGCGAAAGGCCGAGTACATCCAGGTTCACCATGGCTTCCGTACGGCGACGCGCGGGCACGCTCATGCGGCCGGCAAAAAATTCGGCTCCCGCAAGATCTTTTCCCTGGTCGGCAAAAGCGACAAAGATGAACGTGTGCCGGCGTTTGTGGTCACGCATGCTCTGGTAGAGCGCGGGCAGAAGTGAAACACCGCTCCAGTTGTCAAAGGGCCTTCCCTCAGAGGAGCTGCGGTCATAGTGGGCGCCTACGATCACGGTCGCGCCGCTGTTCCCGGGCAATTCACAAATGATATTGGGTGCGCCCGCGCCGACGGCCGGCTGTTCCTGGAGAAAATTTCCATTGCATCCGGAGTCAGCGAACATGTCTTTGATTCTTGCGGCGCGCTGTGAATCCGAGGCCGGCACGTCTTTTACTCGGTCCAGAACAACGCCCCTTTCCACGGGCGCAAACTCGAGCTTCTGTGCGGTCGATACGCCACATACCGCCATGGTGAATGCCGCAATGACGGCACCGACGCTGCAGCGCGAGTTCCCGCCGAACTTATACGGGGTTGGCAACAATTTTGCCGCCCTCGTGCGTGGGATAGACCCATGGAATCGCGGGATCGTGGGTGAAGATTGTGAGCCACCGCTCGGGTATGGCCTGAGCGTAATAGCGCTTGCGGTTCTCGATCGTCTCCAGGGGAAACAAATCGTAGGCCATCACCCAAGTCACATCCAGGTGCCAGGACGTGGGAATGAGGTCGGAGATGTAACACGCTGTCTTGCCGCCGCTGCGCAGGAGGACGGCCATCATGTTGCGTGTGTGTCCGGGATAGCCGGCCACGGAGATCCCGGGCACAACCTCGCCATCGCCCTTTAGAAGCTGCATCTGCCCGGAGCGGATCAGAGGATCGTAGTTGTCGCTGATGTAGCTCACGCGGTCGCGCTCCAGCTGCAGCGATCCGTGTCTCCACTCACCCTCTGGGGCGAAATACTTGGCTTTGGGAAACGTGGCCACGGCGACGCCGTTCTTATAGACCGTGTTCCAGCCGCAATGGTCGAAGTGCAGGTGGGAGTTGATGACAATGTCGATGTCTTCCGGCGCGACGCCGGCAGCGTGGAGGTTCTCCAGCAGCTTTTGTTGATTCTGATAAATGCTCTTGAACTTCTCGGAAAGCTTGTTGCCGATTCCGGTCTCGATCAGAATGTTTTGTTTGCCGGTGCGCACCAGAACCGAATTGCAACTCACGGCGATGCGGTTGAACTCGTCGGCCTGCACCTTGCGCTGCCACAACACCTTGGGGACCACGCCGAAGAACGCGCCGCCGTCGGCGACGTAAGAACCGTCCGAGAGCACGGTCAGCTCAAAGTCCCCCAGTGAGATGGTGTGGTTTTCCACGCGCCGGTCCTTATTGGCCTCCTCTGGCCAGCGCCGGCTCCGCCGTCAGCAACTCACGGCGGAAGTAGTCGCGAGTGCGCGTGAACAACTGCCCGGCGAGCCCGTGTGTCTTGCGCGGGTAGAGTTGCCGTTCCGGCGGCCTGGCCACAGGCCGCTGGGCGGCGGCAAAACCGGCTATCCGGACAAGAAGGACTGAGCGCTTCACTAACAATCTCCAAGCTTGGGGGTGACAGCAGAGTTTACCACCTATGTGGTTGCGGCAATCGCCGCCTCTAGCGGTCAATACGGCGTTCGTAAGGGGTTTCGAATGCCGGCCGAGCCCCGCTTGGCGGACCTTCCGACTGCGGCGATTACGCGCGATTTTCTACAGCCCTTCTTCCATCCTCTTGCGCAGTCTCCGCGATTCGGCAAGGAGTCCCATGCTGTGCATCAAGTTCTGGAGGGTCACGATGCCGACCAGGCGTTCCTGGTCGACGACGGGGATGAGCGTTAAGCCGCGGGCGGTCAGTTTGCGGAAAGCCGAAGCCAGCGACTCGGTACGGGCGGCGATTTCAAATGCTTTGTTCATAGCGCCCTGGACGTACCCGTTGCCTTCCCGGCGAAGGCGCTCGACGATCGTCTGGCGGTTGATGACGCCCACCAGGTCGCTCCCGCTGACCACGGGAAAGTCATCTTGCAGGCTGTGCACCGCCTTGCTGAGCGCGTCTTCCAGTGTGTCCGCGGGAGAGAGTGTGGAGAAGTGCGTGAGCATGATGTCTTCCATCTGCACCGTCTCCGCCACCGAGTGGAACATAGCCGTGCGCTCTTCCATCTGCGTGGCCATGAAGAGCACGAAGCCCGCCAGCATGAGCCACTCTGAAGCCATGCCGGCCAGGATCAGAGCTCCGGCAATCAGGTGGCCTAGGTTGACCGCCCGGCGAGTGGCGCGGTTGTAGTCCATGCGCTGCGCCAGCCAGTCACGCAGGACCCGGCCGGCATCGAGAGGAAACGCCGGCAGCAGGTTCACACCGACCAGAAACAGATTCATCCAGAAGAAGCTCTTGCTCAACCACCTGGGATCGATCCAAGGCTGCTCCCATAGCCGCTCCGGCGGAACCCAGGCCAGCAGGATGAGGCCGGACGCGCTGGCCAGAAAGAGGTTCACCATAGATCCGGCTGCAGCGATGCGGAGACTGCGGGCGAACGCTCGGGGATCTTCGGGCTGGTTGGCTTCAGCCACGGTGACGCCGCCCACCGGCAGCAGAATGATGCCCTTGATACGTTGTCCCAGCCGGGCCGCAGCGAGCACGTGCCCCATCTCATGTAGAAAGACTGACGCCAGCGCCAAGGCGGTGAAGGCGAAGCCGCGGCCGATATCGCTAGAGTCGCCGCTGTGCAGGTAGGGCTTCAGCGCAAAAGCCAGCAAAAAGAGAAAGGTGATGTGCAGGCGGAACTCCACACCCAGAAAACGTCCGCCGAAAACCGACCAGGTACGCATAGTTTGTTGTTGCTGCCAGCTTCCAGGACTTGATTCTATATTAGACGGCAGAGGTAGACCCACGGCTCCTATGCGAATCATCGCCGGAAAATACCGCAGCCGCCGCCTGGCCGCGCCCGCGGGGGTCCAAACCCGGCCCACCTCGGATCGCCTCCGGGAAACGCTGTTCAACGTGCTCGGCGCCTCGATCGAAGGTTCGGTCTGGCTGGATCTTTTTGCCGGCAGCGGCGCCGTCGGCATTGAAGCGATGAGCCGGGGGGCGCACGCGGCCCACTTTGTAGAGTCGTCCAGCCGCGCGGCCCGGGCCATCCGCGCCAACTTGGCTACCCTGGACATCGAAGACGGTTGCGAAGTTTTAGAGCGTGATGTCAACGCCGCTTTGCGGCTTCTGGAGTCGCGCCCGGTGGTCTGCGACTTCTGCTTTCTCGATCCTCCCTATCGCAAACAGGACGAGTATGCCCAAGTTCTAGCCTTCCTTTCGCAATCACGTCTGCTCAAACCGGGAAGCGTAGTCATTGCCGAACATGACAAGCATTTTGACCCCGGCGAAGGGTTCGGCGCGCTCCAGCGCTACCGCAAGCTGCGCCAAGGGGACGCCGTCCTGAGCTTCTACCGCCGGGGTTAGTTTTGGGAGCGAGCGGGAATTTTGACGATTTCCGGGGAAATTTCGGGGTCAGGCGCCGGTTTTGCGACGGCCAGCAGCTTGCCATCGCCGCTATTCATGCAGTTTTCCACAGCTTGGCTTCAAAAAACCCGCATAAAATCTAGCGAAAACGCTTGCAGGAATCTCGCTCTCATGTAATATACGAAATGAGTGCCCGAGCGTACTCACATGTTAAGGAGGAAAGATGGCAGGAATGACCAAGACCCAGACCGTCCGTCACTTGGCGGAGAAGATTGGAACGAATAACAAAACTGCAGCGGCGTTCCTGGAGCACCTGGCCGACACCGCGATCAAAGAGACAAAAAAGACCGGCGTGTTCGTGATCCCTGGCTTGGGCCGCTTGGTGAAGGTCAATCGCAAAGCGCGCATGGGACGTAACCCTCAGACCGGCGAACCTATCCAGATCAAGGCCAAGACCGTGGTCAAATTCCGCGTGGCGAAAGCCGCAAAAGATGCAGTCGCCCCTAAGAAATAATCAGAACTGAATCGCAAGAATCCAAAGGCCGGCAAACAGCCGGCCTTCGTTGTTTCCTGTCGCTTCGCTCCACACCGCTCAGGAGTCCCGCTGCGGCGATCGCCCTTCTTTAGCCGCAGATTTACACAGATGAACGCAGATGGAGTAGCCGCGAATTCCGCAAACGAACACGAATCTTTGCCAGGTCTATCGCCGAAATTCGCGCGTGCTCGCGTTCATTCGCGGCCAAATGATTCTGATCTGCGTGCATCTGCGTAAATCTGCGGCTAAGCCTTCGCAGCGGGCTCACCACGCTAGTTGGGTTCGGTTTTCTTCGTCGGCTCCTGTCGCTGCGCTCGACACCGTCAAACAGTTTGGCTGCGGCGATCAGGGCGATTCTGGCGATCATGCTTTCCGGCTATCCAGAACCTTGTTCACCAGACGGTCGGCCTGGCGGTTCGAAGCGCGCGGCACATGTTCGATTCTGAAGTACTCGAGTTTTCGCACGAGAGCTTGCGCGCGGTCGAAGAGTTCCTTGAGATCCAGGTTTTTGACTTTGTACTGCCCGCGCATCTGCCGCACGAGGAGTTCAGAATCGCTCAGCACCTCGAGCGACGGATATTTTTCCCGCGTTGCATAATCGAGTGCGGCGAGCAATCCCGAATACTCGGCCACGTTGTTCGTCTGGACGCCCAGATATTCTCCCCACTCGGCAATCACTTCGCCCTTCTCGTTGCGGACGACGACGGCGCAAGCTGCCGGGCCGGGATTGCCGCGCGCGCCGCCGTCAATGTTGGCGCGGATGGCAAAGGGCTTTCGCGAACCAGAGGGCTTTTCAAAAAGCGAAGACTGTTTCACTGGCCTTCCTCGAGCCGCGTAGCCAGCCGTTCTGGCAGTCCGGCGGCGATGATCTTCCTCTGCGCGCCCGCGATGTCGTACGGCACACGATAGAAAGTGACGTTGCCGGCGTCACCATCGTACAAAGCGAAAGCCGCACGCGGATCGCCGTCGCGCGGCTGCCCGATGGAGCCTGGATTCGCCAGATATTTCGCGGTCTTGGCCAAGGAAAAATTGAAATGTTGCACGCCCGGGCCGGCCGTGTACCGGGGCGCGATCACGCCTTCTTTGTCCTTCATGTCGTCAATCCAGTACGCACCTTGCACGTGGGTGTGGCCGAAAAAAGTGAGCTGCGGCGCGGTGCGCTCCAGGATGGAGTACGCCTCGCGTCCGGTGAGCACGTATTCGTCCTCGTCGCGCGGCGAACCGTGGACACACTGGAGATCTTTGAGGGGAGTCACCGGACCCTGGGGCAGACCGCGCAGGAAATTCATGTTGTCTTCGCTGAGGCGCTCACGCGTCCAGATCGCGGCGCGGGCCGCGACCGGGTTGAAGTCATCCAGGCTCATCTGGCCGGTGCAGGCCTTGTCGTGGTTGCCGCGGACAAAGACTTCGCCCAGCGTGCGTGCGCGTTCGGTCACTTCGTTGGGATTGGCGCCGTAGCCGACCAGGTCGCCCAAGTTGAACACGCGGTCGTGTTCAGGCGCGGCCTTCAAACAGGCTTCAAGCGCTTCGAGGTTGGCATGGATGTCAGAGATGATCAGGATTCGCAAACAGTTTCTCTTTGCAGGCATCACCCGGTGCCGTTGGAGATCCGGGAGCCAGCGACTAAGAGTCTAAACCAGGGACGACGATCATGGCGCTGTGCGCGCCCAGTGCCCAGGAGCGATCTCGCGCAGCGGAAGCGCCGCCTGGGCGGAGGGTTGCCGCTCCACCGTAGCCAGCGGCCGGGCACGCTCGGTCTTGAGCGTAGGAATGGCGCTGATCAACCCCCGGGTATAGGGATGCGCCGCGGCGGCAAAGATGCGCGCAACCGGGCCGGTCTCCACGATCTCGCCGCCCAGCATCACGGCCACGCGATCGGCCACACGCGAGACTACGCCCAGGTCGTGCGAGATGAACAGCATGGCCAGCTTGTGTTTCTCGCGCAACGCTCCGAGCAGTTCCAGGATCTGCGCCTGGATGGTCACGTCGAGCGCCGTGGTGGGCTCGTCCGCGATGAGTAGTTGCGGATGGTTGACCAGCGCCATGGCAATCATCACGCGCTGGCGCTGTCCGCCCGAAAGTTGATGGGGATAGTCCCGGGCGCGGTGCTCTGGGTCAGGGATCGCGACTTCGTGTAGCGCTTCCACCGCACGCTGCCAGGCTTCTCTCTTGCCGGTGCGCTGGTGGGCAAGCACCGCTTCAGCCACCTGGTCTCCCACGCGCATCACCGGGTTCAAAGCCGTCATGGGCTCCTGAAAGATCATGCTCACGTGCGCCCCGCGGACTGCGCGCATATCTTCTTCCGGCAAACGCAGCAGGTCGGCCTCGCCAAGATGAATCGCGCCGGAAACACTCGCCTGCGGCGGCAGCAAGCGCAGAACGGCCAGCGCCGTGGCCGACTTGCCTGACCCGGATTCGCCCACCAGTCCCAGTGTGCCTGATTCGGGGATCGAGAAACTCACGTCGCGGACGGCATTGACGTCGCCAGTTTGCGTGGCGAAGGTGATGTTGAGATGCTCGATCTGAAGGAGAATGCTCATCGCATGGAGTAGGTTTGCATTCTAAACGCTTGACCGTCGCTTTGTAATCGGATGTCGTGGCCGTTGTAATGAAGACTTATGCGTTTTTGTGGCACAGGCACTCTTGCCTGTGCAGAGGTATTCTTTCAGGGGCAGGCAAGCACCGGCAGGAGTGCCGGTGCCACACATGCCACGCTCGATCCGGCAAATAGAACTTCAATGCTTGCGCGCGGCGATCCTGCGCGCCAGCTCGGTGTTCATCTCCTGCGCGCTCTGTGCTGCCACCGGTCCATAGAGTGCGCGCACCCAGGTTGGGTTGGTCCATTCCGGCGCTTCTTTGGAGAGTTGTTCGAAAGTACGCATGGCCGCGTCTTTTTGCTGCAAACGCCACTGGGCGATCGCCCGGCCGGCCGACGCGGACGCAGCCGCCCTCTCATCGTTTGCGTAAACGCCGAAGCGAGGCAGCGCGTCTGCCGGCTTGTTCTGCTCCAACTCCACCCAGCCCATTGTGATTTGCAGTCCGCCGTCACCGGGACGCTGGCTCCAGTAGCGGCGAAGAAGTTGGTCGGCCTCGTCGAATTTTCCGGCGCGGTAATACCACCAACCCAGGCGTGCGGCGCGCTCCGGCGCAAATGACACGTTGGGTCCGGTCAGAGTCAGCGCTGCGGAGTCGTTGCCGGCCATGATCTCCAGGCCCGCCTGCTCGATCTTGACCTGGGTGGCCAGGTCCCCGTTGAGATTCGTCCCTATCCCGACCGTCGTGCGGAACTCTTTGGCCGCATCGCCGTGGCGGGCGGCGGAGCCAAGCGAGTCTGAATAATTGTCGAGCAGCTCCGGCGTCAGAGTGTCTTTATCGTGGAGCACGTTGTTGATGATCTTGCCGTAGGTGTCGGCGGCAGAGCGGAAATCGGCGAGGGCAAACTCACTGGCCGCAAGCTGCGACTTCATCGTGGGCTGCTTCGGCTCCAGCCGCAGCGAGTAGCCAGCAAAGAACGCCGCTCGTGTGTAATCGTGCGCCTGGAAAGCCCTGTCGCTCGCGTTGGACGCGTATTCAGCCAGATCTGCTGCTGATTGCGGATACAGTTTCTGAAGTTTTTGTCCGATCTCCACGGCGGCACCGGCGTCGTTCAGTTCCAGTTTTACCTCCGCCAGCAATTTCAAGGACGAGGCATTGTTCGGCTGGAGTTCGAGCGAGAAAGCCACAAACCGTCCGGCATCGGCGAAGCGGCGCGACGCCATGGCATTATTGCCAAGCTGATCCGCGAACGCGCGGACGGAATCGGCAGCAGGCTGGCGGCTAGCCAGCAACTCTCGATAGGCAGCGGCGACTTTAGGGAAATCCTGCTTCGCGCATGCGGCCTTGGCCAGCGCCACCAGCGCTGGAGGATGTCCGGGATGCAGCTGGAGCGCCTCAGATGCGGTTTGGATGGCCTTGTCATACTTCGCTGCAGCCAATTGTTCTTCCGCCTGATGCGCCAGGAAGAAGTAGCGCACCGCCAGCGGTTTCTCCGGTGCCGGTTTCCAGCCTTGGTCGGCGATGAGCTTCTGGATTAGAGCGATCCGGTCCCCAGTCGGCGGGTGGGTGAGGAAATAATCACTCAACACCTGGATAACAGCTCCAGAGGCTTCCTCCTCGGGATTCGCCGCGCGCCGGTTCTTGCCGAAATACTGTTCTTCCAGCTTTTGGAAGTGCTGGAAGAGATCGACCGCGCCCTGGGGCGAGTAGCCCGCCGCGACGGAAAGCGCCGTGCCTTCGCTGTCCGCTTCCGCTTCCTGGTCTTTGCTGTAGCCCTCCTGGTAAACCTCCGCGGGAATCACGAATACCTCGGCCAGCGGAATCTTCCGCATTGCCCTTTCAAATTGCACGCGCTCGATGCAGTGCTTGTGGTCAATGTGCTCTATCTCATGGCCCAGGACCGCGGCCAGCTCGTCCTCGCTCTCCATTAAATCCATCAGGCCCGCGCCCATGAAGACATGTCCGCCGGGAATCGCAAAAGCGTTAATGAAGGATCGTTCCGGAATGTAGTGGAACTTGTACGGCAACTTGCGATGGGCTTTCGCGGCCACGCGGTTGCCTACCAGGCGGAGGTAGGCTTCCACCGCTTTTCCTTCTTCGTCCTGGCCTTCATGCTCGATCTGCTGCGCGATTTGGTTGCCGATCTTGATCTCTTCGTCGTCCGAGATAGCCGTGTACTTGGCGGGCAGGCGGGTGAGCTCGCGCTGGGTGTCAGCGAGAAAGTAATGCAGCGCATCGGGACCGAACCGCGCTTCTACCTGATTCTTCTGGCTGGCAGCCAGGCCCGCGGCCAGCAATCCCAGTGTGACGGCGAACAGAATCCAGCGCTTCACAGGTATTGCCTCGCTTTCTCGCGGTAGCGGGTATAGAGGACCGACACGCCGATGATCAGCGCGCCGACCGTTGTGAACGTGATGGCCTTCCTCGGAAGACTCATGTGTCTGAAGTCGAGGATGAAGATCTTCCCGACGACGAGAAGCAAAAGAGCCATGGCCGTGAGCCGGTAGCTGCGCTCGCCGATCCACATGGCGAAGATGAAGACGGCAACCGCTTCCAACGTCCACGCCAACGTCAGCCAGCTCTCCGCTTCCACCCACAAGAACGCTGTAAGCAGCGCCAGGGGAGCGAAGAACAGAACCTGTTCGGGATGGGCATCGAGCAAGCGGGCGGTGCGAATCAGCCAGTTTATTTTCTCGCCTTCCTCGGCTCGCAGCCGCAGTTTGAACGCGAAGAACAAACCGGCGAACAGAAAAGCCGCGGCGGAGATCGTGCTTAAATAGGCGATGGCCGGCTTCGGCGGGGTGAAATAACTGCGCTCATAGAGATTGTGTAAGACCCCGCGAAAGAGCACCCCCAGACTGAGCAACACGGCCTGGTGGGCAAAGACCCTCTTTTGCGCCCACCATGCCAGGCCCATTAGGGCAAGGGCGGTCGCGGCCCAGGCAGCGGCCACCCAGTCGAGCGGCGGCTCAAAGCGAAGCATGAGAACGATGGTCGTGGTGCCGAGCCAGGCAAAAATCTCCCCAGCTTTGAGTTTCTTCTCCGCCGAAGAGAGGCTCGCTGCCTGCTCGTCTTCCTGCAGCCGCCAATAGAGATAGAAGAACAGCACCGCCAAGGGAACGATGGTGTAAAGGCGCGGGCTGAATCGTTCCGCCGAGATCACGTTGAGATTCACGAACAGCAGCCGCAAAAACGTGCAGAAGCCGGCGACGTAGGCTTGCAAACGCAATTGCACGTTGTTGCGCAGCATGCCGGCTTCAAACATCAGCAGCGCGAACAGGCCCCAGCCCAGGGCCACGCTGGCGCTGGAAAGCTCGTACCAGAGCAAGAGCGTAAGCATGGTGGACGCGGCCCAACTGAAGCCCGGCTCCAGCCAGCGTCGCCAGAATGCGTCTTCATTCTTGCTCTTCACGCGGTGCCAGTACGCAGCCAGGTATGCCAGCACAACCACGGCCGCGACGGTACCCAGCCGCGCCGGCCACTGGCGCGTGCCCACCTGATAATTGCTGTCGCTGGGCAAGTTGATGATCAGCACGCGCAGAAACGCGAACCCCGCCAGCAGGATCGATTGCACGCGCAGCGGCTTCAGATCCATTCGCCGCGCGACCCACGCCAGGGCGCAGGCAGCGGCCATCCAGCAGACCGCGGCACCCAGCAGCGGACAAGCCATCCAGCCGGCAACGAAAGCCAGCAAGGCAGCGGCGTAAGAAAGATCGCGAGTGACAATCTTCTCTACAGCGCCTTCAAATTGTGCGGCCCAGCGTCCCGGAGCCCAGTGAACATTCACGTAGAGCACCAGCGCCACCAGGGCACTGATGGCCGCCGGCACAAACATGCCGTGGACGTAGGCTTCTTCCATGCGCATGCCGTAGACGCGCGCGGCTTCCGTACTGATGATCTGTCCTGCCAAGGGCACGAAAGCAAACAATCCCACGCGACGGAAGACTTTCTCTTGCGTCAGCACGCCTATCAGGAAGAAGGCTTGGGCTTCCGCTAGCCAGACCAACGAAACAAACTCGGTGCGAAGCCCCGCACGGAACGGGACAGCGGCCATCAGCAAGCAGGCGCCGATCACCGTGAGGACGATGTGGGGCATCGACCGCTGCTTCGCTCGCGGAAGTTGACCGAGGCCAAGCTCGAGCGACCCCAACGCCAGCAACGCCCAAAATGCGTACTCAGGATGAACCGCCTGATACTTCAACACCACCAGCAGAAGGCCGGTATTGAGCAATGCGGCCAGCGCAGAGATGCGTTCGTGCCCTTCACCTCGGCGAACCAGATAAGAGACGCGGTACACCACCCAGTAGCTAACCAAGATGGCCGCGCTCGGGAGAAACTCAGGGAACGGCTTGTGCGGCCTTCCCATCGGGCTGATGATGTGAATCAGCCAGACAAAGTGGTTGATGAACGTGGCCACTATGGCACACACTTCGAGCATGTACCACTCTTTGATCCACGCCACCAGTGCAACGGAAATTGCCAGAACCACGGCTGCGGTGAGGCTGTAAACGCCCGGGGGAGCAAAGCCCTGGCCGGGAAGAACGGAGGTGAGCAATCCGGCAAACGCGCAAAGGAACGCAAGTCCGGTTGCCACCTGGGAGCGATAGCGCAGGGTGGTGTGCGTCACCATGGCCGCCGCCACCAACAGCATCAGGAGCAGGTCTGCCAAGGCGGAGTCCAGCACGCGGGTGGCCTTGAAGTGGTACATCGCGTAGGCGGTGAAGAATGCGATGGCCCATCCCGCCGCTGCGCTCGCGCGAGCAACGACGCGGTAGCGCTCCTTGCGCTCAAAGGAAATGCCGGCGCCCAGCATTACAGCCGCCACCAGCCATCCTGCGGTGACTTTCCCTGCCGGTCCAACTTCGCGCAACTGCCATGCCAGGAAGAAGGCTACGCCCAGCACCAGAATCAGGGCCCCAATCTTCGCCATCCAGTTTGTCCCCAGCAGTTCCTCGAACTTGAGCAAGGAACGCAGGCGCTCGAAGAGACTTGGACCCGCAGGATGCGCTGCGGTTTCCACTTGCGCGAAAGTGAGACTCGCGGCGGCCTGGGCCGGCGGCATAGGAGTAGGAGGAACAGCCGCTGCGGGTTGGTACGCTGGACTTGTGGGCAGCTGTGCCGCGGTAACGGCCGCAGCCGACGCTGCTGCCGCACTGGCCGCGGTAACCGGAGGCGCTATCTGCGGCGGCGCGGCAGCGGGCTGAGCTTGTGCTGCGGCGCTGCGGGCCAGGGCCTCTTCGCGGGCAGACACGATTTCCGCTGACAGTTCTTCAATCTGGCGGGCCAACTTGCGGTGGCGGCGCCATCCGGTGAACCACACGAACCAAAAGAACACCACGCCCAGGAATACGAACAACTCTTTGGGACCCTCGACCCCGGCCCAAAAGAGCAGCATAGCCAGCAGCGTGACCACGATAAGGGACACGATTCCCGGTTTGCGGCTAGGTTTCATGTGGTTGATTGGGCGGAATTGTACTATGAAGAGCAGTTGGCAATTAGCAAATAGCAGCGTGCTTTTTTGTCACGAGGTCTGACGCTTCAGACAATCGATCGGCCAACAGGCACTTGCAACGTCCGGCTTTAGCTAATTGCCAATTGCTATCTGCTAACTGCTTTCTTACGCCGTGACCTTGGTTGCCGCTTTGCCGGCTTCCACACCGGCATGCATGGCGGCGACGATAGCCTGTGCATCGTTGAGCAGGGCCGGCGTCGCAGTGGCACGATCGCCTTCCAGGTGGATCCAACCCTGGGTGGCAAGCTGTTGCGCGATGGCCACCAGCTGGTCGCGCGAAAAGTTCACGTACTGGCAGTCGTAGGCATGAGCCATTTCGACCGCTGCGCCTTGCCGGCCCAGCCAATACGCGCGGCGCCGCAGCATCTCGCGCACGGCGTCTTCGGATTGCGTCGGAAACTGGATGGTCTTTCCCAGAAAACTGTAGAAGCGGCTGGTGACGTGAACGGGTTGGAGCTTCCCCGATTTCAGAAACGCCAGTTGCCCGTTGTCGATGGTTTTGCGGATGGCGTTCACCACCAGGCCTTCGGCGTGTTCCTCGGCCAGCGAGCCCAGGGCTTCCTTCATGGTCTGGGTCATGGCCACGGCCACTTCGGCGTGCAGGCCTTCGCTCGAGCCCAGAAGGTTGGCGCGACCGTGCAGCACCAGCCAGTCCGATCCCGAAGTGGAGGCGTGGAACGGCCACCTCAGTTCGGCAATGTCAATGGGCACTCCCGAGAGAGTGACAAAATGCAAAGGCTTGGGCATGTCCGGCTGGCTGGAGATTGTAGCAGGTATTCGATCGTGAACGCGGAGCACCAGGCGGTGGATAGAGCCAGCGTCGTAACGCAGGGTGGAGCAGGGCTTCAGCCCTGCGGTGCGCAAAACAAAACCGGCTTCAACCCCTGAGGTTTTACCCCCTCAGCGGCTAAAGCCGACTGTCTTTCTCATCTCCTACGCAGGCCTGAAGGCCTGCTCCACCCTCACAAGTGAAGACTGCGAATCTGTGGCGAGAGCACTCTGGCCTTACATCAGGAATTCCCGCGTCTGCCGCATGATGGGATGCTGCATCTCTTCGAGTTCGTTCTTCACCTGGTTCAGGCCGTACACCAGGCGCTCGAAGTCTTCCGACATTCTGCGGAATAAAGGCGCCACCTTGGCGTATTCAAAGTGCTCGAACTTGGAGACGATGAAATAACTTTCCTTGCCCGCCTTGACGAAATCCACCAGGCTCTCCATGCGGCTGCGGCGCAGGCGCTGCGCGTTCAGACTCTCCGGAAACATCCCGGTGAAGAACAAGGCGTAGTCACCGATGTGTTTGCGTACCTGGCGCTCGCGATCGAACGATGCCGCGGAGCCGTACACCGGGTCAGACTCGAGCAGCATCTCGCCCAAGTCAGCCAGGGGACGCCCGTCAGCATTCTTGATCTTGTACAGGTTGTCGGCTTCGCAGAACTCGGTCAGCAGCGTGGCCACGTAGCCTTGCACTTCAATGCTGCGCACCCCAAGTTCTTCGTAGTTGTGTTCCACGACGGCCGTGAAGAACTGATGCAGCGGATTCGACTCGGAAACCATGATGTCACCTTTACCTCTCTCCGCATGCGCCGCGCCGAGCGCCTCTTCTCTCCGCGACGGAAACTGGGCATTCGGAGAAAACCCTCTATTTAGTTTGACCGTAGTATGAGCAGCATAGTTTCGTGCAATCAAGTATTTTTCGAGGCAACCCTTGCACTTTGGCAGCAGCACCTTGAGAGTGCTAGACGATTAGTATTTAGACCTTAGCGGGAAGGACAATGCACGAGTGGGTGGATGACAAGCAGAGTTGGGAAGGATAAACGTGACTTTTGAAGAATCGGTAGTTCGTTACAGAGAATTCCTGAGAGAGAATGGCTACCCGTCGGCGATTGCTTGGGTGCGACCTCAAGATGTGCTTCTGGCGAGACAACGTAAGATCTTTGTGAGAGTTCCCCTACCAATCACCAACGAGGCCTTTGCACGCGCCGCATTCAACGACGGGATTGGGAAGAAGGTCGGGATTCTATTTGCGACTGTATGCGAAATGGACGGCGTAACTTGCTGCCGCGCTTGGGTACCTGCTGACGAAGACGAGGCCCAGCGGGCTCTCATGCCACAAGACCTCAAACTTTCAGTGACGACTGGTGAAAGCCATCTGCGTGGGAAGGCTGTGACAAATCGGATCAGTTGGCTGTGGTTGAAACTGAATTATCACAAGCACCAAGAACAGCGAGATTTTCTATTCGATCTGGAGCCCAATAAACTTTAACTAGCGGGGAGCGAGGGCAGGCGTCGCAGGAATGTTCGAGCCCGGGGCGACGCACGAACATTCGCATTTGTTTCAGCCGTCCGGCTGAAGCCGGACTGAAATCGTTATGGAAACCTCCACCCGGCAGCTCCTGCCGGGCTATTTTCGGTCGCGCCTGGCGGCGCTGTTGCTAAGCTGTCCGAAGGTTTCAGTTCCCGGCAAACTTCGTGGTTCGCACCCATGTGCGATTGTTCGGTCCGTCAGTAGTGTCGGAGGTCATCCGCCCAACTGCTTCTTCACGATCTCGCTCACCGTCTTGCCCTCGACGCGAGCGCCCGTGGCCTGCAGTTTGGCCATGGAGTTCTTCATCACCGTGCCCATGTCTTTCATGGTGGGCGCACCCATCTCGGCAATCGTGGCTTTGACCGCGGCGGCGATCTCTTCTTCGCCCAGGGCTTTGGGCAGGTAGGCTTCGATGATCTTGATCTCGGCGGCTTCTTTGTCCGCCAGTTCCTGGCGTCCGCCTTTCTGAAACTGTTCGATCGAATCTTTGCGCTGCTTGATGAGCGTAC
>Ga0126379_10000093_pt1 | contig 41553 bp, 36 predicted proteins | sample PanSoiMetPlot_24_FD_92640 | JGI IMG/M metagenome (GOLD analysis project Ga0126379, IMG submission 92640) | Tropical forest soil microbial communities from Panama - MetaG Plot_24 | ecosystem: Environmental > Terrestrial > Soil > Tropical forest > Bulk soil | place: Panama | collected 2016-02-17
CGAGCAGTTCGGCGTGGCCGAGCTGGCCAACGGCACGGTCGTTCGGCTGACCGAGAAGCCGCGCGAGCCCAAGTCGGACCTGGCGCTCGTCGGCGTCTACATGTTCGACGACACGATCTTCGAAGCGGTCCGCGCGATCCGCCCGAGCCAGAGGCAGGAGCTCGAGATCACCGACGCGATCCAGTGGCTCGTCGACCACGGCAAGAGCGTCCACCCCCACATCGTCTCGGGCTGGTGGAAGGACACTGGGAAGATCGAGGACATGCTGGAGGCCAACAGGATCATCCTCGACACCTTCGCGGCGAACGGCCTGGAGAGCGCGGATTCGGGCTGCCGGGTCGAGGGCAAGGTCGTCGTGGAGCCGGGCGCGCGCCTGGTCCGCTCGACCATCCGCGGCCCCGCCATCATCGGCGCCGGCGCGGAGATCCGCGACGCCTTCGTCGGGCCGTACACCTCCATCGGGGCGGGCTGCTTCGTGGAGCGGTGCGAGATCGAGAATTCGATCGTCCTCCAGGGCTCGCGCCTGGAGAGGATCCCGGTCCGGATCGCGGACTCGTTGATCGGCACCAACGTCCGGATCCATCCGGGGCTGGAGCGGCCGCGCGTCCACCGGTTCTTGATCGGCGACAACTCGGAGATCGGCATCGTATGAAGGTCCTGGTCACGGGCGGGTGCGGCTTCATCGGCTCCAACTTCATCCGGCACCTCTTCGAGACTCGGGGCGGCGGCGCCTCGGTCGTCAACCTCGACAAGCTGACATATGCCGCCAACCCGGCCAGCCTCGCGGATCTCGAGGGGCGGCCGGGTTACCGGTTCGTCAAGGGGGACATCGCGGACCCCGAGGCGGTGCGCGGGGCGATGGAAGGCTGCACGGACGTCGTGAACTTCGCCGCGGAGACCCACGTGGACCGGTCGCTGTTGGGCGACGCCTCCTTCATCGAGACCGACGTGCGAGGAGTCTTCGTCCTGCTGGAGGAGGCGAAGCGGCGCGGCGTGCGCAAGTTCATCCAGATCTCGACGGACGAGGTCTACGGGTCGATCGCGGAGGGGTCGTTCACCGAGGAGGCGGCGCTGAACCCCCGAAACCCCTACGCCGCGTCGAAGGCGGGAGGCGACCGGCTCGCCTTCTCCTACTGGGCCTCCTACCGCATGCCGGTCGTCATCACGCGCGCCTCCAACAACTACGGGCCGTACCAGTACCCCGAGAAGCTGATCCCGCTCTTCGTGACCAACGCGATCGACGGCGAGTCCCTGCCGCTCTACGGCGACGGGAGAAACGTCCGCGACTGGTTGTACGTCCGAGACCACGCGGCGGCGATCGACTTCCTCCTCGAGAAGGGCGTGCCGGGGGAGACCTACAACATCGGGGGAGGCAACGAGGCCGAGAACATCGAGATCACGCGGCGGGTCCTCCGGGAGCTCGACCGGCCCGAGAGCCTGATCCGTTTCGTGAACGACCGGCCGGGCCACGATCGCCGCTACTCCCTCGACGCCCGCAAGCTCGCGGCGCTGGGCTTCGAGCCCTCGACCCCGTTCGAGCGGGGCCTCGCCGAGACCATCGCCTGGTACCGCGATCACGAGGACTGGTGGCGGCCGATCAAGGAGAAGGACGCCGCGTACCGCGCCTTCTACCGCTCGCAGTACGAGGACCGCCTGGCCACTTCCTCCTCCACCGCCAAGGAACCGGGCTAGCCGGGGATTCCCAATGAGCGACGCGGCCCTGGCCACCGAGGAGTCGTCTCCGGAGGTCCTGGCCTCGCCCGGCCCCGTTCCGCGCCCGCGCCGCCGGATCCTCGTCACGGGAGCGGGAGGCATGCTGGGCAACGACCTGGTGCCGGTCCTGATCGCCGCCGGCCACGACGTCTTCGCGCGGCCCCGCGCGGAGCTCGACATCACGAGCGGGGCGGACGTCTCGCGCTCCTTCCGGGAGGTCCAGCCCAACGTCGTCGTCAACTGCGCCGCCTTCACCCGCGTGGACGACTGCGAGTCCGACGCGCGGGCCGAGCAGGTCAACGCCGGCGGCGTGCGGGTCCTCGCGGAAAACTGCCGGCGCCACGGCGCCGGCCTCGTGCAGGTCTCGACGGACTTCGTGTTCGACGGCTCGAAGGGCGTTCCCTACGAGGAGGACGACGCGCCGCGCCCCCTCTCCGCGTACGGCCGGAGCAAGCGGCATGGGGAGGAGGAGGCGCTCCGCGTCCCGTCGGGGCTCGTGGTCCGCAGCTCCTGGCTCTTCGGGTCCGGCGGATGGAACTTCATCGAGGCGATCCTCAAGCAGGTCGAGAGCGGCAGGAAGCGCCTGACCGTGGTCAAAGACCAGCGAGGAAAGCCCACCGGGACGCCGGATCTCGCCGAGGCGATCCTGGCGCTGGTCGAGGCCGGCGCCGTGGGCATCTATCACTTCGCCAACCGAGGGGAGGTGACCTGGTTCGACTTCGCCCGCGAGATCCTGGAGCTGTCCGAGCGCGGCGACGTCGAAGTCGACCCGACCGATTCCGCCACCCTCAACCGGCCCGCGACCCGGCCCGCTTACTCCGTGCTGGATTCCTCCCGCTACGAGCGCGTGACCGGGCGCCCCATCCGGCACTACCGCGACGCGCTCGTCGAATACCTCGCCGCCAGGCGCCGCCCGGAGGCCTGAAGTCGACCTGACGGCTTCCGAATGGCGCCGCAAGGCGGTTCACGCGGGGATGGGGCTTCTCGCGTTCGCTCTGCGCTGGCTCGACTGGAAGACCGCCGCGGCGGTCGCGCTCGGCGCCCTCCTCTTCAACCTTTTCGTGATGCCGCGCATCGGGCGGGGCATCTACCGCGACCCGGAGAAGGCGAGGGACACGGGCATCGTCGCCTACGCCGGGATGGTTCTCGTCCTGATCCTGCTTTTCCGCGACCGGTACCTGCCGATGGCCGCCGCCGTCTGGGCGATGATGGCCTTCGGCGATCCCGCCGCGGCGATCCTCGGGCGCAGGATCGGCGGCCCCGCGCTTCCCTGGAACCCCGAGAAGACCTGGTCCGGAACCCTCGGCAACTGGGCGGTCGGATCGCTGGCTTCGTCTCTCGTCGTGTCCTTCGTGACCGACCGTCCCCTCCTGCCGGGCGCGGCGGCGATTCTCGTCACGGGATCGGCCGTCTACGCATTCCTGGAGTCCGTGCGCTCCGGCGTCGATGACAACCTCGTGGCGGCCATCCCCACTGCGCTCGCCGTCTTCCAGCTCTCGACCTTCGCCGGAAGCGGACCGCCCTCATGGCTCGCCACGCTCACCTTCGGATGGGCCGCCCTGGCTGCGGCGGTCAACGGCCTGGTGGCCTTCGCGACCTGGCGGCTCGGTGTGGTCACCCGGTCCGGCGCGGTGGCAGGAGCGATCGCCGGGTTCCTGGTCCTCGGAGCGGGGGAATGGGGGGCCTATGCGGTCCTCTGGGCCTTCTTCCTCGTTGGAACGCTGGCGACGAAGCTCGGCTACCGGCGGAAGGCGCGAAGGAGCGTCGCGCAGGCGGAGGGCGGGCGCCGCGGCGCCGCCCACGTCGCGGCCAACGTCGCCGTCCCGGCCGCCCTGCTGCTTCTGGGCGTCCGGCCGATCGCTTACGTCGCGGCGCTCGCCGCGGCGCTCGCGGACACGCTGGGCACGGAGATCGGTGCGCTGCTGGGCCGCCGTCCGTTCTCGCTCCTCCGGCTCTCGCGTCGCGCGGTCGGCGAGCCGGGCGCGGTCTCGGTACCGGGCATCGCGGGCGGGGCCGTGGGCGCCGCTCTCATCGGGGCCGCCGGGCTTGCCGCGGGCCTGATCGGGCCCGAGGGCGTCGCGATCGTGGCGGCAGCGGGCCTCGCCGGCTCGCTCGCCGAGAGCCTCGCTTTCGACTTCGGAAAGGGGAGCGGCGCCCGGCTCGACCACGACTTCGCCAACGCCTTCAACACCCTCGTCGGCGCGCTGGTCGCGCTGGAGATCTCGCTCTCGCTCGAAGCCCAGCGCCTCTTTCTTCCGGTGGCGGGCCAGTGAAGCGCTACATCCGCCTCGCGCGCCCGTTCACGCTCTTTCCGCCGCTCCTCGGAATCGTCTCGGGGGCGATCTGCGCCTTCGGCTCCGCTCACAACCCGGACCCATCCCGCCGGGTCACGTGGGCGGTCGCGCTGACGGTGGCCGTGGGGTCCCTCTGCGCTTCCGTCATGAACGCGGCGTCCAACATCGTCAACCAGATCGCGGACCTGGAGATCGACCGCCAGAACAAGCCCGCCCGGCCGCTCGTGACGGGAGAGATCGGGATCGGCCGCGCGTGGAGGCTCGCCGCCCTGCTCTACGTTCTCGCGATCGCCCCGACCTGGCTCGTCGTCCCCTATCCCTACGTCACGTTCTCCGATCGGCTCCACGCCCCGGCGATCCTCCATGCCGCGTTCTTCATCTACTGCATCGGGGCGCTGGCGACGTTCGTCTATTCCTTCCCGGCCTTCGGCCGCACCAAGCGCCACTGGCTCGCTGCCAACGTGACGATCGCGCTGACGCGCGGAGGCCTCCTGAAGGTCGCGGGGTGGTCCTTCGTCGCCTCCGTCGCGAGCTGGGAAGCGTGGGCGATCGGGTCCGTGTTCGCCATCTTCCTCCTCGGCACGACCTCGACGAAAGACTTCTCCGACATGGAGGGTGACCGCGCCCACGGCTGTGTCACGCTCCCGATCCGCTTCGGCGTCGAGCGGGCGGCGAAGATCATCGCCCCGTTCTTCGTCCTGCCCTGGCTCCTGATCCCCCTCTTCGCCTGGCTCCCGGATCCCGGAAATCCCTCGGCCCCGCTTCTCACCGGAAATAAGACGCTCCTGACGATCCTCGGCCTGGGCCTCGCCGCTTGGGGCGTCTACGCGGCTCAGCTGCTCCTCGCGAACCCGCAGGACCTGGCGCGAACGGAGAACCACCCGACCTGGACCCACATGTACCTTCAGTTGATGAGCGCCCAGGCCGGCTTCGCCCTGGCCTACCTCTTCTAGCTCTCGCTTTCCTCGAGACAATGAGCGATCAATGGTAAAATTGGACGTGCCCCCGCAAACTGCCGCGACACCGGTTCCTCCCACGACATTCGAGTCCGAAGGGCACCGCGTTCGGTGGAGCGGACTGTCTCTGACGTTCGACGAGAAGACGCTCAACGCGATCGTGGGACAGCTCGTCGAGAAGATCCCGGACTTGAAAGACGTCAAGATCCAGGTCACGCCCGGCGAGCTGGCGGCGACGATGGTGATTCACCGCTTCGGAATGCCGCTCTCCGCCAAGGCGATCCTGACGCAGCTGAGGTTGAAGGACGGATTCCTCGCCTTCGTGCTCGACAAGGTCCAGGCACTTTCGTTCATCCCGATCCCGGACCAGCTCCTGACGTACCTGGTGCAGAAAGCGCCCGCGGGTCTCCTAACGTACTACCCGGCGGACCGCATCATGGTCGTCAACCTGAACGACTGGCTGCCGGCGGGGATGGACCTGTCCCTGGAGAAGACGGTTTTCGAGAAGGAAGCCCTGACGCTCCAGCTCGCGAGCGGGTCCTACGACCTGTCGGACCTGCTCGGGATGGGCCTCTCCGGCCGGGAGTAGCAGGCGGCGCCCGCGGGCCGCAGGACGGCGATCGCCAGCGCCCCGTCGGTCCGGTAGGGGTCGCCCCCGCCGTTTCGCCCGTTGCCCGCCGGGCGGAAGTTCTCGGCCCAGAGGACGTTCTCGACGGCGCCGCCGGCATCCAGGTCCGCGAGAAGGCGCTCGCGCTCCCGGTCCACCTCGGGGTCGATGTGGTGCATGACCTCGCCGGTGAAGCGGCTGACGCCGAGGGTGGCGTCGTAGCTGGCGGCACCGATCCAGAGGCCCCGGCCAGGGCTCGAGGGATCATCCACCCGCCAGAGACGGACGTGGTGGCGCTTTCGAGGGCTGCCGCCGACCTGCTGCTCGAAGGCGAGGTCCTGCGGGCGGTTGCGGAAGTACTGGGTGCTGACGGGAGCGGTGGGATAGGAGCGGTCGAAGAGAACGCTGTGCGCGTCCTTCCAGCCCGAGGAAAACGTGATGCGGTCCGCCGCGACCCACCCGGCCGCTCGCATCGCGGCGAGGACTTCTTCGCGGCTTCCCACGAGCGCGACGTTCAGCGGATCGGCCGGGATCCCTTCCGCGGTGTAGCTGATCGCGGCGCCGTCTTTCGGGAGCCTCTTCTGGATCTGGGTCCACGAGGCGGGAAGAACGACGTATGCGAGAACTGCATAGGACGGCAGGATCATCAGCGCGGCGGCCGCAGCGCGCAGTGTGCCCTTGACCACCCGCCATCCCCGGCGGGGAGGAGACATCCTGTTCATGTTTCCGGCGATTCTAGTTTCCGGAGGATGAACAGTCGATGAATTTCAGGAACGCTCGAGGAAGGGCCAGAAGGGCCTCTGGGCCCTCATGACCTCGGAGAGCGACTCGGCTCCCCGCGCGGAGATCTGTCCGCCGGGGTCCGGGGCCCCGTCGTCGCCCAACAGGACACGCAGGCACGCCGCCGCGGAAGCCGAGATCGCCTCGAGGTTGTAGCCGCCCTCCAGGGCGAGGACGACCCGCCCTCCCGCCAGCTTGCGCAGCCGCGAGGTCATCGCCGCGAAGCCGGCCGGACTCACGCGCATCTCTCCGAGCAGGTCGCCGTCGGCGGCGTCGTAGCCGGCCGAGACCAGGACGAGGTCGGGGCGGAAGGCCTCCGCGATCGGCATCAGGACCCGGTCGAACGCGGCAAGGTAATCGGCATCCCCCATCCCCGGCGAGAACGGCACGTTGACCGTGAGGCCTCGCGCGTGCGAGCCGCCGATCTCGTCGGCCGCTCCCGTGCCCGGGTAGAAGGGGAACTGGTGGGTCGAGAAGTAGAGGACCTCGGGATCGTTCCAGAACGAGTGCTGCGTGCCGTTGCCGTGGTGGACGTCCCAGTCCGCGATCAGGATGCGCCGCGCGCCCGCGGCCTGAGCCGCCCGGGCCGCGACCGCCACGTTGTTGAAGAGGCAGAAGCCCATCGGCAGGTCCCGTTCGGCGTGGTGGCCCGGCGGCCGCAGCAGGGCGAGACCGCCGGCGAGCTCGCCCCGGGCGACTCGGATCGCCAGCTCGCAGAGGCCGCCCGCCGCCAGCCACGCTGCCGTAGCGGACTCGCGGGAGGCGTAGGTATCGGGGTCGAACTGGGTGAAGTCGCGGCCCGCGCTCGCCCGCACCCCCTCGATCAGCTCCTGCGTGTGGATCTCGGCGAGCTCTTCGTCCCTCGCCTCGCGAGCGGGGACCGTCTCGCACTTCGCCAGCAGCCCCTCCCGCTCCAGGTGATCGTGGATCGCCCGGATCCTCGACGGATTCTCCGGATGCTCGTACGGCGCCCGATGGAGCAGGAATCGCTCGTCGTAAACCAGCCCGGTCCCCGCCATCTCGGATTTCATTATCCGCTCGGCGCGGCGGGGCTGGGTCGTGCGGCGGGCCTGTGAAACAGGGGGCTTCTCGCGCGTAACCAGAGCAGCCCGGCGAGGAAGAGAAGGCCGTAGAGGACGACGATCAGGACCGCCAGCCCCGGTCCGCGGCGGCGCGGCTTCTGCGGCTCAGCCACGGAGAGCGGCCGCGAGCTCTTCCGGCGACGCCGTCGGCGCTCGGCAGGAGAAGTTCCGGCAGACATACGCCTTCGCGGATCCATCCTTCGAGCCGCGGGACTCCACGAGCGGCAGCACGTCCGCGAGCCTCTCCTGTCCGTCGGCGTGGGCAAGGACGCGGTTTTGGCGCGGGCTCTCGAAGACCTCGCCGCGCAGCGCCTCGAAGACCGCTTCGCCGGGCTTTCCCGCCAGCACGACCTCCGGAACGTCGCTCGAACGAAAATCGAGCGCGCAGAGCATCCTCGGCAGGGCCGTCCCCGCCCGCTCGAGATAGGTCGAGAAGATCGAGAAGACGCGGTCCGCGCGTTCCCGGTACTCCTCCTTCCCGGTGAACGCGGCGAGGCGGAGCAGGTTCATCGCCGCCACCGAGTTGGACGACGGCGTCGCGCCGTCGAAGATCTCCCTCGGCCGCAGGACGAGGCCGTCGTGGCCTCCGGCGGCCAGGAAGTATCCCGCGGAAGGGTCGAAGAACCGGTCGTCGAGTTCGCCCTGCAGCTCGACCGCCGCCCGGAAATAGGCCTGCTCGAACGTGGCCTCGTAGAGATCGAGCAGGGCCTCGACGAAGTTGGCGTAGTCCGAGGCGAATCCCGGGATCCCCGCCTCGTCCTCCTTCTGGCGGTGGAGGAGCTCGTCGCCGCGCCGGCACCGGCGCAGGATCCGGTCCGCGGCGCTCCTGGCCGCCTCCTCGTAGCGCGGCTCGGAGAGGACTCGAGCGGCGAGCGAGAAGGCGGAGATCGCGAGGGAGGTCCAGTCGGTCAGGAGCTTCTCGTCGCGGCCCGGCCAGACCCGTCGGGAGCGCACCTCGTACATCCGCTGCCGCGATTGCGCCAGGACTTTCTCGATCTCGGCCTCCGGTTTTCCGAATTGCTGCGCGAGCTCCCCGATCCCCGCGACGACGGAGAGGACGGTCTGCCCATCTTCGAAGTTCCCCCCGCCGGTGACGCCGAAGCGCGCGGCCACGATCGGCGCCGCTTCTTTCCCGACGGCCGCCTCGAGCGACTCGGGGTCCCAGACGTAGAAGAGACCCTCGCGCCCCTCCGAGTCGGCGTCCTGCGCGGCGAAGAAGCCGCCGGATTCGGGTGTCATCTCCTTCAACAGGTAGTCGAGCGTCTCCCGGGCGATCCGGGCGCAGTCGGCGTTTTCGAAGGCCCGCCCGGCGAGGAGGTAGACGCGGGCGAGCATCGCGTTGTCGTAAAGCATCTTCTCGAAGTGCGGCACCAGCCAGTGCGCGTCCACCGAGTACCGGTGAAACCCGCCGCCGACCTGGTCGTACATGCCGCCGGCCGCCATCTTCGCCAGCGTCCTATCGACCATCTCCCGCGACGACGGGTCTCCCGTCCGCACGAAGTACCGAGTGAGCAGGTCCAGCCGCATCGACGGCGGAAATTTGGGCGCCCCTCCGAACCCTCCATGGCGAGCGTCGAACTGCGAGCGGAGCGACCGCGTCGCCGCCTCGAGCGCGGGCGGCCCGACGACGCCGCCTCCCTCGATCCCTTTCGAGCCCGATTCGAGGTGGGCCAGCATGTCCGTCGCGCTCGACTCGAGCTCCTCCCGGCGGTTCTTCCACGCCTGAGAGATGGCATTCAACAAGGTGACGAAGCCGGGCCGCCCGTAGCGGTCCTCCGGCGGGAAATACGTCCCGCCGTAGAACGGCTTCCCGTCCGGAAGCAAGAACAGCGAGAGCGGCCATCCTCCGCTCCCGGTCATCGCCTGGACCGCCGACATGTAGATGTCGTCCACGTCCGGCCGCTCCTCGCGGTCCACCTTGATCGGGACGAACTCGCGGTTCAGCACCTCCGCGACGCTCTCCTTCTCGAAGGACTCGTGCTCCATGACGTGGCACCAGTGGCACGTGGAGTACCCGATGGAGAGAAAGATCGGCTTCTCCTCCGCCTTCGCCTTCTCGAACGCCTCCGCGCCCCAGGGGTACCAGTCCACCGGGTTGTCCTTGTGCTGGAGGAGGTAGGGGCTCTTCTCCTTCGCCAGGCGGTTCGCCATCACCGCGAGAATATCCCGCGAGGCGCGAAGGCTAACGGGGCTCAGCCGTGATGGTGACTTCGTCGTCGCGGTCGTGGATCACGACCATCTCGCCGGGGCCCAGCTCGTCGAGGCGCCGGAGGATCTCGCGGGGAGAGATGTGCCGCTCCGAGGAGAGGCTCTCGACGAGGGAGCGGGGGACGCGGATCCGGACGGCCTTGTCCCACTCGTCCTTGACCGTCACTTCGATCGCGGCGCCGTCGGCGAGGACCTCGATCCTCTTGCGCCCGCGCTCGATCTCCGAAGGCTTCCCGGGCGAGCTCTTGTCCGCCGCGTCGAGGATGTCGCGGGCCGTGATGTCGCCGTCGCTCCAGTCGCGGGTCCAGTCGCCGCCGAAATCCGAGATCGGAATGAAGGAGGCCGCCCGGGCCACCACGCTGATGGGGATGTGGAAGGAGACGTGCTTGCGCGAGCCTCCCTCGTTCTTGGTGACCTCCACCCGGAAGCCGCTCAAGTGCTTCAGCTCCCGGGCGGGCCGCCGCCAGATCGAGATCCCGATGGCGATGATCACCAGGACCAGGAGGCCCAGGACGATCGCGCGCACTTCTTTCATCTTCGGCTCTCCACCATTCCAAACGCAGAGTCGGAAGGAATGTTCCGGGCCCTATGTGGTATTTTTCTCAAGGGTATGCCTCATTTCATCACCGAAACCTGCATCGGGTGCGGGGTCTGCGAGATCAAGTGCCCCACGCACACGATCACGGGCGACAAGAACGAGAAGTACATCATCCACGCCGACCGGTGCATCGATTGCTCCGTCTGCGCCCGCTACTGCCCCGTCTCCTGCATCCAGGACCAGAAAGGGGAGCTCGTCGAGAAGGTCAAGCCGCGCGACATCCCCAAGGCCATCGTGGACCGCGACCTGTGCACCGGCTGCGAGTTCTGCATCGACATCTGCCCCTTCGACTGCATCTACCTGATCGAGGACCCTCTCCACGAGACCTTCCACAAGATCGCCGAGGTGGACGCTGGGCCCTGCGTCTCCTGCCGCCTCTGCGAGACCGTCTGCGAGAAGGACGCGATCTTCGTCCCCAACCCGATCACCCAGGCGCGGAGGTACCTGCCCGTCCTGTGACCGAAGAACCGCGCCCGCCTTCGGGCGTCCCGCCCGGTCCCCCGGAAACACCCGATGAGGACGAGGCCCCGCGCAAGGCGTCGGCGGTCCGCTTCTTCGTGCTGCCGCTCCTCGTCGTCGCTTGCGCCCTCGGAATCTTCCTCGTCTTCAACTTCATCACGTTCGACCGCCGGAGCCCTTCCGAGTACCTCCAGGAGGTCCGCGGAGGCGGCCCCAACCGCCGCTGGCAGGCGGCCTTCGAGCTGTCCCGCTCGATCAACCGCGTCCAGCCTGGGCCCGAGCGCGAGGCCCTGGCCGCCGAGACGCTGCGGGTCTACGAGAGCCTCTCGAAGAACCGCCCCGAGGACGTGCCGGTGCGCCGCTACCTGGCGCTGGTTCTCGGAAAGCTCGGCGATCCCGCGGCCGTCCCCGCGTTGATGGCCTCGGCGAGGGACAACGATTCCGAGACCCGCCTCTACTCGATCTGGTCGCTGGGCGTGCTGGCGGACCCGCGCGCCCTCGACACGGTGCTCGAGGCCTCGCAGTCCTCCGACTCCGGCGAGCGCAAGATGTCGGCCTACGTCCTGGGCCGGCTCGGCGCCGCCGCCGCGGTCCCGAGGCTCAAGGTCCTCGCCGAAGATTCGGTCGCCGACGTTCGGTGGAACGCCGCGATCGCCCTGGCTGAGCTCCACGACGCGACCGGCCTGCCGGTGCTGCGCTCGATGCTGGACCGCGAGGCCCTGGCGCGGATCCAGGTCGGCGGCGACCAGGCCGAGACCGCGATGATCAACGCCCTGAAGGCGATCGCCCTGCTCCGTGACGCCGAAAGCCTGCCGCTCGTCGAGAAAGTCGGGCGCGAGGACCCGAACCTGCGCGTTCGCGACGCCGCAAGATCAGCCTCGGAGGCGATCCGCAAGGGCGCGGGCGCCGCGCCGAAGGCGTCGTTGGACGATGTTGAGCGGCGCCCCGCCGTTTTGGTAGGCTGACCCCCGCAGGATGGCAACGGTCCAGAGACAGGCGGAAGGAACCGCGGCGGCGCCCGACCTCGAGGTCGACGGCGTCACGCGCCGATCCACGCTCAAGTGGATGACGGTCGCGTGGATCGGCTTTACGGCCGCGACGGTCGCGGGGCTGACCGCGACGATGCGGTTCATGTTCCCCAACGTCCTCTTCGAGCCGCCGACGCGGTTCAAGGCCGGCGATCCCTCCACCTACAGCCTCGGCGTGGACGAGCGCTGGAAGGAGAAGTTCGGGGTTTGGATCGTCCGCTCGACCGAGACGATCTATGCGCTCGTCGCCGTCTGTGTCCACCTGGGGTGCACGCCCAACTGGCTTGCCGCCCAGAACAAGTTCAAGTGCCCCTGCCACGGCTCGGGCTACTACATCTCCGGGATCAACTTCGAAGGGCCGGCCCCCCGGCCTCTCGAGCGGGCGGAGATCACCCTCTCGCCCGACGACGGGCAAATCGTCGTGGACAAGGCGACGCGCTACCTCTACGAGCGCGGCCAGTGGAGCGATCCCAAGGCGTTCATCAAGATGGCATGAGACGGTCCGTGGTCCCTGGTCCCTGGCCCGTAGTCGGGGATCCGAGGACTAAGGACGAAGGACTGAGGACCAAGGACTAAGGACCAAAAACTCAAATGCGTTGGCGGCAGTTGCAGGAACAGATCACCGCGAGCCAGTTCTGGAAGTCCATCTTCCGGGTCGGCATCCCCAACACCAACCGCAAGCGGGTCCTCGCGATGCTCGGCAACGTGGTCCTGCACCTTCACCCGGTCAAGACGAGGAAGTCCGGCGTCAAGATGCGCTACACCTGGTGCGCGGGAGGCGTGACCTTCTTCCTCTTCCTGGTCCTGACGTTCACCGGCCTGCTCCTGATGTTCTATTACCGGCCGACCGTCGAGTACGCGTTCGTGGACATCCTCGACCTGCGCGAGCAGGTCCCCTTCGGGATCATGCGCGAGGTCCACCGCTGGGGCGCGCACGCGATGGTCATCTCGGTCTGGATCCACATGTTCCGCGTCTTCATGACCGGCTCCTACAAGCCGCCCCGGGAGTTCAACTGGGTCATCGGAGTCATCCTTCTGGTCCTGACGCTGCTCCTCTCCTTCACCGGATATCTCCTGCCGTGGGACCAGCTGGCGATCTGGGCCATCACGGTCGGCTCCAACATGGCCTCGGCGACGCCGCTCGTCGGCATCCAGGGCCCGGGGACGAGCCTGCTGAAGATCGGCGACATCCAGCTCGTGACGTCCACCAACGACGCGCGGTTCGGCCTGCTGGGCGGACGCTTCGTCGGCGCCGGCGCGCTCCTGCGCTTTTACGTGCTCCACTGCGTCGGGATCCCGCTCGTCGCGGCGTTCCTGATGGCGGTCCACTTCTGGCGAGTCCGGAAAGACGGCGGAATCTCGGGCCCGGTCTAGCCGATGTTCCTGATCAACGCCCTCAAGTCGGTCATCAACTTCCTGTCGGCGCCCCAGTACCTGGTGACGCTGATGCTGATCGGGGTCATGGCGGCGATTTACTGGAGGCCTCTGTGGACCCGCCGTGGAGGAGTCGTCCTCTTCGCCATGCTGGGAGGCGGGATCGGCCTGTCTTACCTCGACCGCAACTTCGCCGCCGTCGCGACCCTTCCCGACAACGTCCCGATCATCGGGATGATCTTCCTCGTCGGCTTCTTCTTCTGGTACGCGATGTACCGCGCCTACGAGAACGACCGCCGGGTCACCGCGGGGATGCCGACCGTGGAAGGGCAGGACTCCGCCCAGAAGGTCTTCTCCTGGCCGGACCTCGTCTATGTCGAGCTCATCTGCCTCGTCGTCGTCATGGCGATCCTGATCGTCTGGTCCATCGCGCTGAAGGCGCCGCTCGAGGAGCCGGCCAACCCGACGGATTCCCCCAATCCGGCCAAGGCGCCGTGGTACTTCCTGGGCCTCCAGGAGATGCTCGTCTACTACGACCCGTGGCTCGCGGGCGTCTTCTTCCCGGCGCTCATCATCGTGGGGCTGATGGCGATCCCCTACATCGACACGAACCCGAGGGGGAACGGCTACTTCACGTTCCGAGAGCGCAAGTGGGAGGTCTCCCTCTTCATCCTCGGGTTCATCGTGCTGTGGTGCTCGCTGATCGCGCTGGGGACCTTCCTGAGGGGGCCGAACTGGAACTTCTTCGGGCCCTACGAATTCTGGGACGTCAACAAACTCGTTCCGCTGAACAACATCAACCTTTCCGAAATCATCTGGATCAAGGTCTTCAAAAAGGCATTGCCGAACTTCTGGCTGTTCCGGGAGATCTTCGGGCTGCTCCTGGTCGGCTTCTACGTGCTGGTCCTGCCGCTGGTCTTCTCCAAGACACTGTTCCGGCGCTTCTTCGAGAAGATGGGCATGGCGCGCTACCTCATCGCCGTCAACCTTGTGCTGATCATGGTCGCGCTGCCGATCAAGATGTACCTGCGCTGGATCTTCAACCTGAAGTACATCGTCGCGATCCCCGAGTTCGCCTTCAACATATGAGAGACGTGAGCCGTAAGCCGTCAGCCGTGAGCCGTAATCTTGGCGGTCCGCGCTCATCGGGCTTCGGCTCACGGTTCACGGTTCACGGCTAACGAACCATGCCCCGCAAGCCGCCGGCCGAGCCGATCGACCACCACTACAACATCCCGAGGCTGAACCGCGCCTTCTTCTGGTCCGCGGGCATCCTCACGGCGGTGTTCCTGTGGATGGTCCTCGCCGACTACAAGCGCGACTGGAAGTCGATCCAGCAGACCTTCCTGCGCCTCGACCGCGACAAGACCATGGAGGCGGTCGAGAAGGCGCGGGAGAAGGCCTACGGCGAGGAGCGCGACAAGCTTAGGGCCCAGCTCGTCCAGGCCCGGCAGGACGAGCGAGCCCACCGCGCCACGATGGCGAAGTTGAACGCGCACCTGAAGGAGCTCGACCCCAAGCTCTACGGCGCGGACCAGGACGCCAAGTTCCTGAAGGCCTCTTTCGACGCCGCCCGGTACACCTACGAGGACAACCTGGCCAACCGGCCCAAGTCCGCCCCGAAGGCGGGGCGCGAGGTTGCGGACCTCGAGAAGAAGCTCGACGGCGCGAACCTCCGGCTCGCGAAGTTCAAGCGGGACGAGGCGGAGACGAAGGCCGAGTTGAAGCGGATCACCGGCAAGCACGACGAGGCGCAGGCCGCGATCGACAAGCTGTCGGCCGACTACAAGCTGGCGCGTCAGAAGGTCGAGACCCTGAAACAGGACACGCTCTTCAAGCTTCGCAACTCGCCGATCCTCGACATGGTCAACCCGTCGCTGCGGGTCCAGCAGGTCCAGCTCCCCGAGCACTTCAACGACGTCAACTTCATGAGGATCCCCCGAGTGGACCGCTGCGGGACCTGCCACATGGCCGCGGACCGCAAGGGCTTCGAGAAGGCCTCCCTCGACGAGCTGACGACCCGCTATCCGAAACTGAAGAAGGTCATCGGGGACGGCGTCGTCTACGAGACCCACCCGCGCATCAACCTCATGGTCGGCAGCGAGTCGCCCCATCCCGTCGGAGACTTCGGCTGCACCCCCTGCCACGGCGGGCGCGACCGGGCATCCTCCTTCTGGTCGGCGGGCCACTCTCCCGAGACTTCGAAGGAGGAGACGCGCTGGAAGCGCAAGTACGACTGGGAGTTCGACAAGTTCAACGAGATGCCGATCCTCCCGATCAAGTACGCGGACGCGGGCTGTTACCGCTGCCACGCGGACGAGACGAACTTCCCCGAGGCGCCGAGGCTCGACGCCGCGATGCGGATGGTCGAGTCGCTGGGCTGCTGGGGCTGCCACCGGATCGAGGGGCTGGAGAAGCAGAACCTGCCCAGGGTCGGTCCGTCGCTCGAGAAGGTCTCGTCCAAGGTCTCGAAGGAGTGGACGACGCGCTGGGTCATGGCGCCGGATACCTTCCGTGCCAACACGAAGATGCCAAGCTTCTTCTACCAGGAGAACTTCGTCAACGTGTCCGGCGACAAGAAGCCTACGAAGGCGCAGCAGGACATGAATGTCCGCGGCAAGCTCGAGAACGACGCGATGGTCAACTCCGTCGTCGCATACCTCTTCGAGAAGTCCCACCCCGCCCCGGTGCCGGCGGCGCCGGGCTCGGGAGACGCGGCGCGCGGCGAGAAGCTCCTGGCTTCGCGCGGGTGCTACGGCTGCCACCAGGTCGATCCGCGCGCCGACGCGCCGCGCGACCTGACGGGGACGTATCGGCAGTTCGGGCCGAACCTCGCCGGCATCGGGTCGAAGGCCTCGAAGGACTGGATCTACCAGTGGATCTCGGATCCGAAGAGGTGGAACCCCGAGACCAAGATGCCCAACCTGAGGCTCTCGCAGCAGGACGCGCTCGACATCGCCGAGTACCTCTCGACTCTCAAGAGCAGCCCGCACTTCGAGCAGGCGGCGCTTCCGCAGACCGACCCGAGGATTCTCGACGACATCGCCTTCTACTTCGAGACCGCCACCAAGACGCGCTTCGACGCGCGCGCCGACCTCGATCGGATGGACCTTCACGCCAAGGAGGTCTACACGGGCGAGAAACTGATCGCCCACTACGGCTGCTTCGCGTGCCACCGGATCCCCGGCTTCGAGGAAGCCAAGCCGATCGGCACGGAGCTGACCGAGGAAGGCTCCAAGGCGGTCCACCGCCTGGACTTCGGCTTCCTCCACCTCCCGCACACACGGCAGGACTGGTTCCGCACGAAGCTCCACAACCCGCGCATTTTCGACCGCGACCGCGCCCGGGGCTGGGAGGAGCGGCTGCGCATGCCCAACTTCCGGTTCCGCGACGACGAGCTCGACAACGTCGTCACCGCGGTTCTCGGGTTCCAGAAGCTGAACGCCTCCGCGGCGGCGAAGAAGGAATTGAGCGGCGAGCGGGCTTCGATCGAGCGCGGCCGGCGGATCGTCAAGGACCACAACTGCCAGGGCTGCCACGTCATCGAGGGGTTCGGGGGCTCGATCCGGTCGCTCGCGGCGGACCCGTCGCTGGCGCCCCCCGTGATCCAGGGCGAAGGCGCCAAGGTCCAGAGCGACTGGCTCTTCTCGTTCCTGAAGGCCCCGAAGACGGGCCAGATCCGCCCGTGGCTCGAAGTCCACATGCCGACCTTCGGCTTCACCGACGCCGAGTTGAACGACCTGACTCGCTACTTCGCGTACCTCGACCGCGCCGCGTATCCGTTCCTGACCTCGGAGTACGCCACGGAGCCCGCCCGCTGGGCCGCGGGGCGGAAGGTCTTCGAGGTGCTCCGGTGCCGGCAGTGCCATCCCCGGAGCGAGCAGGAGATGAACGCCGTCGAGGACAAGTCCAGCCTCGCCCCGAACCTCCAGATGGCCGCCAAGCGGCTGCGCCACGACTGGATCAACGACTGGATCCGGAGGCCGGACGAGTGGATGCCGGGCACGCGCATGCCGACGAACTTCCCGAAGGGGGACACGGGCGTGCGGACCTCGCCGCTGGGCGCGATGGTGGACGCGCCGGCCTTCGCGAAGGACCGCGCCGAGTTCGCCCAGATCCTCGGAGGCGATGACGCCGCGAAGAAGTTCCTCGAGGATCCCGACGCGGTGACGCGCGCGCTGCGCGACTACGTCTGGTCCATCGGGATCAACGGGGGAACGGCGCCCGCCGGAGGGCCCGCGCCCGCCGCGCCGCCCGAGACCAAACCCGCCGCCGCCGGCGCCCGCGCTTCCGGCCGTGCCTCTTCCCGGACCGCGCCGGCCGCGCCGTAGGCGCCGCGGTGCGGCTCGACCTCGCGCTCGTCTTCTACTGGGCGAGCCTCGGGATCAGCGCCGCCCTCGTCGTCCTCTTCCTGTGGCTCATGCGCGACCGCCGCGACGGCAAGCCGCCTAGGAATTGAGGAGCTGGACGATCCGCTGCTGGACGGCCGGGTCGGCCCACTCGATGGCGCCCTGGACGCGGTAGATCACACGGCCGTTCTTGTTGGCGATGTAGGTCTCGGGGAACTGCGTGGTGCCGAAGCGCTGCGCCGTCGCCGAGTTTGGGTCGCGGTAGATCGGCAGCTTGTTGGGGTTCTTGGCCGTGAAATCGTCGATCGTCTTCCAGTCCTTGTCCACGGAGATGGTGTAGAGGACGATGTCGTCGCGCCCCTTGTACTTCTCCCAGAAGTTCGAGAGTGCCGGGGTCTCCTCGACGCACGGCGGGCACCACGTCGCCCAGAAGTGGATGATCGTCAGGTGTCCCTTCTCCTGGGACAGGTCGACGGACTTCCCGGCCCGGTCGTAGATGTGCAGCCCCGGGACAGCGGAGAGGAACTGGAGCGATCCCGCCGCCGACTGGGGCGGCGAGAGCGACCGGACGAAGACGGTCCCGACGACGGCCACGACCACGGCGAAGGTGATGGTCAGGAGTGACCGTGTCTTCATGACGCCATCCTATTCGCGGCGACCCCCAGGGGATAGAGCTTTGGACCTCCGACGGAACAAGCCTCTCGGACGGGGCATTCCCCACAGAGCGACAGGCCTCGCTGCGGCTTGCAGATCCCGAGAATCCCGAGGCGGCAGAGAGAGTAGTCGTAGCGGACGGGGTCTTTCGGATCCAGCCGGGCGAGCCGGTCGGTGATCTCGCGCGCCGTGCGCCAGTCAGCGCTCCGGCGGCGGGTCAGCCTCAGCCGGCGGGCGATCAAGTGGATGTGCGTGTCGGTGGGGACCACCAGCCGGTCCGTCGGGATCCCGGGCCACAGCCCGAGGTCGAGCCGGTCGCGCCGGACCATCCAGCGCAGGTACATGTTCCAGCGCTTGCACGCGGAGCCCGATGCCGGGTCGGGGAAGAAGAAGTTGGCCGGGCTCGACGGCGGCAGCCGCCGCTTGCCGGTCACGGGGCGATAGTCGAACGCCTGGACCTTCCCGACGACCCGCGAGAGGAGCGGCCCGACGTCGCGGTCGCCTTCCCGAAGCTCGGACTCGAAGAAGGCGCGCAGCGATCCAGCTTGCCTCCGGGCGCGGGAGATCGCGAAGAGGAGGACCGCTGCATCGCGGGCGCCGTGGAAGCGGTGGCGAAAGCCGCGCAGCGAGTCCGAGGCGAGCTCGCGAAAGTCGGCGACCGAATCGAGGGCCGCCGCCGGCCGTGGACCGAGCGCCTCGAGGATCCGGCCGACGCTGGCCTGGATCGTCTCGACGCGGCCGTAGGCGAAGGCCGAGGCGATCCAGCCCACGACCTCGAGGTCGTCGGGGCAGCCGTAGCGCGCGAGACACAGGATCGGGTCCGTCGAAGCGGTCTCCGGCCCGTAGGCCCGGTAGAGCCGCTCGAGCCGGTCGGCCAGGAGCATCTCGCGGGACGACAGAGTCACGGGGAGATTCTACGATTTGTGATTTGTGATCAGGGCGATGGTTAAATCGGTCGGCGATGGTCCGCGAAAAAGCCCTTCTCGTCGGGGTCGCCTCGCGGGAGGCGCCCCGGGCCGTGGTCGAGGAGCATCTCGACGAGCTCGAGCGGCTCGCGGACACCGCGGGCGCCCGCGTCGTCGCGCGCTTCGTCAAGGAGCGCCCGTCTCCCGACCCCGCGACGTACGTCGGTAAGGGCTCGGTCGAGGAGATCGGGAGGGCCGCCTCGTCGCTCGGCGCGACCCTGGCCATCTTCGATGACGAGCTCACACCAGGCCAGGCGAGGAACCTCGAGGAGCGCTGGTCGGGGGCTGGCGGGGGAGTCCGGGTGCTCGACCGGCCCGGGGTCATCCTCGACGTTTTCGCGCTCCACGCCCGAACGCGCGAGGCGAAGACGCAGGTCGAGCTCGCGCAGCTCCAGTACCTCCTGCCGAGGCTCGCCGGGCGTTACGGGCACCTCTCGCGGCTGGGCGGCGGCATCGGCGGCCGCGGGCCCGGGGAGCAGAAGCTCGAGGTGGACCGCCGCAAGATCCGCAAGCGGATTGCCCGCCTTCGCGAGGACCTCGGCAAGATCGAGAAGTCGCGCGCCGTCCGCCGCAAGGGAAGGCGGGGGCTCTTCCAGGTCGCGATCGCCGGTTATACCAACGCCGGAAAATCGACCCTCTTCAACCGCCTGACTCGCGAGTCCGCCTACGTCGCCGACCGGCTCTTCGCGACACTCGACGCCCGAGTCGCCCGGGCGACCTCGCGCCGCCTCCACGACGTCGTCTTCATCGACACCGTCGGGTTCGTCCGGAAGCTCCCCCCGGCGCTGGTCGCGTCCTTCCGCTCGACGCTCGCCGAGATCCGCGAGGCGGACCTGGTCGTAAACGCCGTGGACGCTTCTTCCGCCCGGGCCGAGGAGGAGCGCCGCGTCGCCCTGGAGGTCCTGGGCGAGCTGGGAGTCGAGCCGGAGGACGTCCTGACGGCCTGGACGAAGCGAGACCTCGTGGAAGCCGGGAGCTCGGGCAGCTGTTCTTCGACCTCGAGAATCGGCTGGGCCCGCCCCGGCCTCTTCGTCTCGGCGGTCTCCGGGGCAGGGATCGTCGAACTGGAGGAGGCGATCGCGGGGCGTGCCGTTCCCCGCTCCGAGGAGTTTCTGGTTCGGATCCCGCTAGCCGACGGGCGATCGATCGCGGCGGCCCGAGCGTCGCTTCGCGTCCTCGAGCAGCGCGTGGCCGGCGACGACCTGCTCCTGAGGGTCTCCGGCGATCCGGCGGCCGCGCCGGCTCTCTGGCCCTATGTCGAGAAAGTCGCCTCCGGGGCGGCTTCACGCCGCCGGGCCGCTCGTCGCCAGAAATAAAAAGGGGGAGCTCGAGTCTCCCCCGCCTGCCGGAACTCCCATGCCGGCTCTCTCTTGGTTTCCTCTGTTATCAAATCGCGTACCACTCCGGTCGGAACCGCCTTCTCTTTTCTTCTCAAGGAGTTGTGCGTGGAGAGGCTTCGCGCCGGGAGCAAACTCGGGCATAATCGAGGGGTTCGAAACGACAAAATTTGTCGAAGGTCCGGGATGGAGGCGCGATGAGGCGTGCGGCGGCTGCTTTTCTGATCGTGGCTCTCGGCGCGGCGGTGGGCTGCGGGGGCAAAAAGAGCGCCGTGGAAGGCCATGGCCAGGCCGAGACCTCCGCAGCGGCGGCGGTCGTCCCCACGCCCGACACGACCCCCATCGAGGCCCTTCGAACGCCCGCCGGACTGGTTCTGAAGACGAGCGGCCAGACGCCGGTGGCCGTGACACCCTCCCCCTCGGCCGGGGCGACGCCCGCGCCCGGCAAGGCCGGCTCTTGATCGTGAAAGGCGAGCCGGACCCGAAAGAACTGGACTCGGTTGCCGCCCGGGCGGAGGAGCCGCGTCATCCCGAAAGGGTCTGCCCGACCTGCGGCAGCGTCCTGCTCGAGCGCAAGTGCAAGCTGATCTGCCCGGAGCCGGCCTGCGGCTACTACATGTCCTGCGCCGACTTCTACTAGCCGGCTGGAGGGGCGACTCACAGGCATTTCCGAACCCGTCCGGGTTTTCCACGGACGAGCGTGTAGTTCCCGATCACTTCGTCTCGTCCTTCCGGACGTACCGTGAGCGTCATCTCTTCGTCCCGGACCTGTCCCGTGTAGCGGACCGGCTGGCCGTTCGCGGTCTCACCGTCGCGCACGGGCCCGCCATGCTCGCGGTAGTGCGCGCCCTTCACGTCGAAACGCCCCTCGCCGTCGAGAAGGATCGGCTCGGAGATCGTCCCATGCGCGCAGTCGTACTCGAGCGTGCCTCCGGCTTCCGTCACCTCGAGGGCGATCCCCGTGCCGCCCCACGTCCCGGCGGAAACGCGCTGCTTCGACGTCGGCGGACCGGCAAGGCACGCCGCGACGGCGAGGAACCAGAAGAGCGCGATGCTTCTCACCCAGCCATCATAGCTTCGGGCCGCAAAAAAAACGGGCGGGGTCGCCCCCGCCCGTTGCGTGAGATTGGTGCCCGGTCTAGAAGTCGATGCGGCCCGCGAACTGCAGTGTGCGGGGCAGCGTCGTGACGCCGTTGGGAACGCCGAACGTGCCGGAAGGCGTCTGGCCCTGGCCGTACGTGAAGTTCGTGACGAAGCGGTTCGCGGTGTTCGTGCAGTTGAAGCACTCGGCGATCGCGGTCAGGCCGATCTGTCCCAGCGTCGATCCGAACGGGCCGACGTAGAAGGTCTTGGCGAGCCGGAAGTCGAGCTGGTAGGAGTCCGGCTGCCGGTACTGGTTGCGGATGAAGTGGACGCCGCCGACCGTGGGCCGGTCGTTGAAGAAGCCGTCCCGGTTCTCGTCGGCTCCGGTCGTCGCGGTGTACGGAGATCCCGTCGAGAATCGATAGCTTCCCGAGAGGCCGATTCCCCACCACGGGGTGTTCCAGAGCGCGTTGGCGAGGATCCTCCACCGCTGGTCGCGGTTGGACCACGAGTAGCTGCCGTTCAGATTGTGGAGGTCTTCGGCCTGGGCTCCGGCGAAGTTGCGCTCGTTGGAGTCGCTGTCCTTGTCTTCGGACCATGTCGCCGCGACGAAGAACTGGAGGTCCTTGGTGAAGCGGTGCTGGAGGTTCAGCGAGATCGCTTCGTACTGCGAGGTGGCGTCGGTCGTGTAGGTCGAGATGCGGCCGTAGTAGGGGTTGGGGCGCACGGTCGAGTAGACGGGCTGCCCGTTGATCTTCGAGTTGCCGTTGGCGTCGATGTTGGCGTTGCCCGTGCAGCCGACCTGGGTGTTGGACGTGCACACGGTCAGGTTGGGGTCGTTCAAGCGCTCGAGGTTGTACGCCTTGTTGTAGGTTCCCTCGATGCCCACCGTCGTGCCGGGACCGACCTGCCGGTCGAAACCGAGCGTGATCCGGTCGGTCCGCGGGTCCTTGTAGTTAGGGTCGCTCGTGAAGACGCCGAGGCCGGTCGGATTCGGGACCTTCGAGAAGTCGATCTTCGCGGTTCCATTGGGATCGAAGTTCGCTCCCCAGCCCGGCGACAGCGGATCGGTCGGCTGCGTCGGGGCGGTCGAGGTGCCTCCCGCGTTGATCGTGTACTGGGTCCCCTGGAGGCCGTTGGAGGTCAGGAGCTGCGCGAAGAGGATCGCCGGGGTCCGCGCCCAGAACCGTCCGAAGGAGAGCCGGGCGACCGTGAACGGGTCGATCGAGTAGGTCAGGCCGGCCCGCGGAGACCACTTGTTGTTCTGGTCCGGGATCGAGCCGTCCAGCGCGTACTGACCGCTGGGCAGCACGTGGTTGGGATTCAGGATCGGGTTGTCGGGGTTGTCCAGCTTCTCCCAGCGAATGCCGACCGTCACGGTCAGCTTCGGCGTGATGAACCACTGGTCCTGGGCGAAGAGAGCGAGCTCGTTCTGAGAGAAAGCCGCCGTCCCGGCCTGGTCGGCCGTCAGGCCGTTCAATCCTCCGAACTGGAAGTACTGGGTCCACTTGCCCGCGAGCAGGTTCGCCTTGACGTTCCCGTTGAAGACGTACACGCCCCTCCAGTTGCCCTTGAAGATCTGGTTGATGGAGGTCTTGTTGTACTCGGCGCCGCCCTTGATGACCTGGTTCTTCGTCAGGTACGTCACCGTGTCCCCGAACCCGATCCGGTCCGCCTGCGAAGTGATCGGCAGGAAGCTGACGCTTCCGAAGCTGAAGCTGCCGTAGCGGATCTCGGGCAGGTCGGGCGGGATCGCGGCCCGCGGCGTCTGCTCGAGGATGTACTGGCCGTTGAAGTCGTTCAGCATGCTGGCGCCCCACTGGCTGTTCCAGGCGCCGATGTAGGCGTGAGACTGCAGTCCCTCCAGCCCGTTGTGGCCGCTCGCCTGGCTCTGAGAGGACGAGGTCCCGTGATCCCCATCGTACTGGGCGTAGTTGACGCGGGCCATGATCCGCTGAGATCCGGAGAGCTGGTAGTCCAGCCGGCCGAACATGACGCGGCCATCCTGGGTCTGGGTGAATGTCGGATCCGACGCCCAGGTCGGATACCTCGCTGCGATGTCGGGGTCGAGCACGACCGAGTTGACCGGGATTCCGACGTTCTGCTTCTGCTGGTCGTAGGAGGCGAAGTAGAACAGGTGGTCCCGCAGGATCGGTCCTCCCGCGGAGCCGCCGTACTGGTGCTTGCTGGTGTCCGGAGCCTCTTTCGCGAGCGTTCCGTCAGGGCTTCCCGTGGGAACGGCGAGTCGCGCGACGGTATCGTGCGGCTGCGTGTAGTAGAAGCCCGAGCCGTGGAGGTCGTTGGAGCCGCTCTTCGTGATCAGGTTGATCACGCCGCCGCCCGACGGTCCGAATTCGACCGACGCGCCGCCGCGGATGACGGAGACCTCCTTGATGGACTCCTGCGAGAGCGACAGGGGAGCCCGTCCCTCGGCCGACCCGAACGTGCCTCCGAAGAAGCCGTTGTCGTAGTCCATGCCGTCCAGCGTCGTGTTCGTGTTGATACCCCTCTGGCCGGAGACGAGAACGGTGCCGCGGCTCTCCGGATCCCTGCGGGTCTCGGGGGTCGTCAGGATCATGTCCTGGTAGTTGCGGCCGTTCATCGGCAGGGACTTGAGCTGCTCGGCCTGAACGGTCGTGGAGGCCTCGGTGCGGGTCGTCTCGATCGCGGTGGCCGTGGAGGTCACCGTGACGCTCTCGGAGACGGACGCCATCTTCAGCTTGAAGTTGACGGTCGGCTTCGTCGCGGCCTCGAGGCGAACATTGTCCCGAACCGCGGGCTGGAATCCCGAGAGGGTGGCGGTCACCGCGTAGATCCCGGGCGGGAGGTTGATGAGCTGGTAGAAGCCGTCGTTTCGGGTGACGGCCGTGGCGACGAGGCCGGTTCCGACGTTTCGGGCCTCGACGCTCACGCCGGGCAGGGGCGAATTGTCGAGGTCCGTGACCGTACCGGTGATCCGGCTCGTGGTGACGTCGGTTTGCGCCAGTGCGGGCAGCGCCAGCGCCAGCGCCAGGACTGCGATACCAAAGGGTAGGACACGCGATCGGAGAAACGCAGCTCTCCTCATCAAACTTCTCCTCTCAGAGTTGAATCGAACAATCAATTTCAATGCCTTGGTTTCAATGCGAATCTATCCAATTTGCGGGACCAAAGGCGAGAAAACTTTTCAAGAATTAAGGCAACGTCATCTTCATCCGATACATTTTTTTGGACCGAAAAACAGGGGATTGAATGACTTCAAGGACCTTCCGGAGCATCGGAGAGGTGTCTTCTGGAATCTGCATGTCTTGCATGTTTGCAAGCGCAGTTCATCGAAAATCCGCCTCGAATTTGAAGATCGACTCTAGATTCGTGCAAATTCGGCGGATTTCTCTGGACAGTAGCGCACTCGACTGCTACCCTGCGCTCACATGAATCCCGCCGACATCGCGTGGATGCTTGCGGCGACGGCCCTGGTTCTCCTGATGACCCCCGCGCTCGGTTTCTTCTACGGCGGCCTCGTGCGCTCGAAGAACGCGCTGAACACGATGATGATGAGTGTCTCAGCCCTCGGCGTCGTCGGCATTTCCTGGGCGTTGGCCGGCTACTCGATCGCGTTCGCTCCGGGCAACGCGTTCTCCGGGAACCTCTCGCGGGCCTTCCTCTCGGGCGTCGGACTGGAAGCGCAGGGCTCCATTCCGCACGTCCTGTTCTTCTCCTACCAGGGGACCTTCGCGATCATCACCGCGGCGCTGATCTCCGGCGCGATCGTCGAGAGGATGCGCTTCGCCCCTTACGTGGCGTTTCTCTTCGCCTGGTCGATCTTCGTTTACGCGCCGGTGGCGCACTGGGTCTGGGGTGGCGGCTGGCTCTCGAGGTTGGGGGCGCTGGATTTCGCGGGCGGCACCGTCGTGCACGTCAATGCCGCCGCCGCGGCACTCGTCGCCGCCGCAGTGCTCAAGCCGCGGAAGGATTTCGCGCGGCAGGCGATTCTGCCCCACAACGTGCCGTTCACGCTGCTGGGGGCCGGGCTTCTCTGGTTCGGTTGGTTCGGGTTCAACGCGGGAAGCGCGCTCGGGGCCAACAACTCCGCCGCCCTGGCCTTCACCAACACGATGTTCGCCCCCGTGGCGACGCTGTCGGTCTGGACGATGCTCGATCTCGTCCGCAGCCGCCGCGTCACGGCCGTCGGCGGGGCAACGGCGATCGTCGTTGGTCTCGTCGCCGTGACCCCGGCGGCCGGGTTCGTGAGCCCGATGTCCGCGATCCTGCTGGGCGCCGCCGCGGCCCTCCCGAGCTACTACGCGCTGCTGTGGAGGGCGCGCACGAGCCTGGACGACTCGCTCGACGTCGTCGCGGCCCACGGGGTCGGCGGCACGGTCGGGGCCCTCCTGACCGGGATCCTGGCGCAGAAGTCGTGGAACGGCGTCTCGGACGGCCTCCTTTTCGGCAATCCGCGGCAGCTCGCCATCCAGGCGGCCGCCGTCGGCGCGGTCGCGCTCTACAGCGCGGGGACGACCTGGGGGATCCTGAAACTCGTGGCCGCCGTCGTCCCGCTTCGGGCTTCGGCCCGCGAGGAAGGCCTGGGCCTGGACGTCACGCAGCACGGCGAGGAGGCCTACACGCAGGGCGAGGGCGCGATCCTCGTGCTTCCCGACACGCCCGGCCCGCCCGTTCCGATGTCCGAGCCGGTGCTCGCGCCCGGCGGGGGAGCCTCCTGAAGCTCGTCGTCGCGATCGTCCGGCCGGAAAAGCTCGCCGACGTCCTCGAGTCCCTTTTTCGCGCGGAGGTGCGCGGGCTGACGCTTCACCGGGTCCAGGGGCACGGCGGCGAGACGGAGCGTGTCGAGACCTACCGCGGAACGACGGTCAAGATGGAGCTCTCCGAGAAGGTCCGCCTGGAGATCGGCGTCTCCGACCACTTCGTCGAGCCGACCGTCCGGGCCATCCTCTCGGCTGCCCAGACGGGCGCCGTCGGAGATGGAAAGATCTTCGTCCTGCCGGTCGAGAAGGTCTACCGTATCCGAACCGCGGAGGAGGACCAGGCCGCGGTCACGCCGGTCGGCTGATCTCCCGCCGGATCTCTTCGATCTGTGCCGCGTGGCGGTCGCAGTGGGCCGAGAGGAAGAGCAGCCACTGGTATCCGTCGATGACGTCGGCGAAGGGGTGTTTTCCGAACCGGTCCCGTAGCGGCTCGGTCGTCGCGCGAACCCAGGCGATGTTGGCGGCTCGGCGCTCCTCGAACGTCGCGACCGCCTCCTCGCGCGTCGCGAAACGACCCTTCGGCCGGATGCGCTCGGGCGCCTCTCCCTTCTGCGAACGGTCGCGCAGGAAGGTGCGGACGTAGTCGTCTTTCCGGCGGATTTTCCGGCGCTCCTCCTCCGTCGGCTGCTCGCGGGCGCCGGTCGCGAAGAGCCGCTCCAGCGGAAGCTCGGCGGCGCCGACGTGCTCGATGCATTCGGCGATCGTCCAGCGGTCCTCTGCCGGCCGGCGCGCCCACTGCTCCTCCGTGACGCCTTCGATCGCGGCGAGGAGCCTGGCTCGCGAATCCTCGAGCTCCTCGATCGCGGCGGCCCGTTCCTCGGGTGTCAGTTGTGCCATGACGCCTCCAGGAGAATCGTATCCGGGTCGCGAAGATAGACTGTTCCCGCTTGAGAAGCGCCAGCATCGTAGTCTTCTGCGCAGCCCTGGCCGGCTGCGCGACGATCGCCGTCTCGCCTTCCTCGATGAGCCTCGACGAGAAGGTCGGGCAGCTCTTCGTCTGTGTCTCTCCGGGCACGTTCATGAACGAGAGGTCCCCGAAGTACCTGGAGCTCCTTCGCCAGGTCCGTGAGAACCACGTGGGCGGGATCCACTGGGCCACGTGGACGAACGTCTTCGAGGGCGCCTTCCTGACCCGCCGGCTGCAGGAGGCCGCGCGGGTGCCGCTGCTCGTCAGCGCGGACCTCGAGGCCGGAGTCGGGATGCGTTTTTCCGACACGACCTACTGGCCCTGGCCGATGGCGGTCGCCGCCGCGGGCGACCCGGAGCTGGCGCGCCGGCAGGGAGAGATCCTCGGCGAGGAGGCGCGGGCGATCGGTCTCAACCAGGTCTACGCGCCCGTCGCCGACGTCAACGTCAACCCGGACAACCCGGTCATCAATGTCCGGAGCTTCGGCGAGGACCCGGAGGAGGTGGCCCGGTACGTCTCTGCGTTCGTTCGAGGCGTCGAGTCTCGCGGCGTCATCGCGACCGTGAAGCATTTTCCGGGGCACGGCGACACACGCATAGACTCCCACCGGTCGCTCCCGGTGCTCGAGGTTTCGCGGGAGAGGCTGGAGAAGATCGAGCTCGTCCCGTTCCGGGCCGCGATCGCGGCCGGGGTGGGCGCGGTCATGACCGCTCATCTCTCGGTTCCCTCACTGGACGCCGAGCCGGCGCCCGTGCGGCCCGGCGGCCTCGCCGACAATCCCTATACGCTGGACCCGGCGGAGGCGACGCGCAACGCGACCCTGCCGGCGTCGCTCTCGCCAAAGATCACCGAGGGCCTCCTCCGCGGCGAGCTGGGTTTCCGCGGGATCGTCGTGACGGACGCTTTGGACATGGGCGGAATCGTGGATCACTTCGATCACGGGGAGGCGGCGGTGCGGGCGATCCTCGCCGGCGCCGACGAGGTCTTAAAGTCCACCGATACCGACGCGGCGATCGCCAGCGTCAAGCAGGCCGTCCAGTCCGGCCGGATCTCCCGGGACCGGCTGGATCTCTCCGTGCGCCGGATCCTCGACGCCAAGGCCCACGCCGGCGAGCCCTTGCCCGACCGGGAGCGGATCTTCCGTGTCGTGGACAGCCCCGCCCACCGTGCCGTCGCCGAGGAGATCGCCCGCCGCTCCGTCACGCTGGTGCGCGAGCGCGCCGGGGCGCTGCCCCTCGACCGGAAAGCGAAGTTGTTCGAGCTGGTCTTCGCCGACGCCGACCGGACCGTCGGGATGGACCTGAACCGGGCCCTGAAGGCCCGCATGCAAGGCCCCGTCGAGACGGCGCTCCTGGATTCCCGCTCGAACGACGCGGAGATCTCGGCGGCGCTCGAGAACGCCGCGCGCGCCGACGTTGTCGTCCTCGCGCTTTTCGTGCGCTTCCAGAGCGGCCGCGGATCCATCGCACTGGCCCCGCAGCTCAAGGCGGCGGCGAAGAAGCTGCTGGCCACGGGCGCCCGCGTCGTCGCCATCTCTTTCGGCTCTCCCTATGTCCTGCGCGAGGTGCCGGAGCTCGAGACCTATCTCTGCGCGTGGGGGGCGCAGACCGACATGCAGGTCGCCGCCGCCCGCGCGCTCCTGGGCGAAACCGCGATCACCGGCCGTCTTCCGATCACGATCCCGGACCTCGCTCCGCGGGGCTCCGGCCTCCAGAAGCCAGCGAGGGGAGTTTGATCGTTCCCCTCCTCCTCGCTGCGGTCCTGGCCGCCCGGGCGCCGCGCACGAGCATGGCGCCGGAGCGCCTCGCCCGGATCGACAGCGTCGTGGCCGACGCGATCTCGCGCCGCGAGCTTCCGGGCGCTGTCGTCCTCGTGGGCCACGGCAGGAAAGTCGCCTTCCGAAAGGCCTACGGCAACCGCGCCGTCGAGCCGTTCGCGGAGCCGATGACGCTCGACACCGTCTTCGACGTCGCGTCGCTGACGAAGATCGTCGCCACGACGACCTCGGTTCTCATCCTCATCGAGGAAGGCAAGCTCCTCCTCTCCGATCCGGTCGTCCGCTACATCCCGGAGTTCGCGGCGGGAGGCGGAGACCGCTCCAAGGTCACGATCGAGCACCTCCTGACCCACCGGGCGGGATTTCCTCCAGACGATCCGCTGGACCTTTACGAGGGAACCCCCGAGGCGATCTTCCTCCGCAAGTACCAGCAGCCGCTGAAGTCCGCTCCGGGCTCGCAGTTCGTCTATTCCGACGTGAGCTACGAGGTCCTCGGCGAAGTCGTCCGGAAAGTCTCCGGAGAGACGCTCGACCGGTTTGCCGAGCAGCGCATCTTCCGTCCGCTGGGGATGAAGGACACCTTCTTCGTGCCGCGGGGATCCTCGCTCCCGCGCGGAATCACCCCCTCGCGCATTGCCCCCACCGAACGTCGCGGAGATCATTGGATGCGCGGCGAGGTCCACGACCCGCGCGCCTGGGCGCTCGGCGGAGTGGCGGGGCACGCCGGCCTCTTCTCGACCGCCGCGGACCTCTCGAAGTTCTGCCAGATGATCCTCGAGGGCGGCTCGCTCGGCCGGGCGAGGGTCCTCTCGCCGCTCTCCGTCGAAGCGATGACCCGGCCGCGCTTCTTCGGGGACGGCGACATTCGCGGCCTGGGCTGGGACGTCGCGAGCGGCTTCTCGCGCAACCGGGGCGACCTCTTCCCGCCCGGCTCCTTCGGCCACACGGGATTCACCGGTACGTCGCTGTGGATCGATCCGTCCTCGGGCACGTTCGTGGTCTTCCTTTCCAACCGCGTCCATCCCGACGGCAAGGGCGACGTCGTCAGGTTGCGGGCCCTCGTCGCCACGCTCGTCGGAGCGGCCGTCACGGGCGACGTCCGCACGCCGGCGCGGGCTCTTTCGGCGCGAATGCCCCGGCCCTCCCGGGGGGTCGCGGCGGGGATCGACGTCCTGATCGCCGAGGGTTTCCGGTCGCTTTCCGGGATGCGGGTCGGCCTCGTCACGAACGCGACCGGACGGGCCCGCGACGGCCGGTCGACGGTGGACGCGCTTCTCTCTCCCGAGGCGAAGAAGGCGGGAGTCTCGCTCGTCCGGCTCTTTTCGCCAGAGCACGGCCCGCGGACGGACGTCGATGACGCGGTGCCGGACCAGACCGACGCGGCGACGGGCCTGCCGGTCGTTTCGCTCTTCGGCGAGCGCCGCCGGCCCCGGCTCGAGGAGCTAGCGGACCTGGACGCGCTCGTCCTCGACGTCCAGGACGTCGGGACACGCTTCTACACGTACATCACGACTGGTGGTTACCTCGTCGAGGAAGCCGCGAGGGCCAGGCGTCCCCTCATCGTTCTCGACCGCCCCGACCCGATCGGAGGGGTCCGCGTCGAGGGGCCGCTGGCGGACGCGGACAAGCTTTCCTTCATCGCGTATCACGACGTGCCGGTGCGCTACGGAATGACGCCGGGAGAGATGGCGCTCCTGGTCAACGCCGAGAAGAAGCTCGGCGCGGACGTGCGGGTCGTCAAGATGCGGGGTTGGTCGCGGGAGCTCTGGTACGACGAGACCGGCCTGGAGTGGGTCAACCCGTCGCCCAACATGCGGTCGCTTTCGGCGGCGGCGCTCTACCCGGGCATCGGGCTTCTCGAAACGACGAACGTCTCGGTCGGCCGCGGAACCGACACACCGTTCGAGGTGCTGGGCGCTCCCTGGCTCGACGGGCACCCCCTCGCGCAGTTCTTAAACGCCCGCTCGATCCCGGGAGTGCGGTTTTCGCCGGTCCACTTCACGCCGGCGTCGTCGGTCTTCTCGGGGCAGCGCTGCGGCGGGATCCGGATGGACGTGGTGGATCGCGACGCGCTGCGCCCGGTCTCCCTCGGTGTCGAGATCGCCGTCGCGCTGCGCGACCTCTATCCCGTGGACTGGCAGAGGAAGGACTTCGTCAAGCTCCTCGCCAACGGAGACGCCTTCCGCCGCCTCGAGAAGGGCGAGAACGCCCCCTCGATCATCGCCTCCTGGCAGAAGGCCCTGGAAGACTTCGAGAAGCGGCGCGCGAAGTACCTTCTTTATTGATCGAGCTCGTTACGAGGAAACGATCGCTTCGGCTTCGATTTCCACCAACATCTCCGGCGAGATCAGGCGGCTGACCTCCACCATCGAGGTGGCGGGACGGATCTCGCCGAAGAACTCCCCGTGCGCCTTGCCGACCTTCTCCCAGTCGCCGGCGATGTCCGTGACGTACATGCGCGTCCGCACCACGTCGGAGAGCTTCGCCCCCGCCTTCTCGAGGGCGCTCTGGATGTTCTTCAGCGTCTGGATCGCCTGGGCGTAGGCGTCGCCGGCACCGACGAGCTTCCCATCCGACCCCGTCGCCGTCGTCCCCGAGACGTGGACGACGTTTCCCACCCGCACCGCCCGCGAATAGCCCACCACCGGCTCCCACGGAGTCCCGGAGGAAACGTTTTTTCTCAGGACTACCTCTCCAGGTAGGTGTAGCGGGGGAAGACGGACTCGAACTCGCGGTAGATCGCCTGGATTTCGTCCTTCTTGACGGGGCGGTTGGCGACGCGGCGGAGCTGCTTGCCGATCGAGTCGAGGATCTCCGTCTTGTCGTAGTTCATGTACTCGAGGACCCGCTCGCAACTCTCGCCCGGCAGGACGTCCTCGATGTGCGGCTTGCCGTCCTCATCCACGGTGACCAGGACCTCGTGCGCCTCGCCGAACAGGTTGTGCAGGTCGCCGAGGACATCCTGGTAGGCGCCCATAAGGCAGAACGCGATGTAGTACGGCTCGTCGCGCCGGAACGTGTGGAGCGGCAGCGTCTCCTTGATGTCGCGCAGGTCGATGAACTTGTCGATCTTGCCGTCGGAGTCGCACGTGATGTCGGCGAGCGTCCCGACCTCGCCCGGCCGCTCGTTCAACCGGTGGATCGGGAGGATCGGGAAGAGCTGGTCGATCGCCCAGGAGTCCGGCAGCGACTGGAAGACGGAGAAGTTGCCGACGTAGGTGTCCGCCAGCATCTTCTCCATGTCCTCGAATTCCTCGGGGATCTCCTTCATGGTCTTCAGGTCCTTGTGGATTCGCTCGCAGATGTGCCAGAAGAGAATCTCCCCCTTCGACCGGTCCTCGAGCGACAGGTGACCCAGGTTGAAGAGCGTGAAGAGCTCCTCCTTGTACTGCACGGCGTCGTGGTAGCTCTCGCGCAAGTTCTTGGCGTTGGTCGAGGCGAGGATGGACGCGAGCTCCTGGATGACGGGAGCGTCGGTCGCCGTCACCCGGACGCGGCGCTCCTGCTCGATGCGATCGGCGACGTCCAGCACGTTGGTGACGAGGATGGAATGGTAGGCCGTCACGGCGCGGCCGGACTCGGTCACGAGGGTCGGCGTCGGGACGTTCTCCTCGTCGCAGATCTGCTTGACCGTGTAGACGACGTCATTGGCGTACTCCTGGACGGAGTAGTTCATCGAGGAGTCGAAGGCCGTCTTGGAGCCGTCGTAGTCCACTCCGAGGCCGCCCCCGAGGTTGAGGTACTGGATCGGGACGCCGAGGGCTCGCAGCTTCGCGTACACGCGGCCGGCCTCGCGGATCGCCAGCTTGACCTTGCGGATGTCGGTGATCTGCGAGCCGATGTGGAAGTGGAGCATGACCATCGAGTCGAGCATCCGCCGCGATTTGAGGATCTTGACGGCCTCCAACATCTCCGGCGTCGTCAGGCCGAACTTGGCCGCCTCGCCGCCGGACTTAGCCCACTTTCCCGAGCCGCGGGCGTAGAGCTTGGCCCGCATCCCGAGAAGCGGCCGCACGCCCCGCTCCTTGGCGACGGTCAGGATGCGCTCGAGCTCGGAGACTTTCTCGAGGACCAGGACGACCTTCTTCTTCATCCGGACCGCGTTCAGCGCCATCCGGACGAAGACCTCGTCCTTGTATCCGTTGCAGGTGATGAGGCACTCCGGCGAGAGGTCCGCGGCGATCGCCGCCAGCAGCTCCGGCTTGGAGCCGGCCTCCAGGCCGTAGCCGTACTGCCGGCCCGCCTCGATGATCTTCTCGACGACGACCCGCTTCTGGTTGACCTTGATGGGGAAGACCCCACGGAAGACGTTGCCGTACTCGAACTCCTCGATGGCGCGGCCGAACGCTTCGTTCAAGTTGGCCACGGACGAGGCGAGGATCTGGGGGAAGCGGATGACCATGGGCGTCGTGATGCCGCGAAGGGCGACCTCGTCCACGATCTGCTTGACCGCGACGCCGCGGGCCGCTTCGCGCGTCGGCCGCACGACCAGGTCCCCCTCGTCGGAGACACTGAAGAACCCCTTGCCCCAGTAGGGGATCCCGTAGAGAGCCGCCGCCTCATCGTAGTTTTCCCTCGGCCGCGGCCTCGCCGACGGCGCCGCCGCCATCCTCCTCACCGGTCTCGCGCTAGCCATCGTGTCCGAATTATTGACGAACCCTCCTGCTCCTCCAACAAGAAAAGTCCCTTCTGATGCGTTGCGGCGGAAAAGGCGCCCCGGAGCCGGCTGCGTGGCTTTCGGCCGCGGCGTTCGCTTCGCGAACAGGCGGCACGAGAGAGTCCAAGCCGAGGCTCTCCCTGAGGCGATCCGACCTCTTCCTCAGATAACCGCCGGCGCCGGGGGCGGATGTTGAGCCACACTCGAAAAAAAGCCCGCGGTGTCCCGCGGGCTTGGATCGGAAGGTCACTCGAGGACAGGGTCTTCGGTGGCCACTCTATTTCTAGCTTCAGGCGTCCGGGCTCATCGGCCCTCCGACCCGAAGCGCTGCATCTTTCGTGCCGCCTCGGGGTCGTCCGGCGGCGAGGGCAGGATCTTCTCGAGGCCGGTGGCCGAGCGGATGTGGAGGTCGCGCTGGGGGAAAGGGAGCTCGATGCCGCGGCGAGTGAGCTCCTCGTGGATCAGGAAGTTCAGCTCGCTCTGGAACGAGGCGCGGCGGTGCAGCATGACCGCCGTCCAGCAGGTCAGCTCGAATTCGAGCGAGGACTCTCCGAAGCCGCGAAAAAGGACCGACGGCGCCGGCTCCTTCAGGGCGTGCTCGGACCGGCCGGCGGCGGCGACCAGCGCCTCCTCGACGGCCCGCGGGTCGCTGCCGTACCCGACGCCCACGGGGAAGTGGAAGCGCACCCGCGGAGTCCGGAAGCTCCAGTTCGTGACGACGTCCGTGATGAAACGGGAGTTGGGGACGATCGTGTAGATGTCATCGTTGGTGCGCAGCACCGTCGCCCGCGCGCGGATCTCGACGACATCCCCCCCGACCTTCTCCATCTCGATGCGGTCGCCGACCTTGATCGGCCGCTCGATCAGGATGATCAGCCCTGCGATGAAGTTCTTGGCGATGTCCTGGAGCCCGAAGCCGATGCCCACGCCGATCGCGCCTCCGAAGACCGCCAGGGTCGTCGCGTTGACGCCCAGCGGCTGCAGCGCGACGATGAGCCCGAGGACCCAGACCAGGTATGAGATGACTCGGCCGATCGCGTAGCGGACGCCGGGATCCATCCGCGTGTGGCCGAGGAGCCTCTCGGCGACGAGCCTGCGGAGGAGCCTCGCGGCGATCCACGTGATCGCCACGATCGCGACCGAAACGAACAGGCTGGCGAGGGTGACCTGGGTTTGTCCGATCCGGAAGAGCTGATAGTCCAGAATATTTCCCACCAACCCCCAATGGTGCAGGAACGGTGCCGGAAAACGGCCCTGTCACGGTTTCCCGAGCACCTCCAGCGCGGCCGCGGTCAGCGAGATGACTGAGGTCTTGATCGTTGGTTGGGGGTCCGGCGCGAACTCGGAGGAATGGAGGGAGGGAAGGGAAGTCCGATCCTTCTTCGAGGCCTCGTACTTGGCGACGTTGACGGCGCCCACGTTGTACTGGAGAGACGGGATCCCAGCGCGGGCGAACTCGGAGAAGTCTTCGGATCCCATGACGGGCTCGGCCACTTCGACGTTGGATGCGCCGAGCGTCCTGGCCAGCGCCTCGGAGATCCTCTTCGTCAGGGCCGGGTCGTTGTAGACCGCGCTGGTTCCCTCGGAGAGCTCCATCTTCGGCGGCTTCGGCGCGTCGGCCGCGAGCGCTTCGGCCTTCGCGATCCTGTCGATCGCCGCGAGGATCTTCTCGCGAACGTCTGTCTTGTAGGTCCGCACGGTGATCATCAGCTTCGCCTCGTCCGGGATGATGTTGTGCTTGGTGCCGGCGTGGATCGCGCCGACGGTGACGACGGCCGGGTCGGTCGGCTTGATTTCCCGCGATACGATCGTCTGGAGCGCCACGACCGTCCGCGCCGCAATCACGATCGGATCCACGGTCGTGTGCGGGTACGCTCCGTGGCCTCCTCGCCCGTAGATCGTCAGGTCCACGGAGTCCACGTTCGCGTTCGCGTATCCGCCGACGAGCGTGACCTTGCCCGCCGGCACCATCGCGCTGTCGTGGAAGGAGATCGCGAAGTCCGGCTTGGGAAACTTCGTGAAGAGGCCGTCCTTGATCATCGCGGTCGCGCCGTTGCCCTTCTCCTCGGCCGGCTGGGCGACCAAGATGAGCGTCCCGCGCCAGCGGTCCTTCGCCTTCACTAGCAGCGTCGCCGCGCCGATCAGCCCGGTCATGTGAATGTCGTGGCCGCAGGCGTGCATGACTGAGACCGTCGCGCCCGAATCGTCCTTCGTCGTGACCTTGCTCGCGTAAGCGAGGCCGGTGCGCTCCTGGACCGGGAGCGCGTCCATGTCCTCGCGCAGCAGGACCGTCGGCCCCTGGCCGTTCTTCAGGATCGCGACGACGCCGAAGCCGCCGACACCGGTCGTGACCTCGTAGCCGAGCGTCTTCAGGCGCGCCGCGAGCTTCGCCGAGGTCTTCTCCTCGTGGTTGGAGAGCTCCGGTGTCTGGTGCAGGTCCAGGTACAGTTTCTCGAGGTCCGGGTAGAGCGAGTCGGCGGCTGCCAGCGCCGGGTTCGAAGCGCCTTCGGGAGAGGCCGCGCGGGCCACGAGCGGCAGCATGAGAGCGACGGCGGCGAGAACGCGGCGCATGAGTCCTCCTGTTTCGGCTCAACAGATCAGACCGGGCGCCGCTCTGTCAAGAAACCCGGTTGCGGTGTGCGACACTGACGGCGATGTCGAGCGCCGCCGCGGGGAAGACCAAGCGCGCCGGGACGCTCGCCAGCCTGCGCGCGGCCATGTCATCGCGGCGGATCGGCGTGGTCACGCTCCAGTCCTTCTCCTCGGGGCTTCCGCTGGGGCTCGTCTGGATCTCGCTTCCGGCATGGCTGACGTACCGCGGCGTGGACATCCGGACGGTCGGCCTCTTCTCGCTGGCGCAGGCGCCGTGGACCTTCAAGTTCCTCTGGGCGCCGCTGATGGACCGCTACAGCCCCCGTTTCCTCGGCCGGAGGCGTTCCTGGATGATCCTCTGCCAGGTCTTCCTGATCGTCGGGCTGCTGGGGCTGGCCGCGCAGGGCGCAGCGCCGGAGGTCGGCGCCGTAGCGGCCGTCGCGACCTTCATCGCGTTCTGGTCCGCGTCCCAGGACATCGCCATCGACGCCTACGCGGTCGAGGTCCTGGAGCGGTCCGAGCAGGGCCTCGCCGTCGGCGCCCGCGTCGCACTCTACCGGGCGGCCACGTTGATCTCCGGCGCCGTCGCGATCACGTTCGGCGAAAGGATCGGCTGGAGCACCGTGTTTGTCATCCTCGCGGCGCTCCTCCTGCCGATGATGGCGGTGGTCGCCTGGTCTCCCGAGCCCTCGGGCGAGTCGAAGGCGCCCCGCACGCTGCGCGACGCGGTCTTCGACCCGCTGGTGGACATCTTCCAGCGCTCCACGGCCCTCCAGATCATCGGCTTTCTCCTGCTCTACAAGTTCGGCGAGAACCTCGCGACCGCGCTGACGCGGCCCTTTCTGATCCAGAAGTGCTTCGCCGCGGAAGACGTCGGGCTCGCTACGGCCACGATCGGCCTCTTCGCAATCATCGGAGGGACCTTCTTCGGCGGCTGGATGACCGAGCGCATCGGCCTGGGCCGGGCGCTCTGGATCTTCGGCGCGATCCAGGCGGTCGGGTTTCTCGGCTACATCGTCGTGGACCGCATGACCCCTGGAACTCCGTGCGCGGCGGGGGGCGCGCCGGCAATCGCGCAGCCTCTCTTCGCCCGCCTCGTGATGTACGTCGCGGTCGGTGTCGAGAATGCCTGCCAGGGGATGGCGACCGGCGCATTCGGCGTCCTCCTGCTCCGGATCACGCAGAAGCAGTTCTCGGCCACGCAGTACGCGCTCTTCTCGAGCGTCTTCTCGCTCGGCCGCACGCTCGCCGGGCCGCCGGCGGGCTTCCTCGTGGACGCGATCGGCTGGACTCCCTTCTTCGTGGTTTCGACCGCCGCCTCGGTCCCCGGCCTCGTCCTTCTGCGGCGCTTCGTCCCGCTGGGCTCGCGGGAGCCGGTCCTCGAAGACCAGGCGCCCGTCGAGCGGCGCCCCGTCTCGGCGGTGCGCCTCGCCGCCACCAGCCTCGCCGTCGGGATTGCGGGCTTCCTGGCCGCGGCGTTCTCCTCGGCGCTTCTCGCGGCGCTCAAGGCGGTGCGCGGCAAGCCCGGCGCCTCTCTCGACCTGAGCGCAGCGATCGCGCGCCTCTTCTCGCCGGCCGCGCCCGCCGACTGGATCCGGATCGGAGGTCTCGCCGCCGTCGCTCTCGTCTGCGCGGGCGCGGCGGCCGCCTACGTCGCGGCCCGACACGGCCTCATCGGGCGGCGCGCATAGACCGGATCGAGCGGGAGAGAGCGGCGAACGTCGGCAGGTCCAGCGACTGCTGGCCGTCGGAAAGCGCGTGGTCCGGGTCGGGATGGACTTCGACCAGGATCCCGTGGGCGCCGGCGGCGAGGCCGGCCAGCGCCAGCGCCGGGACGATCGAGCGGAGGCCGGCGGCGTGGCTCGGGTCCACGATCACCGGCAGGTGCGTGCGCTCGCGCGCCAGGGCGACCCCGTTCAAGTCCAGCGTGTGCCTCGTGGCCCGCTCGAACGTGCGGATGCCCCGCTCGCAGAGGATGACGTTCTCGTTGCCGTCGGCGAGGATGTACTCCGCGGCGAGCAGCCACTCGTCCAGCGTCGCTCCCCCGCCGCGCTTCAAGAGGATCGGCTTGCCGCTCCGCCCGGCCGCGCGAAGCAGCGCGAAGTTCTGCATGTTGCGCGCGCCGATCTGGAGCACGTCGGCGTAGCGCGCGACGATCGGCACCTCCTCCCACGAGAGGACCTCGGTGACGACCGGCAGCCCGGTCGCCTCCCGCGCCTCGGCCAGGAACTTCAACCCGCGTGCGCCTAGTCCCTGGAAGTCGTAAGGCGACGTCCGAGGCTTGAAGGCTCCGCCCCGGAGCATCTGCGCCCCAGCCTCCGCGACCGCGCGGGCGCAATCGAGCAGCATCTCGCGGCTCTCGACCGAGCAGGGCCCCGCCATGAGCACCGGCTCGGGGCCGCCGATCGCGATCTTGCCGACCTGGACCACGGTTCCTTCCGGCCGCTGCCGTCTGTCGTGCAGCGGGATGTTGGGCCTCGGCCGCCGGTGGGCGAGTTCGGGCACGGGAGGCGGCGACGGGGCGGTCCCGTCGTTCCACTCCCGGTAGCTTCCGAGGACGACGAGCTTCGAGGCAATGGTCTCGAGGGCGTCGAGCGCCTCGGCGACCCTCCCGTCTTCGGCGGCGCCCTCGATGTCTATGTAGATGCGGTACGTCCAGGGAACCGTCCTCTCCGGGCGGGACTGGAGCGAGGTCAGGTTGATTCCGCGGGAGGCGAACGCCTGAAGGGCCGACGCCAGCATGCCCGGCTGATGGTCGAGCCAGACGAGGAGCGACGTCTTGCGACGAACGGGGGCGGTCTCGCCGTTGCCGAACCCCTCGCGGGCGAAGGTCAGGAACCGCGTCTGGTTGCTCGGGTCGTCCTCGATGCGCTCGGCCAGCGCCGCCAGGCCCCAGCGGCCGACGGCGTGGAGAGGCACGACGGCCGCCTGGTCCGGCCTCGCGTCGCGCGCGACGATCTCGCCGCTGCCGGCCGTGTCCCACTCGTTGACGAGCTCCGCCTGCGGAAGGTGGGAAGCGAGCCACTGCCGGCACTGGCCCAGCGCCACCGGGTGGGAGAGCACCCGCCGGATGCCGCGAAGCTGCGCTCCGGAGACGCCGAGCAGCGCGTGGTGGACCGGAAGGAGGATCTCGTCCTGCAGGTGGAGCGAGCCGTCGCCGAAGGCCTCGTGGAGGAGGTCGTAGGTCGCCGTGACCGAGCCGAAGAGGGAGTTCTCGATCGGCAGGCACCCGCCGTCCGCATGGCCCTCGCGCACGGCCGCCACGACCTGCGCGACTTCGCGGCAGGGGACGAGCTGCATCTGCGGCCAGCGCCACCGCGCCGCCGCCTCGCTGAAGGATCCGGGTCCGCCCTGGATCGCCACTCGCATGGGATTGCTCCTTCACAAAAAGAAAAGCCCCGCCGGTCTCGGCGGGGCTTTCGAGGTTGCCGTTTCGATGGGTGCTGCTAGATCACTCCTCCGAACCGGGCGTGCTCAAAGGCCGCGCCGGAGCCGGTATAGAAGGGCCACACCCGGTATCGCTTCACGTTCCTAAGAGTATGGGTGGGAGCGCCCGACGTCAAGACTCCGACGCCCTGGGGGCGATTCTTTTCCGCGCCTCGCCGCCCCTCCGGAAGAAGGCGTCGAGGGCGGCTTCGTCTCCCCGGCGAAGCGCTTCCGCCGCCGCCTTCAGCTCGGAGGCGACATCATCGATCGCCTGCGCGAGAGCCGGCGGATCCGCCAGCGCAAGCTCCCGCAGGAGCGACGGGGCCATCTCGGCAAGCCGGGTCGTGTCGAGGAGCCCGGGCCCGGCCAGGCGCGTCGCGCCGGAATCCGCATGGACCGCGGCCGCCGCCAGCGCCGCGGCGACGACGTGGGGAAGGTGCGAGACGCGGGTCATCGCGGCGTCATGGCCCGCGGCCTCGAAGACGACCGGCGCAGCACCCAGGGACTCCACCAGGGCGGTCATCCTCGTGATCGAAGCCTCGTCGCTTCGCGCGGTCGGAACGAGGACCCACGGGCGTCCCTGGAAGATCGCCGGGTCCGCTCCGGCGAGCCCGAGCGACCCGGACCCTGCCATCGGGTGCCCGCCGACGAAGCGGACCGGCTCGGGCAGCGAAGCCGCGGCGCGCGCGATCGGGACCTTGATCGAGGCGCAGTCGGACAAGAGCGCGCCCGGGGCGAGCGACGCGCTCCGCTGGAGGAGCGCCGGCACTTCCGACGTCGGGACGGCGAGCAGGACGACTTCCGCGTCCCGCAATGCCTCTTCGAGGCTCTCGCGAGCGTCGATTCCCTTCGAGCGGGCCAACTCTCGGGCGCGCCCGTCCCGGTCCCAGCCGCGCGCCCGCAGTCCGAGCGCGGCGGAGCCGCCGATCAGCCCCAAGCCGACGACGGCCGCGCGCATCAAGTTCTCCGGGCTTCGAGGACGACGGCCTCCTCGTCCTCGTCGCCGGGAACGCGCAGGGCCCACTGCGGGCGCAGCCCGCGCGCCGCCCGCACGTAGACGTGGCGGACCTCATCCTGCCGGCGATCGGTGTTCCAGTGGATGAGGATCCGGATGCAGTGGCCGAGCGAGCCCGGCACCGGGATCTCCCGGGCGCAGGAGAGAGGCACGTCCTTCCAGTCGGGGAGATCCCGCGCGGCCACCGCCGGGAACGCAGCGTCCAGGTCGTCGGTCACCGTGAAGATGGCGCTGGCGATGTCGGAGGCCTTCATCCCGTTGGCCTCGACGAGCAGCCGGATCAGCTCTCGCGTCCGGTCCGCGATCTGGAGCGCATCGTTGGCCGACACCGTCGTCGCCCCACGAACCCCCCGAATCATCCGCCGCGTCTCATCGCGCTCGGATTATCGCCCGAGCAGGACCGGAGTCCCGACTAGTGATAGAGAAGGCGCCCATGGCGAGGGGTCATGTGCTGGGGATCGACGCGGGAGGCACCAAGACGCGGGCGATCCTGGCGGATGAGACCGGCAGGATGGTCGCCGGGTCGTGGGGAGGCGGGGCCAACCTGCGCACACACGGCGAGCTCGAGGTCGAGAAAGTCCTGCACTCCGTCATCGAGCAGGCGCAGGCCCAGGGCGGAGCGCGCGCTCAAGCGATCGCCATCGGGATCGCCGGAGCGGATCGGCCCGACGACCACGCGGTGCTGCGCGACATCCTTCGCCGGCTCGGGTTCCCGGAGCGGGTCGTGGTGGCCAACGACGCGCGCGTCGCGTTCGTGGCCGGCTCGGAACGCCGCGTCGGGCTCGCCCTGATCTGCGGCACCGGTTCGATCGCGTGGGGACGAAACGCGGCCGGCGAGATCGCGCGCGCGGGAGGGTGGGGCTGGCACCTCGGCGACGAGGGATCCGGGTTCTGGATCGGGGAGCGAGCGATCCGGGAGGTACTGCGCGGCTTCGACGGCCGGGGCCCCG
>Ga0126379_10000095_pt1 | contig 41307 bp, 56 predicted proteins | sample PanSoiMetPlot_24_FD_92640 | JGI IMG/M metagenome (GOLD analysis project Ga0126379, IMG submission 92640) | Tropical forest soil microbial communities from Panama - MetaG Plot_24 | ecosystem: Environmental > Terrestrial > Soil > Tropical forest > Bulk soil | place: Panama | collected 2016-02-17
GACGACCTCGCGCGGTGCCTGCGGTATTACGAGTTGATCGGTGAGGGTGTTGGATCTGGATGGGTCATGGGCGGCACCGTCGCCACGGCCGCGAGCCAAGCAATCTGGCTGACCGTCCCTTACAAAGCCCGAAAAGCTGTCGCCCCAACGGTCACGAAAAATGGCACGTGGCAAGTCGCGAATTGCGCGCAGCCGACGGTTTGGCAGAGTAGCTCCAACGACACGATTCTGCTGGCGACTAGTTCTGCCGCGGGCGCGGCGAACTTTTATGCCAACGCTGCCGGCCAAAATCTGACTATCGAGGCCAATCCATGAGCGTGTACGTAACTGACTTTTCCATTTCTCCCTGGTCTGTGAACCACGATGATGCTCCCGGTGGCGCGCACGAGGGCACCGTCGATCCCGCGACCATCGTCCACACCACCAACATGGACGGCACCGAAAACCACGATTTTCTGATTGTCGTCTGCCCCGAGTGTCAGGCCACGAGCACCCACCCAGTGGGCGGCGGCGCGCAGCCAGCGTCGGTGCAGCAGATGTTCGTGACCAAGTGTCAGACCGAGGGCTGCCCGTGCGGTCAGGTGCAGGCGACCGACCAGGACGCCCTGGGTGAGTCGCACGTCAGACTCCAGGTCAACCGCATGGACGGACCCGGACGCTGGCAATTGGAGTAGAGAGATGAGCGAACAACCCTTCCAGTTTCAGGTGGTGTACGTCGACCCTGGCGATGGGCTGATCGTGGGCATGGAGCCGAGCGGCGGCGCCGTCGGCAGCGCCCACAAGGTCGCGGTGCTGTTCGACCAGACCGAGTACGACACGCTGATGCGCACCGATCCCGCGTACCTCTCGAGCGACAAGAATCACGTATTGGGGGCGCCTGACCACTCATGACCGACTTCGTGGTGGGCCCCGGCGTGGCCCAGGCGATCTCTGACAACAACGACGAGGCGCGCTCGGACGAGCGCTACATCATCATGGACGAGGGCAACCGCGTCAGTCTGACCTTTGCCCGCGACGCCGAGTACGTCTGGTACGAAAGGGACAATGCCGTAAAACGGTGCCCCTTTCGGTGATGACGAGGCACCCGCAGGCCCGCCACTCTACGATCCGTGGACGAGCATGCCTGGCCAACTGTACGACTGGACGTGCTCGGCGTGCAGTCTGGAGTGGGTCAAGCGCGCTACCGGGCTGATCACCGCGAGCGACATCTACACCAGCCGTGAGTCGACGGTGTACGAGATCGGCTACCCGCAGAACATCAACCCGCAGTACGGACTGATGAACGCCGACGGGTCAGCGCTGCGCGCGGTCTTGCAGACGTACGGCGTCAGTACTGACCAGGGCTGGCTGGACTTCGACACGACCTACGCGCTGGCCCAGGACGGCACGGGCATGATGTCGGGCGCCGCCTGGTACCACTGGGTGTCGATCAGGGGGGTGCAGGGCAACACCTTGTGGGTGGCCAATAGCGCGCCGGGTTACAAGGGCATCTGGGACAACGTCAGTCGTGATGACTTCGCCCGACTCGGCGGCTTCTCCGTCGTCTGGCTCGTCTGACGAGCGGGACAGCAGCATGACGGTGAACGTCACGCTCAGTGTCGGCTATAGCCGCAAGCGCCCGTCCACCACGGATCGTCTGGAGCAACGCATGGACGCGGCGGGGCTGTTCCTAGCTGGCGCAGCGGTGGTGGTCATCATCCTAGTCTGGCTCTTGCCCAAAGTGTTCGCCTGGGTCGCGAGCGTCATCTAGGAGGAGCGCTTGTCCAACCTAGTAGTTCTTATTTGCTACCAAGATGACGGAAGCGGCTCGCGCCAGTCGCAGCGTTCACAGTAAGCCTCGTCCAGGTTGATCTTTATGAGATGGCCGAACGCCGGCCAGAGCCATTCCAGCCAGCCCAAGCCGCGCACTTTTACGATCCGGCAGCGCCAGTACTTTGGCAGATCCATTAGTTCTTATCTTTATCAAATGGCTCATAGGCATCCCAGAGCCGTTTGTACTCAGGCGAGCAGAGGATCGGGTCAATAGTGCCCATCACGTCTCCCACAGCCGCGACGAGTTCGGCGTGTGCCGCCCGCAGCCGCTCGTTCTCGGTGCGGAGGTCGGTGTTCTCCTGAGCAATCGGAGCTAGCTTCTTTGGGAACTCCAGCACCAGCCGCTCAACCTCGCGGTTCTGGATGGCGCGCTGTTCGGTGTTCCAGGCGACAGACTCGCGCAGCGCCTCGATCTCGACCCACAGATCGGCGACCTTCTTCTGCCACTGGTCGCACTCGGCTAGGAGTTCGTCGCGCTCAGCCTGATACCTTTCGGCTGAGGCGTAGATCGTCCGTCCGTACTCTTGGGCTAGATCGCGTTCAGCCGTCAGCCGTTCAACCTCGGCGCGGAGTTCTGCAATAGCCTTGTCAGCCAACCGGAGTTGAAAGTCGGCAATCTGGCCGTACGTTAGTTCAGGTTTGTCAGACATAACGGCACATGTATCTACCTAGTGGTGGATCGTGTTCCAGAGCAGCGTCACCAGGATGCCGTAGATCGGGATCGTGGTGCTGAAGATGAACACCCAGACGACCCAACTGGTCGGGATGTGATCGAGCTTGGCCTTGATGGTGGCCAGGTCAGCTTGCAGCGTGGCGATGTCGGCCTTGGTCGCCATGCGTTCCTCGACGTGGGCCAGTCGGTCCTCGATGCCACGTAGTCGCATCTCTGTGGGTAGGTCAAAGGTAGCCATTGCGGGTGTCGCTTACAGTAACCTGTGTTGCTTAGCTTTGTCGCTTACAGCAGCATAACAGGGACCATGGCTGACCCTGGCCGAGCCTCTGGGCAAACTTAGGGAGCCCCCTTGAGAAGGCCCGTCTTCTTCCCCTCGGGCAGAAGGGGATAGGCGTTTTCCAATTTCGAATCGGCGTGAGTTAAGCAACATTCTGGTCTGAATTGTCGCTTACAGGGGACCTCCACCGACGCTCTGGGACCACGTACCACGGATGGCAGGGACAACCGCACTCCGTGACGTAGCCCTCGAAGCTGTAGCGGGTGCCCGCGCAGCGGTAATGCCTGTCGCACATGCAGTTGCTGCTGGCGGGCTCACCGTGCCAGATCTGCTTGCGCTTCGGGTGTGTCATCCGTGCAGGCACCCGGTGCGCTGGGCGATAGCCACGACCAGGGCCACGCCCAGAACGGCCAGCAGCACAAGCTCCGCCCAATCGGTGAAGGTCATGGGGCTTTGCTCATGAGGCCCAGGACCCAGGCTGCCAGGCCCCAGGTCCAGAACACCACGATGGCGCCCGTGCAGGTTACAACTGCCCCGACCCCGAGTAGCGTGATTCCTGTCAGCAGGGTGATGTAAGTCAGCGGCCCGTTCGCGCCATCAGGACTACGCAGGCCAGCTTCAGCGTGGTACCAGGCGACCAGCACGGCCAGGGCGATCAAGGCGCCCAGCTTCCAGCACCATGCAACGCGGGTCTCGATGGGGGCAGGTCGCCCCCGGCGCGCCTTTGGTCCGCCGAGGCGGGTGGTGGCGCCCAGGCCACGGGTGGGTCTCCACCACGCACCGTACCACGTCATCGGCGCCGCTCGTAGACCAGCCTCGCGATACTGACCCCACCGATGAACCCCGCGCACACGCCGGCGACCACGGCGGTGGTGTACTGCCCGTAGCTGTAGCTGAACGCGGTAGTCACCAGCAGCATGGCCGTGGCGAACCATTCCACCCAGCTGCCCGTCATAGTGGGTCTTTCCCCCAGTGGTTGTTCTTGGCCTTCTGCCGATAGCGCGTTTCGCTGAAGCTGGCGCGGGGCGTGTAGCCCAGAAATTGCCAGGTGAAGGAATCACAGAGGCTGGTGGGCGTTGTCAGGTAGCCCAGTATGGGATCGTTGACGAGACCGTGTACCTGTCTTTCGACAGGCTCACCGAAATAGCTATTGTGGGTGGTTCGGTCCTGGACGATGGCCCACACCGCGACAGGCTCGCACCAGATGCGGCCATCCTCGGTGTCGATGAACACCGCGCCCCACGGCTCACCCGGTGTTGTCATCTGGACGATGCTCTCGGACTCCGTAGGGTGTTCATGCTTGCGCCGCTCGGCAGCAGCAGTAGCGGCCAGGTAATCAGCGATCTCGTCTGAAGCGCTCATGGGTTCAGGTCCTCGACTGGCTTGTGTGTCCTGAACTGCCGGTGGATCAGGTCCACGCCGTAGTCGAGGCGCTTCTTGGGGATATTCGGGTACTTGCGCTGCATGGCGTCCACGGCGCGGCGCTTGAGGGCCCGCCAGTCCCTGGCCTGGACCAGGGCGTGGCACATGGCGCAGCTGGCCCAGTCGCCCCTGGAGCGACCCACAACGGTGCCGTCCAGCAGGGTGGCCTGGAAGCTCTCGCAGTTCTCCAGGAAGCGCGGCTCCACGTCGCTGCAAAAATCGCAGCAAGGAAACGGGCTTACTCGGACTTCCATCGTGTCCTCCACAATGCACTGGTCCGATCCCCGCCAACCCCTACGCCGCGCTTGAGGTTCTGGCTGCGTGTCGCGGGCAGCAAATGCTCGGGACGAACGCACGCGCGGTTCCGACACAAATGGTCCAGGTCGATCTCTCGCGGGAGCGGAAAGAAGAACACTTCTTCCCAAAGCCAGCGGTGCGCTAGCAGGTCGCGCCGGTGATACTTGCCTCCATCCGTGTAGTGCCCGTAGCCGTTGGAATAAAGGGCGGCCGTCCAGTTCCAGCACCCGGTCTGCATGTCGCACACGACTTTGGACATGAAACGTTCGGGGGCTTCGCAGACCTCGTACGGCACGTCACAAACTGGATACTCAGCGACGCGAACCTCAGGCACTGGCTCGCCTCCTGGGTCGCCCCACCGGGCCCTTGACCACCGACACCCCCTGGCTGCGGATGTCCACCAGCTGGCAGTAGATCTTGATGGAGCCATCGGGCTCGTCTACGGCGGTGAAGCTGCGGCTGTAGCCAGCCTTCCTGAGCCGTTCGGCCATGCCGTTGCGCATGCGCTTGAATTCCTGCTGGTTGCTGGCCTTGATGACCAGCACCTTGCCCTGCTGGTGGGCTTCCATGACCTGGTCGGCCAGCCGCGTCCAGACACCCTGCGCGGCGTGGACCATCCCGTGCGGGATCTCGCTGGGGTCGACGCTTCCAACAACTTCCATCAGGCCTCCTTGCCCAGGTGCTGCGGCGCGCGGTCGGAGTTGGTCGAGTAGCCGCTGCGCACACCCATGCGGTAGCCGCCTGCCAGCTGGGCGATGTTGGGCGCCCAGGCCGGCAGCAGTTCCTTCACCCGCTTGCCCCTGCGCCGCCAGGTGTCGTTGATCAGGTCAGCGATGGCCATGCCGTAGGTGTTGCTTCTCTTGCCCACGTCTGAGCGGCCCCAGATCGACGCCGCGCGGTCATGCCAGACGTTGAGACCAGCTGCCCCGAGCAGCTGCACCACCTCGGTCTCATCCACCAGCGCCGCGTAGCGTTGCCAGAAGCTGAACACACCCTCCAGCTGCATCTCGCCCAGGCTCTCGCGGTTGCCGCTGAAGGATCCCCAGAGCACCTTGAGCGTCCAGTCCAGCCCGTCAGGACCACCGCGCAGGTAGATCGAGTCCAGCCGCGCGATGGCCTGGATGCGACCGTCCTGGTAGCTGATGGCATTCACCTCCAGGCTGTTGTCGGTAGCGATCCTGACGATGGCGTTGGCCGCGTCATCGCCGGCGACCAGGCGCGACTGGAAGCGCGTCCAGGGCGTCTGCCCCAGGACCGTCCCCAGCTTGGTGTACAGGTCGGCCTCGCGTGCCCGGTCCATGCCGCTGAAGATCATTGCCGGCAGGGTGACGATGCCCTTGTCGAAGGCCACGTTGCGGCGGTGGTTGCCGTCGATGACGTACAGGTCGCCAGTGTCCCGCCTGGAGATGATCAGCGGCGAGCAGGCCATCGAGTCCCAGTCCCGCCGCAGGATCTTGAGGCGGTTGTCGTTCAAAGGTCTGGCGTACCCACTTCCGTTTGGGGGTGCGTAGTCCACCAGCAGCTGGGTGACGTTGACCCGCTTCAATTCGTAGCTGGGCATCCGCAGCGGCACTTGCCGCAGGATCTCCAGCGCTTCCTCCTCGGAGCCCTCGGGCGGTAGCTCCTCTTCCATACTCACCTGGCGTATGGCCATCGTGTTCCTCCCTGAACACGCGAACGCGCCCTGGCTGAGAGCACAGGGCGCCTGAGGGTGGGGGCCAGCCGGCCCCCGTCGATGCTGAGGGAGGAGAGACTACCCAGAGGCAGCTTCACCCAGGGCCGTCCCCAGCAGGGCATCCACCGCATCGTCCACGCGGCTGTACAGGCGCGTCTCGTGGGCGCCAGTGATGTGCCCGTAGACGCTCTCGGTCACGTTGGTGCTGGAATGCCGCAGCACCTTGCTGACCTCCCAGAGGCTCATGCCGGCCTCGATGCCCAGCGTGGCGTAGTCGTGGCGCAGCATGTGGAGGGTCTTGTCGGGCTGGCCCGCGCGGGCGGCGACCGACTTCCACCAGCGGTAGATCTCGTTGGGATCCATCGGCCCACCCGTGCGGGTCGGGAAGAGCCACGCCCAGGGCGACGTCGGCTCGGCGCCGGTCCACGTCCGCTGGTTGACCAGGGCGAAGGCAGCGGTGCGGGCCTTGTGCTCCTCCAGGAGCATCGCCCAGCGCTCCGGGTTCGAGAGCGGAATGGGCTTCTCCACGGAGTCATCCTGCATCTTGGAGCCCGAGCGCACCAGCACTCCCTGGCCCTTCAGTCGATTGGAGCGTCGGCGGATGTACAGCACGCCCTTGGCCAGATCGAAGTCTCCGAAGCGAAGCGCGGCGATCTCCTGGCGGCGCAGGCCCAGGCGGATGCCCAGGTGCATCACCAGTTCCAGCCGCTCGCCCTGGACGGCCGCGTACAGCGCCTGCACGCCCTCAGGCGTGGGCGCCTCCTTCTTCTCGGCGGTGGGCTTGCGCACGCGGTCGTCGTCCCCGAAGACGGTCACCGGGTTCATGCGCAGGGCGGTCACGTCGCGGCGCTTGATGGCGCGGGTGATGGCCCCGTTGAGCACCACGTAGGCCTTGTAGCGGCTGGGCATCCCGACGCCCGCGCGGGTCATGGCTTCCCACCAGATCTCTACGTCGCCCACGGTCAGCTTGTCCAGGCGCTTGCCAGCGATGGCGCGCGAGAAGATGTGCCGGTCGCAGACCCAGCGGTAGTTCTCGTGGGTGGTAGGTTGCTTGCCGCCCTCACGCTCGCCCGCCGCGTTGTAGGTGGGCTTCACCTCGTGCTCGAGCCAGTACTCGATCCACTCGCCCACGGTCGGGTTGCTGGGCAGGGCGGCCAGCTGCTCGGCCACGCCTTCGGTGATGCGCCCCGAGGCCACGTCGCGCTTCCACTCTTCGAGCTTGTCCAGGGCTTCCTTCTGGGTCTTGCCGTAGACGGTCTTGGGGCTCTGACCAGGGCGCGGCCAGGTTGCGATGTACAGCTGGCGCTTGGCGTCGAAGCGGACCCCGCCCGTGCCCCGCTCGCGGCGGGGCTTCTTGGCGGAAGCCTGATCCAGAATCTCGGCGGCGACGATCTCGACTGAGCTAGTCTTGCGATTGGACATTCCGAAACCTCATCTTTCGGGTGTTCTGGCGTCCCGCGAGGTTCCAGTCTCGTGGGCGCCTTTTTTGGTTGTACCGCGCAGGTGTGGCGGGGACAAGACTGTAGCCAGCCTTACAGGCATGTGCAACAAAAGAAGAGGGGGGCGGCGCGGGCGCCCCGTGCTCAGTCGGGCTCGACGGCGTTCAGGAGCAGCGGCAGCCCATCGAGGTGGGCGCGGGCTACGGCATACGCGGCCGACCAGGCATCTTCGGGAATGCTCTCCAGGATGCGCGTGTAGCGTCGCTTGAGCACGCGGATTTCCTGCTCATGCGGGTGAGACGGATACGTGGGGACCTCATCGACCAAGGGTAAGTACCCCGCCAGCCTGAACACCTCAACCGCGTCCAGGTCGAATACCTCAGCGATCTGAACGCAGGTCTGGGGCAGAGGAACAACACGCTTGCACTCAACCAGGGTCAGCCATCGGGACACGACCCCCAGCTTTACCCCGAGGATGTCCGCTAGCTGAGTGGACGACCAGTTACGCGCGGTCATCGCCTCGCGAATTGTGACGTGCAGCTGCGACTGCACGCGCCGCTTCGACTCCGTACTACTCACGCAGGGCCTCCCCAAGGCTAACGACTTGAGGCCGACCTGTGAAGCGCCGAGCGTATCAACAACCCGTGAGAATGCCGCCGGCATTACGCCACTTGCACCCGTGTGCTACCCCCTTCACAGAATCGTAAGGTAGGTTTTACCATGCTGGACTTCCTGATGTGCAGGAGTCAACCACACTAGCAAGCGGCAGGTCAGAAATAGGCGAGTAGTGCCGGCAATCCTGACCTGAATGGAGGGCACCGTGGTGGGTGATCAAGCGGCAGAGAACTGGTGGGGCAACCGCGCGGCGGCGATGGAATGGGCACGCGAAGCGCGGGCGCGGGCAGCTGCTCAACGTGCTGCGCTGCATGCCTCGCGTCACAATTTGGAAAACGTGGCCCCAGCGCCCCCTGCGGTCACGGATGAGCCCCCGCCTAGCCCGCCTGATCCCCCATCGTCACCCATCGTCAATTCCCAGGTTGAGCCCTGCTTAACGACGCGGAAAGCTGGCGGACGCCATGCAAACGACAAGGCAAAGCAGGGCGGAACGCAGCCCATGAGCGTCGCGGTGGAAAAGATGGCCCAGTCGCAACCCGACAAGCCCTTGCTGGACCCGGAGGAGGAAGCCGCCTACCTGGGTATCAGCCGCTCCACGTTGGACCGCTGGTCGAAGACGCCAGGCTTTCCGGTGCTCCGCTCCGGGCACGTGGTGAAGTTTCCCTGGAAGACGGTGGACGAGTTCCTGGAACGCGCCTCGCGCGAGGGCATCGTGCTGTACTCCAGGTCCAGTACGCCCAGGAAGAGGCGCAAGTGATGGACTCCACCAACCAGCTGCTCACCGAGATCCTGGCGGTGCTGCGCCACGCGGCCAACGCGGAGAAGACCGGTGCGGTGTCCAGTGTGAAGGTCACGCTCCAGCGCGGCACAGTCGACATCGCGGTGCACGCCTACGTCGGCTCCGACATCCAGGAGGCCGAAGACGAGGCCCTGGCCAGCTACCGCCGCATCCTGACGAAGTTAAACCAGGACGGCGTGGACGACTTCGAGAAGGAGTTGCGCCGCCGCCAGCCGGAGAAGGCGCCCTTCTGATGACCAACGTGTACGACCCCACGCGCCGCGTGTACACGCCGGTGCTGAAGTGCCGCAGCTGCAACCAGCCGCTGTACTTCGGGCTCACGTCTGGTGCCAAGCGCGCACCGTTCGAGGTGGACGAGAAGGGCGAGCCGACGCGCACGCTCCACTTCATCAACTGCCCCGACGCACGCCGCTGGTCCAACCGCAGGGTGAAGCCCGCCTGATGGCGGCGGCCCTGGGCTTCCTGATGCTGCTCTCCTCCTGCACACCGGCCGACGAAGTTCCAGCGTCGACCTGGCCAGCTGGAGTGGAGGACGCACTCGGGCAGCGGATCTATTGCATTGAAGGCTACGAGTCCACGCACGGACTCCACATGTACAACCGCTCGTCTGGAGCGGCGGGGTATTTGCAATGGTTGCCATCAACCGCACGCCAATGGGGCGTGACCGTGGGCGACCGGACCTCCGAGTGGTCGGCCGCCGCGAGAATCGCCCAACTGGGCGAGAGATTCTTTCGGAGTCAATGGGTGCCGCTACAACGCGGCCTGTGCTAGTCACCTACGTTCTGCTTGCGCTGCTCTGCACCGCCATCGGGTTGTGGGGGTTGCGCCAATGAGTGAACAATCACTCGCCATCCGCCAGGCCATCGGCGTGGAGCGGCTGGGCGAGATCATGTGGAAGTCAGGGTACTGGCAGGATACGCGCAGCCAGGCCCAGGCCATCGTCAAGATCCTGGCGGGCGCCGAGCTAGACATCGGCCCCATCGCCAGCATGAACGGCATCTATGTCATCGAAGGCAGGACCAGCCTGTCGGCCACGCTGCTGGGCGCCACCATCCAGCGCTCGGAGCGCTACCGCTATCGGATTGTGGAGCACGATGACACGCACTGCGTTATCGACTTCTTCGAGATCAGCGGCGGCAAGCGCGAGAAGGTCGGCACCTCCAGCTTCAGCCTGGAGGACGCCAAGAACGCGCAGCTGCTCGGCAAGCGCGGCCAGATGTGGGAAAAGTACCCGCGCAACATGGTGTTCTCCAGGGCGCTCTCCAACGGTGCGCGGTGGTACACCCCCGACATCTTCTCGGGACCGGTCTACACGCCGGACGAGTTGGGCGCCGAGGTGGACATCGACGGCAACGCCATGGACGTGGCGCCCTACACCCCCACCCGCGAGCAGGACGTGGTCGACGTCGCGCCATCCAAGCGCATGGTCACCGACGAGGATGACCGCGTCTGGAAGCGCTGGCTGGAAGTCCGCAGCGACGCACTGAAGTACGGCATCGTCCCCCCAGGCCTGAGCCTGCCCATCGCCTACCAGCAGCTGGTGTCCAACGCGACGATGCTCAAGGCCCAGGTCGAAGACAAGCAAGAGCAGCTGGACAAAGAGGAGGCCGCGCGCAAGGCCGCCAGGGCCGAGGCAGAGACCGACTTTGGGGACGTGTGGGAATCGAACCGGGCGCTCATGGCCGAGGCGTACGCGGCCGGCATCAAGATCCCCGACCTGCCCAACACCGCGACCCGCGAGGAGGTGCTGGAGCGCAACAAGCAACTGGCCGAGCAACTGGTCAGGGGATGAGCGACTCGGACGATCCACGCGATACCTCGTGGATGCCGTCCGACCTGACCAGGGCGCAGCAGTTGGCGCTCTGGCAGGCCAGCGGGGACCGTATCGACGCGGCCTTCTGGGAGTTCCACCGCCAGAACCCGCTCGTCTACGAGCTACTGTGCGCCTACGCGCGCTCTGCGGTGCAGGCCGGTCGCGGCCACTTCGGCATCCGCATGCTCTGGGAGCGCCTGCGGTGGTACGTGCTGGTGGAGACCGAGGACCCCACGGGCATCAAGCTCAACGACCACTTCCACTCGCGCTACGCGCGGCTGATCATGCTCCAGGAGGACGATCTGGCGCACCTCTTCGAGACGCGCCTGCTGAAGACTCACTCGCAATTGCCACGGGTGTTGGCCTGATGCCAAAGCGAGCCGTGAGCAGCGAGCCCGCCCTGGCCGAGCGTCGCCGCCGGCGGAAGCACCTCCAGCTGGAGCGCGAGTCTGACCGCGAGTACGTGGAGTCTGGGCGGCGCATGTTCGCCATTCGTGAAGCGCTGGGCATGAACCAGCGCGACTTCGCCTACTACCTGCGGGTGTCCATCAACACCGTGAGCAATTGGGAGAACGGCAAGACCCTGCCGAGCGGCCTGGCCGAGCAGGCCATCCGCCAGGTAGCCGTCGACCACGGTGTCGATCTGCACACGCTGGGGCGATTCGATGGGTAGTGACCGCCGCCCCTGGCTGATCATCAGTAAGCGCGAGGCGCAGGCCGTCCTGCCCATCCTGCGGGACTACATCGAGGCCGCGCCGCAGATGAAAGACCAGCGCTGGAGCCAGGACCTGCTGCGCGCCGAGCGGGTGATCACCGCGCAGCTGGACTACATCGAGCACGGCGCGGGCGCCGAGGAGGACATCACCTCGACGCTGCTGCGCGAGCATCGCGCGCCGCCCAAGCCCTACAAGGAGCGCGCGGAGGCGACGTGGCCCTGACCCTCGCGCGGCAGATGCTGCTCCAGGGCGTGACCGAAAAGCACTTCCGCCAGGTGGTCAAGGAGTGGGCCGAGCAGCGTGGCTGGGAGGTGTACTTCACCTGGAATTCGATCCATAGCCCGGCGGGCTTCCCGGACCTGGTGCTGGTCCGGCCCCCGCGCATCGTGTTCGCAGAACTGAAGCGGCAGAACGGCAAGGCCACCCCGCGCCAGGACTTCTGGCTGGACTTGCTGCGGCATGTGCCGTGTACCGAGACGTACCTGTGGCGCCCGCTGGACGAGGCCCTGATTCTGGCGGTGCTGGCGTGAACCAAGACGAATTGATGACGGAGATTGCAGAAGCGGTGGTGTTGTTGAAGCGGCTGGATGATGCCAGCCTGCGTGCGCTGGGGCGCACGATCTGGCCAGGCCTGGCGCGGGGCGAGGCAGGCCAGTGGTCGGTGTTGTTGTTCGGCCTGATCGATCAGGAGTTAGATGCGCGCGGGACGTCGGCGTGTCGACGGTGGGGGTAGCCAGCACTCAGCGGTTCAGTCGCGAGGCGCCCTGCCCGGTGTGTGGCGGCTGGAACAACCAGCCGCGCGGCCAGGGCGTGCGCTGCTGGGGCTACTGGCTGGGCGATGGCGACGCGGTGGTGTGCATGCAACGCGAGAGCCCGCGCGCTGCCGCCGAGGGCTACGTCCACTTCCTGGAGGGTGACTGCCCCTGCGTCGGTGCCCACCAGCTGGCTCAGCGTCCCCGCACAGACGTCTGGCAGGAGCAAGGGCGCTGGCAGATGCGCGAGTACACCAGTGGCCGTCTGGTAGCCGAGCATGTGCGCTACCTGAAACCAGACGGCGCCAAGACCTATGTCTGGAGACGAGATGGCAGTAATGGCTTGAAGGGGCTGGACGAGACCAGCCTGCCGCTGTATGGCGGCTACGAGTGGCTCCAGGGCTCGGACGCCTACCGCAGCCTGGTGATCTTCTGCGAGGGCGAGAAGGCGACGGACGCCCTGCGACGGCTGGGTCTGCCGGCGGTGGGCATCCCGCTCGGGGCGCCCAAGCTGCCGCAGCTGAGCCGTTTCGAGCCCTTCTTCGGCGCGAGGCTGATGATGTGGCCCGACAACGATCCACCGGGCAGGAGCTTGCTGGATCGGCTGGGGCAGCTGTTCCAGGCGGTGCGCCGCACGCTCGAGGTGGTGTGCTGGCCCGAGGCGCCGCCCAAGGGTGACGCGGCCGACTTCGTCCAGCGCGGTGGATCCAGGGAGGCCGTACAGGCCCTGCTGGAGCACGCCCGCGCCTGGACGGCCGAGGAGCACGCCCAGACGGTCGAGGAGCGCTTCCGCCGCGTGGGCATGGACTATCGCTTCGCCCCAGCTGAAGCGCCTGTAGTGCTGCTCTTCCAGCGCGTGCGCGACCGCAGTGATGAAGTCTCGGCCGAGGTGGTCGCGCGCACCGGCGAGCGGTCCATCACGCGCCACGTCAACCTGCTGGCCGGCACCACGCGCGGCGCGGTAGCCGACCTGGTCAAGGAGCTTCAGGAGTTGAGCCCGACCGAGGGCGACACGTGGAAGAAGCTGCTGCGCGAGGGGTGCGAGGCCGTGGTCTCAGCGCATCGCCAGGGGCGCCCGTTCCTGACCAGCGCCGACATCCAGCAGCGGCCGGCGCCGCCCAGCTGGTTGTGCCAGGGCCTGCTGCTGAAGCACAAACCCAACTGCTGGCTGGGCGCGGCCAGCACCGGCAAGAGCACGCTGGCCAAGGCGATGTGCGCCTACTACGCCACCGGCTTCCGCTTCTGCGGGCGCGAGATGGAGCGCGGCGTGCCGCTGTATCTGGACTGGGAGGACGATCACGACTCGTTTATTCGTGTCGCCTGGGACGTGTGCCACAACCTGGGCGTGCCGTTGCCGCCTAACCTTCACTGGCGCGACATGCATGGCTACCGCCTGCGCGACCAGATCGAGTCGATAGGCGAGTACATCGACCGCCACCACGTCGGCCTGCTGGTGCTGGACGCCGTGGCAGCGGCGGGTGGTGGTGCGGGTGAGCACGTGGGCTGGGAAGACATCGCCCTGGAGATGGAGCGCTGCCTGGGGGCGCTGCCGCCGGTGACCCTGCTGGCGCTGGACCACGTCACCGGCGAGGAGTTGAAGTTGGGCCAGAAGGCGGCCATCCCGCGCAAGGCCAGGGGCGCGGTGCGCAAGTATGAGTACCTGCGCAACCAGTGGTCGCTCGTCACCGACGAGGTGGCCAGGCTCAGCGGCTCTCACGTGGTCAACTGGTACCAGACCAAGAACAACTCGGGCCCCCTGGAACAACCCGGCTTCGCGACCGAGATCGTGCATCGCGAGGACGAGATCTCGATTGTGGTGCGTGCCCTGGAGGTGCCCGAGCAGATCCAGGACGAAGGCAAGACCGACCAGTTGCTGCGTGCCCTGGGCGACACGTGGCGTACAGCACGCGACCTGGCCTTGCAGGTCGACGGAAAGGAGCCAACAGCGGCAAGGATCGAGAGCGTACGGACGCTGCTAAGACGAGCGGTCGAAAAGGGTCGAGCCGTACGCGACGAGGGTCCGCCGGTGCGCTACTCGACCAGACGCGCCGGCGAGCAAGGGGTGCTCATTTCTTTCCCTGGAGGTACCGAAGGTGCCTGAGCGGCAAACCAGACTCCAGACACCCCTTAAAAGAAATACTGTCTGTCTGGAACACACCCTGTCTGCGTTGGGTGTTCCAGACCACCAGACAACTAGCTGTCTGGAATTGTCTGGGAATTCTGGGAAAAGAGGGTGATACATGCTGACTGCCGAGGCCGAGGAGTACTGCCCAGAGAACATCCGTGAGGTGCTTGAGCGCTGGCGTGAGTGGGAAGCTGGAGCCGAGGGCGGGACTGGTCCGAGCCTGGACGGCAAGGGTGGCAAAGGACGCAGCCGTCTGGACATCGCCGCCTATCTGGCCGACCTGGAGCGGGCAGCCGATCAGTTACCGCTGGAATGGCTCGCGACCTTGAAGGTGTACCGCGCCCAGGGGCGACGCCAGGCCTGGGCTGACCGCAGGAAGGTCAGCAGACTGCCCGTCAAGCTGAATGACTACTACACCGTGGATGACTGCCTGTGGCGCATGGCGCGCTTCCTGGGCTGGTCTGAGGGGGTGTAAGGCGGGGGCAGTCTGATCAGCTGACCGAGCGAGGCCAGGCACGGCAATTCCCTTGAGCCCCGCCCCCCGTCACGTGCCCCGTAGACGCAGAACGACCCCGGTAGCTAGTCCTGCCGGGGTCGCTTGCATCCTCGGGCCGGAAAGCCCGGGGCGAGTGTAGCTCCAGTCTGCTACTGCCGCTGGCGAGATTTGGTGATCGCGGCCCAGACGGCGGCGACCAGGAGGTAGGCGACCAGGGCGACGACCAGCGCCGTGGTGTTGGTGAAAAACAGATAGATGGCCAGCAGGGCGGCGGCAGCCATGGCCAGGGTGTACAGGTAGGTCATGGCCGGCCCAGCCAGTTACCGAAGGCGCACAAGCGGTCCCATGTCCAGCCGATGAAGCCCAGCAGCAGGAAGAAGCCGATGATGAGGCCGATGATGTCGATGGCGAGGTAGTAGGGGTTCATGCGTGGGCCTTCTTGGGTTCCGCGTAGTCGAGGACGCGCCGGCATTCCCGGCGGGCGTGGTCCAGGCTGGCAAAGTGTTCGGCTTGGCCATCGATCCACGCGACCCATACGCCGTGTGCGAGATGGCGTATTTCGAGGTGGTAGCCACGGTAGGTGCCTTCGTATAGGTGCGGGCTCAGTTTGCGGAGTTTCATGCGTGGGTCTCCAATGGGGTGGACGTGGGTCCATTCTGTGACTGAGGTTCGGGGGTGATGCCCAGCAGCTGGTCTAGCCGCTCCAGGGCAAGCTTCAGGTACCAGGGCGGCTGACGGTGGGTGGCTTCCCAGCGTTTGATGGTGAGCACGGTGACACCTAGCAGGTCGGCCAGCTGCTGCTGAGTGAGTTTTCTTTCCGCGCGCCAGAACAGAACGTCTTCGCTGTTCATGACGTGCGTCCAGTCTGTGAGCCGGCGCGGCACTGGCCGGCGCCCGCGACGTGGCGTGAGGGTCCGTGGCCGCAGGCGCACAGAGCAGGGCCCCCGGTGCGCGGGACGCTCGGCCGGTAGGCGCGGCACGGACATGCCTCAAAATGCCCACCGGACGCGATTCTGTGGGGTTTGGGCGCCGGGGTGGCCTCAGACACCATCGGTGGTAGTCATGTGGGTCTCCTCTGTGAGTGAAAGGCGCCCGGTTAGGGGCGCGCGTACCAATTGGGGTTAGCTTCGGAGCGCGCGGTTAGCGCGTCATATAGGTTGCGGGCGTTGTCTTCTAGGTCGGTGTAATCGTTGAGCATCGGGCGGGCGTGGAAGCCCATACGTTGCAGGCGAGTAATGCACGCATACTCACCCCAATCGTGCGCCCAGACGTAGTAGGCCTCGCAGATATCGAAGCGATCAAAGTAGGCCATTAGTCACGGCTCCAATAGCTGACAGACCCATCCGTGCCGGTAAGGCGAATGAGGTACTGGAAGGGATATGCCCAATGGGTGGACGAGACGACGTCCACCCTGCACGCGACCGGCCGGCCGTGGGTAGTCTCGTATTGGCGCATGACCCGGCGCATGGCGCGCGTGGCGCTAGCCTCCGTACGGTAGTGGAGAATTTCGTTCCGGCGCGTCATGACTGTGCTCCGGCGATGCGTGCCGCGTTATTCATAGCGTCGGTTTTTGTGGTGTAGGTACCCAGTACCACCGGGTGAGAGGCAAACGGTAGCGCCATGGCGTACCAAGCACGGGCGCCTTTCTGGACTCCGTAGAGTCCAGTGCCGCGCGAGCCGGTCCACATCTTTTGCGACCGGTTGTATGTCCAGTTCACGAGTTATCGTCCTCCGCGTACGCGGACTCGATACGTTCGCCATGATCGCAGTACAGGTGCGGGTCTTCCCAATTGATGTTGCCGTCAACGATGAGTTCGTCTGAGTAGTTGCCCTCGGCATTGGCGTGCTCGGGGCACAGCACGGCGTTGGATTCGGTCAGATAGAAGAGCGGGTACCCGCCGGGCCAGGCGTAGGCGGGTAGTTGCCCATCGGTCATGTTGTCCGCGCCAACGTAGGCGATAACGGACGGGGCGATGCGTGTCACGGTGTGGGTCTCCTCGCTACTCGGAATGTAGGTGAGTGAGTAGCGTGGCAGGGATAGTATCCAATGGATACCTAGGATGCAAGGGTTAAGGGCTACAAATCGTTGAGAAATCGCAACCAGAGGGGGAATTTGTGCCTATGCCCAGGGATCCAATGGAGACCAAGCACGCGGATACCCTGCTGGCAGTTAGGCAGGCACAACAGGCCAGGGCGGGGGAGAATCCAAGTCAAGAGCGGTCGGTAAGCGACAGTCCGCCAGTGCGCGTGAACAAGTCGGGAAGGTTTGCTCGTGTGCACGCCGTGCAGCTAAAGCGAGCGTTCCTGGAAGCGTACTCCAAGTACGGAAACATCGGTCACTGTGCTGACCTAGTTGGTATCGGCCGAAACCTGATCTATACGTGGCAGGAACAAGATCAGGAATTCTCCCTAGCCTTCCAGCAAGCTGAGAAGCGCGCGATTGAGACGCTAGAGCACGAGGCATGGCGCCGCGCAGTAGAGGGATCCCCCTACACGCGCACATCCTATTACCGGGGTGAGCCGGTGGGTACCGATCACAAGATTGAGTACTCAGACCAGCTGCTTACCCTGTTGCTCCGGGCCAAGGTGCCGGAGCGCTACCGTGACAGGGTTGACGTCAACGTGTCACAGGTAGTCAAGACGATAGCCGGGGTCGACCCCGCTAGCGTCCTGTAAGCAACACCGTAGAGCAACACTGGTTGCTCCGGGGGCTTACCTCAATCTCACCAGACCCTATCTGCACGTCTTCTGCACGAGAAGAAGGGGTAGCCCGGGCCCTAGAAGGTAGCGCGCGCGAGGGAGAACGGCTGTTCTAGCCCTCGGCGGGGGTGGGGTGGCACGGGGACGTGCCCCCGCGCGAGTCGCCCGCCCGGTTTCCTCTAGGCCAGATTCCAGAAATTCCACATGAGCGAAAACCAATTCCGGGAACCCCGCTGGTGCGGCCGGTGTCAGCAGTGGTACGCCGGCTCAATCTGTCGGAGGTGCGTGCTGCGCAACGAGCGGGCCAATGACCATGACCCCCGCCGTTTCGGGCGGGCTCGTAAGGCAGGAGACGGGGAGATTATGAATCGTTCTGATATAGAGGTCCAGGGCAAACAGGGCACTTGACATAGGAGTTATTGATGACTGAGACCCACACTGAGATGCCGCGCCTGCTGCGGCCGGAGTTCTTGATCATGCTGCACGAGGCGGCGAGCGAAGCGCAGGACGAGCAGCACCCCTTGCTGCACCGCTGGGGACTGCACTTGATGGAAGACTGGCGATCTCTGGAGTTGTCTGCGGAGAAATTCCGCCAGTGAAGCCCAACTATGAGCACCGCTGCTCGCAGTTCTGTACGGATCGGAAGGGCAAGCCCCGCACGGGGTCGCAGTGGATCCACGTTCAGGGTAGGACGCTCTGGGTGTGTGAGCCGTGTGCCCAGTCCATCGGGCGCCACTACGGTATCCCCACCAGGGCGCAGAGCCGACGGGTGTGGGCGCAGTTGATGCGGCGCGGCCAGCTGGGTCTGGACCTGACGGTCGGAGACCCACTCACAACCGCCAGGTCCAGCCAGGGATAAGTATGCCGCAGCTGGCCAGGGTGGAGCCCGGGACGTCGGCCCAGCCGGCCGAGGCGCCCTACCAGCCGTTCGGGGCCGCCCTGGAGTTGTTCAAGTCGAGGCGGCGGGAGGTGCTGCTGGCGGGACCGGCGGGGACGGGTAAGAGCCGCGCGTGTTTGGAGAAGCTGAACCTGGTCGCCATGCAGCGGCCCATTCGGGGCGCCATCATCAGGAAGACGCGGAAGAGCATCACCCAGTCGGCCATGATCACCTTCGAGACCAAGGTGCTGCCGACGCCCAATCAGGTCACCTTCCACACCGGCGACCAGGAGTATCGCTATCCCTCCGGGGCCACGATCATGGTCGCCGGGTTGGATGACGCGGACAAGATCGGCTCCACCGAGTTCGACGTGGTGTACGTCCAGGAAGCCACGGAGTTGGAGGAAGACGATTGGGGCATGCTGTTGCGCGGCCTCCGCAATAACGTCCTGTCCTATCAGCAGATTATTGCGGATTGCAACCCCGGTCCTCCGGAGCACTGGCTGAAGCAGCGCTGTGATCGGGGCGACTGCCAGCTGCTGGAGTCGTCCCACCAGGACAACCCCACGCTGTACGCCCTGGGCGACTGGACCGAGTTCGGTCGGACGTATATGCAGTCGCTGGATTCCCTGAGCGGTTACCTCCACCGCCGGCTCCGCCTCGGAGAGTGGTGCGCGGCTGAGGGCATGTACTTCACCGAGTGGGATCCCAGGGTGCATGTGGTGCCAGCCTTCGAGATCCCCGAGCACTGGCCCAAGTGGTTGTCGGTCGACTACGGCTACGCCGCGCCGTTCTGCTGCCTCTGGTTCGCCAGAGAACCGGAAACCAGGCGCATCTACATCTATCGGGAGGTCTACGGCGCCGGGCTGCGGGACGAGCAGCAGGCCCAGCGCATCGTGGACAAGACCGGCGACGAGAAGGTCAACCTCAGGATCCTGGACCCCTCGATGTTCAATCTGAGGACCGAGCAGCAGCGGCCATCCATCGCCGCCGTCTATGCCGCCCACGGCGTGTACCCCGTCTTCCCTGGCATGAACAATCGGAAGCAGGGCTGGGCCATCACCAGGCGGGCCCTGGCGCATGACTCCGGGGCGGCGCGTCTTCAGGTGCTAGCTGGAGCCGCGCCTAACCTGGTCAGGACGCTGCCCACTATGGTGGTCGATCCGCTCGATCCCGAGGACGTGGCGGACGCCATCCGTGGAAGTAAGACCGAGGACCACGCCGTGGACGCCCTCAGATACGGACTGTGCGCCGAGGCGCAGCCGCCCCGGCCGCGCGAGGCCACCGCACTCAGGTTTGGATAGGGAGGCACGCATGGCTTGGAAGCGACCGGACCAGATGAGCGACGCCGAGTTCAAGGGCGCCGTGATCTACCTGCTGCACCACCAGCAGGCCATCGAGATGCACCTGACCGAGGTGGTGTGCCTGGTGCTGACGACTCTGGACGAGTGCGAGCCGCCCTCCGAGGCGGAGTACCGCTCCACCCTGGAGAGCCTGGTCGACTTCCTCAAGGAGACCACCAGCAAGCTCGAGCAGATCAATGACGCGACCGACCAGCTGCTGGCAGAGCAGCACTCCATGAACTGATGGCGACCTTCTCTCAGTCCGCCCCCAAGGGCTGGGGGAAGTCTGCGTCGCAGGAAGAGACCATGGAGCGCCAGACGCTGGAGCTTGCCCAGCAGCTGCAACGCGACTTCCATGACCGCGACGCACTGTACGCGGATATCGACGCCGCGCTGTTTTCCAATTTCCCGGTGGAAATACCGGATGCGTACAGGAAAACGGCCATCGAGGTGCGCGCTCCACTCGCACTCCACATCGCCCAGAACGTGTCGGCGGCACTGTCCGTAAACCCCCCGTCAATCCAGTTCCGGCCCATTGGATTCGGTGATGTATATCAGGAGAATTCCACCCGCCGCGAGCGGTTTTTCGAGGCCAGCTGGAGTCGGCAGGAACAGGAGGCCCGGCGGCAATTAGCGCGGTTGTTTATGTGGTCTCTCGCGGTCAAAGGCGAAGGTATCCTGAAAACACTGGAGCGCAGTGCGGCCGTCTGGAGCACATACGGGGATAAGGCGGACGAGTACCAGAAGCAGCTGGAATCGGACGGATTGGACCAGCATGCGCAGGATATTGCGTACGACAAACACACCGAGAATCTGAAGCTCGCACTGCCCTATCCAATTGCCACAACCGACGTTCCTCCGGAGACGTTTTATTACACCCAGAATGAAAACGGAATGACGTCGGTGGTGGAAATAAAAGACGTGCCGTACCTGGAGGCGCTGGAGCGCTTCGGTGCCGGGCTGGACTCCAGCGGCAATGTGGTGGCACCCTCCACCTGGAGTGGCCACGATCCCCGCGCGGCTGGCCTGGCGCGACCGGAGTGGGCGCGGGTGATGAAGAGCGCGGGCTCCACCAACATCAAGTGCATCGAGGCCTGGGATGAAAACGTCCAGGTCATCTGCTTGCAGGGTCCGAATCAGCAGGCGCGCGGCACCGACAAGGCGACGTTGTGCAAGGTCACCAGGCATTCCTATGGGGATCCCTACCTGCACACCCTGCGCGGCCCGTACTTCCACGCCCTGGGCATCACCACCGCCTCCAGGTTGCCCGAGCACGCTGGCCTGAGCGTGCTCTTCGGCTACATCCAGCTGTTCAGGATGCTGGACTCGCTGCTGACCATCCAGGCCAACTCGGCGTACATCACCGGCTTCCCCGCGTATAAGGAGACCCAGAACCCCAACGCCATCCCGAATCTGCCGTGGGGCACCGACGGCAAGGAGCAGGCAGCCCAGCCCAAGATCGAGCCGGGCAAGCTGTACCCCTTCGACATCAGCCCCATCGACCAGCCCCAGGGCGGCGCCGATCTCAGCAAGGTCTTGCAGAACATCCAGGCCCTGGTGGAGCGCGCCATGCCGGCCGCTTTCTCTGGCGCGGTGGGCGCCGACCAGAGCGGCTACGCCCTGAACCAGGCCGCCTACCTGGCCGGGCTCGCCTTCAACCCCATTGTGGCCAACGCCGAGGTTGCCCTGGCCGAAAGGACCGGCTTCGAAAGCTGGCTGATCGAGAACAGGATCTCGGAGAACGTGTACGCCTGGGGCGAGCAGGAGGGCAAAAAAGGCGGGCGCGGCGCGGGGCTGGTCAAGGGCAGCTGGCTCCAGATCGGTCCGGACGACCTGGACGGCGTGCACCGCTACACGGTCAAGCTCAGCCCCAGCACCCCCAGCAACGAGATCATCGAGATCAGGGCCATTGGCGAAAAGATGCAGTTGAAGTTGATCAGCTATGAGGATGCTGTCACCGACGCGGGTGGCAACCCGGACGAGGTGGAGCAAAGCTGGTTGCTGCACGACCTGAAGCAGTCGCCCGAGATCCAGCAGCAGCTGAAGGACGCGGTGTTCCAGAAGCTGGGCACGATCCAGGCCAAGCGCATGAATGCCCCCGGCAACCCGAGCATGGCGGAGCTTGCCGGGATGCCGCCGGGTGGGCCTCCAGCTGGCCCGCCCACCGGAGTACCGGGCACGCCGGGCACTCCCCCGAGCGGCAACCTGGGCGGTATGCCAGGTAATCCGGTGCCGAGTCCTGGGCAGGGTCTCCCGTTCGCCCCGCCCCCGCGCGGTCCGGCGCCAGGCCTGCCGCCCGGAGGCATTCCGGGCACGCCCGTGGTGCCTAGCCCGCCGCCCAATAGCTTGCCGATTGGACCAGGTCGCTGATGCCCTCCCAGAACATCCTCGACGCGGTGGCCACCGACCTGGCGGTGTGGCTGGATCAGGAGTCGACGCGCATCGCGGCAGCCATGGCGCCCCAGGGCACCGCCCCGTTTGCGGCCAACCTCTCAGAAGAGCAGAAGCTCCAGTACTACCGTGCCCAGCTGTTCAATCCGGACGGCACCCCGAATACCGCTGGCAGGGCGCAGCAGATCCAGCGCCTGGGCCCGGAGGGCTTCACCCAGGTGTACAAGGCGGTGCTGAAGGCCTACCCGGACCTGAAGTTGCCCACTCCGCCAGGCATGGCCGGCGGGCCGATGACCCAGACCCCGCCGCCGCAAGCCCCTTCGCCGGTGCCCGTGCCGTTCCTGCCGCGCGGCGCGGCGACCGCGCCCATGCCCAACATCACGCCCATCGTGCCGTCTGGAGGCTAATGCCTGATGCCGATTGATCCCCAAAACACGCAGAACCTGATCACTGGCTGGGATCAGGCCGCGCAGCAGGCGTACTACAACGCCAAGCTCCAGGGTGATGCCGACTCGCTGGCGTACCAGAAGGCCTCTGCTGCCATGCAGCAGTACGGCAACATGATGCAGAACTTCGGCTGGGCGCCCGGCGGCAACATGACCGACTACAACAGCCTGGCCGCCAACGCGCCGCCGATGGGCACGCCCACGCTCCAGGCTGGCCAGGCGTTCGGCAGCATCGGCTACATCCCCGGCTACACGGGTGTGGACGCCGGCCAGACGATGGGCCAGCTGGCGCAGTCCCAGAGCTTGGCCAGCAACGCGGCCGGCATCACCGGCATGTACGCCGCGCCGCGCCAGTCGGCGTACACGCCAGGCACATTCGTCAGGCTGGACCCCAGCACCTACGACTACGGCCAGTACGGGGACCAGGTCAGCTACGTCACCGGCTCCGGCCAGCTCCAGCGCGTCTCGCTGCCGCAGGCCAGGGCGATGGGCTGGAACGGCGACCTGGGCTCGATGGCCACCATCTCGGCCGAGCAGGCGATCAACCTGGAGCAAGCCGCGCCCCAGAACGCACCAACGCTCAGTCTCCAGGGCCTGTCGACGTACGCCAACCTGAATGCCTCGGCGCTCAACCAGGCGCTCCAGCAGGCCGGTGCGACGGGTATGTACACCGCGCCGGGTCAGGTGTTGCCACCGGGCACCAACGCGGGTGGCGGCCGCTTTCAGGATCTGCCCGCCAACATCCAGCAGGCCTACTACACGGGCAACGGCGGCGACTGGAATGCGGCCATGAACAAGTGGGTTGCCGACTCGAACGCGGCGATCCAGCAGGCGTACGCCAACGCCGGCGGCCAGGGTCAGGCACCGGGCCTGGCCACACCCGGCACGCCGCAGGAGACGCTTGCGGCGCAGCAGCAGTACTTCACCCAGGCCTACAACCTGGCCAACCAGTACGGCCAGTACTACACCCCGAACACGCCCACCGGGACGTATCAGGCGGGGGTGAATGGACCGCAGCAGGGGCAACTGACGCTGGCGAATATCGCACAGCAGAACCAGATCGCCCAGAACTGGGCGCAGCAATACGGCTACGTACCGCAGTTCGATAGCAACGGCCAGCCCATCTTCCAGGCCGGTGCCAACGGGCAGCCGGCGACCACGCTGGCGGCGCAGGAGCAAGCCTACACCCAGTGGCTCCGTAGCCAGCAACAGGCCGACACGGAGTGGCAGCAGCAACAGACCGCCAGCCAGAACTACCTGACTCTGCTCTCCAACCTGCGGGGTCCAGCTGACTGGGCGCAGTACCAGAAGGTGCTCGGCGCCACGCCCCAGGGCACCCAGGATCTGGTGAGAGCCGCAGCGGGCCAGTACATCCCTGGAGGTGGAGCGACCACCGGCGTCCAGCCTCAGGCCGCCAACCTGAACACGCTGTACGACCAGGCCACCGGCTCCAATACCAGCGGCCTGTATGGCGGCGGCAACACCGGCCAGCAGCAACTCCAGAACATGCAGAACACGCTGGTCGCGCCCAATCAGATGGCGCCCCAGACCTGGAACGCGCTGGCCCCCAGCCAGCAACAGATGCTTCTCGGCGTCTGGGAGTCCCAGGGCTACAGCCAGGATGACGCGAAGGCACTCTTCCAGCAGAGCCTGCCGAAGTACGCCACGGGCGCCCCAGCTGGCGGATCCTTCCGCTTGCAGTAACCCATGCCCGGACTTCCCGACGTCGACCAGACTAGCTGGGACGACTTCTCGGCTAATCGGTGGTTTCAGCAGACCTCCGATCAGATCAACAGCTTGAGCCAGATGCCGCTGGCGCCAGGGCTGGGGTTCCTTTCCAACTCGTCAGCGATGATCAATTCGCTGCAGATCCCGACCCCGCCGCCGATCCAGCCGCCGGCGATGCCGCAGATACCCCAGATCACGCTGCCGCCGCTGCCCACGCCCACGCCGGCCCCCGCGCCAGCGCCGCCGCAACCACCAGCACCGCAGCCAGCACCGGCGGCTCCCATGCTGCCACCCCTCGGGCTGCCTCCGTCGCCAGCACCGCTCCCTCCCGAGCAAGCCCCGGCGCCGGAGGCAGCACCCGCCGGCCCGGTGCCGATGGTGCCCACGGTTCCGACGTTGCCGACCGTGCCCACGGTGCAGATTCCAGACCAGACCCAACCGTCGATCTTCGCCCCGACGCAGCCCAAGCCGCCGGCGCAGAGTCCGTTCGGCGGCGAGGCCAACGGCCCGTTCGCGCCGACCACGCCGGCTATCACGCCTCCCGCGACACCTAACCTGTCGCAACCGGCGCCGGCCAATTTCGATCCCAACGCGCCGGCGATGCGGGCAGTGAATGCTGCCCCAGCTGGCGATCTCCAGAACTACGCGCGTCAGGCCGCCCAGCGCGCGGGCATCAATCCCGAGATCTTTGCGGCTCAGATCCAGCAGGAGTCGGGGTTCAACCCCAACGCTGGCTCGTCGGCGGGCGCCCAGGGCATCGCCCAGATCGTGCCCCAGTACCACCCTGGCGTGAATCCGCTGGATCCCAGGGCCGCGCTGGATTACGCAGCGAACCTCGACCGCAAGCTGTTGGACCAGTACGGGGGCGATTGGCAAAAAGCGCTGATTGCCTACAACGGTGGTGGTGGCGCGGTAGCCGCGTGGGACCGTGGCGAGCCGTACGGCGAGTCGCAGACCTACGTCTCGCAGATTCTGGGTACGAGCCGCCCTAATCAGAATGCTGGCCAGTCGGCCCAACAAGCTCCGAGTGGACTGACCACCGGCCCAGCCGACGACGCGGGCCGCATCTTTCCACTCACGGTCAAGCCCACCAACGCACCGTCTGCCACGTATCACTCGCAGGGAGGCTCGGACCTGATGGCGCCGCGCGGCACGCCCGTGGCGGCGATGCAGAGCGGCAAGGTGGTGGAGGTTTTCCAGGACAAGGGTGATCACCAGTTCGGCGGCAATGCCGTGTTGATCCACGGCAACGACGGACTGGATTACTACTACGCCCACTTTGACCAGCCGACGTCCCTTCACATTGGCGATCAGGTCCAGGCTGGTCAGCAGATTGGTCTGGTGGGCAACTCCGGCAATGCCTACAAGGACGGCAAGGGCGAAACCCACCTCCACATCGGTATTGGCCACGGCATCTCGGACGGTGTGGGCTCTGAGGGCGGCCTGGGACTCGACTACAACGCCCAGTCCCTGCTGGCCGATCTGGAGAAGGGCGTGGGCGAGCAACCTGCCAGAACCACAGCCACGGCAGGTGCCCCGTCCGCACCAGCGCCCACGATTGCGGACCTAGACAACACGCAACGGGCGTTGAGTAACGGGCTGACGAGTCGGCCAGCTGGGTCTGCCATCCCGCCGACGGACCAGATCCCGCGCCAGGCGATGACGCAGTTCGGCGTCCAGCAACCCAGTGTCACGCCTAGCGAGGACCAGAATCCCTGGTCGGACCTGGGCAACGTCATCAGCGGCGCCATCCAGCGCGCGGTGAGTGGCATCACCGGCGGTATGGGACCCCCAGGCCCGCCAGGTGGACCTCCAGGCGACCGCCGGCGCGAGGAAGACCAGCAGCGGCAGGACCAGTTCTCACCCGATACGGGTGATATCGGCACCAGCGACTTCCGCAACCTGAGCGCCGACCAGATCGACGCCCTGTTCCGCAACCCGGTCACGGGCGAGCCCGGTGCCATCCAGCAGGCCACTGGCTTGTACACCACCCCGCCCAGGGACCTGAAGGAAGCCGCCGACCGAGCGTTGGCAGACATCCAGCGGCGCGGGATCCCACTGCCTGGCCCGGGCGGCTCGATCAGCTTCCTCCAGCCAGGCCGTAGCCTGCGCGAATTGAACCCGCTCAGCAAGGGGTCCGAGCCCACCGTCCTGGAAGACATCCTGTCTGGCGTGCCCGGCGTGCTGGGTGGGATTGCCCGCGCCGACGAGCAGGGCGGCACCATCATCAACCCGCTCCGCTCCGCTGCTGCCGGTGCGGCCGAGGGGGCCATCGACACCGCGAGGCTGAGCGCCGAAAACCTCGCCAAAGGCCTCGAGCGCAACCGGATCATGCAGGCCTGGGACTGGTTCGTCCGCAACTATTCCGACCGCAACGTCGACCTGAACCACGTCGCGGAAGACTTCGCCAGACGCCTGGGCCGACCGCTGACCGATGACGAGAACGCGCAGGTGCTCGCGCGCGTCGACCCCACCCACCAGTCGAACGTGGCCATCGAAAACGCATTGGGCAGTGCCATGCGCGACGTGCCCAACAAGCTCCAGCAGACGCTCCAGGATTACATCCGCGACGAGACCGACAACTCCATCGGGGAGGGGCTGGCTAGCCGCGCCGAGAGCGCGTTCATGGACCAGGGCATCGACAAGGGCACCCAGCGCGCCATGGACGAGGCCAACCAGATGCTCCAGGACGCGCAGCAGGCCCACGCCCAGGCACTGGCCGACCAGCGCGCGGTGGACCTGGGTGTGCATCGTACCGCGCAGTCCCAGCAGCTAAACTTCGCTGGCCAGCGGGTGCGCAACGCCGAGCAGGCCGTCTCCGACGCGGAGGAAGTTGCCAGGGACGCGGCAGCCCGCCACGCCCGCGAGCGGACGCTGAACGGCCCCCAGGGCGAACTGGTGCGGCGCCCCGAGCAGCGCGACCTGATCATCGCCCAGTCCGACGCGAAGCGAGCCAACGCAGCCTACTCGCGCCTGTTCGCGCGGAGTGACCGCATCCCGATCCAGCCGACCGGCACCAGCAACGCCGTCCGTGCCCAGTACGAGCGGCAGCTGGCCAGCATGGCGCGCCAGGTGGGCTACGCCGAGGACCGGGTGAGCCGCCTCCAGCAGGCGCTGGGCGAAAACGTCGCTAGTCGCGGCGCGGCCGTGGAAGGCCGTGCGGCTCAGGCGGCTCGGGCCGCGCAGGAAGCCTCGCGCGTAGCTCCGACGCCCGAGCTAGCTGCTGCCAGGGTGCGCCTGCGCTACGAGCAGGCCAACCTGGATCGTCTCCAGGCAGCCAAGGCGCGCGGCCAGCAAGGCCTGGTGGACGACCTCGCCCGCGCGTTCCAGAAGGTGCAGAAGGCTCAGCGTGACGTCACCCAGGCCGAGGCCGACCTGCCTGCGGCCGCCAAAGCCCAGGGCTGGGCACTCAAGACCGGGCGCCTGTACGGCGGACGGACCTGGGACGAGGTGCAGGCCAGCATGCAGCGCATGCAGGACCAGTTCAAGAACGATCCCGAGACGTGGGGCAAGTTCCAGAACGTCAAGTCTGCGCTCCAGGACTTCCGCAAGCAGATGCTCCAGGAAGACGTCGACTCTGGCTTGATCCCGCAGGAAGCAGCCGACGGGATGATGGACACCTTCGACATGTGGACCCCCAGCCGCCAGCTGAAGTACCTGGCAGAGGAGGGGCCGGGCGGCTTGCCGCGCGGCAACAAGCTCAACGTCAACTCCAACGGCTACAAGTCCTATACCGCCGAGGGTTCGAGCGGCGAACTCCAGAACCCCATCGACGCCTTCATCCAGTACGCCCAGAGTCACTATGACCGTGTCGCCAAAAACGACGCTTTCAACGCGGTGGTTGACGCCCAGGGCGGACCCGGTGGAGCGCTGCGGCGCATTGCCGACAACATGCAGGAGTACATCGACGCCAAGGGCGGCCTGCTCCACCCGGACTACAAGCCCAGGATTGGAGACGGCGAGCGCAAGCTGACGGGCTTTATCGACGGCAAGAAGCAGGAGTACATCACCGACAACCCGGCCCTCCACGCGGCCATCGAGAACGTCCAGGCTGGCGACCACCCGATCATCAAGGTGCTACGTCCGCTGGCCCACCTGACACGAGAGACGGCCGTATCTCGCAACCCGCTCTGGTTGGCAGCCAACTCCCTGAGTGATGCATTCGGCTATGGCATGCGCACCACGAAAGCGAGCCCCAGCCAGCTGCTCAACCTGGGCCCAGCGGCACTCACCGCAGCGATGACGGATCCCAACGACCCCGAGCGGGAGGACAAGATCAAGGCTGCGCTGGTTGCGGGTGTCGGCTCGCGCGCGCTGATCGGCAATCGCCTGGGCCTGGGTCCGAGTGCCACGCGCGAGTTCATGCTGGCCTACGGTGATGTGCTGCGGGGCTTGGGCAGCGGACGTATGACGGGCGAGGGTGTCCAGGAGTTGTGGCGGCGCGGTGGTGGCATGCGCGGCGGCGGCTACGCCGGCTATGGACCAAAGGCCGCCGAGGAGTACCTCCAGCAGCTGACCAAGAACCGCGCGTACAGCGTGCGCAATCTGAAGGATCTGCGCGATCTGTTCAACGACGCCATCCTGTTTGGCTGGAACAAAGCCCTGGGCGACCGCTTCGAGCAGGCGCCGCGCGTGGCGATGATGCGCCTGCGGGACCAGCAGGGCTTCTCTCCGCTGCGTTCGATGATTGCCGCCCGCGATGCGTCGATTGACTTCGACCGGGGCGGCAACTTTGTCCGTGCGCTCAACTCCGCTATCCCGTTCCTCAATGCCAGCGCCCAGGGCGGCGCCCAGCTGGGGCGTCTGGTGCGAGATGCCGGACCGGCGCTTGCCTTCGCGGGCACCAGCCTGGTCGGCATTCCCACCGCGCTGGCGGACATCTACAACTACTCGGATCCGCAGCGGGAGGACGACTACAACAACGTCCCCGACTACATCAAACGCCAGGGCCCGGTGTTGATGCGCCCAGGCGAAGCGCCGCGTGACGCCAACGGCAACCGCGTGCCGCAGTACCTCCAATTCAACACCCGTGAGTTCTCACCGTTTGCCATCGCCGCCCACGAGGCGGTCAAGCGTGCGCTGGGCAAGGGCACGCCGCGCAACGCTGCGCAGATCATGCAGGACATCGCCCTCCAGGAGCTTCCCGGCGGCCTGATGGGCAGTCCATCCGAGACACTGAGTTCGGTGTTGCCAGCTGGTTTCGGCACGGCCTACCAGCTATCCCAGAACCGCGACCTGTACCGTGACGCCAGCATCGCCAACCAGTACAGCGACGAGTCGGCCTCCAATGTGGGCAAGGCCCTGGCACCGCTGCTGGAGAACATCATCACCCAGGTACCGGGCCAGTCGGCCGACCGCATCCGTCCCTCGCAGGTCGACTTCGCCATCAAGGACGCCTTCAACGGGCTGGGTCAGACCGGCCTCAACATCACCGACCAGCTGACTGGGCGCGCGGCGCGCGTGCCGGGAGCGGCCAGCAACATCCCGCTGGTCGGCGGCGCGGTCGGCCGCTTTGTACGCGGTACTGGTGGCCAGAACTGGCAGGACGTGCAGGCCCCGGAGGCGATGCTGGCGCCCGACATCCGCCGCAACCTGCGCTCGCTGGGTGGGTCCACGGCCTACTACGAGCCGTCAGCGGTGCCGTCCACCTACCAGCGCGTGCCGCTGCGCCAGGCCGAGCAGGTCCAGTACCAGCGCCTGACCAACCAGTATCTCGATCAGTACATGCGGCGGATGATGACGCGCAGCGGCTGGGACCGCAGCGACACGGTGCGGGAGAAGTTGATCTCGGCGGCGATGGACGCCGCGCGGAAGAAGGCCGGCGGCGAAGTGATCCGTCAGATTCGCGCGAGTGGCAGCAACCTGCACGAGCGCATGAAGCAGCAGTCATCGGCGCTCTGAGGAGGGAGTAGACATGGTCTCGATCAACAACGGTCAGGCGCCAACTGGCTATCACTGGGAGCAGCAGGGTACCCAGCGCATCCTGGTCAACGACCGCACCGGCAACGTTGCGCTCATCAACCCCAACACCAACCAGATCACGGGCGAGGTGCCGCGCAACCAGATGCCCTCCGGTCCTGGTTATCCCAACGCGCCTGTCGCCACGCCCTCTCAGCCCGGTACCTACAACCCTGCCGGTGCTGGCGCCAATACCAGCGTCTCTAGCGGCCCGCCTTCTAGCCCGAGCGGTGGCGGGCCTCCGAATGTGACACCGCGCGCCGCAGGTCAGCTCTCCGGCAACGTTCAGCCGCGCACGTCACCACCTGGTGCTCCTGCGGCGCAGCCGCAGACCAGCGGTTACGACCATCCGGGCACGGACACCTACGACTGGTGGAAGATCAACGACGCCCTGCGCGCGGCGCAGATGCCGGTCGACGACGGCACCTGGCAGATAGCTGGCACCAACCACACCCCCACAGCGCCGGGCAAGTACGTCAAGAACCCGGACTACGACGCGCAGACCAACAACGAGCAGGACGGTGTCCAGCCGTTCATCGTCCAGGGCGGCGATGACTACCAGATCGGTGTTGTGAACACCAAGACCGGGCAACTGGTCAAGTTGCACATGACCAAGTCCGCGCCGGGGGCGGACGGTCAATACAACTACAACATCACCGGCCGCGACGTCGGCGGCAAGGTCGACAACGCCAACCCCGGCTACACCGGCGTCCAGCAACTGCCCTTTGCGGACGGCCACGTCGAGTTGTGGGGCACCAACTCCGGCACGGGCGCCTTCGAGAAGATGTCCGGCTCACCCGAGGGCCTCGGCAAGCTCCAGGGCTGGAACGACGTCAAGCAGATCCAGCAGGGCGGCAAGCTCGTCTGGGTCGGCACCAACCCCCAGGGGCAGCCGCTCCAGCCGATTCCTGGCGCGCCCGAGGTCCCGGTCGACCGCTACGTACCAGGCAGCGTCAAGCAGGTCCAAAAAGACGGCAAGCTCGTCTATGTCGGGCTGAATTCCCAGACCCAACAGCCGGAGGAGATCCCCGGCTACGGTTCTGAGCCGGTCCAGCAGAAGCCGACCACCATCGGCCACAACGTCTACGTCACGGACCCCAATGGCCAGCTGGTGCCCGCCACGGGCATCGCCCAGCCGAAAGAGGGTGACGTTCAGTGGGTCGACGCCAGCGGTGGCTACGCCAAGCAGCAGACCTTCCACAACGGCGACTGGCATGACGACGACATTCCGCAGAAGGCCGTCAACCCCGCGACCCAGCGAGCGCTAGGAGCGCTGAAGCAGAAGGGCGAGAAGTACTGGCTGCCGCTGCCGGGTAGCGCGGACACGATGATCCAGGTGACCGCCGATGGCAACGGTGGCTACACCTACGAGACTGGCCCGAATGGCGAGCCGCCAGCGGTTAAGAAGATCCCTGGTATCCGTGAGCCCGAGCCGGTCACAGGCGCCGGCACCGGCGAGTTCCTGCCCCAGCGTCGTGACCCGACCACCCAGCAGCTGCTGCCGCCCGAGCGGAATATCAACTGGCAGCCGACCAACATCAGCGACCGCATCCGCCAGCTACAGGGCTATGCCACCCAGAAGCAGCAAGACCTCCACGGCCAGGTGGTCTCCGGGGTGCTCACCGAAGACCAGGCCAACCAGCAGTTCCAGGACTGGTGGAAGGACAACATCCAGCCGGCCAAGGACGAGATCAACCTGGCGCAGCAGTACAAGCAGGAGGATCAGGCCCGCCAGAACCTGACGGTGGCCCAGGATGCAGGCCGGGCGGCACTGACGGCAGCTGCTGGCGAGCACCGCGCGGGTCCCGGCTACGCCGATGCGCTGGCCAACATCCAGCAGTCCTTCGCCTCGGGCAAGTTCCCGCAGGCGATGAGCGCCGACCAGATCCGCAATGCCGTCGAGTACCAGGAGCCGAACTGGGGCGACATCTACGACCAGGCCACCGCGCGGGCGCTGGCGCACATCAGCCCCACGGCCGCGCAGAAGGTCACCGGCCAGCCGATCCCGACCGGTCTGGGTGCCGCCCAGAGCGCCAACATCGCGGACCAGCTGGACATGACGCGCTATACGCAGGGCGGTATGCCGGCCGGGAGCATCAATCCAGTGAATCGTGATCCGGGCTTTACCCAGTTGCCGCCGGGTGGCATTACTCCAGTCAATCGTGATCCAGGCTTTACCCAAGCCCCGGGCGGCATCACGCCGGTCAATCGCGATCCGTACTTCGACTACAGCGCGTGGCAGCAGCGCCAGGCGCAAGATGCCGCCGCCCAGGTGGCGCAGCGCAGCGTGCAGATGCCGAATGCGCCGCTGAACCCGCAGCCCTACTCGCCTGGTCTCTATACCAGCGCGTTCCAGGCCGCGAATCCGGCCCCGCCAGTGGGCTCGCCCGCCACGACGCTGGGCATGCCGCCGGCGCCAGCCCCGGCCCAGCCATTCACGCCGGTGCCCTGGTACATCCCGTCGCCCTACCAGTTCCAGTCCTAGAAGGAATCCGTTACGATGCAGCCTCAACAACCAGAAGCTCCTTCAGACGCGCAGGCCCCTGCGGATACCTCCTCGCAGCCAGCGGCTTCTGAGCGGAGCGAAGCTCCTTCGCAGAACACTTCCTGGCTCCAGCGCCTCTGGCGCGGCAGGCGAGCGGGCGAGGAGGAGCAGGACTCCAATCAGGAACCAGCAGCGACCGGGCAGGCGTCCCAGATCACCCTGAGCCAGGATGAGCTTGATAGGCGGGTCCAGGCCGAGACCGACCGGCGCGAGCAGAAGCGCCTCCAGCAAGCCAATGCTGAGCGGCGACGCAAGCTGCGCGACGAGGATCCCTGGGCGTACGCCGAAGAGGAACGCAACGCCGAGCAGCACGCCATGTCTGACCAGCAGGTCTCAGGCATGTTCGGCCAGATCGGCGCGACGCATGATCGGTACACCCTCGATCCGCTGGTGCAGTCTCTACCGGAGGCCGAGCGCAACCGCATCCTGGCGATGCAGGGCGCGGGCGCCGGGCTGGATGGCCGCAAGCTGATCGTGACCGAGGGCCTCAAGGCTCTCGAAAAGCACTGGAAAGAGGAAGGCGCCAGAGACGCCGAGGCCAAGCTTCGGCGCAATCAAGCCTTCCGTAAGCAAGTCTTGAGTGAGTTCCGCAGGGGTGTTTCCGAGCCGGAGTTCTTCGGCGGCGGGGCACCGTCTGCGGGCGACCGAAGTGTCAGCGATCTGCTGCGGGGAAACATGCGTCAGCACCGCAGCGCATAGGAGGGTTCAGACAATATCTCGATACGCAAGGCCGTTCCGTATTCGCCAAAGTACGTTGCGTGAGACACCAAGCTGGGTAGCGAACTGATGATCGTTGCCTGGGGGCGTGACTCGGACAAGGCGCACTTGATCTGCAGTCAGCTTGCGTTGTGTGAGTTTCAGCATGCGATTGCGCGATGCGGCATGGGCTTGATTCCGGGAATGGGCGACCCATTCAAGATTGACGACTCGGTTGTCAGTCTTGTCGAGGTTGATGTGATTCACCTCGAATCGAGGGCCAGGTCTGCTTGGCAAGAACGCTTCAGCGACCAGCGCGTGGATGTACTTCCGCTGTTTGCGTCGAGGAATGTCGGCAAGTGTGATCTGCACATACCCCTTTCCGCCTCTGAAACCAACCAACACCTTCTTCCGTCGGTAGCTGTAGACGTTGCCCGCGTCAGAAATGGCGTAGAAGCTCTCCCAGCCGACGATTGGTATCCATCTCTCCACAGTAAGGCATTGTATGCCTGAAGCAAGTTAGGAGGGTAACTCTACGCCCTATAATTCAGTTGCGGGCCGTGTCACCCCAGGCACGTCGCCGCTTATCCCCGAGGACGTCCAGAAGGAGATCGTCCAGTCCATCGTCGTCAAGAGTGCGGCCATGCAGCTGATGCCGCACGTGAACATGCGCCGCGCGCAGCAGCGCATCCCGGTCAACACCACGCTGCCCACCGCCTACTGGCTCACTGGCGCCTCACTCGACGCCCGCGACCGGGGCATGAAGCAAACAACGTCAATGGCTTGGGACAACGTGTACTTAAACGCAGAGGAGATCGCGGTGGTGCTGCCCATCGCCCAGGCCCTGCTCGATGACCTGGACTATGACTTCTGGACCCAGGTCAAGCCCAAGGTCACCGAGGCCTTCGGTCTCGCGTTGGACGACGCGATCTTCTTCGGCACCAACGCCCCGGCCAGCTTCCCCACGGCCATCGTCACCGCTGCCAACGCGGCAGGCAACCTCGTTGTCGCGGGCGCCTCGACGGTTGACTTCCTCGATGACGTCAACAACGCCATGGCCACCGTGGAAGCGGACGGTTTCGACGTCACCGGCTTCTGGGCCCGCCGCCAGGTCAAGGCCAAGCTGCGCGGCATGCGCGACACCACCAAGGGCTTCCTCATGTACGGCGACGACGTGGGGCCGCAAGACTCCGCCAACACTGGCATGCTCTTCGGTGAGCCGATCATCTTCTCCAACGCGGGCTTTTCGAGCTTCGCCACGGGCGCGGCTGGCTACAGCATGATCGGCGGTCAGTGGGATCAGTCGATGCTCGCCATCCGCGAAGACATCTCGATGGACCTCTTTGACACTGGCGTGATCACCGATGCGGGCTCGCCGCCCGTGATCCAATTTAACTTGATGCAGCAGGACATGGTCGCCTTGCGGGTGATTGCCAGATTTGCCTGGGCGATTCCCAACCCGGTCAACCGCCAACAGCCCACGGCAGCCAGCAGATACCCCTTCTTTGTCGTCCAGCAGAAGGCAGCTACCGGCGGCGAGGGCTAACCCTGATGCCAGGGGGGCGCCCCTATAAGAAGCCCGTCAGCCGAGCGCAGGCCAGATTCTTCGGAGCCGCAGCTGGGGGTGGCGTCCCCGGCTTCGACCCCAAGGAGGCCCAGCAGAAGCTGAAGGGTGTCAAGGAGAGCAAGCTGCCCGCGCGCAAGTCGAAAGGAGGCAAGAAGAATGCCTGAAGTACGCGCGCTGGTTCCGCTGGATTACGAGGACAAGCACCTGGAAATCAACGACGTGCTCGACGTCAGCGTGGAGCAGGCCACCGAGTGGCGGGCAATGGGCAAGGTTACGCTGCTGACTACCGAGCAGACGCTGGCAGCAGCTGCCGCCGAGGGCCACTACTCGGATGTAGTCGGCCGCGAGGAAGTCGGCCAGGTGCAGCCCACGGCCACGCCCCCTGGTCCCCAGGCTGAGGACGACGAGGACGAGGACCAGCCCAAGACCAGGGCGAGGAGGCGCTGATGTCGCGAGTCCGTTTTCTGGCTGTTGCGTACGACCCGCGTCCAGGGCACGAGGGTGTGGTCTATGGCCCCAATCACGAGACTGACTTTGACGAGACCGACTACGAGTACGTGCTCCAGCTGCGCATGCGTGGCTACGCGGAGATCACCGACCCGACTGGCTTGCCGGCGGGCGTCACCGAAGAGACGGCGCGCGAGCCGTTTGTCGCGCCAGCGGCATGACCAACGTCATCTTTATGGCCGGTCCCGTCCAGGATTCGGTCACGCCCACCACGTTCTACGGTAAGGACCACCAGGCCAACCTCACCGACGAAGCGTTCGTCCAGCAGCTGATCCTCACCGGCAAGGCGGTGCCGCTGGGGGCGCGCATCCGGGGCATCTACGTCGCGCCGATTGCCACTACCACGGCCACGGTCAACTGGATCGTGGACCAGGCGTGCACCGCAATGGTGGTGAACTACGGCACGACCACGGCCTACGGTTCCAACCAGAACGCGACGCCAGCTGCGGGCAGCGGTGCGATTGTGGCCAATCTCACCGCACTGACCACGGGCACGCTGTACCACTACCGCATCTCGGTCACGGTTGGTAGCTACGTGACCATGACCCAGGACCTGACCTTCCGCACGTCATGAGCATCACGCTGGAGAAGCTGGAGCAGGAGGTTGCCCAGCGCGTGGGTCCGTATTGGCGCTTCTTCACAGACCGCCAGGTGCCCAACACCGCGCAGTTCACCTTCGCCAACTTCCCCGAGTTGCGCACGCAGATCGACTCGGACCTACCCACCAACCTGTGGATGCTGCGGCGCGGTGAGACGGTCGACGGCACGCCCGTCAGCATGGACGTGGTCGACAAGCAGCGCACGGTCGACGTGTACGACCCCGAGCAGGGGCGGGTGTTCCCCGACCGCCCCTGGGGCGTACCGCCGTCACCAGGCGAGTGGATCGAGTTCCACCACCTGAATCCTGACCAGCAGCTGCTGCCAGCGGTACGGGCCGGCCTGGCGCGGTGTTTTCTCCCAGACACCGTCCAGGCCCAACCCACGGCTCCGTACGGGGGCATCGACCTGACCGTCCAATTCCCCTGGCTGACCGATCCCTGGCAGGTCGCGCGGGTGCGCTACGGCTGGATTGGTCCCTACCAGGACGCGCCCTTCGACACGTACACGCGCCAGGGTCACCTGATCCTGAGCGGCACCCACGGCATGGCCCTGCCGATGGCGGTCTGGGTCGACACCTGGCGACCGGCCTGGTCGCTGGTCAACGGCGTCGACTCCGATGGCCCGACCGAGGACGACGACGTGCTTGAGGTTCCCCTCAGCTACGCGGCGGCAGCCGCGCACATTGAGGCCTGGCACCTGTTCCCAGACTGGATGCAGGAGGCAGCTGCCGGCAACCTCCAGCCTACGCGCGACCAGGCCGCGCAGGAGTTCTCGCGGCTGGCCCAGATCTACGGTCCGACGCGCCCGCGCGAGATCGGCTTCAACACCGTGGTACGTGTCGGCGTGGCAGGCGGCGGCTGGGTGAATAGCCCGTGGTGACGCGCGCCGAGCCCGTGGTCAATCGCAACCTGCTGGCTGGCACGCCCGGTCCGACCAGCTGGAACCAGGGACCACCGGGTCCTCCAGGTCCACAAGGTTTACCAGGTCCCCAGGGCATTCCTGGACCTGTTGGGCAGCAAGGAAGTCCGGGGCTACGAGGGAGCATGTGGTGGCAAGCGCAAGGTCCGCCGAGCGGGTCGCTTGCGGATGCGCTTCCACAAGACCTTTATCTCGATACGTTGACGGGAAACGTGTATGTCTTCAGCTGATAACAACAGCCGAGGCGAGCAATTCACGTACCCGTTGCGCTTGTTCAGTTGTGACGGCCCAGCGACGTATCACGCCAGTCTTGCTAGCGATTGGAAGACGTGTTGGGCGAAAGCCTGCCGCCGTCCAAATACTCCAGCGATCAGGATGATCCGCAGACATAGTCAGTTCTTCGGCCAAATCCCTCAACAAGACCCATTCACTGGTCATAGGAAGCCCTCCTAAATGCCGTGGACTCAGATCAGCAACATCAAAGGTACGCCGGGAGCAACCGGTACTCAAGGGCCAAAGGGAGATCCGGGCGCTGCTGGTCTTCAGGGGCCACAGGGTAATCCGGGCGCGCCGGGTCCGCAGGGATTACCGGGTCCGCAGGGCGCACAGGGTGCCCAGGGGGCTACAGGTCCGCAGGGGGCTGCGGGGGCAACAGGCTCTCCGGGAGCGACAGGTGCTACTGGTAGTACGGGACCGCAAGGCATTCCTGGGTCAAAGTGGTACACAGGGAGTGGTGCTCCGCTCGGCGCCACCGGTCTTGTCGGTGACTGGTATCTTGACTCAGTTGTGGGCGACTACTACGAGAAGACCGGCCCGAGTGTCTGGACGTTGCGTGGGAACCTGCGCGGGGTGCAGGGCCCCCAGGGTGCCGCAGGCCCACAGGGTGCGCAGGGACCAACTGGCGCTGCTGGAGTTCAGGGACCCCAAGGCCCACAGGGTCCAGCCTGGACGCCAACCAAGTTCACCCTCACCGGCCGCAAGCACGCCATCCGCAGCCTGCCCTATGTGCTGGACCAGCTGATCACGGGTCTGGCAAATCAGGGCTTCCTGACCGACAACACCACCACCTGATGCCGACCAGTAGTAGCCGCAGACGTCCGTATCCCTGGGATATGCGACTGTCGCTCCAGCAGACGCCGCAGGTCATTACGAACATCGGCACGTCCAGGGGTCACACCATCGGCTCACTGCGCCCAACGAATATTGGCAACCTGCGCTCGGTCAAGATCGCCAACATCTTCCGCAACGGGCTGATGCTGGTGGCCAGCGATACCACCGGCCTGCTGGTCGGCAAGAAGCAGCACAACCTCGGAGAAAACCTGCCGCCCCAGGCCGCGTACGACTCGGCGCCCATCTATCGCGAGCACACGTTCGAGTTCCGTCCCACCGGCGGCTTCGGCGAGAGCGTGCAGTCCAGCCGGACGGACCACCGCTACCACTTCGCGATCAACTGCTGGGTGACCGGCGGCCTGTTCGGTCTCGGTCCGGCCAGCCACAAGATCATGCCCACCACTAGCGGCTCGATCCGCATGTTTGCTGAGGCGCTGAACGGTGGCGCGCTGGCACTGTTCATCCTGGCGGGTGCCAACGTGCTGCGCCGCGCCGATGACACTCCTGCCGGCCAGGTGGTGAGTCGCACGCGAGCGGGCCACATCGCGACTGACGCGGTGCGCTTTACGGGCGCCTACAGCGGCGCGGTGGACGCGCTGTACGTGGCCTGGGACGACGGTGTGCTGGAAGAGTTCAACGGCAGCGTCTGGACTCCCTGCGCGCTACCAGCTGGCTTCCTGCCCAACTTCCTGTGCCGCCTCGGGGACGAACTGTGGGCGGCGGATGGCAACGCCTGCATGCTGCGCAAGGTGACCAACGATCCCAAGGTAGCCGGCAGCTGGTCGGGGCCGATCCTGGTCGGCACGCCCAGCATCAAGATCACTGCGCTACGCCAGACGACCAATCGCCTGGTGATCTTCAAGGCCGATGGTGATGTGTTCACCATCAACGGGGACGGCAGCGACAACGATATGTACCCCGGCCTGGAGAACACGGTCGATCCCACCAATGGCCGCACGGCAGCTGCCTGGCAGGGCAGCCTGTGGTTCCGGGCGGGGCGCGCGTTCTGGAAGCTGGACGTCCAGGGCGGCATGGTGCTCAGCCCCGAGGGACCAGGGCGCCAGCTGCAAAACCTCAGCGAGGTGCGCGGGCCGGTGCAGGCCTTCGCGGGTTGGAATAGCCAGATGGCCTTCGGGGCGATCTACAACGAGGGCAACGGCAACAGCTACCTGCTGACGTACGGCAACTGGATCCCCGCCCAGGGCGAGCAGGGCACCCAGTTCGCGTTCAGCAACCAGTGGGACGGGGCGCTGGTCAGATACACGGGGCGACGTGTCACCGCTCTGTGGGTCTCCAGCGTTCCTACTGACGCGCGGCTGTACGTTGGCTTCGAGGATGGCAGCTACGACTGGATCAAGCTGGTCTCCTTCCCGCTCGTGCCGGGCAATGGGGCCGAATACACCAGTGACGCCAGCTACATCGTCATGCCGCTGCATACGGATATGTTCCAGGCCGACACCAAGCAGACCCTCGGCTGGTCCGTGTTCGGTCCGTACTTCCCGACCAGCGCGCGGGTGACGATCAGCTACCGCCAGCGCGGGGGCTGGGCCGGGCCGTCCGTGGCCGATCCCTCGGGCGACTTCATCAGCCTGCCTAACCCGTTCACCTACAACGGCCAGCGCCAGGACGCGCCGAGCCCCATCGCGGGCGTGGCGCTGGAGTGCATGATCGGTCTCCAGGGCACGCCCACCGACTCGCCCATCCTGGAAGGCGTCGGGCTCCACGAGCGGCTGGTGCCCGCCTTCCGCCGCGACTTCACCTTCACCGTGGACTGCCGCGACATGATCAGCCGCCGAGACGGCGCGGTGGTGCGCAAGCCTGGGCGGTTCTATCGCGACCTGCTCATCCAGGCAGCTGCCGCGCCGGCGACCACCGCACTGGAGTTCCCGGACGAGACGATCTCTGACGTGGCCATCTTCGACTACACCGAGCGCATGGTCTCTCACACCGTGCGCGGCGGTCAGGGCTGGGCCGTCGACGTCCAGGCCACACAGTTCGGCCTGATTGGCATTTACGGGACCATCGGCCGCACGCGCGGCACCAACATCGGCTCCACACGCGGGTTCGCCATCAGCGACATGCGGCATTTCTAGGAGGTGCCATGAGCGGTAGTACGACAGAACTGAACCTGAGCACGGCGGTCGACGCGGACGACAACGCCGACTACTTGACGATCAATCTGGCCAACAGCCTGCGCACGCTGGACGGGCTCTTCAACAACGTCACCGGGCACACCCACGGCGGGGCGCACCAGGGCGGCCCGGTCTCGCCAGCAGCGGGCAGCATCCCGGGTACGGCGATTACGGACGGCACCGTCACCAACGCCAAACTTGCGAGCGACGTCGGGCGGGCCTCGTTACTAACGAACGGGGGCTTCGAGATCTGGCAGCGCGGCAATGGACCGTTCACGGGAGCCGTTGCAGGAGCCTGGACGGCTGACCGTTGGAATGCCGTAACCGTTGGCACTGATGCGCTTTCAGTCAGTCGCGATACGACGAATGTCGATAATAGCCTGGCATGCGCGGCTTGCACATTCACGCTCGGGACCGGTGGCGGCAATACCAGCCTGGTCCAGGCGTTTGCGCGAGCAGGGGAGGGACTGGAGCAACTCAAGAATAAGACTGTCAGTGTGTCGGTTCGGGTGCGGACCTCGACGGCAAACGCTGTCAAAGTGGTGCTGTTTGGTACTGGCGGGTCGTCGCAAAGTAGCACGAACCATAGCGGCAGCGGCACGTATGAAACATTGACTGCAACCCTGGCAGTTGGCGCCTCAGCGACGGACGTTCGCGTGGGAATCTATTTCGCGGCATCCTGTACCGCCTACGTCGACAACGCCAATCTGGTGGTCGGCTCGCAGCCAGCCGATTACGTGCCGCTGCACCCGGCGGACGACCTCGCGCGGTGCCTGCGGTATTACGAGTTGATCGGTGAGGGTGTTGGATCTGGATGGGTCATGGGCGGCACCGTCGCCACGGCCGCGAGCCAAGCAATCTGGCTGACCGTCCCTTAC
>Ga0126379_10000096_pt1 | contig 40998 bp, 33 predicted proteins | sample PanSoiMetPlot_24_FD_92640 | JGI IMG/M metagenome (GOLD analysis project Ga0126379, IMG submission 92640) | Tropical forest soil microbial communities from Panama - MetaG Plot_24 | ecosystem: Environmental > Terrestrial > Soil > Tropical forest > Bulk soil | place: Panama | collected 2016-02-17
CAACGAAAACATTGGCTGTCTCTCATCCGGTCTTCCACGCTCGTCTCGCCAAGTCCCTGGCTTGCTCGATACCCATCAGCGTGGTCAGTGCCAGATAGGCGACACCGTAGGGAAGCAGGATTACGAAGGCGCTGACGATCGGTCGCTGCAAATGCAAAGCCAGCCTTAATCCCCAGCCAACCCCTGCGGCCAACGTCGCCGATCCCCACAATTTGACGAAGTAAGCGAAAGGGGTCTCCACAGAGCCGATTCGACGGCTCATGGCGCCCCGCAACAGCAAGAACTCGATCCACGCAGCGAAGCCGGCGGACGCGGTGAGGCCGGCTGCTCCCCACCGCGGATCGAGCCCCAGAAGCTTCGGCAAGAATGGCGCTCCTTTGGGCAACGCGAACAGACATCCCAGGAGCGTGGTTAAAGCCACGCGAACAATGGCGAAGCGCAGTGGGGTACGGGTGTCGCGCAAAGCGTAATAAGCGGAAGAATAAAGCCGGCCGATTGTCGAAGCCACCAGGCCCACGGCCGAGCCGGCCAGGATGCCCCAGACGTAAATGGTGTCCGCGTGTGTAAACATCTTGTTCTGGTAGATGGCCCCGGCAATCACATCGCCCAAGGCGAGAAAAGCCACAGCTGACGGCACGACGAAAAAGGCAATGCGGCGTGTGCTCGAAGCGATCCGTTGACGCAGCGTGCCGGCTACTTCCTGCTCGTCTCCCAGGGCGCTCGACATGGCCGGCAGCTCGGCCACGGAGATGGACATGCCAAAGAGACTGACGGGAAGCACATAAAGGGCCTGAGCGTTGGTCAGCGCGGCCACGGCCCCCGTGGGAAGGAAGCTGGCCAGGAACGCGTCGATGTAAGCGCTCAATTGCACCACACCGCGGGCAATAAACACCGGACCAAAGGTCCGCAGCACGGCTCGCACGTGTTCGCTGATCGAGCTAAAGAAGAAACGGATGGCCGGGGCCAGGCGGACGACGACAGGAAGCTGGATGAGGAATTGCAGCGCGCTGCCGACGACCGAGGCCCACGCCGCCACCACAGCCAGTTGCGACATCCCAACCCGCCGGCCGAAGACGAGTAAGGCCACAATAATGGTCGCGTTCCAGACTACTGGAGAAACGTAGGATAGGAAGAACCGGCGATGGCTGTTCAGGATCCCCAGGCACCAGGCGGAGAGCACCAGTAGACCGACTCCTGGGAAAAAGATACGGACTAACTGGATGGCGAGCTGTCGCGTTTCGCCTCGGAAGCCCGGCGCGATCACGGTGATAAGCCAGGGTGTCGTAAGCACCCCGGCCAGCACCAGCAACGACGTTGCCAGAGCCAGCAAGGAAAATATCGCACCCGCCACGCGTCCGGCGTCGTCTCTTTTGTCTTCGGCCAACAACCGCGCATAGACGGGAATGAACGAGGCTGAGAGTACGCCCTCGCCAAACAGGTTCTGCAGGATGTTGGGGATACGCAGCGCGGCGGCAAACGCGTCTGCGACATAGGAGAGGCCGAAGAAGCGCGCCAGGATGCGCCCCCGCACCAGCCCGGCGATACGGCTCAGCAGGATCGCCGCGGCAACCAGAAACGCCGAACGCGCGACGCTGGGCGCTGCCGGCTGTGGGTTCGCGGGTGAACTCATCTGTCAGGTGAGTGTGGCACAGGGGGAACCCAGGGCGCAAATTATGCTTTTAAGGAGCCTCGCAGCTGCGAACATACTTTAGACTACAGCTTGCATCTGAAGGGTGTCTTACAAGTATGATCGTTCGCCGGCCCGTAGTTTTGCAGGCTCTTGTCTGCTTCCTTGCCCTGATTGTTCCGATCCAGCCCCAGAATCAGCCAAAGCAAGCATCGCCGGCGCCAAGCGCGCAAGCCACGCCTTCGCCTGAAGTCAAAGCCCCCGAGCTTCCCCCAACCAACGATCCCAAAGAGATCGTCCGCCGATCGGTGGAAGCCGACCATCGCGCTTTCGAGCTTGCCAGGAGTTACACCTGCCAGCAACGCGAAGTCGAGAAGAAAATCGGTAAACACGGCGAGGTCAAGTCCACCGAAATCCGGACCTATGACGTGAATTTCTACTACGGCCAGGAATACTCGCGCTTGCTCCAGAAGGACGACAAGCCGCTCAGCGACACAGACCAGAAGAAAGAAGATGAGAAATTAGAAAAGTTTCTCGCAAAACTCCGCAACCAGAGCGAGGAAGAACGCGAAAAGCACGCCGCTAAGGAGAAGAAACAGCACGAAGAAGAGCGCGCTTTTCTTCGCGACATGGTGAATGCCTTTGACTTCACGCTGGTCGGCGAGGAGAAGGTCGGCGGTGAAGATGCTTGGATAATCGAAGCCACGCCGCGCAAAGATTTCCACCCCACCCAGCCGCACGGCGACATCCTCTCCAAAGTTAAAGGCAAGCTGTGGATCGAAAAGAAGGAATACAACTGGGTGAAAGCGGAAGCTGAAACCATTGATACGATTTCTTTCGGTCTCTTCCTGTTTCGGATCCACAAAGGCACGCGCCTGGAGTTTGAAAACCTGCATTTGAACAATGAAGTCTGGCTGCTGCGGCGGCTTTACATCAATGGCGGCGCACGGCTGGCGCTTCTGAAGAACGAAGCCGTGGAGCAGGAAGACACGTTTTCCAACTACAAGAAGTTCGCGACTTCATCGCGCATCCTGCCTGGTGCGAAGGAAGTGCCGGAAGAGAAGCCGCAGAAGTGACCAGCCACACAGGTTTGCATCTGTCATCCTGAGCGAGGGCGAGTCCCGCGGCGGCGGGACGAGCGCGAGTCGAAGGACCCCGACGATACATCGCTCTTTTTATGCCGATTCAGGGAGTTTTCAGGAGGGTGTCTCGAGAGAACGCCTTGATGCCTTAATTACGAATTGAGACATCCGCGGGGTCCTTCGACTCCGCGCTTGCCAGCTTCGGTCAAACGGGCATGCTACCGGCGCTCCGCTCAGGATGACACGCCCCAGGTTATCTTTCTGGCCAAACGCCAAGGGCGCCCCTTGGGGGGCGCCCTGGCCTTTCTGGAGGAGGAGAGGCTTACTGGTTGACAGGGATCTTGATGATCTTCTTCTGAATTGCGTAGGTAACGAGCTGGGCTTTGTTGTGGATGTCCAGCTTGCGCATCAGGTTGAACTTATGGGCTTCCACGGTCTTGACACTCAACCCCAGGGTCACGGCAATCTCCTTCACGGAATTGCCTTCGGCTAGAAGCTTCAGGATCTCACGTTCCCGGGGCGTGAGCGTGGAGATGCGCGGCCGCAAGCGCGTGTCGCGCACACGGGAGCGGAAGTCTTCCACCAGTTTGCCCAGCACCTGCGAGCTGAGGTATTTCCCGCCTTTGTAGACGTCGCGCACGGCGCTGACCAATTGCGGCGCGGGTGTATCTTTCAGGATGTAACCCGAGGCCCCAACTTCCAGGCACTGCACCAGATAGTCCTCGTCTTCATACATGGTGAGGAAGAGGATCTTGGTCTCCGGGCGGTTCTTCTTGATCTGGCGTGCCGCTTCGAAGGACGAGAGGCCGGGCATGCCGATATCGATCAGCACGATGTCCGGGCGAAACTCGCGGGCTTTTTCTACGGCGTCACCGCCGTCGGGCGATTCGCCCACAACTTCAAAATCGCTTTCGCTTTCCAGCAAGCGGCGTACGCCCTGGCGAAACAGCGTGTGGTCATCAACGAGCAAACATTTGATCTTCGGCATGGGGGATTCCTCTCAAACTTTAATTTAGCGGCGCCACAGCCCGGGCCGCCATCTGCGCCGGCGGAGCTTCCGTTGTCACGGGTTCGCCCGCGGGCACAGTGATTTCAATGCGCGTTCCTTTTCCTTTAGACGAGATCACGCGCGCGACCCCGCCCAGAACGGATATACGTTCCTTGATGCCGGCCAATCCAAAACAGCGGTTCAGTGAACTAGCGCGGGTTTGAATGCCGATACCGTCGTCTTCCACCACCACCAGCACCATCTGCCCTTCGCGCATCATCTGGACGCTGGCACAGCGCGCCTTGGCGTGCTTGGCGACGTTGTGCAGCGCCTCCTGAACCACGCGATAGATGGCCTGCTCGGTGCCCGGCGCCAGTCGTCCCACGTCGGGTGCGATCAGCACGCGTGTCTTCACGCCGCTGGTCTTGGCCAGGTTTTTTGCTTCTTTACGGATCGCAGCCACCAATCCCAACTCTTGTAGCACCAGCGGAGACAGCTTGCCAATGATTCTCCGGATACCTTCGATGGTGCGGTCCACGACTTCCACCGTCTCTTTGATCTTCAAACGCGTACTGCGGTCGCTGCTGGCGGACTCCATCATCCCCAGATACAGGCGGACGACCATCAAGGCCTGGCCGGTCTCGTCATGCAACTCGCGGCTGATACGTTTGCGTTCTTCTTCCTGTACGCGCAGCAGGTGCGCGGAGAGCTCAGCGATTTTCTGTTCGCGCTGGCGGAGAGCATCCGTCATGCGCGCGCGCTCGATGGCCAGAGCCGTGCGATCGCCGATGGCACGCATCAGGTCGCACTCCGTCGGCAACCACTCGTACGGTTTGGGGAAGCCGATCAACAACACGCCAGTGGCTTGTCCGTCGACCTTCAGCGGCACGCCCCACAGCGATTTAGCTCGTGTATGGATGACGGGCGTGAACGGATCGCTTTCGTTGCTGGTGTCCAAGATCATGCCGGGCTCACCGGTGGACGCGATCTTTCCCGCAAACCCCGCGCCTATGGGAATACGGAAATCGGGCGGCACCTTGGTGTCAAATCCTGCGGCCGCGCACACTTTCAGCGGGCCATCGTCCCCCTGGCGCAACAACAGGGCTCCCATGGAGGCCTGGAACGTGCGGGTAGTGATGTCCAAAACCTTTTGCAAGAGCATCGTCAAGTCGCCGGCGGCGAGCTCCGCGTCCAGGATCGAAAGCAACGCCTGCGACTCCAGCGTTCTCGCATCGAAATACGCGCCGGAGACGATCACGAATGAGACCGATGAGAGCATCTCCAGTGCGGCTTTGGCTTCAGCTTCGCGCTCGGAAAACAAGCCCGCCAGGTAAGGATCGCAGGAGAGCAGGTAGAGTTCGAGCGAGCGGGCCACCGCCCGGGTATCCATCTTCAATTTGGAAAGACGGGTGCCGAAATATTGCAGGTTCTCTTCGAAGCCGGGAAAATCGTTGTGGCAAAAATAGGAACAACCTGCTGCCAGAGTGAGGCGTTCCAGAGCAGCCAGAGCGCGGCCGTCAAAGCCGAATTCGGCCACCAGCTTTTCACGCCAGTGGTTGGTGATGTCGGGAAAATAAGGTCCTAGGGCCCGGGCGACCTCGACGATCAACTCGCGCGATGATTCCTTAAACGGCGGTACTGCGTTGACTGGCAATTTGGTTTTAGTTCCCGTTAAGAGCTTGACGACTCGCCACTTATCTGCAGTCGAACGTTAATTTACTTATAAGGTATTTTACCCCTCAGGCTGGATTCTGTGAACCAAATAGTTACTACATTTCTAGTCAGCAGGTAAACACCTTAGGGGAGGTTTTTTGGCGGTGAGAGGGCGCGAATTTCTAGCTTGCCCTTTTTGGACACCCGCCGGGGCCGGTCTATACCCCGTTTTTACAGCATGGCTGAAGCCCGTGCCCTTCGACAAGCTCAGGGCAGGCTCTGATACGAGCCTTGTGTGAGGGTCCCGATGCTGTTTACGGCGGTGCCCACCTTAGCTACCCACGGTTAAGGCAGGCTTTGCTCCTGCTTGATGCTGGACTCTGCTTGGAACCGGGAAAAATAGAAGCCCTTAACGGGCTAAACCGTAAGGGTAGCTCCCCGTCCGGCTGCTTGGCCGGTTTCCTCAAGCGCGATGACTTCCTGGAAATAGGGAAGGGAAAGCCGCAGGCCGGTTTCCAGATTGATTTTCGGCTGCCAGCTCAGGAGCTCACGGGCCTTGGTGATGTCAGGCCGGCGCTGTTTCGGGTCATCCTCGGGCAATGGCTCGTGGACGATGACGCTCTTGGAGCCAGTCACTTTCAACACCATTTTGGCGCACTCCAGGATGGTGAACTCGTCAGGGTTGCCGATGTTCACCGGGTCGTGAACGTCAGACCAGGCCAGACGCAGGATGCCATCTACTTCGTCGCTCACGTAGCAGAAGCTTCGGGTTTGCGTGCCCGGGCCGTAGACGGTGAGCGGGTCGCCCCGCAACGCCTGCTTCATGAAGTTGGAGATTACGCGGCCGTCGTTCAATTGCAAGCGCGGACCATAGGTGTTGAAGATGCGCAGAACGCGGGTGTCCACGTTGTGGTAGCGACGGTAGGCCATGGTCACGGCTTCTGCAAAGCGCTTAGATTCGTCATACACCGAACGCGGGCCGATGGGGTTCACGTGACCCCAGTACGTCTCCTTCTGGGGATGCTCAAGGGGATCGCCATAACATTCTGAAGTGGAAGCCAGCAGGTAGCGTGCGCCGTACTTCCGCGCCAGATCGAGCGAGTGGAACGACCCTAACGATCCGACTTGCAGCGTGGCAATGCCGTGGCGCATGTAATCCACGGGGCTGGCCGGCGACGCGAATTGAAAAATGTAATCGACACGCCCGGCATCGTAGGGCTCGTTGATGTCCTGGCGCACGAACTCGAAACGCGGTTCGTTTTTCAAATGCGCGATGTTGCGTTGGTTCCCGGTCAGGAGATTGTCCACGCAAACCACGTGATGGCCCTCAGCGAGCAGGGCGTCGCACAAGTGCGAGCCGATAAAACCCGCGCCTCCGGTGATCAGTACCCGCATAAAGTTCCTTTTAGTTTAGAAGATTGCAAGGCGCAGCCGGAAGCCTTTTCCTGCAACCTCTCTCAGTCTGCGCGAGGGTGGAGCAGGGCCTTCAAAGCCTGCTCCACCCTCGCTTCCGCGACCCCAGGACCGCAACTAAGGGCTGCCGGCTCTAGTGGTGTCGACCACCGCGTTGTCGCCCGGCCGGCAATGGCTGATGCCGCGTTCAATATCCGTGCCCTCTTCGTAATCATTCCATGTCACGATCAGCAAGTACGGCGGCGAATTCTCAGCCGCGTAGTAGCGGCGGAAAACTCGCAGCGTGTCTTCAAACGTCCTGCCGCAACGATAGGCCATGTGGCGGTTGCGGCTCCAGGAAGCGCGGCTGTCATCAAACCCCGGCCAGACCGCGCCTACCATGATCTTATCGGGATGTCGGTTGATCATATTCTTGTAGAAGTATTCCAGGTAGTCCTCGCCCCGGTGGCTGCCGTCACGAGCCCACCCACCCGCGCCCGGCTGCACCCACGCATAAAACCCATCAAATGCGTTGGGATACTTTGCGTTCTGGTCCTTGTAGATGAGCAGAGGCGGGTCCGGCCAGGACTGCGTGACCTGGCGCACCCGGTTCCAGTCCGTAGAAGAATCCTTGGGAAAAATAAAGATCACCGGCCGGCCCTGATAGCGCAAGTAAGCAGAGCGCGAAGGTCCGGCGCTGGCGCTGATGTAGCGGTCATAAAGATACTGCAAGTCCACGATGACCGCGTCCGTCGCGTAGCCGGGATGGTCCACGGCTTCGTCGTACTGGACCGACATCTTGAAGTCGTTTTGTGCGGCGGCTTGCTGCAGCAAGGCGTAGGTCTGGTCTTCGAATTCTTTGCGCGGACCGTACCAGTTCACTACGAAGGCGCCTATGTTTAAGTCCTTAGCGCGGAGGATCTGCCGTTGCAGCACAGCCGGGTCGTGGCAGGAATACCCAACGGGAATATGCTCGCCGTTGCCGAACCACGGCTGGTAGACCGCTAAGAGCATTGGGCCCTCCGGCGGATGCACGTCGGCGAAGGTGTTCGGCGGATGGCGCGTACAGCCGGCTAAACCCGCCAGAAAAAGCGCCGCCGCTCTCCAGGGAAGACGTGGCATGACGGTCATCTTGTCGGTTGGTTGGATGAAGAAGCAGCAGCTCGCGTTGGCAAGGAAACCAAGCTCCAAGGCCCTAGACGATTCTCATGTGGTTGGCATGGACGGAAGAGGTCCTGGGCCTGCGCTTAGGGGCATCGAAGGCAAGCCACAAAAAAACCTCCTGCCCGGGAGGGGCAGGAGGGCGAGAAGAGAATGAATCTTTGTTCGCGACTACTGATGCATGCCAGGGGTTGTCGTCGCGGCTGTGCTGGTGCTTGAGCCTTCGCCCAAGCTGTTCTTCAGCAGGCTGACCTCGACACGGCCACCGCGGGTATGACGCAGTTTCCCGTCTTCAGTAGGTACCGCAGCGTTGCCCATGCCGACCGTGTAAATCCGATACACGGGGATCTCGTGGTTGAGCACCAGGTAACGGACTACCATCTGCGCCATGTCGCGTGAATTCGTAATTGCCGAACTGCCGGACCCAGGAGAGAATCCCTGAACTTCCAGGATGTATCCCTTCTGGTTCTTGAGCGTGGCGGCCATCTGGTCAAGAGCTTCTTTGGCGTTCTTGCTCAAGACAGCCTGGCCGGGACGGAAGCGGATTTCCGCCTGCGTGACGGTCTGGTACTGGTCCAGCTTGCTCACCGTCTGCTCCACACCGGTAATGCGGGTATTGGCGCCTTGCGCGGTCTGCTCGGCCTGGGTGGCACGATTGCCTGCATCCACTGCGTGCGAATCGGCTTCGTTGGCCTTGCTCATGGCGCCACGGATGCCTTCAGTGGCACGCGAGTCAACGTCGGAGATCATTTTGGAGTTCTTGGCCGTGAGCTCGTCCAGTTCGTTGACCCGGCCGCGTACCGGATCCAACTGGCGGTTCACATATTTCTTGCGGGCAAAAGGATTCAGCTTGCCCCAGAAGCCTTCATGACGCTCATACTTGAGCGGCTCTTGCCCGGTCGCGGTCGTCTGGGCAGTAGCCTGTGCCGGCTGACTTGGTGTCTGTGCCTGCTGGTCAGGGGTTTGCGCCGCAGGGGCGGTCTGGGTCGCAGGCTGATCAGATGGCGGGGTGGTGGGTTGATTCTGCTGCGGATTCTGCTGAGCGACCGCGGGAATTGCCAGCACTGCAGCCAGCGTGAGTGACATCAAATAAGACTTCTTCATTGGGGAATTCCTCCGAACCGGGGGCTGTTCGGGCCTCCAAGGTTGGCCGGAAAGGGAACGGTCAGCCCGGAAGTCCATGAACGCTACACCTCTAGGCTAATACATTCTGAATGCCAAACTCCAACTTGATTTTCGCAAATTAGATGCTTTGCTTTCAACGATTTAAGTTGAAGAGTGGGTGGAGTCGGGTTGGCTCGATGGGTAAAATTTTCCGCATCGGGGAAAGGGCCACACAGCCAACCGTGGCGCCGCCTCACCCGGCTTAGCCAGATTTGGGGGTCCCGCCAGTGCCTACGTTTCAAACGATAGCCCCTTTCGGAGCCGCACAGAGCCGGCGGTGCTGGTCCAGGACAAAGTTGTCAGTCATGCCGGCGATGTAATCGCAGACGATGCGGTAGAGCGGCTCTTGCCGCCGTTTCTCTTGATAACTGGACGGCAGATTGCGCGGTGAGCGAATGAAAGACTCAAATAGCTCGGAAATCACTTGCTCCGCCTGCTCTTTGTCTGGACGCAATTCCGGACTGTAATAAAGGTTCTGGTAGAGAAACTCCCGCAACTGGCGCCGCTCAGCTTCCACGGTTGGGCTGAACGCTAGCAGCCGCTGGGGATGCTCGCGTACCGCGGTCACGGACTGAACTCCAGCAGCAGCGATTTGCACGGCGCTGCTCGAAATCAGGTCGCTGACCAGGCGGTCGAGCACGCGTTTCAGGGTCTCATTGAACTTCAGTTTCTCCGGCGCTTTCGGGTAGAGCCGATCCACTTCGTCATGCAATCGTCCGAACACGGGCACGCTCCGGCTTACTTGCTGGCGGGTAAGGATCATGGCTTCCACGCCGTCATCCAGGTCGGCGGTGCTGTAGGCGATCTCGTCGGCCAGATCGATGAGTTGCGCTTCCAGCGGCGGCCGCAACTCGAGCAGATAGGGCGCCAGTTGCGGAAAGGTCTCGCGATCGTGATGGCCGGAGTGTTTGATGATGCCTTCGCGAACCTCGAACGTCAGGTTCAGGCCGGGGAAATCGGCATAACGCTGTTCGAACTGCTCCACGATGCGCAAGGCATGCAGGTTGTGATCGAAACTGTCGCCATGGCTGTGCATGATGATGTCCAGCGCGCGCTCGCCGGCGTGGCCAAACGGCGGATGCCCAACGTCGTGCACCAAGGCCAGGGCTTCCACCAGATCCTCATTCAACTTGAGTTCCGCGGCAATGGTCCGGGAAATCTGCGCCACTTCAATGGTGTGGGTCAGCCGGTTGCGAAAATGGTCCGAGTAACGCCGGGTAAAGACTTGGGTCTTGTTTTCCAAGCGGCGAAAGGCACGGGAGTGAACCACGCGGTCGCGGTCGCGCTGAAAGTCGTTGCGGTAGGGGTGCGCCGGCTCCGGATAGCGACGTCCGCGGCTGTCTTCGGCCCGCAAGGCGTAAGGGGCTAGCATGAGGACAGTCTAGCATTCAGCCGTCAGCATTCAGCACTCAGCCCTGAAGCGCTATTTTGCGCCACGAACACCACAAGATTGGGTCCAAAAGAGTTGAGCCCTGAAGGGCTTGCACAGTTGCTTCAGGGGCTGAATGCTGAGTGCTGAATGTTTATTGCTTTTGTTGCGCCAATTTTACCTTGGTGCTTTCCAGTTTTTTCTGCACGCGGGAGACGTCCTGCTGGTCCACGTCAGCGGCCATCGACTTGCTCCACTCATCCAGGGCGCGTTCCCAGTGCACGGCGGCCAGTTTGAGCTTGCCGGTCTTGGCGTAAAGCTCGCCCAGGTGATCCTGGATGGTGGCGTCGTTGGGAGTCTTGTCCGCGGCGCGGCGCAGGTTTTCTTCCGCCTGATCGTAGTTGCCAAGCTTGAAATACACCCAACCCAGCGAGTCCAGATACGCTCCGTTCTGCGGATCCAACTCCACCGCCTTCTTGATCATGCCCAGGGCTTCTTCCAGACGCATATTATGGTCGGCCAGCATGTAGCCCAGGTAGTTGAGCACGGTACTGTTGTTGGGGTCCTGGTCCAGGACCTGACGGAAGGCCTGCTCGGCCTGGTCATACTTCTTCTGCCTCTCATAGAGGGAGCCTTTGAAGTACTGCACGTACTCCTTCTCTTCCGGACGGCCGGCGAGTTTGTCCGCCTCGTTCACGGCGTCTTCGGCGTCTTTCCAGCGCTTGAGACGGGCATAAATCTGGGAAAGCGAAATGTAAGTTTCGCGGTCGCTCGGATCGCTTTTGAGCGTGGACTTTGCCAACTGGATGCCTTCGTCAGGCTTGCCGTCGTCGACGCGTTGCAGCGCCAGGGTGAGCTTCAGACCGCGGTCGTCAGGCAGTTTCTTGACGGCTTCTTCCGCGGTGCGGGTCGCGTCCGACCATTGTTTCTGGTCGCGGTAGGCGTCAATCATCTCCTGATAGCCGCGCGCGGCCTCTTCGCCGCCCAGGTCTACCATCTTGCGGAAGGTATCGATCGCCAAACTCGGCCTGCCGGATTGACGATACAGATTTCCCAGCCGGGAAAGGAACAGCGCGCGATTGCTGCGTTCACCGGCCGAATACTTGCCGTCCGGGGAGGTCGTGCGCGTAATCAGTCTTTGGTAGACCGCAGCGGCTTCATCGAACTTGCCTTGCGCTTCGAGAAGCAGGGCTTCGTTGTAAGCGACTTCCAGCGCCAGGGAATCCTGAGCAAATGGCTCGGCCTTCTTCAGGCTCTCCATCGCCAGATCCAGCTTGCCCATGCGCCGGTAAATCTTTGACATCTCGACCGCTGGCTGTGGGTCTTGGGGATCAGCGTCCTGCAATGCCTTGTACTGGGAGAGCGCGGCCTCCATCTGGTTGTCGTTGGCCAGGTTTTGTGCCAGACCGCGCAATGCTTCCAGATTTCCTTTGTCGAGAGACAGGGCGCGCTCGTAAGCCGCCACGGCCTTCTTGTAATCCTTCTGGCGCTCGTAAAGAGCGCCCATGGCAGCGTAAATCTTCCCGGTACGGCTGGTTTCGGGCAGCGAGTTGAGCATTTCTTGAGCGCGGTTGGTATCACCCTCGTCGCTGTAAAGGTAGGCCAGATTAATGGTGGCCTCTTCGGAACCGGGATCGACCTTCAGGGCCTGCTTGAACGTGCTTTCCGCCTTGCTCAAGTCCTTATTGAGTTGATACAGGCGTCCCAGATAGAGGTAATTCTCGGGATTCTTAGGCTCGATGCGGACCGCGGCTTCGTACTGCTCGATGGCCAACCGCAGCAATTCCGGTGATCCGCCGGATTGTGGGTCGCTCAGCGAACGCAGGTAAATGCGTCCCAGCAGCTTGTGTGCTTGCAGGTTATTGGGATCGCGTTGGATGGCTTCCTGAGCATCCATAACCGCATCCCGAATGCGGCCGGTGCGGTTATAGAGATCAGCCAGCGCGGCACTCAGGTACTCCGACGAAGGATCGGCCGCGATCGCCAGCCGGTACTCATCGATGGCTTTGTTGGCATACTCGCTGCGCCCGTACATCGCCATCATCTCTTCATACATGTGGGCCAGCGCGAAATGATAATAGGAAGCCGCGTGATCAACCTTGGGACCTTCAGGGGCTTGGGTCTGGGTCTGGGCCGGCGCGGCCTCGGGTGCAGGAGCATTTTGCTGGGTTGGGGCCGGCGGCTGAACGGCGGGCGGCTTTTCCTGGGCTAGAGCCACAGAAGCCAGCGCCAGAGCGAGCATAGAGCTGATTCTGATGAATTTCATAGAGTGGACCGAGTCAAATTTCCTTCCCAGTTGGATGCCGAGGGAAGGTCCCCTGGGGGCCTGTCTCTCCTATTTCTCATTCTAGCTGTTGTCTCCGCGGTTTTGCGGCGGATAACAATTCTTAACCAGTACCGAAGTGACTTGCACGTTTAGTGGCGGAAATGGCGCACTCCGGTGAATACCATAGCCAAACCGAGCCGATCCGCAGCCTGAATGACCTCCGCGTCACGCACCGAGCCACCGGGTTGGATGACGGCCGTGGCTCCGGCCCGCGCGATCTCTTCCACTCCATCGGGGAAGGGGAAGAAAGCGTCGGAGGCCGCAACCGTTCCCTGCAAAGGTAAGATCGCTTTCATGGCGCCGATCTTGCACGAATCTACACGCGACATCTGTCCCGCGCCCACGCCTACGCTCTGCCCGTCGCGGGCGTAAACAATGGCGTTGGACTTCACATGCTTACAGACCCTCCAGGCGAACAAAAGTGAGCGCATCTCTTGTTCCGTGGGCTGCCGCTTGCTGGCGATCTTGAGATCAGAGCGGGTGAGCGGGCGCACGTCCGGGTCCTGGACTAGCATGCCTCCCGAAACGTGCTTCCATGCGAACTTTTCCCGCCCGGGCTTGATCTCGACCAGGCGCAGGTTCTTCTTGGCGGAAAACTTTTCCAGCGCTGCGGGATCGAACCCCGGAGCCGCAATGGCCTCGACAAACAGCTTGGCCATCTCCTCTGCGGCCGCGCCGTCAATCACGCGGTTCACGCCAATGACTCCGCCGAAGGCTGAGACCGGATCGGCTTCCAAGGCGCGCAGGTAGGCCTCACGAAGGCTGGCGCCGGTCGCCGTGCCGCATGGGTTGGTGTGCTTGATAATGGCGCATACAGTTTCCTCGAAGTCTTGTGCCAGGTCCCAGGCGGCTTGCAGATCCACAATATTGTTGAACGAAAGCTCCTTGCCCTGAAGTTGTTTGCCGTTGGCCACGCCGGCCGAAGAGCCGTCAGAGTACATGGCCGAGCGCTGATGGGGGTTTTCGCCATAACGCAGGTCCATTACTTTACTGAGCGAAAAGTGTAGCGTGTTGGGAAAATCCTCTTGCCCCGGGCTCCCTGACACAGCCCGGGTTTGGGGGGGGTGGGGTGGCTGGGCTTGGGGCAGCTGAAACTGGTCACCGTCGAGTGAAATCCCCTGGAGGGTGGCAGCGATGGCGCTGTCGTACGCTGCGGTAGTGGCGAAGGCTTTTTGCGCCAATCGCCAGCGCGTTTTCAGGCTCAGTTCGCCAAGTTTCCCGGCCATTTCCTCGGCAACGGCGTTGTAATCATCCGGGGAAGTCACGATGGCCACATCGCGAAAGTTTTTGGCCGCCGAGCGTACCATGGAGGGCCCGCCGATATCGATGTTTTCGATGATCTCGTCGAAATGTACGCCCGGCTTGTTCGCGGTTTTCTCAAACGCGTAAAGGTTGACCACCACCATATCGATAGGAAGAATGCTATGTTCGCGGGCCGCGGCTACGTGCACCGGGTTAGCGCGGATGTGCAGAATTCCGCCGTGCACCTTGGGGTGCAGCGTTTTGACCCGGCCGTCCATCATCTCCGGAAACCCAGTGAGCTCGGAAATGTCGCGCACACTGACGCCGGATTCGCGTAGCAGCTTGGCGGTGCCGCCTGTGGATATTAGATCGACGTTGAAATCCTGGAGCTTCCGGGCAAAGTCAACGATCCCGGTCTTGTCGGTAACGCTGAGAATGGCGCGTTGGATCTTGGACACGCTGTTTCCTCGGGGGTGGAAGGATTAAGGAATAAGGTAACAGAAAGGTCGGGTGATCGGGTGATCCGGTGATCGGGTGATCTGAATCTGATTGAGGACCAAGGTAGGGCCCACAACCCTAGAAGTTCTGTTCGTTCCCGCGGTGGATTTTTCGTTTTCTTTCCGATCACCCGATCAACAGATCACGGGATCACCCGATCTATGTCTTGGGTTTAGCTTTGAGCTTGACTTGCCCGTTCTGAAGTTCTACCGAATACTCCACGGTCTTGCAGCCGTATTCCTTGCGAAGTTGCTCCGTCTTCTGGTTGACGAACTTCTTGAACGACGCCAGGCTGGCGGAACTCTTCTCCCCGGTTTTAGCGCGGGCCTCAGAGAGGGACTGGAACAGGGCTTCGACCTGTGAACCGCCGGCTTCCCGATCCTCGCACGCGATGACAAAGTTTCCTTCCTTGTTGGTGGCGTGATGCCGTCGGGCGATCTCGGCTTCGTGCTGGGCCTCGTCGCGCAGACCCTGGATGCCGAGCATCGCGTCCTGTGGGCGGCGGTAGCCTTCTTCTTTGATCTGGAGTTTTTGCTGCCAAAGGGCGTTGTAAAGGGCATAGCGCTGCTGGCAGGTATTGAAGCGGAAGCGTTGGCCGAAGTTCATGCGTCCGCCATCAGAATACTTGCGCAGCAGATTCTTGACTTTCCATTCGATATCGGTAGGCGGTTTCTTCGACCCCCCGCCGAAGTAGATGTCATACTCCACCTTCAGGCGGCGCATGTGGTCTTCCAACACGGAAAGTTCTTCATCCACAGTCAAGAAAAAAATCCCTCCCTGGGCACTTTGGCGGGCGTAGTCCAGGCGGACTATACCACAGAAAGCAAAGGCTGCAGCGCACGCCGAAGTGCAGGCAGAGGATTGGGCTTTGGATTGCATCTAACTCTATATGCCTAAAAGTGGAACCAAGAACCGCACCCGCGTCATCATCGCTGACGACCACGCAGTTCTGCGTGAATCGCTGGCGGCTCTGCTCTCCAGCCAGCCGGATTTTGTCGTGGAAGGCTGGGCCAGCAACGGCCAGGAAGCCCTGGCGCTGGTGAAGGAGCATCGTCCCGACGTTCTGGTCCTGGACCTGTTCATGCCGGAGAGCGACGGGTTCGAAGTGCTGCGTACTCTGGACAGAGCGGGGAGCCAGGTGGCCACCGTGGTGCTCACCGGGTCGGAAAGCGAGCTCGATTACGCCCAAGCCGTGAAGCTGGGTGCCCGAGGCCTGGTCCTTAAGAGCGATGGCCCGGAAAAGCTCTTTGCCGCCATCCGCACCGTAGCCAACGGCGAGTTGGCCTTCTCGGATGAGCTGGCCCAACAGGTGCTCACCACCATGAGCGCCGAAAGCAAGCCGGCCGGCAACGCACTGGCCCGCCTGTCCGACCGTGAAAAGCAGATCGCCTATCACGTGGCCCGAGGACTCAAGAATAAAGATATCGGGGCAGCGCTCAACATCAGTGAGAACACGGTGAAGCGGCACCTGCAAAGCATCTTCAGCAAAACCGGTTCCCGCGACCGCCTGGAACTGGCGGTACTGGCCCTTCATGAGGTCAGTCGGGCAGCGTAGAGCAGCTGGCAATTAGCAAATGGCAATTAGCCTGCCCATTTAAGCCCCAGGTCATCGTGTACGAAGATCCGGCAAAGTCAGAAAGGACCTGTCTGTGCCAGTTGCTATTTGCTAGCTGCTATTTGCTTGACCCTGCCGCCATCTTCTTCACCATAGCCAGTACCAGTTTGCGGTCGCTGTCATTCAGATTGATGGTGTAGCGGCGGACCTGATTGAGAAAACGGACTTCCTCTTCGCTGAGACGGGGCAGACGTTTGCCGTTGCTGGCTGCTGTATCGCCAAAAAAATGGCCCAGCGGCAACTCCATGGCATGCGCGATCTTGGCCAGGGTATCCAGAGACGGTATGGTGTGACCGTTTTCCACACGGGAGAGGTAACAACGCAGCAGTCCGGTGCGCTTCTCGATGTCACCCTGCGACATTCCTTTTTGCAGCCGGTAGGTTCTGATTGTGGCGCCAATATTCATTCAAAGATCAGTCTTTTGGAAAAGCGTACTTTGGGAGTGCCTGAATAGTAATCAGAGCTGGAGTTTTCTGCAAGCACAATTTTTGCCGGTTTCAGCCTCAGAAAAGGCTCAACTTCGGAATTCCGATACGCCATGAAACGACATGCAAACCGTTGCGCAAGAAGTCATTTCGCGCGCCGCCGTACCGAAGCTGCTTGCGATCAACGCCAAACCAAGTGAACCAACGTCGTAGCTGCCGATCCCGCCGCACAAGAATCTCTATTTTGAAAAAACAAAGCCTCGCCGAAGCGAGGCCCGTCATAATTTGCGACTGGAAGTCTTACCGGGCGCCGGGGAGATTGTCGTCGTCGTCATCTCCGCGCTGCCGAATCTGGCCGCGGATTTCGCCGCCCGGATGATTGGCCGTGTGAACGTTGGCATAAGTCACATGGCTGGCGATGGCCCGAACCACATCGGCCATGTCTCCGACGCCGACTCCCTGGTTTGCGGGCCCGATGACATCAGCGGCACTCACTGTGCGCGACACGCTGCCGGAGTGGGTAGCGTCGTCGGGGCACGCAGGTGTGCCTGCCGGCGGGTTGGCCAGGTTCGAGCAGAGGAATATCGAGACTCCTCCGTTGAGCTTCGTCGCGCCGATGTGGATGTGCGCCTGCTGGACAGCAGACGAGAGGTTCGCGTACGTCAACGTGTAGGTAATCGTGGAGTCATCGTTGATAGTGGCCCTGAAAGTCCCGGTTGCGTCCGTGATGACCGTTGAGGGACCATTGGCTTCTTCGATGCCAGTCAGCTTGGCACGTAACTGGCTCTTCTCGGTTTCGGCGGCAACTGCAATCACCGCGCTGATGCAAAGCAACGCAAGAACTGCAAACAGCAACTTCTTCTTCATTGTGTTTCTCTCCTTAAGTGTCAAAAAGTGTCAGATTTTCGCGAAATTGACCTTTTGAAGGGGGACCCAAGGAAACCGTGACCGTGGAATACTAAACTTACGCAGACGGTTTGGCGCATGAGAGTTCTGCAATATTTGTTCCAACACTCGTATCGTCCGCGTTAAATTTTCGTCGCAGCTGTGGATGGTTGAATTTGCGGGTTTTAGAGGAATTGGGCCTGCCACGGAAGGTAGCTTTCAGGAGGGTTGGACAGGGGAAAATTCCAAAAATTGTATTTCTTGCGCAAGATCGTATGTTTTAAAGGAAAACACGACCGTTAGCTTAAATGGCTAGGTTCGGGTAAAGCATGTACGCGATCGGTTTCTTCAAATCTTAAGATCAAACGGTCATGCCATTTCGGGAAGAGCAGCAGCGCAGTGAGCGCTCCCACCAGGGCCGTGGCCATATCTTCCTGGGTGTCCCAAGGGTCGCCTTGCGTGCCCAGAAAAGCGTCGGCGGCGCTGCCGCTGGCGACCGCGACTCGCCACTCCAGCAGTTCGTAGGCAGCAGAAATCGCAAGGCAAATGCTCAGGACGATGTAAAAGAGCCAGCCCCGCTTCAAGACGATCTTGTTACGCAGCAGAACCTCACGGGCTACAAGAGCGGGAACAAAACCCTGGGCGAAATGGCCTACGCGATCGAAATCATTGCGGGCAAGGTGGAAGTGGTCACGCACCCAGTTGAACAAGGGGACTTCAGCGTAGGTGTAATGCCCGCCAACAAAAAGAATGCAGGCATGGAGGAAGATCAGGACATAAATGGGGGTTGTAAATTGAAACCTGGGGTAGGTGAGGGCCAGCACTGCCAGCGCGATGACGGCAGGGAAGATCTCCAGCACCCAGGTGAAGTAGTCATGGGGACGAATCACCGACCACGTAAGCACTGCAATGAAGCCGGCGATCAGCGCCAGCAAGTATGGTTTCTGTTCTGGCCGCATCTTAAGAGGTCATCCCATCAACATTCCGCCGTTCACATTGAGAACGTGGCCGGTGATGTATCCGGCTTCTTCTGACGCCAGAAAGCGGACAGCGTGCGCCACCTCCATGTCCGAGCCGGCACGGCCCAGCGGGATCATTTCGTTGACTTTGGCTTTGAGTTCGGCGGCCAGGTCCGCGGTCATCGCGGTTTCAATGTAGCCTGGGGCCACTGCATTGACAGTGATATTGCGTGATGCCACCTCGCGCGCCATGGCCATCGTGAAGCCGATCAAGCCGGCCTTGGACGCAGCGTAATTGGCTTGCCCCACCTGGCCAGTCTGGCCGAAGATGCTCGTGATGTTAATGATCCGTCCCCAGCGTTGCCGGAGCATGGCGCTGATGACGGCTTGGGTGCACAGATAAGGGCCAGTTAGATTGGTCTGGATCACCGAGTCCCAATCAGCGCGTTTCATACGCATCAACAGAGTGTCTTTGGTCATGCCGGCGTTGTTGACCAGGATGTCCACCTTCCCGAAGCGCTCCAGCGCGGCTTTGATGCCAGCTTTGACCTCGTCTTCATTGCTGACGTCCATGCGGAAGACGGCGGCCTGGCCACCCTTACCCTCGATCTCTTTAGCCACCTCCGCGAGTTTGGCTTCGTTGCGTGCGGCCAGCGCCACGGACGCTCCGCCTTCCGCCAGCGTAAGCGCGCAAGCGCGTCCAATTCCTTGGGAAGCTCCGGTGACCAGGGCCACGTGGCCTGAAACTCCTGCCATAGAAAGCGTCTCTCCTTTGGAAAGCTAACCGCAGATTATACCGAGAGCGCAGCCCTGAAATGGGTGCGGATCAAAACAGGCTGGCCAGATGAAATCAAAGACTTGCAAGGTTCGGTTTTGCCCCGCTACTGAGACAGGCCAAGTCTTGCCGCCAGACGGACGAGATCGACTGTCCTGTCGGGCAGCGTTAATTCGGTTGTTCCTCCTGCCTGCACCGTTACCGGTTCTCCAAGCGCCACGAGTGCGTTCCTCAGTTTTGGATCGACTGCCTGCAGGTTTAGCAGGCCGAAGAAGAGCGACTCTCCAACGTCCGGGCTCTCCATCGCCAGCGCACGATAATGTCCCGGAGGCACGTCTGGCATCTTGTACGTTAGGTTTGCGCCTCTCCAGTGGCCGAGGAGCGGGAGAGGCAGAACCGCATTCGCCGAATTCGATTCCTGCTCCGCGATCGGATCAGCGAATAAGGGGTCGGGAAAGAGCATGACGCTATACCACGGCCAGGCAGATTTCTCGCACGTCACGCTCACGGGAGGCTCGGCCAGCGGTACTGACCTATCCGGCAGAATCTGCGCCTTCACTTGCCCCGCGTCGTCTCGTACCTCTATCTCGAGCTGCGACGAAGTCCCTGCAGAAAGGTGAAAGTAGCGGCCCTTGACTTCGTGGCCGTCGATCCGCACTGAGTGGATGTACGAGGGGTAGGGCACATTGCGCAGATTGAGATCCACCTCGTAATCGCCTGCATCCTCTTGGGAGATGCTGAAACTGCCGTCCGCAGATAGCTGTGCCGAGAGCTGGGCTGCTCCGAACCGGCGCGGGACCAGGGCGATGTGCTGCCGGGCAACGTTGAAGTTCTTCCACGCCTCGGGCACGTGGTCGAAATGAACGATTCCTGTAACCGTTGGCAGCCGCTCCGGAGTCATGCTCACTTCCGCCATTCCGTCTTGAACGTCGATTGTCTGCGAGGCCAGCTGGTGTGTAACCTGGCGATAGCGATCAGACCACATCGTGCGTTCTGGGCCGTAAGCGCTAAATAGCTTCAGGACAAAATGGCCACCCCGGATATTGGTGAAGGAGAAGCGATGCTCCGCATCCACCCTGGCGGTCTCGATAACGTTCTCCATCTCGTCTGCATTGACATCCACCAGCGATAGCCAAAAACGATCGCCGATCGCGGCTGGAAAGTCGCCGTTTACTTTGCCGCTGAACGCATATGTCTTCTTGTAAGACTCTGGCACGCGCAAGTCGAGCGACGGACTCGCATCGCAGCCGACATTCTTACCACTTTGCACAATCACTGGCGTGGCCGTGTCGAGGTTGCCGTCGTGCGAAAAGAAGACAGTGCGATTAACGGTGGCGGTAGGGAAGAGAAAGCGATTTGTAAAGGCGAGAAAGTATTTGCCGGGAGAAAGTCCATCGATTTGAAATTGTCCGTCAGCATTCGTCAATACTGGTATCGAATCGGTCTGTCCTCCATACGTGGTTCGACCATGGCTCGAAAGAGCGAAGATGCGTTCCTTGGCCAGCGGCATGCCTTCAGGGGAGATCACCCTGCCGCAGATTCTGCTCAGTTTTGTCAGAGAGAGCTTCAAGCCCTGGATGTGCGCGCCACGCGCCACCACGACAGGCGTGCCTCGTTTGCCTGCTTCTTGCGCGCCGTACTCTGTTGTCACAAATCCCTTGCCTTCGGCGCGCAGCGTGTAAACGCCAGGATCGACTGCCTCGAAGAGAAAATTGCCATCCTGACCCACCTGAGCCGCATATTCCAACGAAGCATTTGAGTTGAAGCGGGCCGAGCGCAGCCTTACCGTGACCCCGTCTTCGCTGATACCCAGCACCTTCCCCGCCACGCTTCCCTTAGGGCGCGTCCATGCCACCTCCCAACGCGGTTGAAGACGCATTTCGGTCGAATCGTGTCCTATAGCATTTTTCTGGTCCTTGCCAACATTGATCACCATGCTCAAGGGACGAGCCTCCGTGACCGTAAACCGCCTGTGGTTGATTGGTTTGCCATCGAGCAGAATGGAATCGACATAGAAGGTTTCCCGCTGCAACGGTCCGACCTGAATGATGTAATCGCCGGGTGCGACATTATTGAAAGTAAATCGATTCTTGTCGTCCAGAACCACGCTTTGAAACTGGCCATCCCCTTCTCGCAAAATGCGCACTTGCAGCCTTGGCCCTCCACTGGGACAACTCACGGAGTGGCTCATGCCAGGTACTTCGCCTGCAATTGAGGCCATTGGATGCGGTGTCAACTGCACATCGGCGATTGCGGTCTCTCCTACATCGATGTGGCGGGCATCGAATACCACCTTGTGCGTGAAAGACTCCTCGACCCAGGGTGACGTTTGGTCGTCGGTCAAGAGGACATCGTAGGCGCCTTTACACAGGCTGTCGCTGAAGGTGTCGCCGGCTTTGTAGCTTTTGCCGCTGCCGGACGTCTCCGGCATGCTTCCTCCAGCAGGGTTTGTTGAAAAGAAGAGCACTTTATACTGCGCGTTGCTATCGCCAGGCGTACCGGCGATGTGCCCGGAGACCTTGGTTGTATGGCAGCCGCTGTACTGTAGCGGAATTTCGAAGTTGCAACCGGTGGGAGCGCCGTCGCCAAACACAATCGGTTTTGCGCCGGTGAAGTTGAAGGATCCCGGGTAATAGGTTGTATAGCCCGCAAGATAATACATACCCGGAGTCACATCTGAGATTTTGAAGCTCCGATCCGGTCCCGTGGTGGTGAAGAGTTTCTTGGAGAGCGTGCCAAACTCCGGATTATAACGATAGACATTTCCCCACTGATACCTTGCAGGAGCGCCTTGCTCCGTCAGCCGTCCGCAGAGCGAGTAACTTGGCGTTACGGTAATGGCAACGCCTTTGCGTTTCTCGCCCGGTCGCAACGTAATGGCCATGGGTACAGGAAGCATGAAGCCGCTTGTCGCCGTCTCCACTTGGTACGTGCCGGGTGCGATGTCGGCGAAGTGAAAGGTGCCGTCTTCTGTCGTGGTCTCTTCATAGCCATCGTAGTAGCGCAGCGGATTTTCATCGGGTAGGCGCAGATGTACCACGATCGCCGTGCCGTTTGCACCGTTGACCCGGCCGGATAGCTCCGCGCTGCCCGAGTTCTTTTGCTGCGCGTGCCCGTCCACGCACATGAGTACCAGCACAACTATTGAGGCAATTGCCACTGAACTGACTATGCTGTACGCCCGCATGGTGCCCTCCATGGTGAGACGGTTCAGACCGATCTTAGTAACATTAGAATGGCAGTGAAGGAAGGACTTGCGCGGATCCCTTGGGGCTTTAAGGGTAAAAGAGCCTACCCGGATTCGTCGGCAAACCAGTCGCAGCCATCCATTACAAATGGGCTAGCCGCTCTTCCAGGGTCCTGGATGAAGTAGTCGCCCACCTCAAGCAATGTGCCCCGACATCCCAACACGCCCGGATTACCTGTGAGAAGTCAGCTAGTGAGGAGTGATCGTCAAAAAACCAAGCAGAAGGCGACCTGCAGGAAGCCATCAGCCTGCTTCCGGTTGACGGGAATAAACTGAGTACTTTTCTGTACCGAACTTCAATAACATATTGCAGGCAAAGAGCTTAGGTCGACTTTGGGGTTCAATAGAATGCCGGTGGCGGAGATTCCAAAGGGCGTGTGATGCTAACAAAACCGCCCCTGGCCACCATGTTGTTCAGCTTTCAGAAAGCCAGGCTGCGCTCAAGGGTGAGGGCGGAGCGAGCGCTGATCCGCACGATCCCGCGAGGCGGGACCGAGGGCGAAGCCTTTGAAGAAGCCTGCGGCAATGCTCACATGGCGCTGGAGCGTTCTTCGGCAGGCAGCGGCAGGCCTGCGCTGTCGTCACGAAACAGTACCTTTAAAAGCGGCGGGGCCACCAGCGTTGTGGCTCCGGTCATGAAGATCACCAGCGCGTACGCGCTCTCCGAGATCGTGTGGTGCTGCAGTCCGACCAAAGCCACGATCAGGCCGACTTCGCCCCGCGGCACCATACCCATGCCGACTTTAGCCGCCATCTTCCAGCCGAAGCGCAGCACGGGAAGCCCGCAGCCTAAAAGCTTGGAGAAAAAAGCGAGCACTGAGAGGATGACTGCAGCGAGAACGAGCTTGCCGTCAAACACATCGGTATTGAGTTGCGCGCCCATGTTGAAAAAGAAAAAGGGAGCCAGGAATTCGTTGATGGCCAGTACCCTCGGCCGCAGGTTCCATTGCGGCGAGTATTCGGCAAAGGCCAGCCCTGCAAAAAATGCGCCGATAATGGGAGCCATGCCGATCTTGCTCGAGGCGTAGGAGAGCCCCAGGCAGATGGCCAGGGAGATGATCAAGGGCGCGTTCGGGGTCGAAGTACGTTGCAAGCCCGGTTCCATGCGTCGGACCAGGCGCGGTGCGTAGAAGATCATGAACCACGCAAAGGCCAGTGCTTCCAGGGTGGTGACCAGAACGGGCGTCCACTTGATCCCGCCGACGGCCGCCAGCCCGCCGACCACGCCGAGCAGGACCATGCCCAGAATGTCGTCAAAGACCGCCGCTCCCAAGATGATGCGCGAAGCCCGGGCATGCAACACGCGCAAGTCACCCAGCACACGTGCGGTGATCCCCACGCTGGTTGCCACCATGGCCGTGGCCACAAAGGTAGCTTCCGCCGGCGCATGGCCGAGCAGCGTCATGTAGGCAAAGCCACAGATGAAAGGGACGGTAATTCCGGCCAGGGCCACGTAGAAAGATGTCCGGCCGACGCTCAGCAGATCCTTGGGCTGAGTTTCCAGGCCCACAGTGAAGAGAAGGAAGATCGCCCCGACCTCTCCTATTTCGCGGATCGCGTCGCTGGGCACGACCAGGTGCAGACCGTAGGGCCCGATCAGCACTCCGGCCAGAATCTCCCCCACCACCGCGGGCAAGTGGAGCTGTTCAAATACTTCCCCGCAGAACTTGGCCCAGACAAAGATCACGAATAGCTGGAAAAGGAACTCGCTTGCGGAATGCATTGCGCTTGCTCTTCAGTTCGGCCCAAAACCTTAACTCTTGAGATGCATGAAAACCAGTCAAATCGAGAGTAGCTCCTTTGGAGTGCGTACCAGGACGGGCTGGGGTTAGGATCCGGCCTTAATACGGGCACAGGCGCCGTGACCAGTGAGAAGCTCTCGATTTTTCCCACAGCAACCCTGGGTTCTGACATTCTATTTTTTGCGCATGAAACTTTCCGACATTGTTGAGAACACAGAGTCAACCAGGTTACGCAAGTTGCGCCGGTTGGATGTCATGATCGGCGGCCTGTTCTGTGCCGTGGCGGCGCTAGGCTCCTGCTTTCTGGCGGCAGGACACCCTTGGCAAGCGTCTGTGCCCCTGGTATTCAGCGCCGTGGTTTTGTTGACGGCCATGCGCTTCGGGGCGCGTGCCGGGATCGCGGGCACATTGTTGGCAGCGGTGATTTTTGCCATATTTCTGTTTAAGCCCCTGGGCAGCTTCCGGGTCGCCAGCGAAACGGCCCGCACCAACCTGATCTGGATGCTGCTGATGGGGATTGCCTTCTCGTTCCTGTTTGCGCCGCCTACGTCGGGAGTACGTCGTCCTTAAGGAACCAGTCTCGTAAACAACGGAAGTGCGGCCTTGGGCATCCAAAAATGCTCGGGCACAGCGCAAAATAGAGATTGACGGCCCCAGTCTTGCCAAGGAGGTCTTTGATGGCTACCGCACCGCAGGCTCTAACCAGCGAACGCTGGGCGCGGGCGCCATTCTATTTCAACTCCGCATCACACCTGTTGCGGATCAGCAGGGAAAAGGCGAGCAATCTCCAGGAACTTCTGGAAGCCGTGCGTTCCTGCAGCGACGCTTGCATTTTCCAGCACACCTTCCAGACGCTTGAAGAACATCATTTCATCCGCGAAGGTTTTTCCAACGACTTCTCGCACTGGGCTTTTTCCGCGTGTAACGAAGTCGGGTTGGCGGAGCGGCTGGCGGCGCTCGATGTGCGCGAATTCACTTCCATCACGGCGCTGCGCGAGCGTTTGGTAACTATGATCGAAAGCTATCTGGCAAAAAACCCTCGCGCCGGCTCGCGCCCCGCCACGGAACCGTTCTACCTGATGGCTGCCGAGCTGGTGGTGGTGCCTACGCCCTACGTGGCTCGCAACCTGGAAGAATTCGCTGACGGCCTGCGTAAGGTCAGCATCCACAGCATCTACTACCACTTCATCGACGCGCGCCTGAGGATCAAGCTCAACAACAATGATTTCTCGGTCTGGCTGGACCAGGAACTGGATCTGGGCGCGGCCGCCGACCGCATTAACCGCATTGACATCTACACATCAACTCTGGAAGGCGTGCGCCGCAACATTCTGCGCACGATCGAAAGCGAAATCGCGCGGGGTTGACCCGCATCAAAAAATCTGGCCCGGCAGGGTAACCACAAGGTAGCCCAGTGATGAAAGAGGAGAAGCAAAAACCGAAGCTTGTCGCGGAGAAAGCTCCTGACCCGGCTTCACCCGGCACTAATGCGGCTGACCAGGACGGTGGGCCGTCCGTCAAGGAACAATCCCGGGAAGCCGACGTGGAAACCAAGGAGCGCCGCTTTCGCCAAACCGATTTGCCGACCCACTTTATCGAGCGGCGCCGGCATCCACGTATCCAAACCGAACCGCCTCCGCCTCCGGCGCCGCCGCGGCTCGAAGACTACTCCGCCATCATCGGAAAACCCGAGCTGGATGAGATTCGGTTTCTGGCGCGTCATCTCCAAGGTAAGACAGTCAAGATGGTCAACTCCACCGCCGTGGGCGGCGGCGTGGCGGAGATTCTGAACCGTCTGATTCCGCTGATGAATGAACTCGAAATCCCCACCAAGTGGGAAGTCATCACGGGCGGCAACGATTTTTACGAAGTGACCAAAGGCTTTCACAACGCGCTGCACGGCGGCGAGTTCAACCTGACCCAGCAGATCCAGGACATCTTTATGTCCTACAACGAGCAGAACCGCCAGCGCATGGAATTTGCGGAGGACCTGTTCGTGATCCACGATCCTCAGCCGGCGGGGCTCATCCGCTCCAAGGCAGAAACCCGTGGCCGCTGGATCTGGCGCTGCCACATCGACCTCTCCAATCCCCACCCGGGCGTGTGGGATTTTCTGAAACCGCTGGTGGAGCAATACGACGCCACCATCTTCTCATCGCCGGCCTTCACGCGCCAGCTCAACGTTCCACAGTATCTTTTCTTCCCTTCCATCGACCCGCTATCGGAAAAGAACAAAGAACTGGAAGAAAGTACCATCGACAAGGTCTGCGACGACTTCGGCATCGACCGTTCGCGGCCCATCCTGTGCCAGATCTCGCGCTTCGACCGCTTGAAGGATCCCGTGGGCGTGATCGAGGCCTATAAGCTGGTGAAGAAATATGTGGACTGCCAGCTGGTGCTGGCCGGCGGCGGCGCCACCGACGATCCCGAAGGCGCGGCCGTTCTTGAGGAAGTGATGACGGCAGCGGGCGACGACCCTGACGTGATCATTTTGAACCTTCCCCCCTGGTCGGCGCTGGAGATCAATGCCCTGCAACGGGCTGCCACCATCATTATTCAGAAGTCGCTGAAGGAAGGCTTCGGATTGACCGTGACCGAAGGGCTTTGGAAAGAAAAGCCTGTAGTCGCGGGCGCCGTGGGCGGCATCCCCACGCAGATCATTCACAAGCTTACAGGCGTGCTGGTGCATTCGGTGGAAGGGTGTGCCTACCAGATCCGTTATCTGCTCACGCATCCGGAATTCGCCGCGCAATTGGGCAAGAACGGTCGCGAGCACGCCAAAGAGAATTTTCTAATCACCGTCAACCTCAAGCGCTGGCTGCTTTTGTTCCAGATCTTGTTGGGCGTGGCGAAGCCGAGCAAGACGAGCTGACGTGTGTTGAATTTCGCCGCTCGCCGGCAATAGCATAAAAAAAGGAATGGGGACCCAATTGATTGGGCGGCCCGCAGATTGATCGCTCCGAGTGAATGATCGAGAGAAGTAGTCGAGGGCGTATGACGAGATCTGCAACTTTCCTTCTTCCCGTTTTGGTTCTTCTCCTTCTTGTGTCGGCCGGCTGCGGCGGCAGTTCCACAACGATGGGCAGCAACCGGCAGATGCAGAGCCTGATGGTGACGCCATCTTCCGCAGACGCGCAGAAATTTCCTAACAGCCAGGTTCAATTCATGGCTAGCGCGACGTTCAATATGGCGCCCATGTCGATGATGTCGCCTGCAGTGCATTGGAGCATCGGCAACCCGTTTGCGACCCCGATGCCCGTGGGCATGTCGAGCATGGCAACCATGGCAGCCACACCCACGATTGATGGTAACGGCGTGGCGCAATGCAACGGCTTCGTCGGCATCGCCACCGTGGAAGCCACGGCTCCAGCGGATCCAAGCATGGCGATTTCGCAAATGAATGCGATGACCAGGAACGTCTCCGGCATGGCCCAGTTGATTTGTCCGTAAGGGAACGTTTCCCGATTTACCGGTACGTAAGCGGCTTCCATTCCGTGCCGCGCTTTAACGCCAATTGGATGGGCCGGGGCGGTCCTTTGCGTGGGATAGTGACTTCAGCCCAAAGTTCCTCGCCGGCGTCGAGTCGCGGAAACTCCGCATGCTCAGGCAAGAAGAACAAAACACCCTGGTCCAGAAACAGCTCGCTCGGCGGCTGCTGGTTTGGCTGATTGGGCCGGTTTCCCCAGAAACTTACGGATATCCCCGTGGACGTTTCGGACTTGTTTGCCACCAGCGTCCCGTTGTCCACAGCCAAGGTTACCGAATTCCACCCGTAATTCGGCTTGGCCTGAAACCACGGCGCTTGCACCTGCAACCGCAGAGCCATGTAGCGCCCGCGAATCGGCAAGTCAGGATCGACCGATCTCGTTCTCACCCATACCCGCGGGCGAGTCTGGCGGTCGTATAACAGCTTGCCACCCAGGCTGAGCACGATGAGGATGTGAATCAAGGCAACAACAAGGCTTTTGGTCAAAGTGTTCATCGCTTCTCTCCCGCCGCCGCTCGCGCAATTAGATCGCTGCGCAAGCGGTTCAGTACCCAGCCACCCGCCAGGAAGATGACGCCGAGCAAAATCAGGCCCATGGATCGGCCCATCTTGTCCAGGACTTCAGAGAAATAGAACGCAAGCACGTTGAGCGCGAAGACGGCTGTGCCATAGTTGATGAAGAGCCGCCGGCCATCGCGCACCCCCCACCAGCAGAGCAGGCACGCGCCAAGCGCCACCCAAAGATAGATCCAAGGATTGTGTTCTGCGGTCTGGTTTTGGCTCAGGAATCCCAGCACTAGGACCCAGGTTGCGGAGCCGAAAATCCAGGCGGCTTGCTGCTTGCGGACGGTTGCAGCTAAAACCACGGCGGGAAGATAAGCGGCAGCATATCCCAGCGCGGTAAGACGCGCAGGCACCGCATGTGAGTAACGCAAGGAGTAAGACTCTCCGCTGTACATCACATCGCCAAGAAAGGGAATCAGCATGAAACACCCCACCCACATCAGGCCGAGGCGCAATGCGCGATTCGACTCCTTCTGCGGCACGGAGAAATAGAGGATGGCAAGCAGCAGGAAACCCTGGGCAGCAATGTGCCAGGCACCGGAGTATCGCTCCGTGGCCACGGACCACTCGCTCCCCAGCCACGACGGAATCAGCACAGCAGCGAGCAAGGCCTGCGGCCATTGCCGCAGAACCAGCCAGGCAAGTACCGCGCCCAATGCCCACAGCATGATCCCGCCAGGCCAGTGCTCTTCAAGATTAAAAATCTGGCCGGCAAGAAAGATGCCGGCGCCCAGTGTAGCGGTTCCTGCTACGTGCAACGCCGTGCCAATCGCCGGAACTTTGTCGCCAAGGAGCCCGGCAGCCACGTGAAACACCGCCGTCATGCCTAGCACCAGCAGAGAACGCTGCGCGGGAGAAAGCTCGTCCCAGTGCGCGGCCACAAACAGGAGAATGCCGGCGCAGAGCATCAACACGCCAAACCCGACCGCCAGAATGGCCGGCCAACGCCAGCCCTTTTGGGATTCCCGCTCGAACTCCCGGATGCGCTCGGCCGTGACAGCATCGATGAGATGCGCCTCAACCCAGCGCTGAAGATCCTTGTCCCAGCTCATGGTTGTTCTCAGAACTAAGGCGATTATGCATCACGCTAGACAGGCTACAAAGCGACAATGTACGGCACGGGGTGGCCCTGACCGGCGGCGTTAACAGGGCCAAGAGCCAAAGCCAAGAAGCTAAGGGCCAGGGAGAAGCGTTACAATCGTGCCAACTGGGATTTATGGACTCCGCCATCATCCGCGAACTCAGGAAAATCGCCGGGAAAGACGCCGTGCTCGATCGTCCGGAAGAACTCATGCTCTATGAGTACGACGGCGGGCAGGACAAGAGCCGTCCTGGTGCCGTGGTTTTCCCCCAGACCACCGACCACGTTTCCCGCATCATGCGCCTCGCGCACTCGACCAAGACGCCGGTGGTTCCGCGGGGTGCAGGCACCGGACTGAGCGGCGGCGCTATCGCCAGCAGGCAGGCCATCATGCTGGCCATGGCGCGCATGAACAAGATTCTGGAAATCGACGTAGAGAACCAGCGCGCGGTGGTGCAGCCCGGCGTGGTCAACCTGGAAGTCTCGAACGCCACAGCGAAGTACGGTTACTACTACGCGCCCGATCCCTCCAGCCAGAAAGCCTGCACCATCGGCGGCAACGTGGCGGAAAATTCCGGCGGACCGCACACGCTGGCCATGGGCGTCACCGTGAATCACATCACCGGAATCGAGGCTGTGCTGCCTGACGGCCGGATCGTTCACTTCGGAGGCAAAACGCAGGATTCCTGCGGCCTGGACCTGACGGGATTTTTTGTCGGCTCGGAAGGCACCATGGGAATCGCCACGGCCGTCACCGTGAAACTCACACGCTTGCCGGAGTCCGTGGCCACCCTGCTTGCCATCTACAACTCGGTGGAAGACGCAGCCAATACCGTGGTCGCAATCACGCAAAGCGGCGTGACCCCGGCGGCCCTGGAGATGCTGGATGGCTGGATGGTGCGCTGTGTGGAAGAGAATGTCCACGCGGGCTACCCGATGGATGCGGCCGCAGTGCTGCTGATCGAATTGGAAGGGCTGAAGGAAGCTGTAGAGGAACAGGCGGAAGCGGTGAGCAAAGTGTGCAGCGAGCAAAAGGCGCGGGAAGTCCGCCGCGCCCGCGACGAACAGCAGCGCCAACTCCTCTGGTTGGGACGGAAGACGGCGTTCGGCGCTGTGGGGCGCGTAGCTCCCGCGTACTACACGCAAGATGGAGTGATCCCGCGCACGAAAGTGCCGGCCACGCTCCAGGAGATCGAGCGCATCAGCCAGAAGTATGGCCTGACCATCGCCAACGTCTTCCATGCCGGCGATGGAAACCTGCACCCGCTGATTCTGTTTGACAGCCGAGATCCCAAACAGATCGAAGACAGCCACAAGGCCGGAAATGAAATCATGGCCTGCTGCTTGAGGTTCGGTGGTTCCATTACCGGCGAGCACGGCGTTGGTTCCGAAAAAAGACAGTTCATGACCGCCATGTTCACTGAAGACGATCTGGAGGTGATGGTGCGGCTACGCAACGCGTACAATCCGGAATCCATCCTGAATCCCCAGAAGATGATTCCTGACCTGCGTTACTGCCGCGAGATCACCGGCCCGCTGCCCCGGCCCAAGGTTGAACCTGTCTCAGGGGTTCCTGTGTGAGCACAGTGACGGCACAATCCGTGGAGCGTCAGCTGGCCTCGATTGTCGGCGAGCAACATGTAGGCGCCCGGGAAGTGAACGCTGCGCAGATCGAGATCAATGGCATAACGCCGGCTTCGGTGGTTTCGCCGGGCTCAGCGGACGAAATCGCTGCCGTTCTGCAGTTCGCGAACAGCCGCGATCTAGTGGTCGCGCCGGCCGGCGGGTTTACCCAGCAGGACATCGGCGGCGTGCCCGCACGAATCGACATTTTGCTGCACACCGGCCGGATGAACGCGATTGCTCACTACGATCCCGGAGATTTGACTGTGGGTCTCAACGCCGGCATACCTTTTGCCCAAGCGCTCAAACAGCTCGAGGAACACCAGCAGTGGCTTCCCTTTGATGCCGCCAACCTGGAAACGGCCAGTGTAGGCGGACTGCTGGCAACGGCCGCTGCCGGCCCGCTCAAGCACGCTTTCGGCGGCTTGCGCGATTTCTGCATCGGAGTCCAGTTCGTCACTGCGGACGGCAAAGTGGCCAAGGGCGGGGGACGCGTGGTCAAAAACGTTGCCGGCTACGATTTGATGAAGCTGATGATCGGCAGCTACGGCTCGCTAGCGGTCATTACCGGAGCCAACTTCAAAGTTTTCCCCAAACCGCGGCGGACACGCACGTTCGCATGCGTCTTTGGGTCGCTTGAAGACGCGCTGAAATTCCGCGGGCAAGTTTTACGATCTCCGCTGCAGCCGTTGTGTCTGGAGATCCTGTCGCCCGGCGCCCAAGAGTACTTGTGCGATCCCGCGCCGGCCCGCGATGCCGACCATTACACGCCCTCGCAGCCCGTGGTCGGGCCTGCGGACCAATGGCAGATCGCGCTGCGCGCCGCCGGGAGCGACAATGTGCTGGCTCGCTACCGCCGCGAGCTGGGCGCCGCTGTCACCCGCGAGCTCGAAGGCGAGAACGAAAGCCAATTCTGGCGCTGGGTTTCGCAGTTTGAGCACAACGTGCTCGCACGCCATCGCAACGCCATGGTGATGTACACGCACCTGGCCATCCAAGACGTCGCGCCGGCGCTCCAGGCGTGGCAGCGGGCAGCCACGGAGCACAACTTTATTGCCGCTGGCCTGGGCCGCGTTGCTGCCGGCAACCTGGTGCTGATCTTCATTCCGCTGGCCGTGGATCCGCCACCTGCAACGCAGTTTTCAAATTGCGTGGCCGCGTTTCGCGGGATGTTGCCGCCAGGATCGTCGGCGGAAGTAGCGCATTGTCCTAAAGAAGCCAAACCATATCTCGATGTGTGGGGTCCCACGCCGACCGATCTCACGTTGATGAAGGGCGTGAAGCATGCTATCGATCCAAGAAATATCTTGAACAGGGGAAGGTTCATTGTCTGAGCAGACTACATCTGCGGCCGGTGATCATGCGCAGCCGGGGACGGCTGCGCTCCAAACAGCACAGGACGTCCCCACATGGGAGCTCTTGCGGACCTGCGTTCATTGCGGGTTGTGCCTGAACCACTGTCCTACGTACAAAGTGCTGGGCATGGAAATGGACTCGCCGCGCGGCCGCATCTATCAGGTGCTGCACGTGAACGAAGGCCAGATAGCGCTCGGCGAATCCTTTGCCACGCATATTGACCGCTGCCTGGGCTGCCTGGCCTGCGAGATTGCCTGTCCCTCGGGCGTGAAGTATGGCCGCATCGTAGAGCGGGCACGCGCGCAGATCGAACAGAACTACCATCGTCCTTTCTTAGCGCGCACTCTCCGCAATCTTTTCTACCGCCGGATCATTTCCAATTACACGACGCTCAAGTTTGCCGCGCGGGCAACACGAATCTATCAACGTTCCGGTCTGCAAGCTTTAACTCGCGCCACCGGAATCCTCAAGCTCTTTGGCATGGCCGACGTAGAGCGACTTTCGCCGCAAATTGACAAGGAGTTCTTCTTCGGCGAGATCGGCAAAGTGTTTCCCGCCGTGGGCGAACGCCGGGGCCGAGTCGCCTTCCTTGCGGGCTGCATCAACAACGTGGCGTTCTCGCACCTCAATCGCGCGACCATCCAGGTGCTCACGCAAAATGGAGTCGAAGTCCATGTCCCCGCGGGACAGGGTTGCTGTGGCGCGCTGCATGCCCACGCCGGCTTCCGCACGGAATCGCGGGAACTGGCGCGGAACAACATCAAAGTGTTCTTGAGCGGCGATTACGACGCCATCGTCACCAACGCCGCCGGCTGCGGCTCGCACATGAAAGAGTACGACGATCTTCTGGAACACGATTCCGAGTTCGCCACGCGAGCCAAGGAATTCAAGGCCAAAGCCAAAGACGTGACGGAGTATCTGGCGGGCCTGGGGCTGCGGGCGCCGAAGAAGAAGATCATGCAGAAAGTTGCATACCAGGACCCGTGCCATCTGGCCAACGCGCAACGCATCCGCACCCAGCCGCGCGAATTGCTGAAGGCGATTGGCTGCGAGTTGGTTGAACTCCCGCATTCTGACCAGTGCTGCGGCAGCGCCGGCGTATACAACGTGGCGCAGAACGAACTATCGATGCAGATTCTTGACGCCAAGATGGACGACGTGCAATCGGTTTCCTCCGAAATGATAGCCACCGCCAACGTTGGCTGCATGATCCAGCTCCGCGCGGGAATGGCCCAGCGTGGGTTGAAGCAGCCGGTCAAGCATGTGGTTGAGTTGCTGGAAGAAGCCTACTCTTGACTTTGTCCCGAGCAGGAGGGATCCCTATTGCCGGAAGAATTGTGACGTAGAGACGTGGCATGCCACGTCTCTACCGGCGAGCCTCCAACGCCCTCGTCAATTCGGAAATGTCTGAGGTTGGCGGCTGGCACGTAAATCCGCTGCACACCACCGCCGTAGTCTTGCCTTCCTTGACGGCCGGCAGATTGGGAATGGTTTCCGCAAGCGCCGGCGGAAGCATTTGCGGAACAGCTTCACCTTGCGCGAGATGCAGGACCGATTTGTTGAGCGAGAAGCGCGCTAGAGCGGCGGACTGCAGTTTATCCGCCTGGTCGCCGCTGCCGATAACCACCACTTGCGTGTGCGGATGCAGATACATATCGAGAGCGATGCCGTAGGTTGCGGCGAATAACCCGTAGTGTCCGGCGATGGCGGCGAAGGCCTTCAGCGTATTTTCAGCCAGGGTGCGATATTTTGGGTCGTTGGTGTAGGCATACAGGCGCAGGAGCCCGATGGCAGCCGCGGGATTTCCCGCAGGCGTCGGCGAATCCTGCATGGGCTTGCGCCGCGCCGCCAGCGCGCCCAGAACCATGCCATCGGTCTCAGGCCCAATCGCGATGTCGAAAAACCCGCCTTCCCGGGTATCGCTGAAGCGGGTGATCATGGCCGCCGCGATCTTCTCCGCGAAGCGGAAATAACTGAGGTCGGCGCTGGCTTCGTAGGCATCAAGGCAGGCGATCAAGTTGAAAGCATAATCGTCGAGCACGCCGGGAACGAGGCGTTTACCGCCTTTCGGATCCGAGTATGCGATTACGTGCCGCAAGCCGCTCTCTCCGCTCCAGCCTTGTGAGAGGATGCGGTCGAGGGACCGGAGAGCAAACTTGCGGGCAGCGTCGAGCTCGAGCGCCTGAGCGGCTTTGAGATATGCGGAGATGCACAGCGCGTTCCAGCTCACATAAACCGTCTTGTCCACGTACGGCGTTGGACGCGTGCGCCGCGCTGCGTACATCTTCATCTTCGCCGAATCCAAGACCACTTGGGCTTGTTCCGGCGTCTTGTTGAGGCGCGCGGCAAGTTCTTCCGCCGGCACGCGAACGTACAGCACATTCTTCTGCGGGTTGTGGTGCATCTCGCCGACTTCAGCGATGTCGTAATGCACGGTCGCGGCTTCGAGTTCCTCGCCGCTCAAGACAGACTTGGCTTCGTCGAGAGTCCAGGTGAAGTAGTCGCCGTCATCATCGAGGGAGTAGTCGGCATCCTGGGAAGCGTAGAAACCGCCGTGTTCGCGGTCGCTGAGCCATTCGTCCATCCAGCGGACGATGTCTTTAGCCACCGCCGCGAAGAAGGGATTGCGCGTGAGTTGGTAACCGTGGGCGTAGTTCTTGAGTAGCTCGGAATTGTCGTAGGCCATCTTCTCGAAGTGGGGGACAATCCAGTGTTCGTCCACCGAGTAACGATGGAAGCCTCCGGCAAGCTGGTCGTAGACGCCGCCTTGCGCCATTTTCTCGAGCGTGATGGCCACAATGTTCAAGAGATGCTGGTTGCCGGTCTCGGTGTAGCGCTGCATCACGAGGTCGAGCGCGCTGGGATGCGGAAATTTGGGTGACGAGCCGAAGCCACCATGGTGGGCGTCGAAGAGCTTCACCGCCGATTCCACCATGCTGTCGATCAGCTGTGACCCCAGGGGCCCAGACTGTCCAGCAAAGCCTTCAGCGCGGCCGATGGCGTCCATCACGCTCTCGGCGGATTCGATGACGTCAGCGTTCTTTTCGTGATACGCCTGTGCCAGGGTCATCAGCACGCGGCGAAAGCTGGGACGCCCGTGATAGTCCTGCGGCGGGAAATATGTGCCTGCGTAGAAAGGCTTTCCCTCTGGTGTGAGAAACGCGGTCAGCGGCCAGCCGCCTTGCCCGCTGATGGCTTGCACCGCGGTCTGGTAGCGGCTGTCCACGTCGGGGCGCTCGTCGCGATCGACCTTAATGGCGACGAAGTGCTCATTGATGATCGCCGCAACGGCCGGATCTTCGTAGGACTCGCGGTCCATCACGTGACACCAATGGCACCACACGGCGCCAATGTCGAGCAGGATAGGTTTGTTCTCGCGCTGGGCCTCGGCGAACGCCTCTTCGCCCCACTCATGCCAGTGAATCGGCTGATGCATGGCCGAGCGCAGGTAAGAGGAAGCTGCTTGGGCCAGAGCGTTGGAGGTAGGCGACGTCATAGACGTAGTGTATTCCACCAGCGGGGCTGAGGCCGGCCCACGCTCGAGGCAGCTAGACTCGATTTGCTTCGAGCCCGCACGCGGCAGCCTCGCGCCGCAAGCGTTGCAATTTAGCGAACAGTGAAGACAAGTAGCCGGCGTACACGGCCCAGACCGCGACGTACCCCATCACCATGTAGCGGTGCTGGACTATTTTTTCGTGTTGTTCATCGATCAGGAGGTTGACAACCACCGATACGACCATGGCGCCCACGCCTTTGGTCATCCGCTGAACCTGCAGCAAGTTGATTTCTTGGTCCTTGCGCTCCAGTTCATAGCGGAACCAGGCGATCAGCAAGGCGAACATACAGAAGGCCAACATGTTCCACAACAGGACACGATTCATTGCCGGGTCGATCCTATCCGTGCCGACCATGGGCTGGGGATGGTTGGTGCGGAACCAGCGGTTGGACATATAGACGATGGGCATGTCCAGCGCGGCGAAGACCGCCAGCGCTGCTGCCAGCACTTGGGTCGAGCCGGCCTGAGAAGAGCGGCGGAGCACCAGATAGCTGACGTAAAGTAGCCATAAGATCAAGCTCGTGGTCAAACGCGCGTCCCACACCCAGAACCTGCCCCAGGCATATCTCGCCCAGATGGGGCCGCTGATCAGGACCACTCCAAAGAAGACCACGCCGACCTCGGCGCCGGTTACGGCGACGGCGTCGGCGACGGGGCTGCGCTTCCACAAGAACCAGAGGGAGGCCACAAAATTGACCCAAAACAGGATCGAAGCTGCGGTCGCCGCGGGCACGTGGTAATAGAAAATCCGCTGCGCGTCACCCATGGAGGCCTCAAGAGGGGCCACCACCAGCGCCTGGTAGGTTCCCCAGGCCAGCAAGCCAACGGTGATGATCAACACCAGATAAAAGACTGGAGATTTCATTTGGTTTCAGCCCCCCAGTATCCAAAGAGAACGACTCGTTTCTGAGATATGGCTTCCACTCGCGCCATTTGGCGCCTCAGTGCAGCTCCGCTTCTTCCTTCTTCAGCTTGAACAGCCGGTTCGAAAGCAGCAGCAGATACAAAAAATAAATCGTCCAGGCCGCGAAGTATGCGCCATAGAGGTACACGTGCGGATCCACGTGATGAGGTGGAGGCGGCTGGAACTGCAGAAAGAACATCGCGGGCAGAGCCATCATCGCCGTCGTGCCGACTCCGGCTCGGCGAACGTGGATTGCGGCCACCTTCTGTGCCGTGCGCTCCAGCCCGTAACGAAACCAGTAAATCAGACAACCGAAGAGGAAGAAGGCCAGCATGTTGATGTAAAGCACGTGGGCCATCTGCGGATCCAGGCTCGAGGTACCGATCATCGGCTGAGGATGATTGGTACGGAACCAGCGGTTGGCCATGTAAACGATGGGGACGTCGAGAAAGGCGAAGACCGCCAGGGCCGCCGCCATCACCGCGGTCGAGCCGGCTTCCGACGACCGGCGCATGACCAGATAACTCAAATAAAGCAGCCAAAGGACCAGCGTGGTGGTGAGGCGCATGTCCCACACCCACCATTTGCCCCAGGCGTAGCGTGCCCAGATCGGCCCGGTGATGAGCACCACCGTGCAGAAGACCACGCCAACTTCCGCCGCGCTTACGGCCAGCGCATCAGCACGGGCGCTGCGCTTCCACAAATAGACAACGGAAGCCAGGAAGTTCACGAAGAACATGGTGAATCCGGTCATGGCCGCGGGTACGTGGCAATAGAAAATACGCTGCACGTCGCCCATCGTGGCTTCGGTAGGCGCCACCTTCAGCGCCAAGTAGGTCGCGTAACCGAGCAGGCCAGCAACGATCACGCTGCATGCAAAAAAAAGATTCTTGTTCATTCTGCGTTAAGCACCGTTTCAAAAAGCAGCAAACAGGCGGTGGTGTATACCACGCAGTATACCGCCAGCAATTTTATCTGGGCCGCCGGCGATGCTTCGCCGGAAAGCACCAGTGTGGTGGCGGTGACCATGCTGACCACCGCCGGGATGGAGACCGGAAGCAGCAGCAGGGGCAACATGAGTTCGCGGCTGCGCGTGCGGATGGACATTACGGCGAAAAACGTGCCGTTCACCACCAGCGCCCATGTCCCCAGCAGAAAGATGATCACCAGCTGCCAGGCGGGCCCCACCGCACTTAGATTGTAGAAGATCACGAACAAGGGGGCCATCAGGCATTCCAGCATCAGCACGAACAGAAAGTTAGCCAGGCACTTGCCCAGGAACATGGCTTCCGGAGGCGCAGGAGCCACGCGGTACGCGTCGAGTACGCCGTTGCGCAGCTCGCGGGCCCAGGACTGGTTGAGCGCCATGGTGGTTGAGAAAAGGAACGCGATCCAGATCAGGCCGCCGGCGATGCGCCGCGACTCCTCCGCCGTCGGTTCCACGGTGAAGCTGAAGATGATCACCACCAGCCCGGCGAAAAACAGCATGGAGTTCAGCACGTCGCGCGACCGCCACTCCAGGCGCAGGTCTTTCCGCACGTTGTTGGCCGTCAGCTTGGCGATGGAGAGGCTCATGCCTGGCGTCGTCATGTGTGGACCCCACGCATCGCGCCGCGGTCCACTAATCGGCCGGCGGAGAGAAGCAAAAACTCATCCGCCATGCTGGCCAGCAGACCCACTTGGTGCGTGACAAGAAGGATCGTAGCGCCGGCGGAGCGCATGGCCCCCAGCAGCCGGGCAATCTCCGCCGCTGATTCCGGATCTACGTTGGAAAATGGTTCGTCGAGCAGCAGTAACTCCGGCGAATGAAAAATGGCGCGGGCCAGAGACAAACGTTGGCGCATGCCTTGCGAGTATTGCCCAACGCGTCGCGGCAACGCCGGATCCAGGCCGACGCGGCGGATTGCGTCCTGCAAAGGCGCGTCGGAAGGGATGCCGTACAGCCGGGCAAAAAAGCGCAAGTTTTCCATGCCGGAGAGTTCGTCGTACAGCAAAGGAGCGTGGGCCATGTAGCCCATGCGGGCTCGGGCATCGCGACTGGGGAGGGAAAAAATGGTAATGCTGCCCTCGGTAGGTTCGCTAAGTCCGGCAATCATGCGAAGCAGCGTGGACTTGCCGGCGCCGTTCTCGCCGCGCAGGACGTAGAACTTCCCGGGCTGTAATTCCACAGAGACATTTCTGACTGCCGCGGTGCGGCCGTAGATTTTAGAAACGTTGTCAACTTTGACGGGGAGAGCGTCCGTAGTCAGCGGCGGACCTCAGTATCCCTTGGTCTGGGTTTGCGGCGCTGTTGCGCCCGGCTGCTGCGGTGCGTACTTTGAGGCGCACTTGGCTTGCAGTTCGCTTGCGTGGAATACGCCGTCTCTACCCATTGTGCCCAGGGCCAGCGCTTGAGATTCGTCTTTGAACGTGTCGGGCGGAGGCTCGGTACCTCTGTAGCTCACGCGTAAAGCTTGACGTTCCTTGGTCTGGGGATCGACTTCAACCAGCACAAAATCCACACCAGTTCCAACCGGGTGGATGGATCCGGGCTCCACAGTACCGCCTACACGTATGTGCTGGCTGTACATCGACTCCTTCATGCCGTGGAGCTGTTGGATGGTGTAGTAATAGCTTTTACCCTCGTTCACACCGGTCCAGGCTGCAAAGGCGAGGCCGATCAGGATAACGGCTGTTCCCCCACCGAACTTCAAAACTTTGCTTTGTTGCTGCGTCATAACAGTTCAAAGGTTAGCCCTGCCGGGAGCGTGGGTCAAGAGGGCAGAAGGACAACCGTGACGCAGATCACACGCCGCTTCAGGCGCGTATAATGAGGTGTTTTCCAGATGAACTAAGGTGGAACCATGAGCGCACGCAACGGAGACAACGGAGCAGAAGGCCGGCCCAAACCTCGCGCTGAATGGATTGCTCGGCGCCGCGCTGCGGCCGATGAGACCAGCGACCACAATTTCTCGCAGATGCATTTTGCCCGCAAGGGGCTGATCACGGAAGAGATGATGTACGTGGCCGACCGCGAGAAGTTGCCACCGGAGAAGGTTCGCGACGGGGTGGCCGCGGGGCGGATGATCATTCCCGCCAACGTCAACCATCCCGAACTGGAACCGATGGCCATTGGCGTGGAGTCTTTGTGCAAGATCAATGCCAACATCGGCAACTCCGCGATCACGTCGAACGTGGATGAAGAGCTGCGTAAGCTGCACACGGCCGTTCATTTCGGCGCGGATACGGTGATGGACCTTTCCACCGGCGGCGGCATTCACGAGATCCGCGAAGCGATCCTGCGCCACTCACCCGTGCCGATCGGCACCGTCCCGATTTACGAGGCGGTTTCGCGGGTGAAACGCATTGAAGATTTGAGCGCAGACCTGATGCTGGAGGTCATTGAGGAACAGGCCCAGCAGGGCGTGGACTACATGACCATCCATGCCGGCGTGCTGGTTCAATATTTGCCTCTGATTTCCAAGCGCATTACCGGGATCGTGAGCCGTGGTGGAGCGATTCTGGCGCAGTGGATGGCGCATCATCACAAACAGAATTTCCTCTACGAGCGCTTTGACGATATCAGCAAGATCATGAAGAAGTATGACGTCTCGTACTCGCTGGGCGACGGGCTGCGTCCGGGTTGCATCGCCGACGCCAGCGACGAGGCCCAGTTCGCCGAGCTGCGCACTCTGGGCGAGCTCACGAGGAAAGCCTGGGAGCACGATGTCCAAGTGATGATCGAAGGCCCGGGCCACGTGCCGCTGGACAAGATCAAAGAACAGGTGGACAAGGAAGTCGAGTGGTGTGATGGCGCGCCGTTCTATACGCTGGGGCCGCTGGTTACCGATATCGCGCCCGGCTATGACCACATCACGTCAGCTATCGGCGCAGCGCTGATCGGCTGGCACGGCGCTTCGATGCTGTGTTACGTCACGCCCAAAGAGCATTTGGGCCTTCCCAACGAGAAGGACGTCAAGGACGGCATCATCGCTTACAAGATCGCTGCCCACGCCGCCGACGTTGCCCGGCACCGCCCCGGCGCGCAAGATCGCGACGACGCTCTCAGCTACGCGCGCTACACCTTCGACTGGGAAAAACAGTTCGCCCTGTCGCTTGATCCCGACACCGCCCGCTCCATGCACGACGAGACGTTGGCGGACGATTACTACAAAGAAGCCAAGTTCTGCTCCATGTGCGGCCCCAAATTCTGCTCCATGAACTACTCGCAGAAGGTGGACGAGTTCAACAAGCAGGTTTACGGGATCGAGAAGAAGGATTACTCAGCGCTGGTGGAG
>Ga0126379_10000097_pt1 | contig 40778 bp, 40 predicted proteins | sample PanSoiMetPlot_24_FD_92640 | JGI IMG/M metagenome (GOLD analysis project Ga0126379, IMG submission 92640) | Tropical forest soil microbial communities from Panama - MetaG Plot_24 | ecosystem: Environmental > Terrestrial > Soil > Tropical forest > Bulk soil | place: Panama | collected 2016-02-17
CGCCTATGACTATTTGCAGCCGTCGACGAAGCGAGAGTCAGCGCCCAAGCCGGCCACGGCGGGAGTATCGTGACATGCGGCTCAAGGACAAAGTTGCCATCGTGACCGGCGCCGCCAGCGGCATCGGCAAGGAGATCGCCAAAGCCTTCGTACGCGAGGGAGCGCGCGTCGCGATCGCCGATTTGAACCAAAAGGCCAGCGATGCGGCCGCGGCGGAACTGGGTGATACCCGCAAAGCCCTGGGCGTGATCATGGATGTGACGAATGAGCAGCAGGTGGAGGCGGGTGTCGCGCGGACGGTCGAGCAGTTCGGAAAAATTGACGTGCTTGTCAGCAATGCTGGCATTCAGATTGTCGCTCCGCTCGATCAGTTCAACTTCGCAGACTGGAAACGGCTATTGAGCATCCACCTCGATGGTGCGTTTCTCACCACGCGCGCGGTTCTGAAACAAATGTACAAGCAGGGCTCCGGCGGCAGCATCATCTATATGGGATCGGTGCACTCGAAGGAGGCGTCGGTATTGAAGGCGCCTTACGTCACCGCCAAGCATGGATTGATCGGACTCGCCAAGGTGGTCGCGAAAGAAGGCGCCAAGCACGGCGTACGCGCCAACGTTATTTGCCCCGGCTTCGTGCGCACGCCGCTAGTCGACAAGCAGATTCCTGAGCAGGCCAAGGAGCTCGGCATTTCAGAAGCCGACGTGATCAAGAAAGTGATGCTCAAAGACACAGTCGACGGCGAATTTACCACCGTCGCGGACGTGGCTGAAACGGCGGTATTCTTTGCCGGTTTCGAGAGCAATGCACTGACCGGGCAGTCACTAGTCGTGAGCCACGGCTGGTTCATGCAGTGACGCCCGCCGCCGCGCGGAATTGAACTGTTTGCAACGCGCAACGCGGCACAACCGGCACGGCATCGGCCGACGCGTCGTCACAATCCTGCCACTTTGCGTTTGACGTGGCTTCGACCGCCGGGAAACCGCGCCGAAATATCGGCAGCAGCATCAATCCGTTACCGTATTGCAATTGCGCTGGAACCAATGCGCCTGACGAATCGCCAGGTTTGAACCTCTGCCTTCTCATCCGCGACTAATGGAGACGCAAGCCACTGCCCGCCAGAGGGTTCGGAGAAAAGTGGATGCGGTTTTCAGGGGCGAGGTGCTTCATGACTGCACAAACCAGACACTGGCTCGACTACGACCCAATCGCTTTGCTGGTCCTGGTCGTCGGGATCGGCGCGGTGGCACTGCTCGCGGTGAGCATCTAATAGCAGTTCGGCTGATCAGAACCCCAGATCGCCGCCGTCATCCGCGCGCGACAGGCCATAGGCTCGACTCACCTTAACGCGGTACCGCCACGGTTCCAGCCGCGGCCGCCCTCGCCGTAAATCTCAAAGCCGGTATCGGTGACCGCGACCGTGTCTTCGAGCTTGATGAATCCTCGCTGCGGGTGCTGCAGAGTGGTCTCGACCGAGACCACCATTCGCGCTTCCATCGGGCGGCTTGCGTCGTAGGCGTCGTAGGGCACAGGACCCGTTGCGGTCAGCCGCGGCGCCTCGTGACTCACCAATCCCATTCCATGAGCGAGGAAGTGCATGTGGTTGTGGTGCTTGGATTTGTGGACCAGCGGCTCGGCCGCGCCGTAGATCGCCTCGCCCATGACTCCCGCCTTGATCGGCTTCATCGCGGCCCGCTGAATCTGCTCGATCTCGGCCAGCAGGTCCTCGAGCTCGGGATCCGGATCTCCATGGATTGCCATTCGGCAGAGGTCCCCGATGTAACCGTGATAATTGCCGCCGGAGTCGAGCGAGAGGATGTCACCCCTGTCCCATTTCTGATCCGAGGGCGCGCGGTTGAGACTCGAGCCCGCTGTGATCAGGCAGTAGTCGAAGACGAGCCCGCGATCGGTCTCCTCCCGCCGGAGCGCTTCGGTCAGTTCGCGCTTGCTCGCACCTGGACCGTGATTGGCGATGACCGCCAGCATCGAGTCGATCACGCGCTCGGAGGCAAGGCGCAGCTTCCGCAATTCCTCGGGACTTTTCACCGCGCGCAGCCGCTCCAGCACGAATAGCGCATCGACGATCTCGCTGCCGGAGAAGGCCTTGTGCAGCGCTGTACCGGCATCGACCGGCAGAAAACCGAGTTCGGCGCCGATCCGGCGCGGCTTTAATCCCAATTTGCGCACGTACTCGATCGCCTTCTGCATGGCGTCGATGGTTCCAGACGAGTTGGTCTGTGACTCCGGCACCCAGAAGGGTTCGTTCTCCTTTTGAAAGCCTTCCATGCGATGGGCGAAATAACCTGCCTTCTGCCGTCCACCCTTGGGATAGACGAGCACCGGCAGATAACGGCTCAGTCCCATCGCGTCCATGGACTCGAAGAAAAAGGCACGATGCCCACCGAGCAGATACTGCACATTGTGTTTGGACGTCACGACCAGGACATCGATCCCGGCCTCGTCCATCAAACGATCCAGCCGATCCGCGTCGAAGGGAATGGGCCGTGCGACTTGTTTGACGATGTCGAGCATGAGCGAAGCTCCTTGTGGACCGACTGCAGCGGCCTATGCCGCGATTGCGCGTGGCGCCCTTGGCCGCTGCGGATCATATACCAGGGCAGCGCGATCGGGCCATGCCTTCGCCTCACGGCAGATGCGCCGTGCGGGCGCTCGAATTGGCCGGACGTAGCTCCTAATCCTCTGCCAATCTCAGTTCTGATAGCTCGGATCGAGGCGATCGAGCATACGAAGATAAGCCGGCCAATCCGCGGCGCCGCGGCCGCTGTCGTGTTTTTCGTATTGCATCGCGGTCTTCTTGCAAACCTCCGGCGGGATCTCGATCAACTCGCCGCCGGTCGCTTCCATGCTCAACTGAATTTCGGCGGCCTCCAACAGGTGTTTCATCAGGATGAAAGCCTCGCGCGCGGTCTTGCCCACCGTGAGCACACCGTGGTTGTGCATGATCATGGCGCGATTGTCGCCAAGGTGGGCGATGAGTCGCTCGCGCTCGTCCAAGTCTTCGGTAATTCCCTCGTAGGGATGATAGCCAAGAGAGCCGAAGAAACGCACCGCTTCCTGCGAGATCATCCGCAAGCCGCGCTTGAGCCCTGCAATCGCCATTCCTGTGCGAGTATGCACGTGGACCGCGCAGTTCACGTCCGCTCGCCCCCGCAGGACGGCGCTGTGCAGCGTAAAGCCAGGACGGTTGACGCCGGCGCGCTCGTCCAGGTCCTCGTCCATATCAACCTTGACGAGATTCGAGGCGGTGACCTCTGTCCACAATAGTTCGTGCTGCTTCATCAAGAATTTTCTGTCTTCGCCCGGAACGCGCATGGAGCAGTGGTTGTAAATGACATCATCCCAGCCATGGTGCGCGACCAGACGATAGACCGCGGCAAGATCGACGCGCGCCTGCCATTCCGCAGGTGATACGGCCGTCACTGGGCCGGTTTTTGCATGGATGTTCACGACAAAGCTCCTCATCGGTGATCGGCGAGCAGACGAGTGGCCGCCTCGGGGCATCGTAACGAGACTGGCCTTCGCATTCCAGCAAGCTGGCGAGTCAGAATTCCCGGCCGATCAGAAAATGATCCAGCGAGATCGTGCCGCCACCCTGCACCAGGAAGTAGAGGGCGGCCACCGTCCACATCAGCGTATATTCGAGGCCCGTCTTGTTCCAGAAATATCCGCCCACGCGCCAGCGTTCGTAATTCGACACGATCAGGAAAATGACGATCGGACAGGCAGCGAGCCGGGTGAACAATCCCAGCGCAAGCATCGGGCCGGCAACCAGTTGCGACAGCGAGATTGCCGGCGCCCAAAATTTTCCGGGACGATAGCCATCGCGGTCGAGCTGTTGCGCCAATTCCCTCAAATTGTGCGACAGCGCACCCGTCGTCGGAAACATCCCGAACGTGTTGCGCAGCCCATGTGGAACCAGCGCAAGCCCGACTACGGCGCGCAACAGCGCCTCGGCCCACGGAAGAAGCGCCTGATAGACAGGGCTGAGCTGCGGAAAAATGAGCGCCGTCGCGTCAGCCATCCTGCGCGCCGCCACGAAAGATCAGAGCCTGATCTCGCCGAGATTGATGCTGGCGCCGAGACACGCTTCGACCGAGGTCTTGCTTCGACCCTTTGCCAAAATCTCGACCACATACGTGCCCGAGTCCTCGTCGAGCTTGTCGAATTTGAAATCGCCGTAATTGTCGCTCGTTGTTTCCGCGACCGTTCGTCCACCCTTGATGAGGCGGACGCGCGCGCCCTCGACGCAATCGACCATGCCGTCGGCCTCCGCCGAGAGTGTGCCCCCGATAAAGCATTTCGAATAGCGCCAGAGATTGCGGTAGTAGACGCGGGGGCGAGTGCCCAAGTCTGGTTTTATCACTTCGAGATGTTCCTCGCGCGCCAGGCGCGCCATTTCCTCGTCCTCGACCTTGATCGCGCGCATGGCCCCGGTCGGACACGATTGCTGGCCACGAGTCTGTTGCCAGCCCTGGTCGAGGAGGTGGGCGTCGAACGGCCAGATCTGGGGAAGCTGCAATTCTTCGTTCCACCAAATGTGCCCGTAAGGGCAGGCGTCGATGAGATCCTTGCGTCCCCTCGCCTTCTCTGGATCGATCAGCACGATCCCGTCGTCTCGCTTCCTCATCGCATCGCCGGCCTTCGCCATGCATGGCGGGTTGTCGCAGTGATTGCACATGGTCGGAACGTAGGCGATGTCGATCATTGGCGCCTGCCCACGCTCCTTCTGCAGGATATTGATCCATTTGTGGCCGTGCTTCGGCATTGGCGCGCTGTAAGGAGGCCAGGCATTGTCGACATATTCATCCATGACCGCGAGGGTGCACAGGTTGCAATTCGTGCACTCGGCCACGTCGATGATCATGTTCCATTTTTGCATTGCGTGACCTCCAGACGAACGGCGAATAGGCGAAACCCTTCCTCGCTTAGCTGCCACTCGCCATTCGCTACTCGTCTTTTTTACTTCGCTGGCACGAGCTGTGCGGCTTTGAGCGTCTCGCGGACCTCTTTATCCTTCTCCATCCGCGCGAACGTCTCTGACATGTGCTCGGTGCGCCCATCCCACAGCTCGACCTGGACAAGCGCATTCGCGCCCGCAATGGAGTGGGTCGAGCTCGTCTGCGTGCGCTCTGGTGTGAGCAGATTGAGACAGCCTCCCCGATCGACCGACTTGCCGGGCTCACCCATCGGATCGTAAATCGCCGACGATTCATAGCCGTGGCAGACGCCGCGCGGCAGCCGCTGCGTCGGCAACGCCGCGCAGATCACCGCGCCGCGATCGTTGAAGACTTTCACCAGATCGTGCTTGTTGATGCCGCGCTCGGCCGCGTCCTCGGCGTTGAGCCGCACGATCCAATAGTAATAGCCGTCGACCTTAACCCGATGGTCCTCGATGTTGAGCAGGAAAGAGTCCTTGCCGTCGCCTTGAGTGTGGAAGGAGTACTTCGAATGGGGCGTGAGCAGTTGCAGCGGATAGCGCCCGTACATTTCCCCCGAATGCGGCCCTTCCCACGACGGCTCGTATTTGACGATCGGCGGTCGCTCGGGGTCCTTGAATCGTTTGAGGCTGTTGCATTCGAATTCGAGCTTGCCGGACTGGGTCTGTAGCCCGCGCAGATATTCCTCCGTGTAATCGGACGGCAGCGGCTGTGCCTCCGGTACGTCTTTCTTACGACTTTCCCAGAACCAGCGGAATGAGACCGGCGCGCGCAGCTTCTCCTTCTCCGTCGGGACAACATAGTAGCCGCGCCTGACGAACTTTTTCCACGAGATCACCTTGGGCAGATCTGACGCAAGATAAACGCGCTTGACCCAATCGATTTCGTTGACGCCCTCCGAGAAATAGTTGGCCAGGCCGAGGCGTTTGCAGATCTCATTGAAGATCCAAAAGTCCGACCTCGATTCGCCGAGCGGCGCGATGGCCGGCGCCTGGAAGATGATGACGCGATGGTTAAGTTGCTGTTGGCCGTGATGGCCGTAGCCGCCGAGCCCCGCCCACTCGCTGATATCAACGCGCTCGAAATTCGTGCATGCCGGCAGGATGACGTCGGCGAACTTGGCCTCACCCTCGAACCAGATCGACTGGTTGACCACGAATTCGAGATTTGGCGACTGATACATCCGCACCCAGCGGTTGGTGTTGTTCATGGTCGAGAGGATAGAGCCGCCGTACTTGTACATCATGCGCACGGGCGCATGGCCGGGCGCCGGGTATGAGAACTTCGCGAATTGATGCTCGATGGATTTTCCGACCCACGGGTAGCCTTCTGCCTTTCCATCGGCGATCGCCTCCGGTGTGCGCAGCCGCGGGATGCGTTGGAAGGTCGTCGCCATGCTCGGCAACTGCGGCATACGTTGATAGAGCTCGACGGGCATCGCGGTGTTTTCGAGATCGCCCGACATGCCGCCGTCGGCGTAGCCCGGGAAATAGAACTGGAAATCGAGCGGGCATCCCCATTGCAAATTGCCCATGTTGACGCCGGGCTTGCCCAATCCCTGCATCGCGGTCAGGCACACCATGACGCGCGCCCATTGAATGCCGGTCTGGTTGCGACAAGCGCCGCCGTGGCCGTTACCCCAACCGCCCGGCGCGAGATAGACGCGCTTCTTGCCCCATTCGCGCGCGAGCGCGCGCACGTCCTTTGCCGGGACGCCTGTCTCCTTCTCTTGCCACTCCGGCGTCTTCGCAATGCCGTCCTCCTCGCCGAGGAGATAAGCCTTCCACTTGTCGAAGCCGACGGTATGCGTCTTCACGTATTCCTTGTCGTACAGGTCTTTCTTGATCCAGATGTAAGCGATCGCCATCGCCATCGCCACGGAGGTCGTTGGTCTCGGTGCGAACCACTTGCCCGGCAAGAATTGCGCCGACGCGTTGTAGTACGGATCAACGTGCACGACCTTGATGCCGAGCTTCGGGTTCTTGAGCCATTGCCGGCGAACGGTGCCTTCTTGCGCGCCATAGGAGCCGCTGGTGCTCTCGGGATCGGCGGCCCAGAACACGATCATGTCGCAGTTCTGCAGGCAGTCCTCGACTGTTCCGTAGGTCTCGGATTGGCCGACGCGCAGCGTGTATCCCCAGTGGTGCACCGCGCCCCAGTACCAGCCTTCCCAGCTGTCGGGATTGTGATGGATCTGGGTATAGCCGACCGCGTTGCGGAAGCGAAACAACGCGGAGAGATAGTAGCCGATATTGCCCCAGGTATGATGCGAACCGTGCGACACCGCCATGACGCCGGGGCCGTAGGTACGCTTGAGCCGTTTGATCTCGCCGGCGACGAGGTCGAGCGCTTCCTCCCACGAGATGCGAACGTAACCTGACTTGCCTCGGTTTTGCGGGTTATGCGCGCCGTTGGGATCGAAGTCGACCCGCTTCATGGGATGGAGCAGACGATCGGGTGAGTAGACGATCGATTTGGCATTCTGGCCGTGCGGGGCAAGCGTCGTCTTGCGCGGCGGGGTGAGCTTCAGCCCGCGCGCTTCGATGGTCCAAGGGAGAGGATCCTCCGCGCCGAAATCGATCGGCGTCATGCGAATGATCTTGCCTTCCTTGACGTAGACGAAGACCGGCCCGCCGTTGGTCATGTTGCAATAGCGCATCGTGCCGTCGGCAAGCCGCGTGCCGATCTTCAACCCGACGCTCTGACTCATCATGACGCTTTGCGCAAACCAGTTGCTGAGATCCTCCGGCCCATCGACGGTGAGCTTGAAATCCTTCTGCGCGTTGATCTGGTCGAGCCAATTGATCGGCGGCATGAGCAGATCGGCGCCCAGCGCAGCGGTCTTGAAAGCGAGCGTGACGTCGGCATCCGCGCGCAACCCGCGGCCAGAGGTTATGTTGCCATCGCGGATCGCGTACCAGCGGCCGATCTCCTCGTCGCGCGCCTTGAACTGCGCGACGACGTTGCGCTCCTCGAGCCGCGCGCGGAATTTCGGATATCGCCCGGCCGCGTACTTGAGAAGTTGTGCCATTCCCCACAGGATGATTTCGAACTTCATCGCTGAGAGCATGGTCGCCTCCTCACCGGCTTACCGGGCCGGACTCTTCTTGTAATCGTGATTAGGGATATTGTCGGCCCTTTGCAGCGGGCGCGCAATATCCAAGACATGTATACGGGCCAACGGCACGTCGGCCGAGCGCGGCGCGAGCTACCGCCGTGAGGAGACGACCTCACTCGGCTCTCAGTCCTGCGCTCTTCACCACCTTCGCCCATTTCTCGATATCAGCGCGCAGATATGTCTCGAACTCGCCAGGCGTCATCACCAATGGAACCGCGCCCTGCTGGTCCCACGCCTCCTTCACATCCGGGCGCGTGATCACCTTGTTGATTTCGGCGTTGAGCTTGTCGACGATTGCCTTCGGTGTCCCAGTGGGCGCCATGATGCCGAGCCAAATGGTCGACTCGTAGCCCGGCACGCCCGCTTCGGCGATGGTGGGAGCTTCGGGCAACACCGAGGAGCGCTTGGCGGCGGAAGTGCCGAGCGCCCGCACCTGCCCTGCCTTTACGTTCGGCGCCATCGTGGTGATGGCATCGAACGCCATTTGTACGTGCCCGCCGATGACGCTGTTGCGCATTTCGCCTGACGCTTTATGCGGCACGTGGACCAAATTGGTGCCGCTCATTGCTTTGAACAGCTCGGCGGCCATGTGATACGGGGTACCGGCGCCCGACGACGCATAATTTAGCTCGCCCGGCTTTGACTTCGCATAGGCAATGAATTCTTTGAGGTCCTTTGCCGGTACCGACGGATGGATCACCATCACCAGGTCGGAATAATTGATACCTGCCACCGGCACGAAGTCGCGCATCAACTGAAAGGGCTTGTTGGGTATGAGCGACTCGTTGGTCGTGTGCGTGTTCGACATTGCGAGCAGCGTGTAGCCGTCGGGCGGCGATTTAGCGACCGCGTCGGTGCCGATAAGGGAGCCGGCGCCGGGCCGATCCTCCACGACGAAAGGCTCTTTGAGCGCGTCCGAGAGGTGCTGCGCGAGTACGCGGGAATAAACGTCAGCGGGCCCGCCGGCGCCGAACGGCACAATAATCTTGACCGGACGCGTAGGGTAATCCTGAGCCAGCACGGTGCCCGGCAGCGTTAGATTACCGAGCGTGAGGGCAAATGCGACAGCCGCAATGCTGCGCCGGGACACAATCATTCGAAACCTCCTCCGTTTGACGGCGATGCACCATAATGAAGGGCGATCACCCCTTCAACGACGTGTCCCTGCCCATGTTGACCCGCAATGCTGGCCCTTTTCACGAATCGTCCGGATCAGTAAGCTTGCTGCGTAATCTTCGCCAAACGGGCGAAACCTCCGCCCATCGGGACTCGATCGAGGGCGAGAGAAGGACGTAACGTCGAGGGGGAAATCATGTCCATCCAATCAACCGAATCGTCGCATCCGTTGCTGTCACACACCGACAGCATTGCAGCCGGCACCGCGGACGCTTTCTTGCTGGTCGGCCGCGTCCTACTCGGCTGGCTGTTTCTCGCGAGCTCAGGGGGCATAGGGGGAAAGCTGTGGAACGTCACCGGCTTTGCGGGGTACTTGAAAAATCTGGGCATGCCCGCGCCCGAGTTTTGGTCCTGGATTGGCGCGGTGGTCGAATTCGTGATCGGCGCGGCCCTCATTCTCGGGGTAGGCACCCGTTACGCCGCGCTGCTCTGCGCGTTATTCCTCGTTGTGGCGACCGCGCTTGCGCATCGCTACTGGGAATATCCGGCCGCGCAGGCGACCGCCCAATACAGTAATTTCCTGAAGAACCTCGCCATCTTCGGTGGCGCACTCATCTTATTCGCGACGGGAGGGGGGCGCTTCAGCATCGATCGCATCCTGGCAAAGAAGCCTTGACGCGTCCTCGGACCGTCAGGTCCACAGCGTTTTGCTGGCAAGGCGCGCGCCTTCCGCCAGCGCCTGGAGCTTCGCCCACATGATCGACGGGTGGACCCGCCGATAGAACGGCCCTTGCGCGAAGCCGCAATCCGTTCCTGCGAGCACATTCTCGCGTCCGAGAAGCCTGGCGTAGCGGATGATGCGCTCCGCGACCAGTTCGGTGTGCTCAACCACATTGGTGGCGTGGCTGATGAAGCCGGGGATGAGCACCTTGCCTTCCGGCAACTTCACGTCCTGCCACACCTTCCATTCATGGGCGTGGCGAGGATTGGCTCCCTCGATCACATAGGCGCCCACCTTCACCTTGAGAATGAGGTCCACGATATCCCTGAGCGGAACGTCGGTGGTATGCGGCCCCGGCAACACGCGTGATAACGCATGCGATCGGACGGCAGGCCCTCGATTGCATGGTTGAGTATCTCCACGTGCAGGGCCACCCATTTGCGGTAATCGGCGAAGCTCGCCGGCGGCACCATGCGATCGTAGGTCACGGCGGCACGTGCGTCATCGAGCTGCAGCAAGAGTCCAGCGTCGACGATCATCTCGTATTCGCTGCGCATCGCCGCGGCGATTGCGACGAGACATTCCTCGTCGCTGCGGTAGTACTCGTTCTTGCGGTCTGGAATGACGCTTGCCGGTGCAGCGACCGGCAAGAAAGCCTCCTCAATTTTCACCGCCGCCAGTGCCGCCTTGAAATTGTCGATGTCCTGTTTGAGCTCCGCCTGCCCGGTATAACCGATCGACCCAACACAAACGGCGTCCGCGCTGGTCGCGATCTCCTCGCGCGCATCGAGCTCGGCATAAAATTCGGCGAAGCGTTGACGATCGGCGCCGCGCCGGAATGGGTTCGCACCGATCTTCAATGGGCGGCGTTCAAAACCACTCAGACGTTCGAGCGCATATTGCGACCAGCTGATTGACTTTCCGAATTCGCCGTCGCTGACCACATCGATTCCGGCTTCAGCCTGCCGGCGAACGATCTCGGCGACACTCTCGGTCAGGCATGTCGCATAGGCGTGCCGGTCGAAGCCGTTGCCTGCCTGCTTCGCACGCAGGAACGCCTGCAGCGGCTGCGGGCGGATCAGGCTGCCAACATGGGTGGTCAGGATGCGGTCAATGCTGCGCTTCATCTTGCTGATGGGAGTTCGATGGCGTGACGCGCTTCTAGCAGAAGCCGGCATTCGCAGCCGGAAAATAATGGCCGTGACATGGCCTTTGCTCGCTCACCCACGGGAACTATGCTGGGCACATCGGACGCTTGAACGGGAGGAGCAAAATGGCGGCTCATCCAGGACGGTTGATGCTGGGCGCAAGTTTCGCGCTTGTCCTGGTCGTGCCCGGCCACGCGGCCGAACTCAATCCGGCGGCACTCGTCTATCAGCTGCCCGACCAGATCAAATGGAATGCGCCGAGCGCCGCCGGCTCGCAAAACGCCGTGCTTGTGGGCGATCCATCGAAGCCCGGGCTCTACCTCGTGCGCAATAAATGGTTGAAAGGCAACCACTTCAGCCGTCCCCACTTCCATCCCTACGACCGCTTCATCACGGTGCTCGGCGGCACTTGGTGGATGGGCAGCGGGACGAATTTTGATCCCGGCAACAGCGTGCCGTCGCCAGCAGGCACGTTCGTGACCCATTTCGGCAGAGAGGTGCATTGGGATGGCGCCAAGGATGAAGACGCTTCAATCCTGATCTTCGGCGACGGACCCGGAACCAGCACCCCAGTCGAGCCCACCGCGGGCAAATTCTCCGCCCTCGATCCCAAGGCCGTCGTCTACACCTTGCCGGATCAATACAAATGGCGCGACCCAACCGGCGCGGCGGGCGTAAATCAAGTCGTGCTGCATGGCGATCCGACCAAGAGCGGACCTTACGTAGTTCTCAACCGGTTCAAGCCGGGAAATTTCAGCAGGCCGCACTTTCATCCCAATGACCGCTTCGTCACCGTGGTAAAAGGTACGTGGTGGGTGGCAACCGGCAACAAGGTGGACAAAGACAACATGCTGCCGATGCCGGCAGGCAGCTTCGTCACCCATTTCGGCAAGCAGGTGCATTGGGACGGCGCCAAAGACGAGGAGGCTTGGCTCGTCATCGTCGGCGAGGGACCGGGGACGCGCACCTTGGTCGACGCGACCAACTAGCCTTGCACCGCCCCATGCGCGCCAGCGAAGACATTGTCGCAGCGATCGGCAACACGCCGCTGATCACGCTCAAGCGCGCGTCGGCGGCGACCGGCTGCACGATTTTGGGCAAGGCCGAATTCATGAACCCCGGCCAGTCGGTGAAGGACCGCCCAGCGCGGCAAATCATCCTGGACGCGGAGAGGCGCGGAGAGATCAGACCCGGTGGGCTCATCGTCGAAGCCACCGCCGGCAATACCGGCATCGGACTTGCGCTCGTGGCTAATGCGCGGGGCTATCGTACCTTGATCGTTATTCCCGAGACGCAGAGCCAGGAGAAGAAGGACACGTTGCGCCTCTGCGGTGCCGAGCTCATTGAGGTGCCAGCGGTACCCTACGCCAATCCCAACAACTATCAGCACATCGGAAGACGCTTGGCGGACCAGCTGCGCAAGAGCGAGCCGAACGGCGTCCTATTTGCGGACCAGTGGAACAATCTGGACAACCGCAAAGCCCATTACGTCTCGACTGGACCGGAGATCTGGCAGCAGACGGACGGCAAGGTGGACGGATTCATCTGTGCGATCGGCACCGGCGGAACGGTTGCCGGCGTCGCAACTTACTTGCGGGAAAAGAAAAACGACATCGTTATCGGCATCGCCGATCCCAAGGGCGCCGCCATGTACAATTTATTCGCGCATGGACAAGCCAAGGCGTCGGAGGGCGGCTCCATCACCGAGGGCATCGGGCTCGGTCGGGTGACCCGCATCATCGAGGACATCAAAGTAGACAAGCCCTATCTGATCCCCGACCAGGAAGCGGTGCCGCTCATCTTCGAGCTCGCCGAGCACGAGGGCCTGTGCATGGGCGGCTCGACAGGGATCAACATCGCGGGTGCCATCCGGCTGGCGAAAGACCTGGGACCGGGCCATACCATTGTGACGATTCTCGCCGACGGCGGCTCGCGCTATCAATCGAAGCTATTCAATCCGCAGTTTCTGCGCGCGAAGGGACTCCCCGTTCCGCAATGGCTTGAGCGGCGCATGGACTTAAATGTGCCATACGAAAAAGCCTGAGCTACGTGTAGCTTGCGATCATCCATGTCCACCGACTGCTTATTCCGCGAAGATTCCTATCTCAAGGAATGCAGCGCCACCGTCACCGGTCTCACCGACGCGGGGGGCGTCATACTCGACCGCACGGTATTTTACGCCGCCTCTGGAGGACAGCCTGCCGACCGCGGCGTGCTGGTGACCGCAGCCGGTGATTCTGTTCCGATTGCAAGCGCGAGCTACACCGATCCGGAGAAGACGGAAATTGCACATCTGCCGGGCGCCAGCACAGGCCTACGTCTCAAGGCCGGAGATACCGTGCGGGCCGCAGTCGATTGGGATTTGCGATATGCCCGCATGCGCATGCACACGGCGCTGCACCTGCTCTCGGCGGTGCTGCCCTACCCAGTGACCGGCGGGGCGGTCGGCGACACGGACGGGCGACTCGACTTCGACATTCCCGAAGCAGGACTCGACAAAGAGGAGATCACCAGAAAACTCGCGGCGATGATCGCGGCCGGGGCCGAAGTGCGCTCGCGCTGGATCACCGATGCGGAACTGGAAGCCGCGCCCAACCTAGTCAAGACCATGTCCGTCAAGCCGCCGATCGGCACCGGCCGCATAAGGCTCATCGAAATTGTCGGATACGATCTGCAGCCCTGCGGCGGCACCCATGTCCGTAATACAAATGAAATCGGCGACGTGCGCGTGACGCAGATCGAAAAGAAGGGCAGACAGAATCGACGGGTGCGCATTGCGTTTGCTTAAGTACGGCTTCGAGAGCGCGGGCGCCGCACTCCGATTGGGGTGATCATTCATGCCGCATGAGCATCCCGCATCCCGCTGGCTGGTCAGCACCGATTGGCTTGCCCAACGCCTCCGTACGCCCGAGATCGTGGTCGTCGACGGCTCCTACTATTTGCCAGCCGTGGGACGTGACGCTGCGGCTGAATATCTCGCCGGACACATTCCCGGCGCGGCGCGCTTCGACATCGACGCGATCGCGGATCACTCCAATCCCCTGCCCCATATGTTGCCGGATGCCGCACAATTTGCGCGTGACGTGGGCGCCCTCGGCGTTGCCGATACGGACACCATCATCGTCTACGACGGGGCTGGCCTCTATTCTGCGCCGCGGGTGTGGTGGACGTTTCGCGTGTTCGGCGCCGAGAAAATCTTCATCCTCGACGGCGGTTTGCCGAAATGGAAAGCTGAAGGGCGCCCACTCGAAACCGGCCCCGTGCAGCGCGCACCGCGCCTGTTCAAGGCGCGCAAGAACGCCGGCGTGGTCGCCTCGATGGACACGGTCCGCGCCGCCTTGGCGAGCACCTGCGCGCAGGTAGTGGACGCGCGTCCCGCCGAACGCTTTCGGGGGGAATCGCCAGAACCGCGCCCGGGCCTGCGATCAGGTCACATGCCGGGCGCGCTCAATGTGCCATCCAGTTCCGTCGTCGAGAACGGACGACTGGCCGCGCCGGGAAAGCTCAGAGCGGCATTTGCTGCGGGCGACGTTGACCTGGACGCGCCGGTCATCACCACCTGCGGCTCCGGGGTGACCGCTGCAATCCTTTGGTTCGCGCTTGACGCGCTCGGCAAGCCGCCTCAGGCCCTTTATGACGGTTCTTGGTCCGAGTGGGGATCGCGCGATGACCTTCCTGTCGAGCCGAAGCCCTGAGCTGATGCGCATAACGTGACCGCGCAAGGTTAGTGGGCTTAGCGCCTCTTTTTTGAGCACCGTGGAAGATTTATAGTATGCAGGCGGGGACCGAAGGATTCGCAACCCCCGAAGTGGCGAGTCACAGGGATGATCTTCCGCCAACTCTTCGACAGCGTCTCCAGCACCTACACCTACCTCATCGCCAGCCGGCGCGGCGGCGAGGCGCTGATCGTCGATCCGGTGCTCGAGAAGGTCGATCGTTACATCCAGCTTATCGGCGAACTAGACCTCAAGCTGGTGAAGGCTGTCGATACCCATCTCCATGCCGACCACATCACTGGCCTGGGCGCGCTGCGCGACCGCACCCACTGCATCACGGTGATGGGCGAGCGCAGCAAGGTCGACGTGGTGTCGATGCGGCTATCGGAGGGGGACAAGCTCGCTGTCGAAGGCGTGGCGCTGGACGTGCTCTACACGCCAGGCCATACCGACGATTCCTACAGCTTCCTGATGCGCGACCGGGTGTTTACCGGCGACACGCTGCTCATCCGCGGCACCGGCCGCACCGATTTCCAGAACGGCGATCCGCGCGCGCAATATGATTCGATCTTCAACAAGCTGCTACGCTTGCCCGACGAGACTATGATCTTCCCTGCCCATGACTATAAGGGCGAAACCGTCTCGACCATCGGCGAGGAGAAGGCATTCAATCCGCGCCTGCAGGTGAAATCAATCGACCAATATGTCGAGTTGATGAACCATCTCAATCTTCCCAATCCAAAGATGATGGACGTCGCAGTGCCTGCGAACATGCGCGTGGGCCTCGCCCAAGACGAGATCGCGCGGCGCGGATGGGCAGTGAGTGCTGCCGAGGTACTCTCGCTCACTGATCGGCAGGATGTCGTGCTCGTCGATCTGCGGGAACCGAGCGAGCGCGAGAAGCACGGCGTGATTGCGGGCTCGCTGCACGCGCCGTACCCCGATCTTGCGGCCAATGTCCGCTCGGGCGGCATGCTGCACGAACTCGCCCGCGCGACCGGCAAACGCATCGTCTTCTACTGCGCCTTCGGCGAGCGCTCGGCCATGGCGGTGCAGGCGGCACAGGACGCGGGGCTCGCCTTGGCCTGTCACATTCAGGGCGGGATTGACGCCTGGAAGAAAGCGGACGGGCCGCTGCAGCGCTAGTTCCGCCGCGGCGCCTCCTCTGCGGCACGCGTCGGCAGCGAAAAGTTCACCGCAGAATCTGGCTCAGAAACAGCTTCGTGCGCTCGTGCTGGGGATGGCTGAAGAAAGCTTCCGGCTCGTTCACTTCGATGATCTGCCCGGCGTCCATCAGCACCATCCGGTTTGCGACCTGGCGGGCGAATCCCATCTCGTGACTCACGACCACCATGGTCATGCCGTCGAGCGCGAGGCCGACCATGGTATCGAGCACCTCCTTGACCATTTCCGGGTCGAGCGCGGAGGTCGGCTCGTCGAACAGCATGATCTTCGGCTGCATGCACAGCGCTCGCGCGATCGCGACCCGCTGCTGCTGCCCCCCGGAGAGCTGGGCCGGATATTTGTCTACCTGTTCTGGAATGCGAACCCGACTCAGATAATGCCGGGCGATCTCCTCGGCCTGCCGGTTCGGCATCTTTCGGACCCAGATGGGAGCGAGCGTGCAATTTTCGAGTGCGGTCAAATGCGGAAACAGGTTGAATTGTTGGAACACCATCCCAACCTCACCGCGCACTTCGTCGATGGTCTTGAGATCCTCCGTGAGTTCGGTGCCATCGACAATGACGCGACCGCGCTGCCAGTCTTCGATACGGTTGAGGCACCTAAGCAGCGTCGATTTGCCGCTGCCCGAAGGGCCGCAGATGACGATGCGCTCACCACGCATGACCTTGAGGTCGATCTCGCGCAGCACATGGAAATGACCGAACCATTTGTTGAGGCCGCTGATCTCGATCGCAACCTCGTGCGTCGTCATGCGCATGTCGAGCGCGATGCGCTGGCTCGATCTATCGGGCCGGCCTTGACTGCTATCGCCCAATGTCTCGACCTTGCCTCAACGCAGGCGATCGGTGTTCAAGCGCCTCTCCACGAACAATGCATAGCGCGACATCCCAAAGCTCACGGCAAAATAGATCATGCCAGCAAACGCGAATCCGGTGAACAACGTTACTGGCGTCGCCCAACTCGGATCGGCAAAAGCCGCCCGCAATTGTCCCAGCAGATCGAAGATGGCGACAATCAGCACGAGGGTCGTGTCCTTGAATAGCGCGATGAACGAATTGACGATGCCGGGAATAACCAGCCGCAACGACTGCGGTAAGATGACGAAGCCCATCATTCGCCAATAGCCGAGCCCGAGCGCCATCGCTCCTTCGAACTGGCCGCGCGGGATGGCCTGCAGGCCACCGCGCACGACCTCCGCCATGTAGGCGGCCGCGAACAGCACCACCCCGATCAGCACGCGAGCGAGGCCGTCGATTCTCCAACTGGCCGGCAGGAAGAACGGCAGCATGTAGGTCGCGAAGAATAACACGGTGATCAGCGGGACACCGCGCCAGAACTCGATGAAAGCGATGCAGATCGCGCGGACGATGGGAAATTCAGAACGCCGGCCGAGCGCGAGCAAAACGCCCAGCGGCAGCGAAAAGATGATCCCGGTGAACGAGATCACCAGAGTGACGAGGAGGCCACCCCAGACGCGGGTCTCCACATGCGGTAGGCCGAACACGCCGCCGACCAGCAGGAAAAAGGCAACGACCGGGAACACGCCGAAAAAAAGAATCGCATTGAGTCCCTTGGAGGGAATGGACGGAATGAGCAGCGGCACGAGCAGGATCGCGCCGAGCAGATGAGTGAGATCGACCCGCCAACGTTCGCTTTCCGGATAGAAGCCGTACACGAATTGACCAAACTTGGCCTTGACGAACGGCCAGCAGGCGCCGACCTCGCGACCCACCGTTTCCGCCAGGCAATCGAGGCGGCTCGAGCCTGTCCAGACTGCGTCGATGAACAGAAATTTCAGCGTCGGCCATGCCAGCGTGACCATGATGAGAGCACTAAGGAGCGTCAGCATCGTGTTAAACGCGCCGCCGAAAAGCCGTGCGCGCGTGCTCGTCAGCACATCCGTGCTCGCCACCGGCGGCGGCTCGGGTTCGACCAGCGCCCGGCGGATGAAGGATCGTTGCGAACCGCTCCCCATCAGCGCCCCGCTATCCGGATATGGGCGTTGTACCAATTCATCAACACGCTGGTGATGAGCGAAATGGCAAGATAGACCGCCATGGTGATGGCGATGATCTCGATCGCTTGACCGGTCTGATGCAATGTGGTGCCGGCAAAGACCGCGAACAGGTCGGGATAGCCGACGGCGACCGCAAGCGAGGAGTTTTTGGTCAGATTGAGATACTGATTGGTGAGCGGCGGCACGATCACGCGCAGCGCCTGAGGCACGACGATAAGGCGCAGGGTCAACCCGCGCCGTAGGCCGAGCGCGAACGCGGCCTCACTTTGACCGCGCGGGACGGCGAGTAGGCCGGCACGCACGACTTCGGCGATGAAGGCCGCGGTATAGGTCGTCAGCGCGACGAGGAGTGCGACGAATTCGGGCAGCAGCCGAAGCCCGTCGACGAAGTTGAAGCCGCGCAGCTCGGGTCTTTTGAAACGAATAGGAAATCCAGTGGCAATGAGTGCAATGAGCAGAGGCACGATCAGAATTGCCAGGCTCGTTCCCAACAGCGGCACTCGGCGGCCCTTGCGGATCTGAAGGCGCCTCGCCCAAAAGTTTATCGCGACAATCGCGATCAGGCTCGCCGCGAAGACGGCAAAGACCGTACCGGCTTCATCGCTTGCGACCGGCGCGGGCACGATGATGCCGCGGTTGTTTAGAAAAATCTCACCGAACAGCGAGAGGCTTTGGCGCGGTCCTGGCAGCGTGCCCAATACGGCGAGATACCAAAACAGGATCTGAAACAGCAGCGGCAGGTTACGGATCAGCTCGACATAACCCCCCGCCAGGCGCGCGAGAAGCCAGTTGCGCGAGAGCCGGGCAATACCGATGAAAAAGCCGAGGATGGTCGCGAGCACGATACCGATGCCAGCGACCAAGAGTGTGTTGAGAAGGCCGACAAGGAACACGCGGCCGTAACTGTCCGATTCGTCGTATGGGATGAGCGATTGATTGATCGCAAAGCCCGCCGTGTTGTCGAGAAAACCGAAGCCACTCGCGATTTTTTGTGCGTCGAGATTGGCTTTCGCATTAAGGGCGACTTCGTAGCCAAGCCATAGCACCGTCGCCAGCAACACGAGCTGGTAGAAGACAGCACGGATCCTCGGACGATTGTAGATCGCAATCGTCGGCTGGGCCAAAGCACCCTGGATTTGAGTTGTCACGAGAATTGCCCGAAAGCGACTGATGTCAGTAAGTCGCGATTTTGCTCACCGCAACGAGCACGGATTACCGAACACCCGTTTTTGCGGTCATGACATGCGCGAGTAGAATTCGGCAGCGTAGCACGCCGACCGTCGCTCACCGTACCGGTGGCGCGTACTGAATGCCGCCTTTAGTCCAGAGCCGATTGATGCCGCGACTGATGCCGAGCTTGGAACCCGTTCCCACATTGCGCTCGAACACCTCACCGTAATTGCCGACGTGTTTGACAATGCGCACCACCCAGTCCTTGCTCAGCCCGAGCTGCTCGCCGAAATTGCCCTCGACACCCAACAGGCGCCTGATTTCCGGCTGGTTCGACTTCAGCGCCTCGTCGACATTACGGGAGGAGACGCCGAGCTCCTCGGCGTTGAGCATGGCATAGAGCGTCCATTTGACGACGTCGAACCATTGATCGTCGCCATGGCGCACCAGCGGCCCGAGCGGCTCTTTGGAAATGATTTCGGGCAGGATAACGTGATCGTTGGGATTTGCGAGCTTGAGCTTCTCCGCGTAGAGCTGCGACACATCGGTCGTGAACACGTCACAGCGGCCTGCCTCGTAGGCCTTGACGGTCTCGTCCGCCGTGCCGAACGCGATGACCTCGTATTTCATGTTGTTGGCCCGAAAAAAGTCCGCGAGATTGAGTTCTGTCGTGGTGCCGGTCTGTATGCACACTGATGCACCATTGAGTTCGAGCGCTGAGTTGACCTTGAGCGCTTTACGCACCATGAAACCTTGACCGTCGTAATAGGTCACCCCCGCGAAGTTGCCGTAGGAAACGTCACGCGACAGAGTCCACGTCGTGTTTCGCGACAACACGTCGATCTCGCCTGTCTTGAGTGGTTCGAACCTGTCCTTGGCCGAGAGCGGCATGAATTTGACCTTGGACGGATCACTCAAAATCGCCGCCGCGAGCGCGCGACAGAAGTCGACATCGAAGCCGGTCCAATTGCCTTTGTCGTCTGGATTGGAAAATCCCGGCAGTCCCTGGCTGACGCCGCAGACCAGCGCGCCGCGATCCTTCACCGCCTTGAGCGTTTGAGCAGGCGCAGCACCAGCACAGAGGCTCACGCCAACGATCCCGCCAAGAAGGAAGATTGCGCGTTTCATGAAGCAGCCCCTCCTGTGACTGTCCCTTGACCTTAACTTGCCTATTGCGAGAGGCTCTTTTTAACGCCGCCTAGGTGGTGTGTATTGAGGCGCCGGCATCGCGGTCCCGCGTGCACTGATCTCGTGCTGGTAGCTGCCATCTCAGAACGATCGGCCACGGCGGTCAAGGGGTTGACGGTCGCACGAGGTGACGCCATGACCTCGTGGTGCGACGCCAGCTACGCGAGATCCTGCGTAGACAGCGTTCTCTGCCCCAAGCCTTCTAGAGAATCGAGCCATGGCCAAAAAAACCGAAGTCGATGCCACGCCGCCGCCACTGAAGGGCGCAACTCAGCTCGTCACCGGCGGTCGCGACACCAAGGCCTATCATGGCTTCGTCAATCCGCCGGTTCATCACGCCTCGACGGTCCTCTATCCGAGCGCCGAGGATTACCTTGCCCGTCGCTCGCGTTACGTCTACGGACGCCGTGGGACGCCAACCTCTGAGGCACTTGAAAATGCGTTGCGCACGCTCGAAGGGCCCGCGTGTGCCGGCGTTGCCCTGCTGCCATCGGGTCTCGCAGCGATTTCAACCGCGCTCTTCGCGGTGCTCAACGCTGGCGATCACCTGCTGGTCACCGACAGCGCCTATCAGCCCACGCGCAAGCTTTGCGATACCGTGCTTCGGCGCTACGGAATCGGCGCCACATACTACGATCCTTTGATCGGTGGCGGCATCACTGCGCTGATGCGGCCCAACACTCGAGCTGTGTTCGTCGAGGCGCCCGGTTCACTCTCGTTCGAGGTCCAAGACGTCCCGGCGATCGCGGCAGCTGCTCATGGCGCGGGCGCGGTCGTCCTGATGGATAATACCTGGGCGACTTCGCTCTATTTCAAGGCCTTCGAAAAGGGAGTCGATTTGTCGATCCAAGCAGGCACAAAATATATCGGCGGCCATTCGGACGTGATGCTCGGCACCGTATCCGCCAACCAGGCAACGTGGGCACGCCTGAGCGAGACCGTATACCTGCTCGGCCTCTGCGTCGGGCCGGATGACATGTATCTCGGCCTGCGCGGGCTGCGTACCATGGGCGTGCGGCTCGCGCAACATTACCAGTCAGGACTGAAAGTTGCATCCTGGCTTGCCGAGCGTCCGGAAATCGCGCGCGTGCTTCATCCGGCGCTAGAAAGCTGTCCCGGGCATGCCATCTGGCGGCGCGATTTTTCCGGCGCGAGTGGATTATTTAGCATGGTATTCAAACCAGTCGCGCAAAGCGCGGTCTACGCCTTCATCGACGCGCTCAACCTTTTCGGGATCGGGCCATCTTGGGGCGGCTTCGAGAGCCTGGCCATTCCATTCGACTGCACCAGTATCCGCACAGCGACGAAATGGATGCCGGGCGGCCCGACCGTGCGCCTGCACATCGGCCTCGAGGACGTCGACGACTTGATTGGCGACCTGGAACGCGGCTTTGCCGCACTTGCAGCGGCGCGGTGAGACGCCTCCCGCCTAATCGCACAGTATGAACGCGGAGATCGCGCCGCCCCTTCCGGATTCAATCGAGCTTTAGCCCGATCGCTTTGACAACAGGAGACCACCGGGCAATGTCTCCTTCGATGAAGCGGCGGAATTTGTCCGGCGTTGAATCGACGTCGGGTTCGAAACCCGACTCGATGAGCGTTTGCCGGTAGGTCGCGTCTGCGAGCGCCGTGCGTGTCGCCTGCGAAATTTGCTCGATGATTGCCTTCGGGGTCCCGGCGGGAGCGAACAGGCCAATCGACTGCTGCGAGATCATTCCCGGGAGTCCGGTTTCCACGGCAGTGGGGATCTCCGTCGTGGCGATCAGACGGGTGGGACTGGTCACGGCAAGAATGCGCAGCTTGCCGGTCCGATTGAGTTCAAGTAACGCGCTTGTGACGGCCGGGGTGACCATCGCGACTTGTCCGCTGATGGTATCGGCGGTCGCCGGTCCCGATCCACGGTATGGCACATGAACGAGGTGCGGCAATCCAGCCAGCGATTTAAACAATTCGCCGGTCAGGTGGTTCAACGAGCCGACACCGGCATGCCCATAGGACAGCTTGCCGGGATTGGCCTTGGCGTACTCGATGAACTCACTCAGCGTGTGAGCCGGCACTGCGGGATGGACCGCAAGGGCAAAAGCCGAAACCACCACGTTTGTAATCGGCTCGAGCTCTTTGAGCGGATCGTAGAGTGGGCGGCTTTTGAGAATAGCCTCGGTGATGTGAGTGCTCGAACCACCCAGCAGGATAGTGTAGCCGTCCGGGCGGGCGCGAGCGACCGAGGCAGCGCCGAGCGAACTGCCTCCTCCCCCTTGGTTTTCAACCACCACGGTGCCAAGCACCGCCTTCATCTTCTCCGCCCAAGGGCGGCCCACGGCGTCGTATCCACCGCCTGGGGGGAAAGGAATGACGAGCCGGATCGGACGGTCCGGGTATTTGGACTGAGCCCGCGCAGGGTGCAGCATCAGCGACCCCAGCGACAGCGCGGTCACGCCAAGGGCGAGTACGTCGCGCCGCCTCATGAAGCGCCCGCTCCCTCGTTGGTGCGCGAAGTCGCAACAGCTTGCGCGGAATCAGGAAGGCCGTTGCTCGCCTTTGACTTGAGTGCGATGCATGACTCGCCGACTGCTCGGATCGAAGGCGTCGCGCCGATGCATGGTGCAGCGATTGTCCCACAACACGAGATCGCCGATACGCCAAACGTGCTCCCACGCAAATTCCGGCCGGTCGACGAAACTCCAGAGCTCGTCGAGCAGCACTTCGGACTCCGCAAGCTCAAGCTCGACCAGATACGCGTTACGGCGGCGCCCGAGATAGAGCATGCGCCGACCTGTGTGCGGATGGGTGCACACCAGCGGATGCACCGCGCCTGGCGAGGTGCGCGGATCGTCGGTCGGCGTTACGCCCTGCCGCACATACCCACCGCTATTGTACGTGCCGTCGTGCTTGATCTTCAGGCCGGAGATGCGGTCCTTGAGCCTCTGAGGCAGCGCCTCATAGATGCCGTACATCGTGCAGAACGATGTGTTGCCGCCGACCGGCGGCACTTCGAGGGAATAGAGAATACTCGCCTTCGGCGGCACCTCGAGATACGACATGTCGGTGTGCCATACGGCTTCGCCGTCGCCGAGGCTGCCGATCGGCTCACCGTTCACCTTGACGTTAGAAACGATGTAAATTTCCGGGAGTCCTTCGACGAAACGGCGGCCCGTTTCTTGGATCGGCGCCCAGTCGAGATCCCCCAAGCGACGGCTGAAGGCGATCAGCTCCTGATCACTCAGCCTCTGATTGCGGATCAGCACCACCGAATACTGCTGCCACGTCTGAATGAGCCGCACGAAGCCGGTCTGGCTGAGCTTGCTGAGATCAATGCCCCGTACTTCGGCGCCGAGCGCTCGACCGGTCGGAATGACTTCGATCGGCTCCGCGGCGTGGCGTTCGGATGTCGTTGCAGCAGTCAACGTCATCTCTGCCTCCAGTCTGCGCCACTCTTTCGAGAGCATAGCACTTAGCACCCCTGCGGCAAGCTTACGTGCCGCAATAATGGCGATACCGACTTTCGAATGTCACGTCGCGGCCGTGGCGCTGCGGCGATCGCGCAACTCGAAATAGAGATTGCGTCCATACACGAATACGCCGAACGCTTGGCCCAGAATGAAAACCGGATCGCGGATATACAGCGCATAGGCCAATAGCAGCGCGCCGCCGCCAATCGAGAAAAACCAGAACGCGATCGGCATCACCATTTTTCCCGCGCGTTCGGAAGCGATCCACTGCACCAGGAATCGCATGGTGAACATAATTTGCGCCACATAGCCGAGCAGCACCCACCACTGAAACTTGGCCACAAAAACTTCGTGCAAGTAGCTTCCGATCGCCTGTGAGAGATCAATCAACATTCCGTTTCACCTCCGAGACCTGCGGAACGTCACGGCGGCGGCGGATGAGCCACCACACACCGAAGAGATCAACAATCCCGATCCAAAGGCGGTCCCACATACCGTAGTTCGACGTGCCGGCCCGGCGCGCACGATCGATGACATCGACGTAGCCGATGTCGTAGCCTTCGCGCCGCACCAGTGCCGGGAGAAAGCGGTGCAATCCGTCAAAGTAGGGCAATGCCAGAAAAAGATCCCGGCGGAAGGCCTTGAGCCCGCAACCCGTATCGCGGGTGCCGTCACGCAGGACCAGGCTGCGCACGGCGTTAGCAACACGCGATTGCAGCTTTTTGAACCAGTTCGCCTGACGGCCGACCCGCTGGCCCGCCACGAGGCCGATACGGGGCGCTTCCGTCATCCCCGCGAGCAGCGCCGGAATGAAGGCCGGATCGTTCTGGCCGTCTCCATCGAGCGTAACGACGACAGCTGCGCGAGCTTGCATCACGCCGCTCGACACGGCCGCCGATTGACCGCATGAGGTGCGATGCTTGATCTGTCGCAGCCACGGACGGCTCGCCATCAGTTCGATCAATTCGGCTTCCGTGCGATCGGTGGAGCCATCGTTGACGAAGATAACTTCGAATGTGACATTCCTGTCGAGCGCCGCTGCGATCTCGTCGACCAGCGGCGCGATATTGCCGGCTTCATTGCGCACCGGAATGACGATGGAAACAGCCGGCGCGCTTCCCCTTGCAAGCGTTTCGCTCATGATCTGCCCGACATGACGGCGCCAGGATCACCTTGCAGCTCGCAGTGCGCGAGCTTCTTATGGGGCGATAAGCTGCCCGGCAACCCTCTTGAGGCGCGTGAAGGACGGACCGGGCAATGATCGAACCCGTCCATCCGCGCCAAGTACGAAGCCTAGCCTGCGTGCTGCGTACCAATCGCGCACCAGCAGCACGCCGAGCACGCCGACGAAGGCCCCAACCATTACATCGCTCGGGAAGTGAGCCGTGAGCACTACTCGACTCAAGGCAATGATGACGGCGTAGGTCCACATCACCGGCCGTGCGCGTGGCCACAACGTGCCAATGGCCATGGCGGCGGCGAACGCATCGACGGCATGGCCTGACGGCAGACTCGAATATTCGACGTTCCAGCCGAGCGGGTGATAGACGAGCGGGCCGGCACTACCCTCGACGAATGGTCGGGCTCGGCCAACCAGACGCTTGGCGATCGTGAACACCAAACCGGGTAAGCCAATCGCAAAGAACAGAAAGCCAAGCCGCACCGCGAGCGCAGCGAGCACGCCCCGTGTCATGCGCGCAATCTGCTTCGTCGAGAAGCACGCAATCAGCGCCAGGGCGAGCAGGATCGGCAGCAGAAACCAAACGGACTTGCCAAACACGGTGACGTATTCGAACATCACGATCATCCATTCGGGCGCACGTTGCGCCGCAGTGACCGCCGGAGCATCCAAGACGATCATCGTCACCAAGATGATGGCAACTCCCACCGCCGTGGCGATCGCGAGCCGCAGCCGTGCACGCCATATCGGCGTCACCGCCGACTTCCGCGCGCGTGCAAAGAGCGCAAAAGCCCAAGCGAGATTGGCGCGCAACTCGCGCAGCCGCGCCACCGCACCGTTCATCGAGGCCTGTTTGAGCGGACTGCCCACGCTCACGAGGAGCCTGCCGAACGAAACACCGCGATCGTGATCGGCCGTCCGGAGCTGATGTTGATCGCATCGACGCGAGGCCCAGCCCGATAGCGTAGGCCAATCGCTTCGGCGCGCTGGCCAAAACTGCGTTCCTGGCTCGCTTCGACAAAAGCGAAGCGGCATTCCCCGCCGCGTAGAAACTCAGCGGCAGTCGCAACATCGACAAGGCGGGTCGCGGTATCAGTGAGGAAAATCAGGCTCGGCTCCTGATATCCCACGGCCGCTGCCTGCGGTTGCGTGCAACCGCTCTCGTACAGGATGCGGGCAAGCGTTGGGCTCGGAAACAATTGGCCGAGTGATGGAATAATCAAGCCGAAAATGGCGATGGCCATCAGGATCGCGGCCGCGACGCCGCGCAGCAACGCGTGCTCGGCGCCATCGACTTGGTAGAGCCGCCAGGCCAAGAAACCGAGCAGCGCGGCTGCTCCGATCAAAGGCCAAACCAACAAGCCGAACTGCCGGCCGAGCACCGCGAGAACCACGATTCCCGCTATACCCGCCAGCACCGGAAATATAAACCACCAGATCGTGCCCCACTCGAGAAAGGTCCTATGCGACAGCGCTCGCGCATCGATAGCACCCGCAAGCAGGATGGCGATTGCAGGATAGAGCGGTAGAACGTAGTGCGGCAGTTTGGTCACCACCAACTCGAAGCCCAGCCAGGACGGCACGAGCCAAGCCAGCAGAAATTTGACCGCGGGTCCGCGCCGCGCCCGCCAGACCGCGGGCGCCGCCAATGCCGCCAACGTCGCACCCGGCCAGAAGCTCACCCAGAATAGAACGAAATAGTAGCCGGGCGGAGCCCCGTGGGATTCCTGGCCGGCAGATATCTTGCTTAGCAGGTCCGCCCCGACCGATTCGGCAAGGAACGCGTCACCTGAGCGCCCGATGATCGCGATGAACCAGGGGAGCACGAGGAGCGCAAGCCAGACGATACCGGCGAGCGGCTTGAGCGTCAGTAGCCAGCCGGCGGAGCGATCGATGAGGATGAGTGCAAGTGCGGCAAGGGCGACGACCATCACGACCAGCGGTCCCTTGAGCAGCACGCCGGCGCCGAGCGCCGTCCAAAATATGGCGCCGAGCATCCAAGAGCCGCCGGTTTCCAGCTGCTGGCGTCGCTGCCGGAGATAGGCGCGCCCCATTGCGCCCATGGCCGCAACGACGGTCATGAGCAACAATGCATCGGTCTTGGCGAGGAGCCGCTCGATACCGAGCAGCACGCAGCTTGCCATCATCAGTCCGGCAAGCACCGCAGCACGGCGTGACACGAATGCGAGTGCGGCCCAATAAGTCAGGAGGACTGCACCGATGGATCCGACGAGGGAGGGAATGCGATAGAGCCAAATCGTCGTGAGGGCACCTGGAAAACCGAGGGCGCGCGCTGTCTTCACGACCACGGCTTGCAGCCAGTAAATACCGACCGGCTTCTTGTAACGCACCTCGTCCTGGAAACGGATATCCACGTAGTCGCCGCTCTCCACCATCTGCTTGGTTGCTTGAGCGAAGCGGGCCTCGTCACGATCAATCGGCGGAATGCTGAAGAAGCCGGGCAGGAAGGCCAAGAGCGCGACCGCGAGAAGCACCGCCAGCGCACGCGCGTGCGAGCCGACCGCAAAGTCGACCATCGTCTTGAGACTACGCACCGAGGCGCGCTGATGCCCCTCCTTCTCCGCCGTGATCACCATGTCGCTTATCCGCTCAGGCGCCGCCTTCTGACGTTCAGTCAACGGTTTAACGACGGCTAGTCTGTTCACCCCCGCTTCAGGCCACGTAGAGGCCATAGCTGGTGTGGCGGGGCTATTGCAACCTCACCGCGATGCAGTGTCGCGTCGCGGGGCTTGGGTAGTTCGAGCCCCTTATTCCACCGTCTGGTAGCCGCGGATGATGCGCTCCGACCCAAAACCCCAATAATTGCGCAGCGTATCTGGCCCCCAGACCTTCGGCCGCTGCGGCCGATCCTGGTGCCAGGGACGAGGATCGAAATAGCCGAGCGCTTCGTCCTTCATGAGATCCATTTCGCAGAAGAACTCGACCCGCACCTTGTCGGGATTGCGGTGATAGATCGCGATGTTGTGGCCAATGATGTGGCGACCAGGACCCCACACCAGGTGAATGTTGTTCTTGGCGAGCCATTCACAGGCTCTTTGAATCTCTGCCCAGTCCTTCACCTCGAATGCAATGTGATGGAGCTGGGGCACCTCGTCGACCACGAAATTGACGGTGTGGTGATCGGGCCCGCAGCGCAGGAAGGCGAACGTCTCATCGCGCCAGTCCGAGACTCGAAAGCCCAGCACGTCGGTATAGAATTGCACGATCTGCTGCACATCGCTGACGCGATAAGCGACATGGCCGAGCTTGAGCGGCATGATGCCGGCCTGAGTACCGTCTTCCTTGGCAAAGCTATATTCGGAAAAAATTTCGATCGCCGTATGTTTCGGATCTTCGAATACGAGGGCGTCGGTCACCCCGGGAGAAATGGAGCTTCGGCGTTCGGACTTGATCCCTTGCGTCGTCAATTCGCGGGCGAGCTCCGCAAAATCGGTTCCGGGCGCGACTTGGAAGGCGAGCCGAGACAGCGCGTTGGGTGCGCCGAGCTCGAGGGCGATCGCCTCGAGGCCCTGCTTGCTCGCCAGAAACGCCCGCTTGGCCTGCCGCTCGATGAGGGTGAGGCCGACGACGTGGGTATAATACGCCACTTGCCGATCCAGATCGGGCGTCGTGAGAGTCGCATGGCCGAGCCTGCAGACCTTGATCATCGGGCGTTCCAGAATCGATAGTTCGCGCGAGCCGGCCTCGCGCCTGGCCTCGTTTTGCTCGCATCCACGTTCGGCCTCGTCATCTGAATGAAATTACGCAGTTTCGCGGGAGGCGGAAAGATCAGAACGAGAAAATGCGCGCACATTGAAGGTTTTTCGTGCCGCTGGCAGACAGCGCCGATCTTGAGTAAAAGCTTTTAAGTCGCGTCCCCGTAGCTCAGCTGGATAGCAGCAGCGGATTTCTAATCCGCAGGTCGCAGGTTCGAGTCCTGCCGGGGACGCCACCATGGCCCGGTCCGAAGGGATGCACCTGTGTGAAGCGCTTCACGCTGCTGGAGCGCACGATGTGCCAAGACAATTGCGCAACTCATCACGATGCAAGGGTGATACGAGATGCGCAAACTCATCATTGTGACGGCAATCGTTGCCATCGCTGCAGTGGCCGTCGTTTGGTCGATAGCCACAGTGGCAGGGCCAAAATTCGGCGGTAAGGTCGAGGAGGCATCGGCGCCGGTCTCGCCCCATGAGATCATGATCAAGCAAGGCAAGATCCTCCCGGTCGAGTCCTGGGACGCCTATTAAGCAAGTCTCGACCCGACAGCAGAACGACTCTAGGCGTGCCCGGCCTGTCCAGTCCGGCGGGACGTGAGAATAAACCAAGGGGGACTCCCGGTTTGCGCCGGGCGCGGACGGATGGTAATCGCGAGGTCGACGGCTCCAGTTTATTCGATGAGCCCGTTGACCCCGATCGATGTCAGCCGTTGAGGAGACCGAGATAATCGCGTCACAGGCTCCTGCGCAGAGCAGGAGCCGGTGGTGCGCTCTGGTCATGACGGCAGCTGGGTTCGGCCTCACCCTGCTGGTGTTCTATCCGGCCTACAGCACCGCCGATGCACGCTATGTCTATGCCGACGCGACCGCGTGGCGGTTTGGCGATTGGCAATCCCCGGCAATGGCGGTGCTCTGGCGGCTGATCGATCCAATCGCGCCCGGGTCGGCGAGCATGTTCCTGCTAACGGCCAGCCTCTATTGGATCGCCTTTGGCACGCTCGCTTTTCTAGCGGGGCGTCGCTCGGTTTGGCTTGCGCTGGCGACGCCTTTCGTTGCCCTGGCGCCGCCAGCATTCTTCTTCGTCGGGATGGTGTGGCGCGACGTTCTGTTCGGAGTCATTTGGTTCGTCGCGGCCGTCCTTGCCTTTTTCGCCGCAGAGCACGCGGCGCGATGGCGCGCGGTCATCCAAGCATTGGCGCTGCTGTTGGTCGCATTCGGGGTACTGCTGCGGCCGAATGCCGTCGTTGCTGCACCGATTCTTGCCGCCTATGTCATTTGGCCAATGCGCGTCGATCCAAGGAGGCTGGCGCTCGCCTTCGTGCCCGCGTTCATTGCGTTCTATGCGCTGGTCCCTTTCGTCTACTACGACATTCTCGGTGCAGAGCGACAGAATCCGCTCCACTCCATCGTCGTTTTCGATCTCGGAGGCATCAGCCATTTCGCCGGAGAGAACCAGTTTCCGGTCGCGTGGAATGCCGAGCAGACAACGCTCTTGACCACCAAATGCTACGACCCCGTCCGCTGGGACTCCTACTGGCACGTCGAACCTTGCCCTTTCGTGATGCAACGATTGGAAAGCCCAGACGATAAGATCTTTGGGACGGCGCGGTTGACGCAAGCGTGGTGGCATGCCGTTTGGGCGCACCCCTTCGCTTACCTCACCCACCGCGCGACCTTCATGTGGCAATTCCTCGCCCGTTCAAACCTCGTCTTACCAGTCTGGGATTGGCTCGATCCCGCCTCAGGCTACGGCCAAAGTCGCTACTTCGTGCCGCTCATAGCATTGCACGAGGCACTCCAGCCGACGCTACTGTTTCGGCCAGGGCTTTGGACAATCCTTGCCTTCGCGGTCTTTCTTTCGGCCTTGCCGGTAAGATCTGCGCCTGCGGGAGCGTTCGCCGTGGCGGTGAGCGCGTGCGCCATCGTCTATGTGATGACCTTCTTTGTGGTCGGCGTGGCGTCCGATTTCCGTTATGCATATTGGTGCGTGCTGGCAACGCTCGCAGGCGGCGTGGCAGCCACGCTGATCCGTTGCGATGTAATCACGGACAGGCGGAGATCTAGTCAGGAGCCGTCGTTGGGATCGACGAGCGCGCCGAAGATATGATCGAGCTTGTGTCCGGCGCGCATCGCCTTCGCGGTCAGATAGCGGCGGTTGTCGGAATTGATCGGACCATGCAGAGGTACGCGCCCCGACACGTCGATGCCCGCATGGGCGAGGCCGTCGAGCTTCGCGGGGTTATTGGTCAAAAGCCGCACCCGGGTGCAGCCCAACAACTGCAGCATGCGCACGGCAACGCTGTAGTCGCGTTCGTCGTCGTCGAAGCCGAGCACGGTGTTCGCGTCCACCGTGTCGAGCCCCGCTTCTTGCAGCTGATAGGCGCGGATCTTGTTGGTTAGCCCAAGCCCGCGACCTTCCTGCTCCAAGTAAAGGATGATGCCGCCACCGTGCTGCGCGAGCTGCGGGAGCGCCAGGCGAAGCTGATCTCCGCAGTCGCATCGCCGCGAGCCGAACACATCTCCAGTGAGGCAGGCCGAATGCAATCGCACCGCGACGGGTTGCGCGAGATCTGGCTTTCCCACGATGACCGCCACCGGCGTGCCGCCGACCGCATCGCGAAAGATCACGAAGCGGGCTGGGATCCCGCCATTGAGGGGAATGGCGGCTTCGGCAACGACCGCAAGGGATTCGCTCCCCCCGCGGCGAAACTGCGCGACCGCATCGGCAGCGACCGTCACTAGTGGCGCCTCGCTCGCGTTTGCCGCCTTTGTTCCAGCCTCACAAAACAGCAGGGCGGGGAGCAACTGCGCAAGCTTGGCAAGTTCGATAGCGGCGGGGGCCGTCTCGCCGGTAGGGATGACCTCGAGATGCCGGGTGACTTGCGCGTCCGCGGCAAGTGAGAAGACGGCAGCGCGGTTGTAGAGATCACTGATCGCTAAACCGGTCGCCCCGACGGCGTTGAGCCCGAGGGCCCGAGCTCGGCGCGCGGTGATGAGCAGGCGAGGCCGCGCCGGCGCGCATAACTGTCTGAAAGCGATAAGTCCCTGGTCGGTCATGCCGTCGACCGGCAAGGCCAGGGTCCTTTCCCCACCCAATGTCAGAATAACCGGCCGTCCCGAGCGAAATTCCGCAAGTCCCCGCTCCACTGCGACTTGCGTGGGCGTGCCAAACAGGCCCGACATGCTACTCCCAGCCATATCACTCACGCAGCTTTGAGCCGCGCCACCACGAACCACATCAACGGAATAAGAACGCGATTTGGGGGATTTTATTCCGTTGTCAAAGTCTTTTTCATTGCAGGCGTTTGCAGGCATTTCATCGCGAAATATCATGACACGCGGTGGCACGCTCGAAAAGCAGGTATTTGCCAATGGCGGAGCGCCCCGCCAAACCGGATTGCAACCAACGTTTCGGCCTTCAGCAAGGCTCCGGCGACGCTTTGTGGGCGCCGGTACCAAAAACGTTCCGCAGCATCAGTAGTTCCCTGCCGCAGCCGTGGGAGGACGTGTTCGGACCGCTCCGCCAAGGTACAATCGACGATCTCGTTCTGGTCGGGCAGTGCGGTCAGTCGATCGACGCTCGCATCGCGACCTCGAGCGGACAGTCCCATTACATCAATGGCGAGTCTGGCCTCATCCATCTGCACCGGCTACGCGCGCTGGTCGATGCCGTTGTCATCGGGGTAGGCACGGCCATCGCCGACGATCCGCAACTAACGGTGCGCCGCGTCGAGGGGCCCAACCCTGCGCGGGTCGTCATCGACCCCAATGGTCGGTTGCCAGCAAACGCACGCGTGCTCGCGGTGGACGGTATTCGCCGGCTCGTCATCACCAGCGCCAAGACATCCGCGCCGCCCGCTGGGGTCGAGGTCGTGCGGCTTCCCGCGGAAAACAGCCAGCTTGCCCCTGCCGGGATCGTCGCCGCGCTCGCGGCACGCGGCTTCCGGCGCATTCTGATCGAAGGCGGGGCCGACACGGTCTCGCGCTTTCTTGCGGCACGCTGTCTCGACCGCCTCCATATCCTGATTGCGCCCCTGATCCTAGGCGCCGGACGGGCGAGTCTCACGCTGCCGCCGATCGAGCGGCTCGATCAAGCAATGCGCGCCCCCATGCGCGCTCACAGTCTCGGTGGCGGTCTGCTCATGAACTGAAACATCAGTGCTCAGCGGGTCCCGATCGGTCGGGCAAAGATATCGACGTGACCGACCCGCAGCTTCGAACGACCTTGGGCTAGATACGTGCGCCGCCAATTCAGCCACTCTGCGATTTGACCCTGCGATAAGGTTGTGGTCAGCACGCCGATATCGGCCCAGCCAGCAAACAGGGCATCCTGGATGGCCCGATCGTCGGGCCCGAACATCCAGTCCGAGTGGCCCTGTACCACCGCGTAACCGAACTCTTGAAATCGCTCGGCGGCGTGCGCGGCGGCGGTTGGGCCAAGCGCCGGACCGAAACCCTTGTCGGTCCGTTGGTGGAGATTAAATCCGGTCAGGAGTTCGAGATCGTGGCGCACCACCGGTTCAGCAACGGCGCGGCCGTCATAGGTCAGCGCGCCATAGAACGGCAGCCGCCGCGCAGCGACCTCGGCGATAAGACGGTCGAGCCAGGCCAGAGAAACAAGGTCGAGAAGAGCAGAGGTGGTCACGAGATCGATGGGACCATCGAGCGCAAGTTTGAGGTCGCGCGCGAGATCGACCGCTATGGTGGTCACCGTCACATTCGCCGGGGGGGACGGCGACGCAAGCGCCAGAAGCGCGAGACTATGGTCGACCAGTGTCCAGCTCTGGCGCGACGGAAGATGCGACCGCACCGCGCGCAGTGTCGCGCCGGTGCCACAGGCGAGATCGACGACTGAGATCGTCGCCCGCCCAAGGAATGCTGAGGCGACGCTATCGAGCACCACGGCATTCCGCGCGGCTATGTCATAAGGTTCGCGCAAAGCCAGCCATTCGGGGGAGTACTCGCTCATCCGACGCTTTCCAGTACTCGAGCAAATAAGGCCGCCTGCTCCCTCCACGATGGGAACGCGGCGGACCGCGCGCCAGCGGCGAGACGCTCGCGCTCCTCCGGCTTGGAAATGAGCTGTTGCAGCGTCGCCGCGAGTGCCTCGACATTGTCGGGGGGCACAAGCACGCCGGCACCGGGCGGCACCGTCTGCGGAATCGCGCCGGCGGTTGTGCCCACGACCGGCAGGCCATGGGCGATCGCTTCGGCATAGGCCATGCCGTAGCCTTCGAACCGTGACGGCAGCACGAACAGATGGGCCGACGCGTAGAGTGGGGCAACTTCATCGCAAGCGACGGCGCCGAGCAGTGTAATGCGATCCGCGAGACCGAGACGCGCGATGTCGGCCTTCACCTGCCGGACAGTTTGCGGGCTACGCCGGCAATCGCCGGCAATCACCAGCCGCCACGACAGATGCCTCAATCGGGCCAGCGCGGCGACCAGCACATCGTAGCCCTTGCGCGGGATGACCGAGCCGATCGCAAGGAGCGCCACGACATCTCCATCGTGACGCGGCGCGATCGACACGCGATCCGTTCCCGGCTCGACGACGCTGATCCGGCCGGAGGGGAGGCCATAATCTTCGACGAGCAGCCGGGCGACCATCGCGCTCGTCGCAACGACGTGCCGCGCACAGCCAAGCGCTGCGCGCTCGCTTGCGTGCAGAGAAGCAAGCTGTGTCGCGTTCAACCCCGACTCGAGCGCCAGCGGATGATGCACCAGCGCAATCAACGAATGGTTCGCGCAGAGCGCCTGCGCGGCATCCGGCAAAACGCCGAAGGCGAGGCCGTCGATCACGACTGGACGCCCGGGCGCGAGTGCCGACAGGCGCGCACAGGCCGTGGCGCGTGCATCCGCCGTGGGATAAGGGAAACCGTCGCCAAGCTCGACCACGCTGGCTCGCCAATCAAGCGCCGGAAGCTCCGCGATGATGCGACGATCATAGGCGTAGCCGCCGGTCGGGCTGGCAACGTCGCCTGGCACTGCAAAGAAGGCCTCCTTTACCACAACGAGGCCTCGTACCAAGCACGCGCGACTGGAGATTCCGCCACGGTTACCCTGATCGACTTGAGCTCGCGGCCGTCGCGGCCGAGCTTGCCTGCACGCGCGGCAGCCGCGAAGTGCTCGAAGAGATGCCTGGTCAGAAATTCAGTGGTGGTGTTGATCCCCTTAAACTGCGGCAATTCATCCAGGTTGCGATAATTGAGTGGCGCGAGGGCCTCCCCGAGCATCTCTCGGGCACGCGCGATGTCGACCACAATACCGTGGGAATCGAGGTCGTCCGCAAGAAATGCCACGCGAATGACGAAGGTCGCCCCATGCATCTTTTGCGCCGGGCCGAACAGCTCGCCGCGGAACGAATGGGCGATCATGATTTGGTCCGAGACCTCAACGGCGTGCACGGGACATCCTGGCGTCAGGAGATTTCATCGGCCGCAGGGTAGCGGATTAATGGAGACATCCCTTCGGAGTCGTAACCCAAAATCGAAGGCAATTTTGCCGGCAAATCGTCGAAGGCTATGCTCGGACCCAGCAGGATATCCAGCACCGGCTCCTCGAGAAGCGCAAGCGCTGCCATGAGGCGCCTGCGGCGCGTCCACCGCGGGCGGTGCGATGGCGCGACGCCTCCAACCTGGCTGGATACGAGCCGCAAGCGCCGACTGTGGAAGGCCTCGCCGAGGGGCACCGCGACGTCGCCGGTTCCATACCAGCTCAGCTCGACGATGGTTGTTTCGTCGCCCGCAAGGCGTAGCGCAGTTTCGAGGCCCGCGGCGGTACCGCTAGTGTGAAAGACCAGATCGCAATCCCTGGGCGCCGCGTTTGGGTTGGCGAAGTGGGCGCCGATCCGATGCGCGACCTCGGCGCGCGCGGAAGCGACATCAACCACTGTAACCTCGGCCCCCGGCAACCGCGCGCATAGATAGCCAATCAAGAGACCCACGAGCCCACCCCCCACGACCGCGATGCGGTCGGCTGGGCCGGGAGCGCCGTCCCACAGGGCGTTAAGCGCGGTTTCCATATTCGCGGCGAGCACGGCGCGCCGTGGGGGCACGCGCTCTGGCACGGGAACCACAGCGTTCGCCGATATGGTGAAAAGGCTCTGGTGCGGGTGCAAGCTGAAAACGATGCGTTGGTCGGCTGCACCGCCCTCGACCCGGCCTACCGTCGCGTAGCCGTATTTCACTGGGAAAGGAAAGGTGCCAGCCATCAAGGGCGCCCGCATGCGCTCGTATTCGCTTACCGGTACCCGGCCGGCGAGGACGAGCCGTTCGGTGCCGCGACTGATGGCTCCAAACAGGGAACGGACCCGCACCTCGCCAGCCTCGGGCGCATCAACCGTCTCCTCGCGCACCTCGGCCCGGCCGGGGGCCACATACCAGAGCGCTTTGCCCTGCATCTTGGTTCTTGCTTATGGTTCCTGCGGAAGATCTCCGAGGGCTGGGGTTTTTACGCTAGCACGCTTCGCGTCTTCTACCGCATTGGACTTGAATGCACGTCGCTATATTGTCAAAACCGCCCGTAAATCCACGCAAAGTCCCCGTACATGCTTGAACGTTCCTCTCGCGACGAGCTGATCACCGCCGCCGCGCCCGGCTGGCGTCCGGCGCTGTTTTTTCTGTGCGTCGGATTGACCATGGCGGGGCTGATCTGGCTTGCCGTGATTGCGCTCTCGCCGGGCGGCTTGAATGCCATCGATCTCCTGCTGGTCGTGCTCTTTGCGCTGACGCTGCCCTGGTACGTTATTGGCTTCTGGAATGCGACCATCGGCCTCCTAATCATGCGCTTTGCGCGCGATCCGGCGGTGGCGGTCCTGCGGGTTGCCGGTCGTGTGCGCGGCGACGAGCCGATTACCACATCGACCGCGATCCTCGTGTGCACCCGCAACGAGCCGCCAGAACACGTCGCGCGCATGCTGGAGCCGATGCTGCAGGGGCTTACTGCGCACGGCGTCGGCGAATGCTTCCATGTCTACGTGCTGAGCGATAGCAGCGACGAGGAGATCGCAGCCGGCGAGGACGCGTGCTTTGCGACGCTCACGGCATCATGGCGGGGACGGATCGCTCTGACATACCGCCGTCGTTCCCACAATATCGGTTTCAAAGCCGGCAATGTCGGAGACTTCTGCGCGCGCTGGGGTAAGCATCACGATTTCGCAATATTGCTCGATGCCGACAGCGTCATGACGGTGGACCTCGTCCTCAAGCTCGTGCGCATCATGCAGATCGATCCGAGTGTTGGAATCCTGCAAACGCTGGTCATCGGAATGCCGTCGGCCAGTCCCTTTGCTCGCATTTTCCAGTTCGGCATGCGGCTGAGCATGCGCTCCTACACCATCGGCAGCGCCTGGTGGCAAGGCGATTGCGGACCATATTGGGGCCACAACGCGATCGTGCGCCTTGCGCCGTTCATGCGGCACTGTCAGCTGCAGGCGCTCGCCGAGGGCGCGCTGGTAAAAAGGTATGTGCTTAGCCACGACCAGATCGAAGCGGTATTGATGCGACGCGCGGGCTACGCCGTCCGAGTGCTGGCGTCGGAAGGTTCGAGCTTCGAACAGAATCCGCCGACATTGATCGAGTTCATTCGCCGTGATCTGCGCTGGTGTCAGGGCAATATGCAGTATTGGCACTTTTTGCGCTTGCCGGGCTTGCTGCCAGTGAGCCGTTATCAACTCGGCTTCGCCATCCTGATGTTCCTTGGCTCCCCAGCGTGGATCGGACTGTTGCTGATCGGCAGCGCGGCGGTCGCGCTCGATTCGACGCCGGCCGCTTTCATGCGCTGGGATGCTGGAATGGCCGGTCTCTTCCTCGTCCTAGTGATGTGGTTTGCACCAAATATCGCGACCGTGATCGACGTGCTGGCTCGAGCCAAGCTGCGGCATCTGTTCGGTGGCGCAGTGCGGTTCAGCGCGAGCTTCATGATTACCATGGGCTTCGTCGTGCTGATCGCTCCGATCATGTGGGCGAGCCACACACTCTTTCTGTGGCGTCTTCTGTGCGGCCGCACAGTCGAGTGGGGCGCGCAGGCGCGCCATGATCATGAGGTATCGTGGTCGGCCGCGTTTTGGCAGTTCTGGCCCCAGACATTACTCGGCCTCGCCCCGGTGCTCTTGCTGGCGACCGCCGCCCCGGCGGCTCTCCCCTACGCCTTGCTCATCGCCGGCGGCCCGCTGCTGTCGATCCCGCTCGCTGTAGCAACCGCGTCCCCCGCCCTGGGAAAAGTCCTAATTGGGCTTGGACTGGCCCGCTTGCCTGAGGAGGTGTTGCCGCCGCCGGAATTGCGCGCGCTGAAACTGCCTGCGATCGAGATGTCGCAGCGCAGCTCTTAGGTGCCATGGCCCCCGACCAGCACCGCTCTTGGCACGAGCTGTGGCGCACCACGCGAGGCGTGGCGCGTTCGCTTCGGATTTACTACGGCAACAGTGCGCGGCGCGCGGTGATGGACCGCTTTTACGCCCACTTCGTGCAGCCGGGCGATATGGTCTTCGATATCGGCGCCCATGTCGGTGATCGCATCGCCGCATTCCGCCGCCTACGCGCTCGCGTGGTCGCGGTCGAGCCGCAGCCTGCGCTGGTGCAGACGTTGAAGCTTCTTTATGGGCGCGATCCTGCCGTGGCGATCGAACCCGTCGCTGTGGGCCGCGAAGCGGGAATAGCTGCATTCAGCATCAACATCGACAATCCAACGGTTTCGACCGCCTCAGAGGCGTTCCGCACGGCCGCTGATGGCGCGCCGGGCTGGGAAGGGCAAGTGTGGACAAGCACGATAGATGTGCCAGTGATAACCCTCGATACCCTTCTCCTGCGGCACGGACCAGCCGCGTTCATCAAGATTGACGTGGAGGGTTCCGAAGCAGATGCGTTGGCGGGGTTGAGTTATCCATCCCCGACGCTGTCGTTCGAATTCACCACCATCCAGCCCTGCGTGGCGGTGGCCTGCATCGAGCGCTGCACGGAGCTCGGCTACACGCATTATAACGCCGTGCTCGGCGAGAGCCTCACCTTCGTGCACGAGGATTGGACGGACGCCGAGGCGATTGCGGCCTGGGTACGTGCGCTGCCGCAGAATGTGAATTCTGGCGACATCTACGCGCGTCTGCCGGCGCGATCATGACCGTACCGCCAGCAAGCAAACCCGCGGCGACGCCTGTTCCGACGCACGACTTTCTCGGCCACCCGCGCGGACTTGCCGTTCTGTTTGCGACCGAGGCATGGGAGCGTTTCTCCTACTTCGGCAACGCCGCTCTGGTCGTGCTGTACATGACAAAATATCTCTTCGATGCTGACCGTCCGGAGGCGGTGCTCGGTCTTGGCCCTGTCAGAGCGGCGCTCGAATTTTTGTTTGGCCGCCTCGACGCCCAGCCACTCGCCTCGCAACTTTTCGGCTTCTACACAGGGCTTGCCTATTTCACACCGATCCTGGGTGGTCTCATGGCCGACCGCCTGCTGGGTCGGCATCGCACGATCGTCATCGGTGGCCTGTTCATGGCGGCCGGCCATTTTATGATGGCATTCGAGGCCCTTTTCCTCCTGGCGCTGTTGATGCTGATTATCGGCATCGGCGCATTCAAGCCAAACATCTCGACGCAAGTCGGGGCGCTTTACGCGCCCGGCGATGTCCGGCGCGACCGCGCCTATTCGATCTTCTATCTCGGGATCAACGTCGGGGCATTCGCAGCCCCGCTGGCATGTGGCACGCTCGCGGTTCAGTACGGGTGGCACTACGGCTTTGCCGCGGCCGGCGTGGGGATGCTCATCAGCCTCGCGATCTATCTTTGCGGCGCGGAAACCCTGCCCGCGGATATCCCCCCACGCCGCGACCCGGACGCGCGAGAGAAGAAACGGCTCGATACCGCCGAGCGGCGCGCCGTGCTGGCGCTCATCGCCACGTGCGCCCTGGTCACCCTGTTCTGGGCCGCCTACGATCAGCAAAGCAACACCATTCTGCTGTGGGCCGAAGATTTTACGGACCGCTCAATCGACCTTGGATTTTGGCATGGCCAGATTCCATCGCCGTCCTTTCTCGCTCTCAATCCCTTCATGATCTTTATGGCGACGCCGCTGCTCGTCGGACTATGGGCGCGGCAGGGCCGGCGAGGCACCGAGCCTTTCGCAATCAGCAAGATGGCCTTCGGTTGCCTCTGCGTCGCGTTGGCCAATCTGGTCATGGCGAGCGCAGCGGCATGGACGGCAACCGGTAAGGCGAGCGCGCTGTGGCTTGTGGGTTATTTCGTCCTTGCCACTATAGGCGAACTGCACCTTGCACCGGTCGGACTGGCCTTGATCTCAAAACTCACCCCCTCACGGATGATATCCATCATGATGGGAGTCTGGTTTGCGACCACGCTGCCGGCCGACGTTCTCGCAGGATTCCTCGGTGGTTTCTGGAGCCGGCTGGGGAAGACGGATTTCTTTCTACTGATTGCGCTCATCGCCGCGCTCGCGGGCATCGCACTCTGGGCGCTGAGCTACGCGGTCCAGAGGTCAGTGGTCACTAATCAGTAATCAAGGGTCGAGGCCCACGGCTTTCCGGCCGCCGGCTAGTGCCCACTGAGCTCTGGGCTCAGTGCGTCCATGGATCGCGGCGGTTGGCCGAAAAATTGTCGGCATATGACATGCCGCGCCGCGTCGGCGGCTTGGACTTGAAGATTTGATAGCCAATGCCGTGGCGCTCACAATAAGCGACTGCTTCCTCGAGCGTATCGAAACGCAGCTGCACCTGCTGACGCATGTCGCCCGAACTGGTCCAGCCCATGAGCGGCTCGATCTCGCGCGGTTGTTCAGGCTCGTAGTCGAGCACCCACTCCTTGGTCTTAGCGGTGCCGGACTGCATTGCCGTCTTCGCGGGCTTGTAGATGCGGGCGATCATGGTCAGTTGCTTACTCGCGTCTGAACAGCGCAACTTGGTCGGGGCAGCAGGATTTGAACCTGCGACCTGGAGTACCCAAAACTCCCGCGCTACCAGGCTGCGCTATGCCCCGTCGTTGTCCCGTCGGCCTCGATACACGCTTCGCTTTGGGCCAGCAAGCCGCGCTGCTTTCGCCCCGGATTGTCGCTCCACGTGCCGCGCCGGCAATCACGTCGCGCGACTTTA
>Ga0126379_10000098_pt1 | contig 40538 bp, 29 predicted proteins | sample PanSoiMetPlot_24_FD_92640 | JGI IMG/M metagenome (GOLD analysis project Ga0126379, IMG submission 92640) | Tropical forest soil microbial communities from Panama - MetaG Plot_24 | ecosystem: Environmental > Terrestrial > Soil > Tropical forest > Bulk soil | place: Panama | collected 2016-02-17
CGATCGATGATCGATTCCAGCCGCACTGCCGTCTCCGACCACCCCGACTGCTGGCCTTCTTTGCCGCTCGCTGCCTGGAAAGACACCTACGCAACCCTGCACATGTGGACCCAAATCGTGGGTAAGGTGCGCCTAGCGCTCACCCCCAAGATCAATCACTGGTGGAACGTCCCGCTTTATGTGAGCGCGCGCGGGCTAACCACCTCGGTCATTCCCGACGGCAGCCGCGTCTTCGACATGGAGTTCGATTTTGTCGAGCACAAACTCTGGATCAGGACCAACGACCCGGCGACGAGAACTATTGCTTTGGCGCCACGCTCCGTCGCGGACTTTTACAAAGAGGTTATGTCCGTGTTGCGGTCCCTCGACATCAACGTCGAGATCTGGAAAATGCCGGTCGAGGTACCCGATCCCATCGCCTTCGATAGGGACACAGTCCACGCTTCCTATGATCCGGAGTATGCCAGGCGTTTGTGGCGCATTCTGATCTCGACCGATGAAGTCTTCAAGGTCTTCCGCTCGCGGTTCATCGGAAAATCCAGCCCGGCACATTTCTTCTGGGGCGCATTTGATCTGGCGGTCACGAGATTCTCCGGACGCCGCGCGCCGGAGCGCAACGATCCTGATCCGGTGCTGCGTAAGATCATGCGCGAAGCTTACTCGCATGAAGTCATCAGTGCCGGTTGGTGGCCGGGCGGAGGCCCGGTGGCTGATGCGGCGTTCTACGCGTATGCCGCGCCCGAACCGCCGGGTTTCGCACAGCAGGCAGTGCGACCGCAGAAGGCTTCTTACTCGAAGGACGTGGGCGAATTTCTTCTGATGTACGACGATGTCCGCAAGGCTACCTCACCAACCACCGTCCTGCTCGATTTCCTGGAGAGTACGTACGAAGCCGGCGCTACACTGGGCAAGTGGGACCGCGAGGCACTGGAATATCAACCACAACCGGCTACGGGCGCAGCCTAAAGAAGGAGGTTTCCATGGCGAGAACATGCACTCATTTCACCAAGATGAAGTTTACTCGAACGGACGCTAACGTCTGTGAAGACTGCATCAAATCCGGCGACACCTGGGTCCATCTCCGCATGTGCACCGAGTGCGGTCACATAGGCTGCTGCGATTCATCCAAGAACCAGCACGCCACCAAACACTTTCACCATACCAAGCACCCCGTGGTCCGCTCGATTGAGCCGGGCGAGAGTTGGACCTGGTGCTATGTGGATGAAGTCATGGGCCAGTTGGCGCTGGCTTCCTGAAGTTCTCAGGGTACAATGCCATGCGGTAGCACGTTCCCGTGCTTCCTTGGAACAGGAGGAAGTGACGTGAAGTTCAAATACCGCATCATTCTCGCAAGCTTACTCGTCGTCTTCGGCTACGGCAGCGTCCCCATCGCGGAGTCACAAAGCTCATCGACGCAGCCGGCAGCCACACCTCTGCACATGATGGTGCAGGCGGGCAGCGGCGGCATACAGTGCCGCGTGGCCATCCGCGGCACAAAGCAGGGCCAATTCAAAGGCGACAGCACGGCCAAAGGCCAGGAGAAGTGGATCCGCTGCACCCAGTTTCTGCTCTCGCTGACTGTGCCCAGAGACGCCGCCACCGGCATGGCCAGCGGCAAGAGACAGTACGCACCCGTTGTGATCACCAAGGAATGGAACGCCGCATCGCCGCAAATCTTTCAGTCCGCCTCCACCAACGAAGTGCTGCCTCAGGTGGAATTTGAATTCTCGAGACCGAGCCCGATGGGTGTTGACACGGTCTTTGAGACAGTAACGCTTACCAACGCGACGATTTCAGCCGTGAAGCAATACATCGGTTTTCCTGACGCCGGCGAGCCGCCCAATCCGCACCCGCTCGAGGACGTCTCGTTCACCTTCCAGAAGATTGAAATCACCAATGCGGAAGGGAAGACCACGGCCGTGGATGAGTGGAGTGTCAGGTAGGCGAACGGGCGAGAGCGGGGACTGCCCCAACATTTTGGGTTCTTCAGCCTGATGACGTAGAGACGCGACATTGTCGCGTCTCTGAGACGTGGCATGCCACGTCTCTACGCCCAATCATCGGTGAGACGTTGCGAATATCTCTTTGGCCGCAACTACCGTGTTGCAGTGAATGGTGACGGTGTCTTCCACGTGGTGGGCATAACCGCCAGCGTACGTGACCATGACTGGCACGTTGTGTGTCTTGGCCACACGGAACACGAGTTCGTCGCGTTTCTTCAGGCCCTCGATGGTCAGCGCCAGCCCGCCGAGCTGATCTTCTTTGTAAGGATCGGCGCCGGCGATGTAGCAGATCAGCTCCGGCGTGAAATGCCGGAAGGCCGAGCTGAGCGACTGGTCCAGCCATCCCAGATATTCTTCGTCGTTGGTGGCGTCGGGCAAATGCACGTCAATGGACGAAGGCGGTTTGTGCAGTGGATAGTTGTGCGCCTGGTGCAGTGAGATGGTGAAGACTTCCAGCTCGCCCGTTGCGTGCTGCGCTTCGAGGTTCGCGGGGTGTACGTCACGACGGCTCGCGCTGGCGCTGGGCAAAGGATGGCCGAGCCGCGTCTTAGGCGGAAAGATCGCTGCCGTACCGTTGCCGTTGTGGACATCGAGGTCCACGGTCATGGCCCGCGTGATCTTGCCTTCCTGGTGCATGCGCTTGATAGCCACCGCCACGTCGTGGATCACGCAGAAACCTTCGCCGTGGTCGGGGAAGGCGTGATGGAATCCCCCGCCGATGTTGAGCGCCAAGCCGTCGCGCAAGGCGAGGTCGGCAGCCAGGATGGAGCCGCCGGCCGAGAGCCAGAAAGCCTTGACCAGCTCGGGTGAGTAAGGGACTTCCATCTGCAATTCTTCAGCGGCGGAAAGCGTGCCATTCTTCAACTTCTGCACGTATTCGCGCGTGTGCACCAGAAGAATGTCTTCATCGTGCGCGGGTTGTGGCTCAACGAAGTCGCCAGGCTCGGCGATGCCGGCCTCCAGCAGCCGCTTGCGGATCATACGGTATTTCTGTGCGGGAAAGACGTGGGCGCCGATGGGCAGATAGTAGTCGTCACTGTAGACCAGTTTGAACGGGAGCATACGTTACAGGGTAACGCGAGCACCGCGAGTGCGGGAGAAGTAAATCATTTGAGTTGCGGCCTGGCACGACTGACTCAATTCCGCGCCGTCCCTTCTTCTGTTATGATCCGCACGCTATGAGTTCGATCATCGCTCCCTTGCTTGCCGGAAAAGTCATTGGCTCATCCGACGACGGCTTTGTCATTGCCGAGTGGCGGGATGCAGGCGGCCCTCCTGGCCCACCACGCCTGATTGCTCCGTTGCACGTTCACCATAGTGATGATGAAGCCTGGTACGTTCTCGAAGGCACGTTGCGAGTTCAAGTCGGGACGGAGGAAGTCGAAGCGGGCGCTGGGTCCGCAGTGTTCGTTCCCCGAGGTAACGCCCATACCTATTGGAATCCGGGTCCCGGGCCGCTGCGCTATCTGCTGGTGATGACTTCGAATATCCATCGTTTGATCCAGGAGATTCATAAAATGCCCGACCGCAATCCTGCGGCTCTTCGGGATATGTTCAAGAAGTATGATTCGGAGCTTGTCGATTCCTAGCACAATCCAGCAAGCATTCGGTGCTTTCTATGGCAAGATCGTGTGGCACAGGCACTCTTGCCTGTGCCAAAGCGTCCTTCTTTAGGAAGCAAGCACCGGCAGGAGTGCCGGTGCCACACAGATTTGAGGCATTTTTGGCAAATTGGCTTGGCGTGCCTTCAGCCGCGCTGGTCTGCTAGAATCTACAAGTAATACCAGACTTTCCCGTCTCAGGTTTCCCGACTTAGTCCAATCTGCGAAAAACCAACCACGGGCGAGGAGTGTGCGAATCAAGTGAAACGCGGCAAAACGGCCGTCATTGTCGGCGCCCAGTGGGGCGACGAAGGTAAAGGCAAGATCGTAGACGTTCTCTCGCAAGGGTTTTCCATCGTGGCCCGCTATGCCGGAGGCCACAATGCCGGCCACACCGTCATCATCCAAGGCAAGAAATTCGTCCTCCAGTTGGTGCCCTGCGGCGTGCTGCGCAAAGGCTGCCGCGCGGTGATCGGCAACGGTGTGGTGCTGGATCCGCTGGCGTTCCTTAAAGAGGTGAGTGCGTTGCGCCAGGCCGGTGTGGAAGTGGACCGCAACCTGTTTGTCTCCAACCGCGCGCACGTGATTCTCCCCTACCATCGCATGATCGAGATGGGTGCGGAGAACGCTCCTGGCCGGGTAAAGATCGGAACGACTTCGCGCGGCATTGGTCCGGCGTATGAGGACAAGATGGGCCGCCGCGGCTTACGCGTGGCCGACCTGCTGGATGCCAACCTGCTCCGCTCGACCATCGAGAACGCCTGCCGCGAGAAAAACATGATCGCTCACGCGCTGTTCAACTCCGAGCCGCTCGACGCCGACAGCATGGTCCGCGAATATGCCGACGCCGCAAAGAAAATCGCGCCGTTTGTCACCGACACGGCCGCGCTGATCAACCGCGCGCTGGAGGATGGCGAGTCCGTCATGTTCGAAGGCGCGCAGGGCACCATGCTCGATATCGATCACGGAACCTATCCTTTCGTTACGTCATCCAGCGCCACTTCAGGCGGCGCCGTTACCGGGACCGGCGTGCCGCCCAACGCCATCAACACGGTCATCGGCGTGACCAAGGCTTACTGCACGCGCGTGGGTGGCGGGCCGTTTCCATCGGAGATCGAAGGCCCAGTCGCCGACCAGTTGCGCGCCAAAGGCAACGAGTACGGGGCCGTCACTGGGCGCCCGCGGCGTTGCGGCTGGGTGGACCTGCCGCTGCTGCGCTACGCCCAGATGATCAACGGCGTGAACTGGTGGGTCGTGACCAAGCTCGACGTGCTCGACGAACTCGACGAAGTTCCGGTTTGCGTAGGCTACAAGATCAACGGCAAGAAGACCGATACGGTTCCCGCTCTGGCAACCGGCTTTGAAAAGGTAGAGCCGGTGTACGAGAAAATGCCGGGATGGCAGAAGTCTACGGAAGGGATCACTGAGTTCACCAAGCTGCCGAAGAAAGCCCAGGAATATCTGCGTTTCCTCGAAAAGGAGACGGGGGCGAGAATCGGCATGGTTTCCACCGGTCCTGACCGCGAGCAGACCATCTTCATTCCGGAGTTTACGGACGAACTCGCGGAGACCGCATCTCGAAAATCTGGCAAGAAAAGCGCGAGGGCCAAATGATCGTCTTGACTGTCGACATGCTGGTGAAACCGGGCACGGAAGAAAAATGCAAGGAGTACATTCGTGTTCTCCAGGAGCATTCCCGCCGCGAGCCAGGTTGCCTGATGTATGTGGGCCATCAATCTACCGAAAACGCCCGCAAGTTTCTTTTCTACGAGCAGTATGTCGATGCCGCGGCATTCGAAGCCCATCGCAGCGCGGCGTATTTCAAGGAATATGTGAGCGGCGGGTTGGACGCGATCCTGGAATCACGCAGTCGTGGGCTGTACCGCGTCATCGAGTGAAAAGACATTCTTACCACAGATGACACTGATCAAACTGATTCTTAAGAATGAGTCAGTGTTCATCTGTGTGATCAGTGTTATCTGTGGTGAGGTTTTTTGCCGTGGCTGTCTACGCGACCGCGGGCTGACGATTAACGTGTGAGCTCGTATCCCGCGAAGAAATAGCTCAACTCGAAACGCGCGGTATCGTCGGCGTCAGAGCCGTGGATGGCGTTGCGCTCGATCGACTCCGCCCACTTCTTGCGCACCGTGCCGGCTTCGGCCTGCGCGGGATTGGTCGCGCCCATCAGCTTGCGCAGGTCGGCGATCGCGTTTTCCTTCTCGAGCGCCAACACCACGATCGGCCCGCTGGACATAAAGGTAGTCAGCGAGTCGAAAAAAGGCCGGGCGGCGTGGACCGCGTAAAAACCTTCCGCCTGTTGCTTGGTGATCTCCAGCATCTTCATGCCGATGATGCGGAAGCCCTTCTCCTGGATCATGTGGAGAATGTCGCCGGCGGCGCCTTTGGCTACCGCGTCGGGCTTGATGATGGAAAAAGTGCGTTGCAGTGTTTGCATTCCTGGTATGTCTCCTGGTGATTGCGAGCCATTCGGGTTGGCTCTTGGCTCTTGGCTTTTAACTTTTGGCTTTTAGCTCTTGGTTTTGGCCATCGATTTTTGAAAGACGTTCATCATCTACGGTTGTGCCAAGAGCCAAAAGCCAAAAGCTAAGTGCTAACGGCCGATTTCCCTATGCGTTCCATGAGCGTTTGCGCCATCATGGCCGGCGACTTGGCTACGGCGATTCCTGCGTTCTCGAGAGCCTTGATTTTTTCGGCCGCGGTTCCGTGTCCACCTGAGATGATCGCGCCGGCGTGGCCCATGCGGCGTCCCGGCGGCGCAGTCTGCCCGGCAATGAACGACACCACCGGCTTCTTGACGTGTCTCTTCACGTACTCCGCGGCGCTCTCTTCAGCGCTGCCGCCGATCTCGCCGATCATGATGATGGCCTCGGTCTCCGGGTCTTCGTTGAACAGCTTGAGGGCATCAATGAAGTTGGTGCCGATGATGGGGTCGCCGCCGATACCGATCGCCGTCGATTGCCCAATGCCGCGTTGCGTGAGCTGGAATACAGCCTCATACGTCAGCGTGCCGGAGCGCGACACGATGCCGATGTGCCCTTCCTTATGAATGTGGCCGGGCATGATGCCGATCTTGCATTTACCCGGCGAGATGATGCCCGGACAGTTTGGTCCGATCAGCCGTGATTTGCCTTTGATCTTTAAGTACTCGTAAGCCCGGACCATGTCCAGCGCGGGAATGCCTTCGGTGATGGAGACGATCAGGGGGACCTCGGCGTCCACGGCTTCGAGCAACGCATCGGCCGCGAACGGCGGCGGGACAAAGATGATGGTGGCGTTGGCGCCGGTCTTCTCTTTGGCTTCCGCCACAGTGTTGAAGATCGGCCAACCCTCGTGCGTGGTGCCGCCTTTGCCGGGGGTCACGCCGCCAACAATGTTGGTGCCGTATGCGGCACAGGTCTTGGCGTGGAACGTTCCTTCCCGCCCGGTAATGCCCTGAATCATCAGCCGCGTCGATTTGTCCGCAAGAATTGCCATGTTTTTAGCTACTAGCTGCTAGCCCCTAGCTGCTAGCCAGAACACCCTTAGCCGCTGATCTTCGCAGATCAACGCAAATCGGAGTTCGGGCTAGCCACGAATTTTCACGAAGTCTTCGCAAGGCTATTTATGAAATTCGAGTACCTTCGCGTTCATTCGCCGCCCAATTCGGTTCTTTGATCTGCGATCATCTGCGCAAATCTGCGCGAACTTCCTTCACCGTCCTGCTGCTGCCACTACTTTCTCCGCCGCATCCTTCATGTCCGAGGCCACGATGAAGTTCAGGCCGGAGTTCTTTAGAATCTCGCGGCCTTGCTCCACGTTGGTGCCTTCGAGGCGCAGCACCAAAGGCAGCTTCAAATTGGTGGCCTTCGCAGCGTCCACCACACCTGCAGCCAGCGTGTCCACGCGCAGAATGCCGCCGAAGATGTTGATCAGAATGGCGCGTACGTGCTTGTCGCTGAGCAGGATTTCAAACGCGTGACGAATCTGCTCGGCGTTGGCGCCGCCGCCGACGTCCAGAAAGTTGGCAGGCGATCCGCCGGCGTACTTGATGATGTCCATCGTGGCCATGGCCAGGCCCGCGCCGTTCACCAGGCAAGCAATGTTGCCGTCGAGCTTGATGTAGTTCAGGTTGTACTTGGAGGCTTCGACTTCGAGCGGGTCCTCTTCGTTGATATCGCGCAGCTCTTTGAGGTCTTTGTGGCGGAAGAGCCCGTTATCGTCAAAATTGATCTTGGCGTCCAGCGCAAACAGCCGTCCGTCCGTGGTGGTGATGAACGGGTTGATCTCCATGAGTGAGGCATCCGTCTCGACAAACGCGCGATAGAGGCCGGTCATGAAACGCACGGCTTCGCTGATTTGCTCACCCTTGAGTCCCAGTCCGAATGCGAGCTTGCGTGCATGAAAAGCGTTGAAGCCGATGGTGGGATCGATGGCTTCCTTCAGGATCGCGTTGGGATCTTTCGCTGCGACCTCTTCGATCTCCATACCGCCCGCGGCTGAAGCCATGAATACCGGACGCGCTGTCACCCTGTCGACCACAATGCCGAGGTAAAGTTCACGCTCGATCGGCAGCGTCTCCTCGATCAACAGGCGCTGCACGATCTTGCCCTCCGGGCCCGTCTGGTGCGTGACCAGGCGCATGCCCAGGATCTTGTCGGCCCAGCTCTTGGCTTCCTCGAGGCTCTTGGCGACCTTGACTCCGCCACCTTTACCGCGTCCGCCGGCGTGGATCTGGGCCTTCACTACAACGCCTTTCGCGCCTTCTTCGAACAGCCGGTGCGCGGCCTTTTCAGCCTCAGCGCGAGTCAGAGCCACTTCGCCGCGCGGGATGGCCACGCCGTATTTCGCAAGAATTGTTTTGGCCTGGTACTCGTGAATTTTCATGCTGGCTGGTTCTGCTGACGCCGGAACGTCGAAGGGAACCAGTGATTCTATAGGACAGAACCAAGATCGAGCAAATTTGATGGCGGTTGTTCAAAGCAAATTCGCAGAGGGCAATCGCCGTGACCGCCGCAATCGCCGTAATCGCCGTAATCGCAGCGAAACCAGAGTTTTTACGATTACGGCGATTCCGTGCGATTGCGCGCGATTCCGGCGATTACTTCAGCAAACTCTTAGCCAGATCTACTTCGTCGGACATGGTCTCCAATGCAATGCGGGTCTCGCGGACCAGCAAGGTACAGCCCACGGTCAACGCGATGAAACCGACCGTACCGGCAATAAAACTGATGAAGGAGAGAACCTCAAAAGAAAGCCGGTATTGCGAGAAAGCCAGGACCGCGCCCAGGATGGAAACCAGGCTGGCAGCGGCGAAGGCGGCGATCGAGCCGTAGAAGAAGCTCATGGCGCGCACCAGTAAAGAGCCGCGTCTTTCGAGGCGTCCTAGATGGTTGACCCAAAGGTCGGTGGCCTGGTCGCGCTTGCCGACAGAGTGCAGCTCTTGAGCCAGGACGCGCGTCCGGTCCACCACCCGAGCCAGACGGTTGCCGGTGCCCAACGCCAGCACCGAAGACGCGTTCGTGAACACTGCGGGAGCAGCGATCAGAGTGAGTACGGCGAATGGGTTTTCCGTGGCGGGTGCCATGATGAATACAGTAGCAGCTTCGACCGCGCGAACGGAACAACAACCCCTTACCGTGGATTTACGCGGATCAGCACGGATTTGTTTGTGCGCATCGAGACCTAGCTCAATTCTCACCACGGAGGCACGGAGACACGGGGAATCGGGAGGTCCAGTCAGCGGCTCACTCTAGATTGGGGCCTTCTTCCGATGGCCCGATGAGCTGATGGACAGATGCCCCGATCCCCTTTGGTTCGACCAGCGCTCATCCGCGTGCATCCGCGGTAAGTGGTTGGTTTTCTTTTCCAAGCGTGTCAGTAGACATCTCTTCGCAGACCACACTATGCTCGTGGGATGGATTTTTCGTCCATCCGCCTCATCACCTTCGACTGCTACGGCACTCTTATCGATTGGGAAACGGGAATGCTCGCGGCCTTGCGTCCCATGTTCTCGCCCAACGGCCGTGCCATTCCTGATGCGAAACTTCTGGAAGAATACGGCGAAGCCGAAGTCGAACTCGAAGCCGGAGAGTATCTTCCCTACCGCCAGGTGTTGGCGCGTTCGGTCGAAACCATGGGGCGTCGTTTGAACGTGGGGATCTCCGGCGAAGACAGCCGGCGCTTCGCCGAGTCGCTGACGCAGTGGGAGCCGTTCCCTGACACCGTGGGCAGCCTGCAGGCGCTGGCGAAACGTTTTCGCCTGGGAATCATCTCTAACGTTGACGACGACCTGTTTGCCGCGACCAAAAAGAAGCTCGGGGTGGAGTTCAGCGTCATCGTAACGGCACAGCAGGTGCGGAGCTACAAACCGTCACCAGCAAACTTCGAGGAGACCGTGCGGCGCAGCGGTGTGAAGAAAGAGCAGATCCTGCACGCCGGGCAAAGCGTGTACCACGACATTGTTCCCACCAACGCTCTGGACATCAAGAATGTGTGGGTGGACCGGCCGTCGGCTCGTCCCGGCTCAGGCGCAACCCGGCCCGCAGCGGCGGAGCCAACGGCCAAGGTCAAAAGCCTGGCGGAGCTGGTGAAGCTGCTGGTGGGATCAACGACGGCTTATCACTGATGGCAGGGTGATCGGAATTCCCACCAAGCGCCGGAGGCGCGCCGACAGGGTAGCCCACGGCGGAGCGGGACGCGGAGCCGTGGGTAAGCATAGTTACAATTGCGAGCGCCAGAGGCGCGACAAATGTCCCACAGCTACGTGCATAAACCAGTTTCATCTCGGGTTCAGCATCCCCCAGCGATAGAAACTCATTCCGCGATTAGGGGCCTAGAAAAACATCACGTGGCCTGCGATCCGCAACATGTTTTTCGGATGGTTCTGCGCCGCACCTCTGGCGCTCAAAAATCCTCTGTCACACTTTCCCACGGCTCCGCGCTGCTGCGCCGTGGGCTACCCTCTTGGCGCGCCTCCGGCGCTTGCTGCATCGTAAAGCTGTAAGAAGCTAAATTAGCTGACAGCCCTTACCTCTCGCATATTGCTGAACCCTCGGGGAATTGCCAGGGCACGAGACAGCATGGGGCGAACTCCCTAAATCAGCATGTCGAAGGAAAGACCCTCAGGGTCCTTCGACTTCGCGCCCATCAGCAACGGCTGGGGAAGACTAGCGCGGCGCTCCGCTCAGGATGACAGAGGGTTAGGCACACTTTTCCGCAATCGGCATTCCGACCTTGGAAAGACCCACCTCGGTAAGAAATCTCTCCCTATTTCGCCGGCTCAATCTGCACGAACTGCCAGCCGAAGCGGCCTTTGATGCAAAGGTTGCCGTGGGTCACGTCGTGGTCGAGCGGCGAGGTCACGCGGACAATCTTGCCGTCCTGCTCGTGCACCGTGAGGTTGCAGCCCACGCCGCAGTAAGGGCAGATGGTGGTGGTCTGGTGCTGGCGTGATTCGTCCCACGTGCCGGCCTGGCGCATCTTGTATTCGCTCTTGAACATCAGCGCGCCGGTGGGACACACGCCAATGCAGTTGCCGCAATAAACGCACGCGGAGTCAGGCAGCGGGACATCAAACTCGGTTGCGATGTGCGCCGAAAAGCCGCGGCCGGCCACGGCGATGGCAAACGTGTTTTGCGCGTCCACGCCGCAGGCCTCCACGCACTTGTAGCAAAGGATGCACTTCGAGTAATCGCGGACGTAAAGATCATTATCAATCTTTGCGGGCTGCGCGACCGTGGCCCGCGCTGTTCCGAAACGCTCCGGCTGCGCGCCGTAGCGCTCCATGTATGCCTTGAACATGGGCGCGGTGGAGACATCCACCGAAGAGGCCAGGAACTCGAGCACCAGTCTGCGGCTCAGGCGTACGCGTTCGGAGTCAGTCTTAACGGACATGTTGGGTTCCACTTTGCGCGAGCATGCTGGCGCCAGCGTGCGCGACCCTTCCAACTCCACGACACACACGCGGCAGGCGTTGACCGGGGTCAGCGTCTGGAGGTAGCAGAGCGTTGGCGTCTCGATGCCGGCTTCCTGCGTGGCGTCGAGGATCGTGGAGCCTTCCGGAACGGAGACTTCTTTGCCGTCGATCTTGATAGAGACGGTTTTCACGGGGCGTGCGGGCGGAATCTCTGGTACCGGCCCACGGGGTATGGGGACCGTCGCCTGCGGAGCGTCTGGCTCAGGTGCGGGTGATTTTTTTGCTACTGTCTCCGACAATCTTGCCCTCCTGGGACGTTTTTCTGCTCTTTTTGCTTCGCGCAAGGACGAATTTTGGACGGCGCAAGCAATGAGACGTGGCAATGCCACGTCTCTACGCTGGATTCTTCTCCGTGTCTCTGCGCCTCCGTGGTAGGTGTTCCATTGCGGCCTTCCGTGGTTGCCTTGGGATTGTTCATGCGAACAAACTCCACCGTCGAAGCGCTGACTCCAGCGCGCTGGACGCAGTCTGTCCCAGCCCGCAGATCGAGGCGTCGCGCATGGCTTGTGCGATCTCCCGCAGACGTCCGACCTCATCCGCTTGCGAGCCGAGAGGCTTGAGGTCCACAAGCCGCACGAGCGCTTCTTCCTGGCGCGTAACGCCGACGCGGCAAGGGACGCATTGCCCGCAAGTCTCGTGGCGGAAGAATCCCGCGATGCGCAGCAGAATTCTCTTGAGGTCCACTGAATCGTCGAACAGCATGACTACGCCTGAACCCAGCGTGGCTCCAATGGCGCGCGTGCCTTCGAACGTCAGCGGCGTGTCCAGCTCCTGCGGCGAGACAAAGGTACCGGCAGCGCCGCCAAGAAGAACGGCCTCTAGCCTGCCGTTGCCGGCCACACCGCCGGCGAGGTCAATCAACTGGCCGAGGGTCACGCCCATCTCGATTTCGTAGACTCCGGGCCGCGCCACGTGCCCGCATAAACAGAACAGCCTGGTTCCGGCCGAATCCTGGGTGCCCGTACGCGCGTAGACAGAGCCACTCTCACGCAGGATAAGCGGCACGTTGGCCAGCGTCTCCACGTTGTTGACTGCTGTTGGCTGGTGAAACAGGCCGGCTTGGGTCGGGAACGGCGGCTTGTTGCGAGGTTCGCCGCGGTAGCCTTCGATGGAGTTGAAGAGCGCCGTTTCCTCGCCGCAGATGTACGCGCCGGCGCCGCGCCGTATCTCAACGTTGAAGCTCAAGCCGCGAGAAAGAATGTCGCGACCTAGCAGCCCGTTCTGTTGGGCCACTTCAATCGCGTGCGCCATGCGCTCGGCAGCGAGAGGATATTCGCCGCGCAGGTAGATGTAACCTTGCTCCGCGCCGGTTGCCACCGCGGCGATGGTCATGCCTTCCAGAATCGCAAACGGATCGGCTTCCATCAGAACACGGTCTTTGAAAGTCCCAGGTTCGGATTCGTCGGCATTGCAGACCACGAAGTGTTTACGCTTGGGATCAGTTCGAAGAAGATGGCGCTGCGTGTGCAGCGCCTCCCATTTCTTCGCGGTCGGGAACGCCGCGCCGCCGCGGCCCAGCAGTCGCGACGCGGCTACCTCGCGTATCACGCCTTCTGGTCCGATCTCGAGGGCTTTGTGCAAAGCTTCGTAGCCGCCAAGATGCCGGTAGTCGTCCAGGCTCACGGGATCCGATTTTCCTACGCGGGCGAGCAGGCGCAAGCGTTGGGTCCCTGGCAGGCTTGGTTTTGGCCCGCTGGGGTCAGCCAATCCAGCTTGCGGCACAGAAACGCGCGGGTTCAGCACGTCTGGAGTAGAAGGCAGGTGGTTTTCGACCGCGTCTTTGACCAGGGCTGATATGGATTCTGGGGCGGCCGGCGCAAGCACGTGCTCCCGCGCTTTGGCTCCGGCCGCGGAGACGAGCGCAGCCGGGGCCCGTTCGCACAAGCCGAGACATTGACTGCGCAGCCATATCGCCTTGCCGCCGTGGCAAGGCGAGCCCGCAAGACCTAATTTGGTCTCGAGGTCGCGGCACACTTGATCCGCGCCACGCGTAAGACAGGCGATGTCATCGCAGACATGGGCCACAACGGTCGGGCGCGGAGTGAGCGAGAACAGTCCGTAAAATGACGCAACGCCGTGGACTTCCGCCGGTGCTACATCGAGCCTAAGGGCGGAGTAGTTGAGCGCGCCTGGGCTGATCCAGCCAATGCGGTTCTGGATCGCATGCAGCACGGGCAGCAGGCGATGGCGCTCGGAACGAGCTTTGTGGCCGCCGAACGCAGCGCGCGTGTCGACCGCAGCCTGGCGCACGCCCCCTTCCCATCCGGACTGAGGCGCACCCAGGACGGAATCGACTGCAGCACGTTCTTCACTCGTGGGTTGCGCGCTGGCGAGATGAAGGTCCAATTAGTCTCCCGGTCTACTTCTTTTAACGCATACTTCTTAACGCGTACTTCTTAACGACACTTTTCGATCCTGACGGCAGTAGCCTTGAACTCCGCCGTGCCCGATTTGGGATCGACGGCGTCAATGGTCAAGTCGTTGGTGGCCACCTGATCGTGAAAATGCGTGGTCAAGAACGCCAGGCCGGGGCGCAGTGTGGGATCGAATCGAACCGGCGCGATCACCGATCCTCGTCGCGAACTCACTCGAACTCTTTCTCCTTCGCGCAAACGGTATTGCTGGCCGTCTTCGGGAGAAAGATTGAGCGCCTCTTCGCGGCGCAGCGGCGAGTCGTAGCGCTCGGTTTGCACTCCAGTGTTGAAAGAGTCGAGCCTACGGCCCGTGGTCAGGCGGATGGGATACTGATCGTCGAGACGGTCCACGGGCGGCTCAAAGTCGACCACCGAAAACGGCGCGCGCGGACCGATGAGCGGATCGGCCCACAAACGCCCATGCAGGTACATCTCGCCGGGATGAGATTCGTCATAGCACGGCCACTGAATGCCTCCCAGCTCTTCGAGGCGACGATAGCTCATGCCGGCGTGCATCGGACTCACAGTCCGCAGCTCGGACCAGATGCTTTCAGCGTCCGGCTTGCCCCAATCGTGGCCAAGGCGGCGAGCGAGATCAAAGATGATTTCCGTGTCGTCGCGCACGCCCGGCGGTGGCGACACGGCCCGGCGGACACGCTGTACCCGGCGCTCGCTCGAAGTCACCGTGCCATCGCTCTCACACCAACCTGCCGCCGCGGGCAGCACCACGTCGGCAAGCTCGGCGGTCTTGGTGTAAAAGAGGTCCTGGACCAGCAGAAACTCGAGCCCGCCAAGAAGTTTGAGCGCATGATGACGATCGGCTTCCGAGTCGGCAGGGTTTTCGCCGAGAACATAGAGCGTCGTCAGCTCGCCGCGTTCCATGGCGCTGAACATCCCGCTCAGGTGCCAACCGCTCTTGGGGTGGATCTTCACTCCCCAGGCACGCTCGAACTTTGCACGCAGCTCGTCATTCTCGACGTGCTGGAAGCCGGTGAGCCGGTCCGGGATGGCGCCCATGTCGCCGCCGCCCTGCACGTTGTTCTGACCGCGCAGCGGGTTCACGCCGCTGCCGTAACAGCCGACGTGGCCGGTGAGCAGCGCCAGATTGATGAGCGCGACCACGTTATCCACGGCGTTGTGATGTTCCGTGATGCCCAGCGTCCAGCAGAGCTGGGCGCGCGGGGCACGCGCGTAAGCGCGCGCCGTCCGCCAGATCACTTCCGCAGGCACTCCGGTTTCGCGCTCCGCGCGGTCCAGTGAGTATTTCTCCACGTGCGCGCAATACGCTTCGAAACCGCTGGTGGCGTGTTCGATAAACTTTTTGTTGGCGAGTCCAGCCGCAATAATCTCGCGGCCCATGGCATTGGCCAGCGAGATATCCGACCCAACGTCGATGCCCAGCCAGACGTCAGCCCACTGCGCCGAACTGGTGCGCCGCGGGTCAATCACATACAGCTTGGCGCCTTTGTGCACGCCCTGCAACACGTGATGAAAGAAAATCGGATGGGTCTCACGGGCATTCGAGCCCCACAGTAGAATGACGTCCGTCTCTTCGATCTCGCGATACGAACTCGTTCCCCCACCGGCTCCGAAAACCGTCGCCAGACCGGCGACGCTGGGGGCGTGTCAAGTCCGGTTGCAGCTGTCAATGTTGTTCGTTCCCATGATGGAACGAACAAATTTCTGGGCGGCGTAATTCAGCTCGTTGGTGGTCTTCGAGCAACTGAACATCCCGAAGTTGCGGGGATCGTTCTTGGCGATCGATCGGCGAAAAGCCTGGGTCACGCGCTCCAGAGCTTCATCCCAGGTTGCGGCGCGATGCCCGCCATTTTCGCGGATCAGCGGCTGAGTCAGGCGGCCCTTGATCGAAATGCCCATAGATTTCCCAAGACAGTGTCGTCCGTGTGGCGGCGCCGGGTCAAGTTATAGGTAGATTCCCCGAGGCAGGCCGACGCACAGCCGAAGATCCACCGCCAACGGCTCAACCGCGTAAACGCGGAGGCGCTGAGAAGGTGGTACAGATCGGTGCCGCAGGCAATTGTGTCCCAAAATCGTCCGTTGCAATACGCAACCGTACTTTCCTCCGCGTCTCCGCGCCTCCGCGCCTCGCGGTTGAGACCTCTTTCCCCCGGTTTCACGCACATGGGTGTCGGAAGGCGGTCGTTCCAGCTTCGGTAAAGAATCGTAAAACCGCTGGCAGGACGGCTGGCAAGTGCTTATACTTCCGTCCGCCTGAGAAATCGGCGTCGCGCTTCGCGCAGACTCGTGCTTTTCTTCGCAGAGCCATTTTCAGATTCTTCCCGCATTAGGAGGCTGCCATGAAGAAGTACGTTCTCTCCATGTTGTTGTTCTTCACCACGTGGGCCGCAGCGGAAGTCAAGTTGTTGCGGAATCCCGACTATCACAACGGCAAAGTGGCGTTCAGCTATCTGGGCGACATCTGGGTGGCCAACGAGGACGGCAGCAATCCGCAGCGCCTGACCGTCCACAAAGCGCGCGACGTCTATCCGCGTTTCTCGCCCGACGGTAAGTGGATCGCTTTCTCGTCAAACCGCTACGGCAATTACGACGTATTTGTGATTTCCTCCGCAGGCGGCCCAGCAAAGCAACTGACCTTCCACTCAGCCGCGGACATAGTGGTCGGCTGGACTCCGGACAGCAAGAAGATTCTGTTTCAATCTTCACGCGGCTTGATGTATCCCGGAATCCCGAATCTGTATGAAGTCCCACTAGCCGGCGGGCTGGAGCAAGCGGTCCCCACGGACTGGGGTTACTGGGGTAGTTACTCCCAAGACGGAAGCAAGCTGGTTTTCAATCGCCATCCCATGGTGTGGTGGCGCCAGCATTATCGTGGCAGCTATGCCGCCGACTTGTGGCTGATGGATGTGAAATCCAGGAAGTTCACTCATCTCGCTGACGGCGACTACAAGGGCAACTACTTCTGGCCCATGTACGCCTCGGACGGCTTCATCTATTTCGTGTCCGATCGCCTGCCCGACGAGAGCCATATCAAGCCCGGGAGCCGGGAGGTTCTGAAGAGCACGAACAACATCTGGAAGATCCCTGAAGGCGGCGGCAAGGCAGTGCAGGTGACGCACCACGGGAGCGGCCGTCTGTTTTTCCCTGCCATCTCGAGCGACGGTAAGACCATCGTGTACGAACAGGACTTCGGCATCTGGAAACTTGACGTCAAGACCGGCAAGTCCACGCCGATCAAGATCGATATTCTGTCCGACGACAAGGAGAACGCGGTCGAAACCATCACCGTCCGTAACGAGACAGAAGGCTACGACCTTTCGCCCAGCAGCAAACGCGCGGCGGTCTCGGTGCACGGCGAGATCTTCACCGTGGCTGCCGACCGAGGCGACATCCAGCGCGTGACCCAGTCGTTCTCCCGCGAAGGCGGACCGGCCTGGTCGGCGGACGGCAAGTGGATCGCCTTTATATCCGACAAGTCGGGCCGCGAGGAAGTTTGGATGGCTCATGAAGACGGCACTGGCCTGAAGAAACTTTCCGAAGGCGACGGCGAAAAGTCCAACATTCAGTGGGCGCCTGATTCCAAAGCACTGATCTATTCCGGTTCTGACCACAAGCTGTACCGCTTCGACCTGGACGCCAGCAAAGCCACGGTAATCGCCAGCGGCGAAGCCGGCAACATCCAAGGCGCAAGATTTTCTCCTGACGGCAAATGGATTGCTTACTCGCGGCTGGACGCTGACATGCGTCCCCACGTTTACATCATTCCGTCTACTGGCGGCAGCGAAAAACGTGTCGGCAATCCTGACCTGCTGTTCAGCGAGACTTCGCCAGTATGGACTCCGGATGGCAAACGTCTGGTTTTCCTGGCCGGTCTGGCGCAGGCTGGCAGTGCTACACTGCGCCGTTCGTTTGTGCAGCTCTACAGCGTTTCTCTAACCAAAGAAGAAAAGAACCCCACCGACCGTGGCGTAGATGATGAAGAGCAAGCCCAGGCCGCGGAGAAACTCGACCGCCAGCGCACGGCGCAAGCACGCGGCGAGGCCGCCAAGCCCGACGTCAAAATTGACTTTGACGGAATCACTCGACGTTCGCGCCAGGTGTCCCACCTGAGCGACAACATCACCACTGCCGCGGTTTCACCCGACAGCCGTACCTATGCCTTTGTTGCCGTGGCCGACGAAGACGGCCGCGCAGTTTCCACGCTGTACACCATCCCGGAAGACGGCATCCAGACCACCACGATCGCTACGTCATCGCGCGGCGAAGGTGAAGAAGGTGAGGGAGGAGGCTTTGGCGGGCGGCAGATCGGCTCCTTGAAGTTCTCCAAAGACGGCCGCTCGATTTTCTTCATGGAAGGCGAAGGGCTGTATTTCGTTGAGCTGGGTCCGGCAGCAGGTCCGGCTGGCGGAGGCCGCGGTGCCGGCGGCGGTGCTGCTGCAGGAGGAGCACGCAACTTCGAACGCCGCCGGGTCAACTTCACGGCGCGCGTCGAAGTAGACCACCACGAAGAGTGGAAGGAAGTGTTCAACGAAAGCTGGCGCGTAATGAAGCATCGCTTCTATGACGCCGACATGCATGGCGTGGATTGGGCCAAAGTCAAAGAAGTCTATGAGCCGCTGATGGAAAACGTGGCGGACCAGGAAGAGATGCACAACGTGGTCAGCCAGATGATTGGTGAACTCAACGCGTCGCATACTGGCATCAGCGCCACACCCACTGCTGAAGAACGCGACCACATGGCGCAGACGCGTTTTCCGGGGTTCGAACTTGAACCCGATGCCTCCGGGTACTACAGAGTCTCCTACATCTATAAGGATGGCCCGGCCGACAAGGACTACGTGGACATTAACGTAGGCGACTACGTGCTTGCCGTGGATGGTCACGAGTTGAAGGCGGGAGACAATTACTGGAAATACTTCACCGCGGTCCGCGGAGAAAAGCTCGACTTCACTGTCAACGCCAAGCCGGACTTAGCGGGCGCACGGCTCGCCAAAGTGCGGCCGGTCAATGCTGTTGCGTATGCCACGCTGCAATACGAGCGCTGGGTCGCGGACCGCAAAGCCATCGTCGCCAAGATGAGTAACGGCGAGATTGGATATGTGCATATCCGGTCCATGAATGCCCCATCACTCCAGCGCTTTGAGCGCGACCTGGTGGAAAACCACGACAAGAAAGCGCTCATCATCGATCAGCGCTTTAATCCCGGCGGCGGCATTGACCAGGAACTTTTGGAAATCCTGAGCCAGCGCCAGTACCAATACACCAAGCAACGCGACTCGTTGCAGGTCACGCGGCCGCAGCAGGCTTTCTTCGGACCGATGGTGGTCATGGAAAACGAACGCTCCACCAGCGACGCGGAAGTCTTTCCTGACGGTTTCCGCACGCTTGGCTTGGGAAAAGTTGTAGGCAAGACGACCTATGGTGCTGTGATCGGAACAGGTGCATACCGGTTGCTGGATGGATCGTCGATTCGCACGCCCGGAACCGGCTTGTGGAACGTGAAGGGCTACAACCTTGAGAACTATGGCGTGCCGCCGGATGTTGACGTAGATAACACCCCGGAGGATTTCCTCGCACACCGCGACGCGCAGATTGAAAAAGCCATTGAGGTGCTGCGCGACGAGCTCAAGAACCGTAAGCCCGCCGAAGTGAAACGCGCTTCCGGCGAAGAATAGGCCTGTGGTTTGCACAAAAGCGGGGTGGCAATTTTTGCCACCCCGTATCTTTTTGCAACTAAAAGGCTTTTCCCAAACCCAACTTTGCAAAACTAAACCGACTAAGTTCCTGGCTGGGGGTTTGCACCGGTAGACAGAAAAAGCACCAGACCTGAGGCCAACCAAATGGTGATCGGGGCTGGGCTGGATAAAGGAGGACTTATGAATCGTTTCAAAATGTTGTTCATCGGCGCTTTGATGACGGCTGGGTCCGCGTTAGCCACGGCCCAACCCTATGACCACAACGAACGCGGGGACCGTGACGGCGGCAAGTATTACGACCATGATCGTGACCATGACCGTCGCTCCTACGGCGACCGCGATGATCGGCGTTTCTACCGCGACCGCGATGACCGGAGATTTGTCCGTGATCGTGACGACCGGCGTTTCTTTGACCGCGACGACCACAGGGTGGTTATCGTAGGCGAGCGCAGATTCTTCAACGGTTATTACTGGACCTGGGACGGCAACCAGTGGTGCCGTCGTGATGGCCGGTTCGTCGTTTACTTCAGGTTCTAACTTCGCCGCATCGAAGTTGGGTTCCTGAGACAAGAGGCGGGACATGGAAATGTCCCGCCTCTTGATAGCGGCGCTCCGCTCGGGATGACAGATTTTCGTCGGCTTCGCACGAACATGAGCCCGAGTGTTCTTCCGAAAATGGGCCGCTGTTTCCACCCACGCCGAACGTCTTACGGATTCCCCGCTGTCTCCTTGGAGAAGTGGAAAGGCTGAGGACGATAGCCGCTTCGCGTGCGAATACGATATTTTTTTGCGGCTTCACCCGTCAGCGCCACCTTGATCGTGCGCCATCCCCGGTTGGGATTGGGCTGAGGATAATAACTGAGAGTGTAGAGATGGGCGACGTCGTCACGAATGGAATCAAAAGCGACTCGTTGATCGTGCCAGCTTCTGGTGAAATACGCCCGGCCGCCCGTGGCTGCGCTCATTTGCCGGAAGATGGCGGCGGAGACCGGATCCACTGCGGCATGGCGGGTGCTGACCACGTAGATCGGCACGCCCTCTGACTGGGCCAGCTCGCCAATGTCTTCCGGAGTCACCATGCTGGACTCATCAGGGCCGTTGGAGAAGATCACGAGGACCTTCCTGCCGGGGAACTGGCTGGCGTCACGCAATGTCAAAAGCAGCGCGTTATACAGAGCCGGTTGATCTCCGGCGACCGTCGAACGCACCCCCCGCAGAACCTGCTCGCGGTCGGCGGTGAGCCCCGCTGCCCGGTAGAGATTCCGGCTGTACGAATAGAAGGCGACACGTTCCGGGCTGTCGAGAGACTTCACGAAGTCAGCGATGGCGTCTTGAGCCAGCGCAAAGCTGTGGTACATGTAGTTACTGGTATCAAAGAGCACGAACACGTTCGCGCCGGCGAGTACGGACTGGTTCGGTTCCGGCCGGGCCTCGCCGGTCACAGCGTCGACTGTTCTTTGCGGCTCGTTGCCCTCGCCGAAAGACGCGATCTTTTGGGGAATGTTGTCCTCGGCGACGGCAAAGTCACTGGGACGAAGGCCCGTTACGTAATGCCCCTTGCTGTCGGTAACGGCCGCGTTGAGCTGTACCAGGTTGACTTCCACCCGCAACATGGGTTTTTGCGGCTGTTGCTGTGCCTCCACGCGTCCGTCCACTGCGGGCGGAAGTGCGGGCAAGGAAAAGAGCAACAACCAGAGCACTAGGATGGATTTCCTCAGTCGCGTTGCCATGGTTCCTCTCGTTGTTTTTCTATGTGGCCCAAGTTCTCTTACGGTTAACCACCCGGATCACTCACCATCCCAGCCAACGCAAAACCGGCGCTCGCTGGGGGCAACGGTCATTCCATCCCAGCCAGCGCAAAACCGGCGCTCGCCGGGGGCCCCGGTCACTGCAAGGAGGCGGTCCCGCCTTTGGGCAGCGGGACCAGCTTGCCTTGACGAAATTCGTCGCCCGTCTCGCGCATGGCGCGGGGGATGGCCTTCCAATCTTCCAGATTGGTCGCGAACAGCCGCTCTACCATGCGGTGCGTCAGCTCCGGCGCCAGCCGGTTCAGCGTCACAGGGGGATAGCCTTGCTCATCGGCCAGTCGCGCCCAGTAGAGATTGTTTGAATCCCAGCACTCGGCCATCAAGCGGCTGGAATATCCCATGAACATGGGAAGCGGTTTGATGCTGAGGAATTCACGCGCATATGTGTGTGCCAGCACGGGATGAGGCACGCCGAAGTCCGCAGTAATCCTTTCCCATCCGGTCTCGGCGGGATTGCTGCGCACAAGAGTGTCAAGCTCTTTCCCGGCGGGGCCTTGGAGAGGGATTTGGTCAGGATACTTGCGACGGAACTCGGCCGAGAGATAGGCGGTTTCTCCCGGCAACAACAGCGGAATCAGAGTCTCCGCGCGGCCCTCGCGAAGTGCTGCCTCAACCTCAGCTGTGCGCTGCGGCAGCATGCGATCGGAAAGAATCTCCAGGACCCTACCGCGTAGTTGTTCGTCTCCGCCAGCGGCCGTTACCAGTTCTTCTCCCGCACGCTGATAGAGAGCAGCGGCGTGAAGCTCATTCTGCGTGACGCCCCAGAAGCGCGGCACGACTGCGCTGGTCAGCAACGTAGGCACAAAGTCTTCCCAAATGAGGGACTGGACATTTTCTGGAACAATAAAATTCTGCTCGAGCTCCGCGAGCGCGTAGGGAAGTCCGGCCAGCGATCCGGCCAAATGTCCGCCGCTGTTGGCTCCGATCACGGTGACTCGCCGTGACGTGCTCCAGGGCTGCTCCCAGGGAATGTCGGATTTTTCCGTGTAGTCATGGGAACGAACAAAGACCGCGTCGTTCGACAGCATCTGCGCTCCCGGAGGATCGTAGTAGGTGTAATTCAGGCCCACCAGCGTGTCGCGGAGAAACGGCGCAAGACGTCCCCGGGCTTCGGCGCGTTCCTTAGAAGTTCCCGACTTGATGATCTTCTGCATGTCAGTCCGGGTTTGCAGAGTGGTGTGACGGACATCGGATTTCTCGCGCCCGGCCTGGATGTCCTCCAAGTTGCGGTTGAAGATCGGACGCGGCAGCTCGAATTCGCGAAGCTGCGTGGCCAGGGGCAACAGGTTCTCTGAGGTTGCTTTGCCCTCGCCCATCTGCTCCAACCCGGCTCCCAGGGTGAACAGAGTGTCGAGCGAGACCAGGCGCTGCGCATCCATGACCGAACTCATCTTCTTCGCCAATTCGTGCTTAGTCTCTTGCGCTGCGGGAGTGACCAGGTTGGGGCCGGCGAGCAAGCTGATGAGTTCATCCTGGGTAAGGTCAGCGCGGCCTGCGGACGCAGACATCACGGCTTGCAGCGAGGCGTGGCCGGCGTCAAAAAGCTGCACCGGCGATTGCACGCCGGCGAACGGGGTGATCGCGCGCTGCCAAGAGTCATTCAGATCGGTGCTCGAAATCTGGCCCTGCCGGGCCAGGATTTGCCACAAGCCAAGAACCGACTGAAAAATGCCGATGGCGTTCGCGCGCACAGTCGCGGCAGAAATATTATCGAGCTCATCCGCGGCCTTCAAAAACGCGGTGATGGATTGGTCGTTCAAACCGGGAAACTCGGAAAACACAATGTACTGGTCACCGAAGCGCGGAAAACGTTCCGCCAGCAGGCCGGCGACCTCGGGACTCAAGCGTTGTTGCGGCGGCCGCCTGCGCTCAACTTCGCTTACCATCAGGTACGCTTCCAGGGGCCCGTCCTTTCGACTCTCGCGCGATAAGGCGAACAGCCCCTCCAGCAGCTGTTGCGGATCGTTCCAGCTGGCAGCGCGCTTGGCCCATTCCCGCTCCCGTTTAGAAAAGTGGTTGTGCTCAAAAGCGTTTTTCCAAACTTGCAGGTCACCGGGAACGAAGAGATGACCGGATTCCAAGGGCAACCGGGTGGCAAGCAACCAGAACCCCGCGCCTGACCGCAGGATGCCGCGCGCCGCCCCTGGAGACACTTCGTGGCTGCGTAGCGCCAAGTAGTCGCGCCGCAAACGGGGCGACTCAGTAAGGTAGGCTTGTTGTTCTGGGCCGGTGTGGGCCAAAGCGTCAAAATATGCCGCCATCCAGCCGCCATCCTGGGTCATCAACCGGTTGACAAATTCACCTGGGGAGTCAGGAGAGGCACCCACCAGCTCTGCCCAACCGGCTTCTGCGGACGGGCCTCCAGGCACAGCCACCTTGCCGGAGCGGATGCAGAGATGGTTGCCGTAAAAGTCGAGTACATTGGCGTAGCGGACCAACTTCGGCAATCCGATGGACTTGCGAATCGCAATCCCGGTCTCGCTGTCCATGGAGCCCAGCGCGGAGTAAAGACGGGCCACTGATTTGCTGTTCAGAAGAATGTCAATAAGATCGGGCTGCTTGGCCTTGGTTTTCGTGTTGTCGCCAAACTCGGCCCAGTCGTTCAGCGCAAACAACACGGGCACGCGTGATGAGGCATAAGGCATTGAGAAAGGCTTGCCTTCGCGCAACGCTTCTTCCAGTTCGGCCAGAGGAAACCCGGAGTTGATGGTCAGGAAAGCCCTGGAGGATTCGCTGACCTCGACCGCAGTGTCCTTCCCGCAGGGCTGGCGGAGCCCGTAGCCGAGCAGCGACAGCAGGGGTAAAGCGTCCTGGCAGCTGGAAACGTGAATGACGGATTCCGGCCCTGCAAACGCCACCAGCTCTCTGGCCTGACGTACGTACAGGCGAAGTTGAATCAGATACTCGGTGGGCCGTGCGCCCTGATAACCTCTGGCCGTCATCTCGTGTGCCAGGAGAAACAGGATCTCGTCCGGCGACGCTTTGCTGCTGATGCCCGCCATGCGCTGGAAAGAGCGCAGCGGGCCGGGAATCACAGTCAGCGATGGAGATAACGCTTGAGACGCGCCGTCGTGAGGCTGTGACGGTTGAGATGGGACAACGCTCTGGGGAGCAGCGCGCAGGGCAACAGACAACGCTACGAGGAGTACAGATGCGCAAAAGGAAGATCTCATAACCGCCCGTTCCTTCTCCGGCGCCTCGCCTGGATTTAAGCCTGCCACAATAAACCATGGACTCGGGAAATCAAAGACCCAATTTTGGATTCTTTGGGCCATTCCGGGCAGTCGGACGGAGGGTCCTAAGGCGGAACCTGCTAACAGCATGGTCCGCCCTGGCCGTTAACAACGAGCGCTATTGGTGAAGGAAGATTCCGGAGGCAACCTGGAAACTGTCGGCTTCTATAAAGACCACTCTTGAGCCGCTGGCCATGTAAAAGATGATGTTCACGGGGCCGGCGGAGGTGTTGAGCGTTCCTGTGCCTCGTCCATTGGCAGCCGCGGAATACGTTCCGGTAAGCGCCAGATTGCCCGCGGTGGCGCCCGCGTTGTTGAGATCGAGAGCACCAGAGAGACTGCCGGTACCTGAAGCGCTGAACTGGCCGGTGGCGTCAACCTCTCCGGCGCTGTTCGTCCCGCTGTAGTTCAACCCAAACGGCCCGGCGATCGACCCAGTGGAAAATGGCCCGCCCGATTGCTGGAAAGCAACTCCGGTGGCAACATTCGTGGAATCGATTCCCAGCAACTGCAAGCCTCCGGTCGTAGGGTAGAAAACGAGGTGGGTTGTTCCCGCGCCATTGATGGTTGCGGTCCCGCGGCCGGCGACAACCGTGAAGGTGCCAGACACCGCAGCGTTGGTGACCACGGCGCCCCCGCTGTCCACGTCCACTACGCTGGTACCCAGGATGTTGCTTACACCGTCAGTGTTGAGGATTCCGCCGGAGACGAACGCGCCATTCCCGACGAAGCTGGCGCCGGCAGTCGTGAACGCGAAACTCCCCGTAACTGTGCTTGAGGATTGCCGGAAGGGCTCGCCCGTGAGCGGGAAGCCGGCGTCGGTCTCCACCAACTTCAGGTGGTTGGCATCGACAATGTACACCGCGAAGTTGAGGGTTCCCAGGGACGTGGTGGGAACCGTGAGCGTGCTGCGCCCGTTCACGGGAACAGAAAACGCCAGGCCGGTCGCGGGAATCGTGTTACTCAGGGTGACCGTGCCATTGTTGTTTTCGTCGAGCACGCCGGAGGTGATGTCGCCGGAAGCATCCAGCGTGATTAGCGCGGCGACGGCGTCCGGTTGTGCGAGATTGTTGACGCCGGAAACAGTGAAAGCGAACGAGCCGGCGAGCGTAGTCAGGTTGAACGCGGCCGCGTTCTGCAGGTCAAGAGTGCCGCTGGCGGTAGCGGTGTTTTGGAAGCGAATGACCAGACCGCTTGATGTGTTGATAAGGACGAAAGCGAGATTAAATGTAGTGGACCCCGAGGTGATGGTGGCCGTGCCTCGGCCGTCCGCGCGCACCGCGTAGCTCCCGGTGAGGGGCTGGTTGGTCAGGACTCCGACGGTACCCGGGCTATTGATGTCCTCTGTCCCGCTGGTAATTGTGCCGGCGCCGTTGGCCTGAAAACTACCCGCGACGGCAAAAAAGCCTCCCGTGTTTGTCCCGCTGAGGGTAAATGCGTAACTGCCGTTTAGGCTTGCGTTGCTGAAGGGTCCTGAGGGTGGACCCGCTAATGAATTGGAACCGCCACCACAACCCGCCAGGAATGAAACCCCTAAAAATGCAAATAAAAGAAAACCAACTCTCTTTGGCAGCATGAGTATCACCTGATGCAATTCAATGAATGTGCAATGCCAGGCCGTGCCGGCATGACCCGATTCAACGGCAGGGACCCCTTCGAGTCCCCAGGCACTTGAAACCCAAACAACCGGAAATTGTTGTCATCTCAATTGTGGTACTTACCGCCAAGTTCTGGCAACCATATAGGCTCATTACTCAGGGGTTACCTCGGGCGTACAACCGGAGTCAGTGGGCAAGGAGGGTTGCCCCGGTGTTCCTGTCCCCTGAGTGATTCCTTGAGCCAATCGAATCAGCTGTTCCTCGTACGCGGCCAGCCACAGAGCAAATACGGGATTTCGTTTTTCTTCCTGCATACACTACCGTCCTGGGAGATCCAGGATTTTGATCAGTTTGATGCCTAGACAATCAGAGGTGCTGGCGAAAGGCAAAATAAGAATCCTCAGGAAATGTAAAGAGTAAAGAGGAAAGGCAGGCATCCCCGTGTGAGCGGGGCGCAAGCTGCGAAGAAGCTTGCGCCCCCTGAGGGTTACTCTTGGTCTTCAGCCCCGGCGGAAGCCGTTGCAGTCTTGGTTGCCGGAACTGCAACGCCGGCGCTCAAGTGGTCGTAATTAAGCATGGCGTTGAATACCAGGAAAAAGCTTCCCATGGTCTCCGCTCGCCACATCGGATTGGTCGCAAACAGCACAACGTGGCCCTTGCCGTGGGGAACATCCACCACTGCGGGCTTTTCGGCGATTTCATTTCCGCCCGTGATCATGCCGCTCAGGACCAGTTCCTTCTCCTGAGCAAAGCGCAGGACAACGCGCGGGAAAGCATCGTGCGCGGGCAGAAACCAGCGTGCGGCGTCCGGCGTGTCTTCAGGGATGTAAAGCTCCTGTTCGCGGGGCGTGCGCTTGACCTGTTTTTCCGGCGCAATGTAGGGGCGCCCTTGGATCACGTCGGGATCGCTGATCGAACCGCGTCCGCTGGCCCGGCCCGTGGCAGCGCCTTCCTGCCCTCCCGGTCCACCCAGTCCGGTGCTCACGGTAATTACAGGCCCCTGCCGGAAGTAAACATAGAGTTTGTCGTCATAGCCATAGGCGATGGGGCTGCGCTTGTCGTCGACGCTTGCCAACACAACGCTGCCCGGCGCCTGCATGGCGCGCGCGTCGGTAACGTTCACCATGTCCGTCATAGCCCCGGCCACGGGAAGGGCGGCGCTGGTCTGGACCGCGATCAGCAGGCCGCCATCGCGCACAAACTGTTCCAGGTTGGCCAGGCCGCTGTAGCCCAGGCCTCCTCGAATATCGTCGGTTGAATCCAGGCCGGGAGCGACAAAATTGGGGGTCTCATCCGAGTTCTTCCACGGCATGGGATCGCCGCGCCTGGGAAGTCCGCGGATGATGGAGCTCAAGCCGGCCGGACCGCCTCCACCCATCGGGGGAAGAATGATGACGTCAAAACTCTGGCGCAGGTTGGCAGTCTCGCGCAGCTTGGTGTCCGCCACATAGGTGTACGGAACCTGCAAGGTCTCGAATGCGATGCGAAACCAGCCGTCGTTCTGAGTGTTCTGCCAGTTGTGAACCAGGGCCACGCGGGGCACTGCCAACGGATGCCTGGAGACTTTCACTTCGCTCCTGGTGGCATGGACTTTCAGCCCCAGGTCCTTCGCGGCCTGATCGAGTTGATTGCGGTCAACCGTGCGGATAACAAACGTCCCGGCTTTGAATTTGAGACCGTCAACTTCAAACGGCTCTTCTGCGGCTTCCATGGCGACGCTGGCCAACCGGAACCGCAAACTGGCCAGAGTGTTGTCGGTGTTGTGATTGATCAGATAGATATTACCTTCACCACGAACACCTCCGGGAACCGTGACGTCACCGACCTTCTGCATGGGCGTATCCAGAATCGACACATCGGTCACGCGCAAAGTTTTGACGTTACGCAGCGCGCCCAAAGTCCAGCCGGTATCGTCATACGACCGCGGATCGCGCGGGTTGTAATACTGGGTGTCCAGGACAGCGTCCGCCAACCGGCTGTAAGGCTGGTCCATGCGCACCACGTAGCTGCCCGCGGGAATGATCGTGTCGGCCGGCTTTTTGTCGGCGGCGTCAGAGGATTTCCTGTCAGGCTTCGCAGCCGGAGCAGCATCCTCGCCCTTGCGTCCTTTGTCGGAGGCCTCTGCTGTTGCAGCAGGGATGCGAAACTCCTTGTCCGTACGCTGGATTTCCACGCCTTGCATCTCCAGCAGGTTCAGCAATGCAGCTTGTTCCGCGGGGCGCGGATCATCGGCGGGGAAAACCCACGCGGCTGGGCCTTCGTTTCTCGCCTTTTCGACCGCGCGGTGGCTCTTCAGATAAAAGTTGTTGAGGAACTGCTGTCCGTTGCTGGCCACGTTGTTCATGCCGAACAGGATGGCGCTTTCCTGCATGTTGATGTTGTTGCGCGCCGACCATTTCACCTTGGGTAGTGGCGGGTTGGGCCGGAACCAATCGCGGCTCGTGCTTTCGGCCGGGAGGGTGCGCACCCGTGTGTCGGCGCCGCCGTTGCCGAACGTTTCGTAGAAGCGGCCGATGGAATTGTGATTGTTCGCGATCGAGAGGAGGTAATTCGGCGCCCAGCCGTCATAGAACCCGTGCGTCCACACCCCGATCACGCCGCGCTTGGTCATCTCTTCAATCTCGTAGTAGGCCATCTGCTGCCATTCGCTGATGACGATGGGATCGAGCCATGCGTTGTAGGGGCCGGTGCCGGTCATGATGTAGAGATACGGGACGGATTCGTGGAGGTCATGCATCACCGTGGGATGCCACTCCAGAAAAGTTTTGAGCATGTTGCGGGAAAGCGCCAGCGTGACGCCCAGGTTGTCGCGATTGTTGTCGTGAGACACATAGTGTCCCCACCACACGAGCGGGTACGGCGGATCCTCGGGGTGTTTTTTGCGATGCATGTAGACGTCCACCATGCGGTCGTGGCCGTCGGTTTCGACCAGCGGCGTGATCATGACGATGGAGTCGCTGCGAATCTTCTGTATGAAAGGCGTCTCCTCGACCGCCAGGCGGTAGGCAAGTTCCATCAGCATTTCCGGCGCGCCGGTTTCCGGTGAATGAATGCTGCCGTCAGCCCAATAGATGGGCTTGCCTTCGCCGATCAGCTTGTGGGCGTCTTCTTCCTTGAGACCACGCGGGTCCGCTAAGCGCCTCGTGATCTCCTTATAGCGCTCGAGCCTGGCGAGATTCCGTTCGTCGCTCACCACGACGGCCAGCATCTCCCGGCCTTCCTCCGACTTGCCGATGCTGAATACCTTCACGCGCGGGCTCTTGCTGGCCAGCAAGCGCATGTAGGCATTGATGTCCTTGGTGTAGTCGAGCACGTCCGGCGCGCCGACGATGTGATGCAGGAATGCGTCCGGCGCGGGTACGCAAGAGCTCAACGGTAAGTGGTCCACGAGTTCCGTAATGAAGTACGGCTCTGTGGTGTACTCCTTGATTTTCTTGTCGTATTCCGTATGTGCGCTCAGGGTGCACTTGGGAGCTTGTCCCAGGCTGCTGCCAGCCAGGATTCCGATGAGAAGAAGAAAACCAATCATCCCGCGCTTCATGACCATTGACCTCGATGGTGAGTTCGTAAAGCGGTGGAGATTATAACGCGGTGATGCACGCGGCAATTAGCAATTAGCAGTTGGCAATTAGCCCAACTAGCTGATCCAGCCAGACTCGCGAGACGCGCATTCTTGCGTGGCTTCGCTAAGCTAACTGCCAACTGCCAACCGCTAACTGCCAACTGCTAACTGCCAGCTGCTAACTGCTAATTGCCAATTGCTAACTGCTAGTTGCTAAGTACTAACTGCCCACTGCTTTCCTAAACAGCAGTGACCACACCGTGTCCACGCTGGCGTGGGTGATAGAAGAAGCGAACAAGCGGCGCTTGTCGCGCCAGGCGCGGCCATAGAAGATGCCGGCGATCGTCGCCAGCAGGACGTAGCGCCAATTGAAAAGCAAGGTGTGTCCAGCAATCGGCAAGAGAAACTGTCCGCCGGCGTGCTTATTGAAGTGGGAAAGGCCGAAGAGAATTGACGCGACCAGGAGGGCAAGGTTTCTTGCCATGCGTCGTTCGAGCAGGTTTTGCACCAAGCCACGGAAGAACAACTCTTCCGGCATGGCTACAAAAGCAAACGTGAAAATCCAAGCCGCGGGAACCAGGAACACTGGTGGCCTGGCGGGATGAAACTGCAAGAAGCCGAGCCAGAACCCCAGAGGCAGCACGACGGGCATGTAGAAAAGCAGCTCGCGCAGGCCGGTCTTGACGTCAGAGAAGCGCGGCGTGAGGTCGTAGCCGATGCCTTCAAGCGGCTTAACGACCAGGTAGCAGTACAGCGCCACGTTCATCATCATCATCTTAGGGAATCCGCCGAGGCCAGGCGGCCAAAGAGTCGTGCCTGGCACTGCCAGCGGCCCTGACGTGTTGAGCAATCCCAGGTCGATCACCAGGCCGGCAGTGGCCAGGACGAAGACGTCGGCCCAGTTGCCGGGCTTCTTCCATGTTTCGACTACGGCGGCGCTCAGCAGAGCCAGTCCAACCAGCGTGACGGCTAGCGTCCAGTGAAACTCACCGCGCGGTATCGCAAGGACAAAGTAAGGTAACGCCAGCAGGGCGGCGGCGCCGATCCGCCCGGGTGCGCGAGGCAAAACGCTCCGCAACCACTCGGCCGCACCGAAGCCGAAGAACCAGTAGGGAGCGAAGAGAAGCGCAAAGCTCACGAGCGTTGAGACCGGGTGGTCCTCCACCTGCTGAACTTGAAAATACTTGGCGATGAACCAAAAGATGATCAGCAGGGCGCAGAAAACGCCCGCGGCAACACGCAAACGGCGGGTAGAAGGCCCTGGGGAAGCCGGGGCGGGGGCGTCCACCATGTTCACGCGCGTATGTTCGACCAACGTCATTTTGCTTGCAGTAGGATTGCCCGGATGGCCGTACCGTTGCCAGCGGACTGGCCGGTAGTGGGTCGGTTTTAAAAGCCGATCCACTAACAGTATCAGCGTCTAGTCCCGGCACGCCGGGATCGCGGGCCTTTAGGCAGACGTTCATCGCGCAGCGATGAATCCTTGCTGGCAAACTGCACCGCCAAGAACTACAGGCACGGCAGTCAAGGCGGCTCTTCCTCCGATATAATGGAACGAGTCTTATCTTTTCCTGGAGTTTCCCACACATGATTCGGTTCTTGCAAAGCGGTAACAAGGCTGCCAAATACATTCTCAGCGTATTTCTGCTGATTATCTGCGGGGGCATGGTGGTTTACCTGATCCCTGGATTCATGTCCGGTGCTGACGTGAATTCCCGCAGCGGCGTTATCGCCACCGTGGCAGGGACCAATATCGGCGTTGAAGAAGTGAACCAATTCGTGCAGTCCCAGACCCAAGGACGCCCGGTTCCGGACTTCTACATGCCCATCCTGATGCAGCAGGCGGTCAGGCAGTTGATCCAGAAGCAGGAAGTCCGCTACGAGGCCCAGCGCTTAGGGTTGAAGGTGTCTGACCAGGAGGTGCGCGACGAGCTGGAGCACGGCCAGCTCAAAACCGCTTTTTTCCCGGGCGGCAATTGGGTCGGCCAGCAGCAGTATGAAAACATCGTGGCAGACCAGTGGGGATTGACGGTGCCTGCCTTTGAAGCCCAACTGAAGGACAGCCTGCTGGTCCGCAAGCTCGTCAACACCATCATGGCCGGCGTGAACGTCTCTCCTGCTGAGGTCGAGCGCGCTTTCAAAGAACAGAACACCAAAGTCAAGTTCGAATATGCAGTGCTGGATTTGGAGGAGATCAAGAAGCAGGTCAACCCCACCGAAGCCGAACTCAAGGCGTTTTATGACCAGAACAAAGCGCGCTATCAGAACATGATTGGGGAAAAGCGCCAGGTCCATTACTTCTTGATGACCGATAAAGACGCTGAGAGCAAGGTCACGGTCGATGCCGGCGCCCTGCAGCGGTATTACAACGAAAATCAAGATGCGTACCGCGTGCCCGAGCGGGCCCGGGCGCGGCATATCCTCATCAAGATGCCGCCCCCTGGTCCGGACGGCAAGGTCGATCCCAAAGCCGTGGAGGCAGCCCGCGCCAAGGCCGCAGATATTGCCAAGCAGGTCAAAGGGGGTGCCGACTTTGCCGCGCTGGCGAAAAAGGAATCAGCTGACCCAGGAAGCGCGGACAAAGGTGGAGAACTGGGCTGGGTGGTCAAAGGCCAGACAGTTCCTGAATTCGAAAGAGTGGTCTATGCCCAAGCCCCCGGGCAGATCAGCGATCCAGTGCAGACTCAATTCGGTTTCCACATCATCCAGACGGAAGAGAAGGAATCAGCTCATCTGAAACCTTTTTCGGAAGTAAAGCCCGAGATTGAACAGATGGTGAAGGCAAAAGAAGTTGGCGATTACCTCGACAAGGCAGTGGCCACGACTGGCGACATAGCGCGGAAACAAGGGCTGGAAAAAGCAGCCGCCCAAAGCGGCGCACAGATCGTCCAGAGCAATCCAGTCAGCAGAACCGATGCCCTCCCTGGAGTCGGAACTTCCCCCGAAGTCATGGCAGCGGTGTTTGCCGCCCAGCAAGATTCCGATGCGCAGATAGCCCGTTACACCCAAGGTTACATGGTCTTCAAAGTCACCAAGATCGAACCAGCGCGCACACCGTCGTTTGAGGAGATCAAAGAGCGCGTGACCACCGACTTCAAGGCCCAGCGCGCGGGTGAACTTTTCCAGAGGAAACTGGCAGCATTGGCGGACCGCGCCCATGCCGAACACGACTTGGCCAAGGCCGCCAAAGAAGCCGGGGCCACGGTGAAGACCAGTGAGCTTGTCGGCCGAACCTCCAACGTCGAGGGTCTCGGCCCCATGAGCGGGCAGGCTGGCGCTATCTTCGCGCTGAAGCCCGGCGAGATCAGCGGCCCCATCCCCCTTGGCCCCAAGGGTGTGGTGGCGAAGATGCTGGAGCGCCAGGAGCCCTCGACCAATGACCCGCAGTTTGTCCAGCAGCGCGACACTCTCGCGGAGCAGCTTTCCGAGCAGAAACGCCAGCAGGCGCTGGAGCTCTTCATGAGCGAACTGGAAAACCGGCTCAAAAAAGACGGCAAAGTCAAAATCAACCAGGCTGAAATGCAAAATCTCACCAGGTCCCGCGGTTGAAGGTCCCTGAGTGATATGCCGTTGGAACGTTCTGCCGGAATTCTTCTCCACCCCACGTCGTTGCCTTCGCGGGGCGGCATTGGGGACCTGGGGCCGGAAGCGTACGCATTCGCTGATTTCCTGACACGGGCGGGGCAGAGGTTGTGGCAGGTTCTGCCGCTCTCCCCACCCGGATTGAACAACTCTCCTTACTCGGCGACGTCTACGTTCGCCGGCAATCCCCTTCTCGTCAGTCTGGAAAGGCTGGCTCAGCATGGCTGGGTCGACCCCGGGCACTCGTTGCCGCCGCCTACAGGAGACAAGATCAACTTTGACGAAGTCCAAGCCTGCAAACTCCCGCTGCTGCGCCGCGCCGCCCAGACCTTTTTGGAGAAAAACGACAACGGCCGCAGCCGCTTTGAGCGTTTCAAACAGGAATGCGCCTGGTGGCTGGAAGATTTTGTGTTGTTTGAGGTCATCCGCCGGACCCATGGCGGCGCGGTATGGAGTTCGTGGCCGCGGGAGCTGGCCCGCCGCGAACCCGAGGGCATGCACCGCTTCGGCGTGGAGCACCAGCGTGAGCTCGAGGTGGAACGCGCCATCCAATTTGCTTTCTTCGAACAGTGGCGGGCGCTGCATGGCTATTGTTCCCGGTACGGCATACGCATCGTGGGCGACGTCGCCATCTTCGTCAACTATGACAGTGCTGACGTGTGGCGCAACCCGGAGCTCTTCACGCTCGACGAGAGCCTTCAGCCTACGCTGGTTGCCGGCGTCCCGCCGGACGCATTCAGCGCCACGGGACAACGTTGGGGCAATCCGCTCTACCGATGGGAAGCCAGCCGCGCGCGAGGTTACCAATGGTGGACACAGCGGATCTCGTGGGCTCTGCGGACGTGTGACATCCTGCGCCTGGATCATTTCCGCGGCTTTGAGAGCTATTGGGAAATCCCCGCGGCGGAGCCCACTGCGGTCCATGGCCGCTGGCGGGAAGGTCCTCGCGACGATCTGTTCCGCGTTTTGCGGGAGCGGGTTGGCGAGCTGCCGTTTATCGCCGAAGACCTGGGCATGATCACGCCGGAAGTTCATGCCCTGCGAGAGCGCCTGCAAATCCCGGGAATGAAGGTCCTGCAATTTGCCTTCGGCGACCCCGGCGCTCACATCTATTTGCCGCAGAATTATCCGCCGAACTGCGTTGTCTACACCGGCACGCACGACAACGACACGACTTTGGGATGGTGGCAATCCGCTCGCCCCCATGAAAGAGAGGCTGTCGAAGCCTACATGGGCCCGGCGCTCGATGTCCCCTGGGCGTTCATTCGGGCCGCCTATGCTTCTGTAGCTCGCATGGCCATCGTGCCTCTGCAAGATGTGCTGGGCCTGGGAAGTGAAGCGCGAATGAACGTTCCTTCGGAACCATCCGGCAACTGGGGATGGCGTTTGCGACAAGGCGCGCTCACTCGCGAGCTTGAAGAGAAACTGGCTGCCCTGGCTACCGTGTGCGATCGTATGCCTTCGCCGGCCCGACAGCAAGGCCAGGCGGCAACGAACGAAGAGTTTGTGGCCTAGCGACGCTGTGCGGCGATGGACGCGTCCCGTAGAGACGCGGCACTGCCGCGTCTCACTCTCAAGGCGAAGATGCTGCTTGGAACTAATGGCACCGGATTGAAAACATCGGGAAACCCAGAGGACGATCTTAGCGCCCAGCATTTGAGACGTGGCAGTGCCACGTCTCTACGTTCGATTTTCGGTTCGTTCTGCCGTGCTTTATCATCCCGAGGTTGCGTGGTTGGGCGCTTTACTAATCCCGCCGAAGAATTGACAATGGATATTCAGTACGAAGGAGTCATACATCGCATGCCCGTGACCGGTGAGCTGATTCGAATGATGAACTATGTTGACGACATTGCCGCCACGCTGCGGCGCATCCAGGCCGGAGTTCCCAGCATGACGGAAGAAGAGCGGAAGCGCCTCGCCGACTACATGCGCAAGGCCGATCCCAATTATGTAGCCATGATGACGACCCTCGATAAGGGCTAGACTCTCCCATCATGGCGGAGATCAGCACCGTGGCCGTCATCGGCGGCGGGGCCATGGCCCAGATGATCGCGCTGGCGGCCATTCGTGGCGGCTATCGCACCATCCTCCAAAACATTCTCCCCACCAGCCTGCGCAACGCTGAAAACGAAATCCGCAAGAGCCTTGACCAGGCTGTCCAGGGCGGCGAGCTTTCATCAAACGATGCCGATTCAGCCTTTCGGCTTTTAGAGTACGCTGGCACGGTAGAAGAAGCTGCGCGTCAGGCAGATCTAGTGATTGAAGCCGTGCCGGACGAAATGGATTCAAAGCTCGAGATCATCACCTTGCTCGATAAAGTTTCCCGCCCGCACACCATCCTGGCCTGTACCACTTCGTCTTTGAGTGTCACCGAGATCGCGTCCGTTACTTACCGGCCCGAGAACATCCTGGGCATGCGCTTTGCGGACAAACGGCTGGAACTGGTGCGCGGACGTGAGACAAATGACGCTACCGTTGCGGCTTGCATTGAAGTCGGGCGGCAGATGGGCAAGGAAGTCGTGGTGATTGCCGAGGACCGACATGCTACAGACGCATGAGCCTCTTCTGTACGCTTGCGCTTGGCAAACGGACGGACTGTGCCCCTTGAGCCGGCCCCTACTTCTAATGTCAGACCACTTTCTTCTTCCACTTTCCCAGACGAAATACGAATATCGACACGCCAGCGAGCAGGTTTTCGGCGACCAAGATGGCCCAGAAAACGCCGTTTGGGCCAAGTTGGAAGCGGCGGCTGAGCAGGAATGCCAGTGGAAGTTGCACGACCCAGTAGCACGCCAGGTTGATGACGGTTGGTGTCAAGGTGTCTCCAGCGCCGTTGAACGCCTGCACAATCACCATTCCGTAGGCGAAAAGAACATAGCAAGCGCTGATGATCCTCAGGCAACTGGCACCAACCGAAATCACCGCCGCATCACGGCTGAAGATCCCAATCAACTGAGGAGCAAAAAACAGGAACACAAGCGATAACGTTCCCAGGAAGAGCATGTTGAAAAATGAGGCACGCCAAACAGACTGCTCCGCCCGATCCGGTTGCTTGGCTCCAAGGTTTTGTCCTACTAGCGTTGCAGCCGCTGAGCCCAAGCCCCATGACGGCAGGATGGAAAAATAGATGATGCGGACCGCCACCGTGTATCCAGCCGTGGCGGCGCTTCCGAACGATTGAATCATACGGACCATCACCACCCAACTGGCGGTAGCGATCATGAATTGCAGTACGCCGTTCCCGGCGATGCGCAAAATGTTGGCCATGACCTTGAACACGATTCGCAGATGTTCGCGCCGAATCGCAATGCGTCCTCGCGACCTCCAGAGTAGATAGAACTGGAACACAATCCCGATGCTGCGCCCCGTCGTGGTAGCCACAGCGGCTCCGGTCACGCCGAGCCGAGGAAATGGACCCAACCCCAGGATGAGACAGGGATCCAGACAGAGGTTGATGAAATTCGCCAGCCATAGCACACGCATGGCGACCGCGGCGTCGCCGGCGCCACGGAAAACGGCATTGATCAGGAAGAGCATCAAGATCACTCCTGAACCGCTCAGCATGATCCGGGTGTACGTAGATCCCACTTGCAGAATGCCGGGACTCGCTCCCATCCATGCGAGTAGCCTCGGTGCAAACGGAAAACAGAAGGCAAAGATCAGTGTCGAGACACCAATGCCGAGAATGATGGACTGCACCGCGGCTCGAGCGGCTCCTGGTGAGTCCTTTTCACCGGTGCGGCGCGCCACCACGGCCGTGGTACCCATGCTCATTCCCACGGCGATGGCGTAGACCATGGTCAGCATGCCTTCGGTGATGCCAACGGTAGCGGTGGCATCGGCTCCAAGGTGGGCGACAAAGAAGGTGTCCACGATGGCGAACAGGCCTTCCATGGCCATTTCCAGAACCATGGGCACAGCCAGCAGGAAGATTGCCCGGTCCACGGACACGGCAGTGAAATCCTGCTTGGAGCCAAAGAGGGCCTCCTTAACCAGGGCAAAGCGGCTTTCACGCTCGTGGTGCGGCGACTGAGGCGCAATAGATTGCGTGGGAGTTTCTACAGATGAACTCAAGGCGTTTCTCCATTTCAGTTGGAAGAGTCGTGTGGCAACAAGTCTGGGGACTTACAGCGACTTGTTAGGTCGAGTGACTTGTTTGGAGAAACGCATAGACCACTACTCCGACTCAGCAAATCGTAGCTGATCTGGGTCGAAAACGCAAACCAAGGATTGAAACCCTGTAGCGGTTTACGTTGAAGTCGCTGGTGGAAAACTTAACGTGCGGAAGTCGTCACCTGATGGAAAAGTTCCGCGGCGACGTGATCACCAAGGTCCCAAGGCTTGTAGCTGCTGAGGTTTGAGAGCACGACGATGCAGACTCGCTCGTCCGGATAGCGTTGGATACTGCTAGAAAACCCCTCGACTCCTCCCCCGTGATAGTAAAGCAGCTTTCCAAACTTCTGCCGGGAGATCACGACTCCGTACCCGTAATGCTGGCCTTGATAGATGGCCTCCGGGTATTCCGTGAACATCTGCTTGAGAGAATCAGCCGACAGGAGTTTGCCGTCCTGGGCCAGCGCTTCATTGAAGCGGTACAGATCCTCCACCGTTGAATAAATTCCTCCCGCAGCAAACGGAATGGTCATGTCAATGAAGTCTGCATTCGCGAGGCTGCCCTTGATCTGATATCCCGAAGCCCTTTCCTTAAGGATGTCCGTTGCCCGGTCGTACCCCGAACTCGTCATGCCCAGCGGCTCAAGGATGTTGCTCTTCAGGAAGTCAGCGTAGGATTGGCCGGATATTCTCTCAATGATCATGCCGAGCAAGATGTAACCCGTATTGGTATAGCGCCACTTGCTTCCCGGCGGGAAGTCCAGCGGTTTGTCCGTAACCAGCGCAATCATGTCTTGCGGAGTCGCGCCGGTGCGGTTGATCTTCTGGAGCTGAGGACTGTCTGTGTAATTAGGGATTCCGGATGTATGAGTCAGGAGTTGATGGATGGTGATCGATTGCCATGCCTGGGGCAAGCCAGGTAGATACCGCGAGATGGGATCCTGCACCTTCAACCGTCCTCGCTCTTGGAGCAGCAGGATGCACGCCGCTGTGAACTGCTTGCTGAGCGAAGCGATTCGGAATTTCGTGGTCGTGGTATTGCGGGCGTTCCATTCTTCATCTGCGATACCGTAAGCCTTCTCGAAGACGACCTTGCCATTCACTCCTACCAGGACCACGCCTCGAAACGAGTGTTCGGCGGTTTGCGCGGTGATATAGGCGTCCACGCGTTGGAATACGGCCTTGCTGTCATCCACTTGGGCGGAGTTAGCGACGGGGATGAGGAACCCGATCAAGCACAGGACAGGAATAGGCAATAGGACCGAGGGGCGGCGTGGTTGGTACATCATGTCCGAGATTATCAGTTGTTGTCTCTGCTCATGGCAACCAAAGACAACCATGAGCAACGCTGCGAGTCATCCAAAGCGCCGATGGCTCGCCCAGTAGTCAGGCCATGGCGTACGCAAGTTGCGGCAAAGCAGGATATCCGGATGATAGCGCGACTCCTCGTTGGTCACACCGAAGGGATTTGTATTCTTCGCCGCGACGACACAGCTTTCGAATAGCTTCTGGCCATCCTCCAGTGCAAATCCCGTGACAATAACCGTGCTCGGCAATCGCGAGTCGTATCCGCGATACCAGAAAGAATTGGTCAAGCCCATGGCGTGGGGCAGGCCTAGAGCCGGTCCGTAGAGGTTCAAAGCGCCGGCTTCTCCGTAGTTGCCAGTGAGGATTCCAGTACGCGCTTGCTCATCGGAGGGCAGCTCGCGGTAGACGCCGGCCACGGAACGCGCTAAGTCAGGCCAACCGATCTCCTCGCGAAATTGATCGTACAACTTGCTGGTGATGTTCCATAGGGGCGACCCAATAGGTGCGACCGGCATTGCCAGAAGCACCCAGAGGGTTCCATTGGCGACCATGGCGGCCCATTGCACGGCGTAGATCAAGCGCGCCCATAGTGGGCGCAGTCCGGCCAGCCATGTCGCCAGCAGAACACTGCCGCCGGCAAGCAACATCGGATAGAGCGGGGCGGCGTAATAAGAGCGCGACCGGACCACAGCAAATATCGCGAAGCTCACCAGGAACGTCCAGCCCAGCAGGCGATAGCGCCGGCCTTCGCGATGAAAGAAATAGAACCACAACCCCATGATGGCCAGAGGCGCGGTAACCAGATTTACGCAAACGAGAAGTTGTTCCTGCAAGAACCCATCGTAGCGGCCCTGCCGGAGGTCGCGCGCGTGCAAATACGACAAGAACTCGCGGGAAACGAAATGATGCTGCGCCTGCCAGATGAGATTCGGCAGAAAGACGAGGATCGAAAGGCCGAGGCCGGCCCAAAGCCAGCCGCTGCGAAGCCAACGACGCGCGGGCGTGAGCACCACCGCAGCCGCCACGCCGAGAGCGAGAACGCCCATGGTGTAACGTGTCTCCATGCCTAGACCGATCACCGTACCGATAGGCAACCACCACCGCGGATTGTCGGAGTTCAGCATCCGGACGAGCAGGTAAGCAACCGTGACGCCCCAGAGGTAGTCGAACGAGACGTACTGGAACACTGCGCCCTGAACCAGAGAGACGGGAGCAATTCCAGCCGCTACCGCAGCCAGCAATTGTGCATGCCGCTTTCCGCCGAGTTCTTTCGTGGTAAGCCCCACGAGCACCATGATGATGCTCACGGCGAGGGCCGAGAAGACGCGAAACCCAACGAGTGATGTCCCGAAGAGGATCACCTCGAAGCGGCCGATCAGCGGCGTGACCGGCGGATACGCCACAAAGCCCCAGTCGAGATGACGCGCGTCATCAAGCGTCTGCAGCTCGTCGCGATGAAAGCCATATTGACCATTGGTTGCGATCTGCAGAACCAGACGCAACGCCGCCACAAAAATGAGCAAGCCAAAATCTGAACGGAGGAATTCCTGGATTCGTTTACCCATAAACTCAGCGTGAATACGGTCTTGCACCTCCAGATTACGAAGGGTATCACTCACCGCTGTACTGCCCTTGTGTTCCTATTTTCGCTTTGCGGCGGACC
>Ga0126379_10000099_pt1 | contig 40454 bp, 44 predicted proteins | sample PanSoiMetPlot_24_FD_92640 | JGI IMG/M metagenome (GOLD analysis project Ga0126379, IMG submission 92640) | Tropical forest soil microbial communities from Panama - MetaG Plot_24 | ecosystem: Environmental > Terrestrial > Soil > Tropical forest > Bulk soil | place: Panama | collected 2016-02-17
ACCGGGGATGCGCGCGGTCATCGTGGCGATCGCGGCGATTTTCTACGTGGCATTCGCCTGGTCCTTCGAGGGGCTCACCGGGTGGGTGGTCGCTCATGAAACGGCCTCGCGCGTGCTGTTCTTCGAGTTTCCGCCGTGGCCGTGGATCAGCCTGGTGCTGGTCGGCCTCGTGCTGGGCGACGTATGGGTGCGTGAGCGCGACGCGGCGGACCGAGCCCGCTACATGTGGCGGATGCTCGGCGCCGGCGTCCTCTGCTTCGCGTGGCTGTTCACCTACGACTGGTACGCGACGACGCCCAACCGCTGGACGTTCAAGCGCGACTACATCCTGAACAACCACTGGACGCCCAGGGGCGCGTCCGTGGTCTGGATCCTGGGAATGATCTTCGTGCTCATGGCCGTCTTCTACTACCTCGCGGAAGTTCGGCGCGTGCGGATGACGTGGCTGGTGACCCTCGGCCGCACGGCCCTCATCCTCTACTTCCTCCACCAGCTCATCGTGCTCACGCTCGTGAACCAGCACCTCGGCATGCGCTTCAACGACTGGTGGCGGTACGGCGCGGCCAATCTCGTGCTGCTGTTCGTCTTGCTGGGCATCGGCAGGCTCTGGCTCGACGTGAAGCGCCGCTGGGAACTGACTCCCAGGCCGCCGTTCGTCGCACCGAAGGGCCTCGGGGTGCCTTCGGGGGTCGCATGAAAATCTCGCCCAGCATCCTCTCCGCCGACTTCGCCGCCCTCGGCGACGCCATCTCTCGGGTCGAAGCCGGGGCACCCGAGTGGCTCCACGTCGATGTGATGGATGGCCACTTCGTCCCCAATCTCACGATTGGCCCGCCTGTGATCGAGGCGATCAAGAAGCGAACGCGGCTGCCGCTCGACGTTCACCTGATGATCGAGGAGCCCGAGCGCTGGGTGGAGACCTATGCGCAGGCCGGGGCGAACCTCATCACCGTCCACGCAGAGGCCTGCGTCCACCTGCAACGGGTCCTGACCCAGATCCGGGAGGCGGGCGCCCAGGCGGGGGTGGCCCTCAACCCGTCGACGTCGCCCGGCGCGCTCGAGTTCGTCCTCGACTCCCTGGATCTCGTGCTGGTGATGTCCGTCAACCCTGGCTTCGGCGGACAGAAATTCATCGCGACCACCTATGAAAAAGTCCGCCAAGTCAAGGCGTTGCTCGGTGCAAAGCCGGCGGAGGTCTCGGTGGACGGCGGGGTCAACGACAAGAATGCGGGCGCCCTGGCCGCGGCCGGGGCCACCGTCCTCGTGGCCGGCTCGGCCGTGTTCGCGACCCCGGATCCCGCGGCGGCGGTTCGGTCGCTTCGGAGGCATGCTTCGGAAGTATTCAAATAGCATTGACTTTTCGATCCCTGCCAAGTATCCTTTAGCGTTCCAGAAACCTTCTGGAGCGCGAATCCATGTTCGACAATCTGACCAGCCGTCTGACCGAGATCTTCGACCGCCTCCGCGGCTTCGGCCGATTGACCGAGGACAACATCACCGAGGCCCTCCGCGAGGTGCGCCTGGCCCTGCTCGAGGCGGACGTGAACTTCAAGGTGGTCAAGGTCTTCATCGAGCGCGTCCGCGAGAAGGCGGTCGGCCAGGACGTCCTCAAGTCGCTGACGCCCGGCCAGCAGGTGGTCAAGGTCGTGCGCGAGGAGCTGGTGGAGTTGCTCGGCGGCTCCGGTCATCGGCTGACCATGGCCCCCCACCCGCCGACTGTCGTCATCCTGATCGGGCTGCAGGGGTCGGGCAAGACCACGACGGCCGCGAAGCTCGCGCGCCATTTCCAGCACCAGGGGCAGCATCCAATCCTGGCCTCGGCGGATGTCTACCGGCCCGCGGCGATCGACCAGCTCAAGACGCTCGGAGAGCAGCTCGGGCTCCCCGTGCTCGGCGATCCGACAGCCAAGCCGGTGGCGATCTGCTCCGAGGCTCGGGACGAGGCAGCGCGTCGCGGCCTCACGCCGCTGATCCTCGACACCGCCGGCCGGCTGCACATCGACGAGGAGATGCTGGCAGAGCTCGTTGCGATCAAGAAGGAGCTCTCTCCGCATCACGTGCTGCTCGTCGTGGATGCGATGACGGGTCAGGACGCCGTCTCGGTGGCCGAGAAATTCAACGCCGCGGTCGGCATCGACGCGATCGTGCTCACGAAGATGGATGGCGACGCCCGGGGCGGCGCCGCGCTCTCGGTGAGACAGGTGACGGGGCGCCCGATCGCCTTCGTCGGGGTGGGCGAGAAGACCGACGCGCTCGAGCCGTTCCACCCCGACCGGCTGGCCCAGCGGATCCTCGGCATGGGCGACGTGCTGAGCCTGGTGGAAAAGGCCCAGGCCACCGTGGATCAGGCCCAGGCGGAGGCGCTTGCGAAGAAGATCCGCGACGAGACGTTTTCTCTCGAGGACTTCGCGGCTCAGCTGAAGCAGCTGCGCTCCATGGGTCCGCTCGGCCAGATCCTGGACATGATTCCGTTCTTCAAGGGGCCGAAGGCGCTTCCCAACGAGCTGGCCGGCGAGGAGAAAGATCTCTCGCGCTTCGAGGCGATCATCGCGTCGATGACTCCGGACGAGCGCCGGGATGCGTCGATCATCAACGGCAGCCGGCGCCAGCGCATCGCGCGGGGCAGCGGCACGACGGTCTCCGACGTCAACCGACTGCTCAAGCAATACGCGCAGCTCAAGAAGATGATGAAGGGGCTCAAACAGATGGAAGGGCGGATGGGAAAGATGAAGGGCGCGTTGCCGTTCCTTCCGAGATGACTGGCTTCCCACAACAGAAAGGACGTGAGGTGTGGCCGTTCACATTCGACTGAGACGGACGGGGCGGAGCAAGAAACCAGCCTACCGCGTGGTGGTGGCCGATTCGCGGGCGGCGCGTGACGGGCGTTTCATCGAGATCATCGGGCACTACAACCCGCTGACGACCCCGCCGACGATCGACATCAAGCTCGACAAGGCCTCGGAGTGGATCAAGAAGGGCGCGCAGCCATCGAACACGGTCCGCACGCTCCTGCTGCGGGCGGGAGCGGCGAGAGGCTGAGCCGAAATGGCGGTGGTCGAGCCCCTTGTGGCCGTGGGCGAGATCCTGAAGCCCCATGGGCTTCAGGGCGACGTGAAAGTGCGCTCGCTCACTGACCAGACGCGCCGCCGCTTCGAAGGTCTCGCGCACTGCTTCTTGTGGGATCCGGGAAGCGATCGCCGGGAGCCCTGCCGCATCGTCTCGTGCCGGTTCGACGGCGAGGTGCCCCTCGTGCGGTTCGAGGGAATCGAGTCGCCCGAGGCGGCCCGGGCCTTGTCGGGACGGTTGATCGCGCTCGATCGCAGCCAGGCGTTGCCGACGCCCGAGGGAAGCTTCTATCCGTGGCAACTCGAGGGCGCGCGGGTCGAGATGCCGGACGGCCGCGTGGTCGGCTCGTTCCGGGGCGTCGAGAGCGGAGGCGCGCAAGATCTGTGGATCGTCGCCGACCAGGGGCGTGAGCACCTGATCCCCGCGGTCGCCGAGATCGTCCTGGACGTCAATGTGGCCGAGCGGCGCATCGTGATCGACCCGCCGGAGGGCCTCCTCGACCTATGAGGATCGACGTCCTGACGTTGTTTCCGGGCATGGTCACGGGTCCGCTCGCGGAGTCCATCATCGGTCGGGCGGTCACGCGTGGCCTCGTCGACATCCGGGTGCACAACCTGCGCACCCACGCGGCCGGCAGGCACCAGGTGACGGATGAACCGCCCTTCGGCGGTGGCGGCGGGATGATCATGAAGCCCGAGCCGCTCGCCGCGGGCATCGAGGCGCTGCGCGGCGCGGAGAGCCGGGTGATCCTGCTCGACCCCGCCGGCCGCCGCTTCACGCAGCAGGTGGCGCGTGAGCTCTCCGAACGGCCGCATCTCGTGCTGGTATGCGGGCGCTACGAGGGGGTGGACGAGCGCGTGCGCGAGCACCTGGTCGACGAGGCGCTGTCGATCGGCGACTACGTGTTGTCGGGAGGCGAGCTCCCCGCGCTGGTGGTGATCGAGGCGGTGACGCGGCTCCTGCCGGGCGCGCTCGGCCAGCCGGAAGCGCCGGCGCGAGATTCGTTCGCAGCCGGGCTGCTCGAGCATCCGCAGTACACGCGACCGGAGACGTTCCGCCAATGGCGGGTGCCCGACGTGCTGCTGTCGGGCGATCACGGACGGATCGCGCGCTGGCGGCGGCTCATGTCGCTGTGGCGAACCTGGCAATGCCGACCGGAGCTGCTGGAGACTGCGGACTTGACGCCGGAGGAACAGAAGTGGGTGGACGGCTTCGGACAGGACCGGTCACCCGAGCATCTCATCCAGTGAGGAGACCGTCATCATGGAAGCGATCCGCATCGTCGAGGCAGGTGAGCTCCGGAAGGACCGGGGCGGTTTCGTTCCGGGCGACACCGTGAGGGTGTCGGTGAAGGTCATCGAGGGAGAGAAGGAACGGCTGCAGGCCTTCGAGGGCGTGGTGATCAGGAAGCGCGGCGGAGGCGTCGGCGCCTCCTTCACCGTGCGCCGCATCTCCTACGGCGTCGGCGTGGAGCGCACGTTTCCGTTGCACTCGCCGCGCATCGACAAGATCCAGGTGATGAAGCGCGCCTCCGTGCGCCGGGCCAAGCTGTACTACCTGCGCGAGCTGGCTGGAAAGGCGGCGCGGCTCAAGGAGAAGCGCATCGCCCAGGTGCCGTCCTCCGGCGAGCAGGCGCCGGCCGCGGGTGGCGAGCCCAGCGCGTAGAGGACCCGTGGGTGCCGGCCTCGTACCGCCTCGAGCGGGCCGCCTGGCGACAGGGGCTCACCGTCGTGGCCGGGGTGGACGAGGCTGGACGGGGCCCGCTCGCGGGGCCGGTGGTCGCCGCAGCGGTCGTGCTGAGGCCGGATGTGCCGATTCGCGGAGTGGACGACTCGAAGCGACTCGACGTCGGGGAGCGCGATCGGCTGTACCGGGTGATCCGGTTGCGCGCGGCGGCGTGGGCGGTGGGAATCGTCGATCCGCCGACGATCGATCGCATCAACATTCTCGAGGCGACTCGCGTGGCGATGCGTGCGGCGCTGGCCGCGCTCGGCGTGGAACCCGAGTTGCTGTTGACGGATTTCGTCGAAGTGAGGGGGATGGGCTGTCCGCAGAAGAACCTCGTGCGCGGCGATCAGCGATCGGCCACGGTCGCCGCCGCGTCGATCCTCGCCAAGGTCACGCGGGATCGGCTGATGGTGGAGGCGGATCGCCAGTTTCCCCAGTACGGTTTCGGCCGGCACAAGGGGTATGCCACCGAGGAGCATCTGGGCGCGCTCGATACCCACGGTCCGTGTCCCCTGCATCGGCGGAGCTTTCACGGGGTGTGGACCCAGCGCGAGCTGTTCTCCCGGGACGTGCTCCTCGCGCTGGAGGAAGCGGAGGATTGACCGGATCGAGCGCGTGATGGGCGATCTGGCGGGGACCAAGGAGTGGAGAGCGTGTCGACCGACATACGCAGAGTGACGGGGGCGAAGGGCGAGGACGAGGCCGCGCGGTTCCTCACGCGCAGCGGCTACGCCATCGTCGACAAGAATGTCCGGACCCGCAACGGCGAGATCGACCTCGTCGCACGCGAGGGCAAGACGCTCGTGTTCGTCGAGGTCAAGACGCGGCGGGATATGGAGGGCGATCCACCCCAGGCCGCCGTCAACACCCGGAAGCAGAATCGGCTGGGCCGGCTCGCCCTCGGATACCTCAAGCTGAAGCGAATCCGGCAGACCCCGTGCCGGTTCGACGTGGTGTCGGTGATCTTCAACGACGAGGGCGCCGTGAAGGCGATTCGCCACATCCCCAACGCGTTCTCCGTCGGCCCCTGGTAGGAGGCGCACCGCCGCCCCAGGCGAGCGGGCCGGGAGATCGGGAGACCGTGGGCCGGCGTGAAGCGTTCGAGCAGGCGATCAAGCTCGAGCCGGGGCGGACGGCGCTCCTCGTCGTCGACATGCAGCGCGCTTTCATCGGGGCTGGCGAGGCGCTGGAGGTCGCCCCGGCTCGCGACATCGTTCCCCGCATCCAGGCGCTGCTCGCCCTGTTTCGCGAGAAAGGCCTTCCCGTCGTGTTCACGCGCTTCACGTATTCCGCGAATGCCCCGCTGCTCGTGGGCGAGGTTCATCCCGAGCACCGCCCTGCCCAGCCCGGCGCACAGACGGGCTTCGGCCGGCCGTCATCGTCGTGCCTCGAGGGCGCCGACAACGCGCGGGTCATTCCAGAGCTCGAGCCGCGTCCCGACGAACTCGTGGTGGACAAGCGGTACTACGACGGGTTCAATGGCACGGCGCTCGACGGGGCCCTGCGCGCACGGGGTATCAGCGCGCTTGTCGTCACCGGGACCATGACGGATATCTGTGTCCTGGCTACCGTCGTCGGCGGCTTCAACCGCGAGTACCGCATGGTCGTGGCCGCGGATGGCGTCGCCACGCTGTGGCCGGAGATTCAGCGCGCCGCCCTCGACATCATGGCGCGGGCCTTCGCCCGCGTGATCAGCGCCAAGGAGATCGCCGATCACATCGCGCTGTGGTGACGACCCGTCCCAGGGCCCGCGACCCGCTCTGTCGCTCGCGGCGGCGTGTGATAGGGTCGTGAGCATGAACACATCTGTGCGCTTTCGGGGCTGCATGCCGGCGAACCTGCTTCCCTTCACCGCGGAGCTCGAGATCGACGAGCCGGCCTACCGCAAGCACCTGCGCTGGCTGGTCGAGGCGGAGGGAGTGACCGGTCTCGTCGTCAACGGCCACGCCTCCGAGGTCTCGTCGCTTTCGCGAGAGGAGCGCAAGCGCTCACTCGGCATCGCGCTGGACGAGGTCGCCGGAGCGGTGCCCGTGATCGCCGGGATCTACGCGGACGGCAGCCACGAGGCCGCCGAACTGGCGAGAGACGCCCGGGTGGCCGGGGCCGCCGGGCTCCTCGTGTTTCCCCCCACCCTGTTCATGTGGGGCGCGCAGCTCAGGCCGGACATGGCGCTGCGACACTTTCACTTCATTGCCGACCGCGTCGATCTGCCCCTGATCGTCTTCGAGTATCCTCCCGCGTCGGGAATCGGATACAGCGCGGAGACGCTCGCCGAGCTATGCAAGATTCCGTCGGTGGTCGGGGTCAAGGACTGGTCGAACGACATCGTCGCCTACGAGCGGAACCTGCGCGCCCTGCGGGCCTCGGGGCGGCCCGTGGCGATGCTCTCATCCTTCACGATGTCACTGATGGCGAGCTTCGCGCTGGGCGCCGATGGCTGCATCTCCGGGATGGGCAGCGTGGCGGCCGATCTCCAGGCTGCCCTGTTCGCCGCCGTCGAGTCCGGCGACATCGCGCTCGCCCGCCAGATCAACGAGCGGCTCGCGCCGCTCGTTGCCGCATTCTATGCGCCGCCCTTCGTCGACATGCACAACCGCATGAAGGAGGCGCTGGTCCTGCTCGGGCGCATTCCCGAAGCGCACGTGCGGCCGCCGCTCTGTCCCGTGACGGATGACGAGCGGCGCCGCATCGGCCTGGCCTTGCGGGCCGCGGGCCTCTTGTAGGTCGACGGCGCCCCTGCTCCGGCTCAGCGGTCGACCAGCCGATAGCCGTGGGCGTCGGTCGCGCTGCCGTCGCGGTAGTTGACGATGCGCCTCGGCGAGACGTGGGTGCCGAGCAATCGCATTGGTTCCTCGCCCACCACCCGGAAGCTGCACCCGCCGCTGAGGAAACATCCCATTGTCCGGAATGCCCCGGCCCCGGACTTTGGGCCGATGCCGCCAAAGTCATTGCGGGGCACTCCGCCCGTGGGGTATAAGGTGGGCCAACGTTGGCGACCCTCGGACGACGGCCTGTGCTCGGACTTCGCAGTTCCACTGTACACCGCCTGCGCTCTTCCGCGATGTGCCAGCTGCTCCGCCGAGTGACGACCAGGGCGCCCCTGCTCGGGAACGGCCACCGGCGATATCACGTTACGTCTCTACCGCGGGCTGGACGCCCTCCACGCGTCCGTCCCGCCGATCGATCGAGCCAGAGGAACCAGACTCGGCGCAGCACACCCCAGCGGCGGGCCGCGGCCCGCTCCCGATGAGACGGAGATTGCACATGGCAGAACATTGGCATGAGGAAGCGTGGGCGCGGGACATGTGGTACAGCGGCAAGGTCACGCGCCGCCGGTTGCTCGGCTTCGGGGCGAGCGCGGCGGCCGCCATCGGTGCCGGGATGCTCGTGCCCGCGCCGTGGCGAAGCGCGTTCGGCCAGGCCAAGCCATACAAGGTCGGCACGCTGCAACCGCTGTCGGGAACGGCCGCGGCCGGGGGCAAGACGGCGCTCGTCGGCGTGCAGATGGCGGTGGACCGCATCAACAAGTCGGGTGGCATCAACGGCCGGCCCGTCGAGCTGTTCATCGCGGACTACGAGTCGAAGCCCGACACCGGTCGGCGCAAGGCCGAGAAGCTCGTCGTCGAGGACAAGATCGACGCCCACGTCGGCGGGTACCTCTCCAACGTCTGCATCGCATGCATGCCCGTCTACGAGGAGCACAAGATCGTCAACATGGTCGGCGTCTGCCTCGACACGACCATCACCACGACGAACTGCAGCCGGTACACCTTCCGGCCGTTCGACTACGCCCCGGCCCAGGCGGTGGCGTTCTCGCCCTACCTCGCGAGCAAGATGGGCAAGAAGTGGCACATCGCCTTCCTCGACTACGCGTGGGGCCAGTCCACCAAGGACGCGTTCACCGAGCAGATCAAGAAGGCGGGTGGCGAGGTCGTGGGCAGCACCGGCATCCCGCTCGGCACCGCAGACATGACGCCGTTCATCTCGAAGATCAGCGGGAGCTTCGACGGGCTGTTCGGCATCCTGTTCGGCGCCAACGCCGTGACGTTCATCAACCAGGCCTACGACCTGGGGCTCACGAAGAAGTACAAGCTCGCGGGCGACGGGGCGATGGCGGAGTCCACCCACCTGCCCGCGCTCGGCCAGAAGGTCGAGGGTTTCGTCGGCATCAATCGGTACGTGCCGGTGCTGGACCCGCCGCTCAACACGCCCGCGCACAAGAAATTCTTCGACGACGCCGTGGCGCGCCTGAAGCAGATCGATCCGAGCGGCCCGCTGCCGGATCGCTACGTGCAGTCGAACTTCGAGGCGGCCAACTTCCTCAAGCTGGGCATCCAGAAGTCGGGGTTCCGCGGCCGTGAGGACAGCATGAAGCTGATCGAGGCGCTCGAGGGTATGGAGGTCAAGGAGTCAGACGACTTCCCGCAGGGCGACAAGACCCTGCGGAAGGAGGACCACCAGGCGTTCCTGCGCGAGTTCATCTTCGACATCAAGGGCGGCAAGCACCGGATCCTGGAGACCATCCCCAAGGAGAAGACGATCGTCCCGCCGGCCTGCAAGTTCGCTTAGTGAGCGAATCGACACGGACGGCGTCCGCCCTGCCCGGGTCCGGCCGGGGCGACGCCGCGCCGATCCTCCGCACGGAGGGCTTGACCGAGCGATTCGGCGGCCTCACGGCCCTCAACGACGTCTCGATCGAGGTGCCGCGGGGTGAGATTCGCGCCGTCATCGGTCCCAACGGCGCGGGGAAGAGCACGCTGTTCAACTGCCTCACCGGCGTGCTCCGGCCGACGGCAGGGCGGATCGTGCTGAACGGCGAGGACATCGCGGGGCTGCCCCCGCACCGCATCTCCCAGCGGGGCATCGCGCGGTCCTACCAGATCACCAACATTCTGCCCAACGCGACGACTCTCGAGAACGTGCGCATCGCAGCGCAGTCGCGGCGGCACGGCTTTAGCCTCCTCAGAGACTACCGGTCCTTCACCGACGTCCTCGACAAGGCGCATGACGCGCTCGCCTCGGTGGGGCTCGGCGACAAGGCGGGCGAACTGGCTGCCAACCTGTCGCACGGCGAGCAGCGGACCCTCGAGATCGGTATCGCGCTGGCCACCGAGCCCCAGCTCCTCTGCCTCGACGAGCCCACGGCCGGCATGAGCGCCGCCGAGACGCACGACACCATGGAGCTGGTGCGCCGCATCGCGAGGAACCTCACGATCATCATCGTCGAGCACGACATGCAGGTGGTGATGGAGCTGGCGCACCGGATCACCGTGCTCCACTACGGTCAGGTGCTGGCGGAAGGCACGCCGGCCGAGATCCAGTCGAACCCGCGGGTGCTCGAGGTGTACCTGAAGACGTGAGTGACCGCGGCGCCGGCCCCCCCGTGCTCGTCGCCGTGGACGGCATCCACACCCACTACGGCAAGAGCCATATCCTGCACGGCGTCTCGCTCGAGGTGCGGCCCGGCGAGGTGGTGGGCCTCCTCGGGCGCAATGGCGTCGGCAAGAGCACGACGCTCAAGACCATCATGGGCCTCGTGCATCCGACGGAGGGCGAGATCCGACTCGAGGGGCAGCCGATCACGCGACTCGCGGCCTATCGGCTGGCCAGGCTTGGCATCGGCTACGTCCCCGAGGATCGGCGCATCTTTCGCCTCCTGACCGTGATGGAAAACCTCCGCACGGGCCTCGACCGCCACGGCATGAGCGAGGAGCGGAAGAAGGAGCTTCTCGACAAGGTCTTCGCCTACTTCCCGGTGCTCGCGGAGCGCCGTCACCAGGCCGGCGGCACGCTGTCGGGCGGCGAGCAGCAGATGCTCGCCATCGCCCGCGCGATGATGCTCGAGCCCAAGATCATCCTGCTCGACGAGCCGACCGAGGGACTCATGCCGCGCATGGTGTCCCAGATCCGGGAGATCGTGGAGGCGCTGCACCGGGAGGGGGTCGCCATCCTGCTGGTCGAGCAGAACGTGCCGCTCACGCTCGAGGCGAGCCAGCGCGTGTACATCATGGAGAAGGGGGTCGTCCGGCACCACGCCGCGGCCGCGGACCTCCGGCAGGACGACGCCGTGATCCATCAGTACCTCGGAGTGTGACGAGGTGGGACTCCCCCTCGAGCAGATCCTGATCCAGACCCTGAACGGCCTCGTGACGGGGATGATCCTGGCGCTGATTGCCTCGGGGCTCACCCTGATCTTCGGCATCATGGACGTGGTGAACTTCGCCCACGGCGAGCTGTTCATGCTGGGCGCCTATGTCGGCACGACGACGATGGCGCTGTCCGGAAACTTCTGGCTCGCGCTCGTCGTCTCGACGATGTCGATCGCGCTGCTCGGCGCGGTCATCCAGGTCACCACGCTGCGGCCGCTGCTGGGGCGCGACCCGCTCACGACGATCCTCGCCACGTTCGGGATCTCGCTGGTCCTGCAGAACTACGCGCTGTGGCAGTACGGGCCCGTGCCCCGGAAGCTCACCGAGCCCATCACCGGCCACTTCAATTTCTTCTACCTCGAGTACCCGTGGTACCGGATCGCCATTGCGCTGCTCTCCGGCGCGATCATCACCGCGCTCTATCTCTTCCTGAAGTACGGGAGGTACGGCATCTGGATCCGCGCAACCACGCAGGATCGCGTCATGGCCGCCGCGATGGGTATCCCGGTGCCGCTCGTTCACACGATCGTGTTCGCCATCGGAGCCGGGATGGCCGCGGCGAGCGGCGTCCTGTTCGGCCCGCTGATCGGCGTCAACCACGCCATGGGGCTCGACTGGGTCCTCAAGGCGTTCATCGTCGTCGTCGTGGGCGGCATGGGGAACCTCGGCGGGTCGATCCTCGCGTCGATCTTCGTGAGCCTGCTCGAGGCCTACGCCTCGCTCTGGGTGAGCCCGGCCCAGGCCGTCATCTTCTCGTTCGTCGCGCTCATCCTGACCTTGCTCTTCCGGCCCACCGGCCTCTTCGTGCCCACTCCGAAATGAGCGCCGGCGCCGCCACGGCCGCCGCCCGCGTCGCGGCGCCTCCATCGTCGGTCGGGCACTGGACCGCCTTCGCGGCCGTCCTGGTACTGCTCGTCGTCGCCCCGCTGGCCTTGCCGGAGTTCTGGAGACGGTTCGTCACCGAGATCCTGATCTGGGGGCTGCTCGCGATGTCGTCGGACATCCTGATCGGCTACACGGGGATGGTGTCTTTCGGCCACTCCGCGTTTTTCGGGCTGGGCATCTACGGGGCGGCGACGGCCCTCCTCACCGTGCGGCCGCCGAATCTCTGGCTCGCGACGCTGTACGGGCTTGTCGCGGCGGCCATCGTCGCCGCGTTCGTCGCGTACTTCTCCACGCGGCTGCGCGACATCTACTTCTCGATCACGACCCTCGTGTTCTCGCAAATCTTCTACGTGATCATCTTCACGTGGACGGCCGTGACCGGCGGGGAGAACGGGCTGACGTTCGCCCGCCCGCCGCTCGCGGTCCCCGGCCTGTTCTCCGCGCCGTTCACTCCGGAGACCCTCCACTGGTTCGTGCTGGCGGTCGTCGCGGCCTCGTACCTGATCCTGCGGCGGATCATGCGCTCCCCATTCGGCATGGTGCTGCAAGCCATTCGCGAGAACGAGCCGCGCACGCGCGCCATCGGCTACCACGTCGAGCGCTACAAGATCATGTCGGTCATGCTGTCGGGCTGCTTCGCGGGCCTGGCCGGTGTGCTCTACGCCCTGCAGAACAAGTTCGCCGCCCCCGACTTCGTGTTCTTTCTCATCTCCGGCGAGGTGGTGATCTGGAACGTGATGGGCGGCATCGGGACGCTCATCGGCCCCGTCGTGGGCGCGGCGTTCTTCCTGTTGCTCCGCGAGACGCTCTCGCGGTTCCTCACCGAGTACTACCTGATCCCGGTGGGCCTGATCTTCACGGCCATGGTCATCTTCATGCCCCAGGGCCTGCTGGGATTCCTCCGGCGCCAGTTGAACCGGTAGCGCGCCATCCGGGCCCGCGGCTTGCGCCGTACAGTATGTGACGCCGGCGCGGCCGTGGGACACGAGATGGCCGGCCCGGCGGAGATAGGTGCGACCCGCTCGGACCTCCAGGAGCTCGACACATGGAGAACGTGCTCGTCAGCGACGCCGATGCCCAGACGCTCCCCGATCGCGTTGCGCCTGCTGCCTGGGCGGCAGACCCGCGACTCGCGGTGCGCGAGAGCGAGATCATCTGCCTGATCTGCAATCGGTCGTTCCGGCAGATCACGAACACCCATCTTCGGGGGCACCAGCTCAGCGCGGCCCAGTACAAGACGCGCTTCGGGTACAACCGCCGGCGCCCGCTCATGTGTCGGGCGTTGTTGCGTATCTATGCCGAGCGCGCCGTGCGCTCAAACCTGGCATCCCGGATCGGTCGCCGGCCGATCGTCGCTGATCCGGAGCTGAGGAGGCTCGGGGGCAAGCGATCGATGTCGCTCGAGGAGCGCCTCGCGCGCATCGAGGCCGGCCGCCGGCGCCGCGCCATGGCCGAGCAGGCTCGCCGGATCGCGATGGGAGTCGCCCTCTCGGCGCGCGGCAGGAGACGCGGAGGCGGGGCCACGCCGGACGCCGCGTCGAGCGCCAGGCGCTTCGCGAAGCAGCCGGAGAGCCGGCCGCGATCGTTCCGGTGATTCCGCCGCGGGCGAACCGCGGGTATCAAAATCGGTAAGCCGGTCGACAGAATCAGGAGCGAGTCCACTCGCGGTCGACTCGCAACGCCGTGTGTTCTGGCGATTCCCGAATTGGCTCACGTCTTGCTCCGGGAACGGTTTGCCCGGACGGAGGACGGCATCATCGCCGGCTTCGTGCATACACCGGTTCTGCACGGAGCCGACTCCTCCGCCACGGGCGCCAACGAGCCAACGCGTGCCGAGCGCGTCGCGCATCGAGAGAGGATGGTGTGAAGATGGGCCTGCCCGGCTTGATCCGGCTGGCGGCCCTCGCCTTGATCGGGCTCGGGTTCCTGCTGGGCGCAGGCTGCGCCACCTCCCATCCCGCCCTGGCGAACGAGACCAGCTTGGAGGGATGGGCGCGGTGTGACCGCACCCATCCGGCGAACTTCACCGTCTTCTGCCTCGAGATGCGCCGCCCCCTGTAGCGCCGCGGGCCGGGCGTGCGGGGTATCTCGCGCCGACCCGCGGGCCGCGCGATCTCAGAATCGCTGAGGCCAGCCGAGGGGCTGGGACGGCGGTGAACCCACCGCGCGAGGACCTCGCGAGTCGCCCAGCAGCGCGGATAGCTTCGATCGCTGCTCCGGAGTCAGCTGCGCCTTTCCCCGCTCGATCGCGCGGAGCCTCGCGACGCGAAGGTCGCTGCGCAGGCGCTCGACCTCCCGGATCTTGGCCTCAGCCGCCTGAACGTCAACCGGATCGGATGCGAGCAGCGACTCCAGATCGATCTCGGCCACGCGGCGATCGGCCTCCAGCTTGATCGAGTCCCGCTGAAACGCCGTGCGGATGCGCTCCAGCTCCTGCACCTGCGCCGGCGTCAGTCTCATCTCGCGGCGGTGGTCCAGCATGATCGTGATGACTGGAGCCTCCGATCCGGTCGCGCCGAACGAGAAGGCCCGGAAACGCTCGCCGAGCCCGTACAGCTGTCCGATCAGCTCGTCGAACGCCTTCCCCAGGGGCTCGGCGGTGGTGGGCGGGGCCGTGGGGGCGTCCGCCGCGGACACGGGACCGGCCAGCGCGAGTGCCGTCAGAACACCGGCGATGAGTTGCCTGGTGGACATGTCTCTCCTCCTGCTCTGTATCTATCTGGACACATTGACGCTTCGGCTCCGCTCCAACCACACTGACGCCATGCTGGCGAGGATTCTCTCAGCGTCGCTCCAGGGCATCGAGGCGGCCACCGTGTCCGTCGAGGTCGATGTCACGCCGGGTTTGCCCTCCTTCACGACGGTCGGCCTTCCCGATTCTACTGTGCGCGAGAGTCGGGATCGCATTCGAGCGGCGATCAGGAACGCCGGACTCGAGTTTCCCATCGAGCGCATCACCGTCAATCTCGCGCCAGCCGACCTCCGGAAGGAGGGCGCCGCGTTCGACCTCCCGATGGCCCTCGGCATCCTCGCCGCGACCGATCTCGTGAAGCGGGAGCGCCTCGAGCGAGCGCTGGTCATGGGGGAGTTGTCGCTCGACGGCCGGATTCGGCCCGTCCGGGGCGTGCTCCCCGTCGCCTTGCACTGCCGCCGCACGGGACATACCCCTCTCGTCGTTCCCGCCGACAACGCCGAGGAGGCCTCGGCGGTGGAAGGCATCGATCTCGTCGCCGTGGAGACGCTCCACGAGGCGGTGGAGTTTCTCAACGGAGAGCGCGAGCCGCCGGCAGTTCGCCAGGGCACGCGCTGGGTCTTCGCCCCGCCACCGGATGCCGTGGATTTCGCCGACGTGCGCGGGCACGCCCACGCCAAGCGCGCGCTCGAGATCGCCGCGGCGGGCGGGCACAACGTGGTGATGATCGGCCCTCCTGGCGCGGGCAAGACCATGCTGGCGCGTCGGCTTTCGACGATCTTGCCCCCGCTGACGCTGGAGGAGGCGATCGAGGTGTCGACGGTGTGGAGCGTGACCGGATTGCTCGCCGCCGGGCGCGGGCTCGTGACGGAGCGGCCATTCCGGGCGCCTCATCACACGGCCTCGGAGGCCGGGCTGATCGGCGGCGGCGGAGTACCCCATCCCGGCGAGGCGAGTCTGGCTCACCACGGCGTGCTCTTCATGGACGAGTTGCCCGAGTTCTCCCAGCGCGTGCTCGAGGCGCTGCGACAGCCACTCGAGGAGGGGCAGGTGGTGGTGTCGCGCACCGCCGGCAGCGCGGCGTTCCCCGCGCGCTTTCAGCTCGTCGGCGCCGCCAACCCGTGCCGCCGCGGATGCGGATCCTTTCGCACCTGCGTGTGCTCGCCCGCCGAGCGCGCGCACTATCTCTCGCGGCTGTCGCGACCGCTGCTCGATCGCATCGACCTGCACCTGGAGATCCCGGCCGTGCCGTACGCCCATTTGGCGTCGGCGAACGTCGGCGAGTCCTCGTCGGCGATCCGCGAGCGGGTCGCCGCGGCCCGGGCCCGGCAGAGCGAGCGCTTCGCCGACACGGACGTGCGAGTGAATGCGCGGATGAGCGGGCGCCAGGCGCGGCGCTGGTGCGCGGTCCCGCCCGAGGCAGCGAACCTGCTCTCCCTCGCCGTGACCCGGCTTGGATTGTCTGCCCGGGGCCACGACCGCATCCTGAAGGTCGCGCGGACCATCGCGGACCTGGCCGGGGTGGCCTCCATCCTGCCGGAGCACGTCTCGGAGGCCATCCAGTACCGCGGCCTCGACCGGCTCGTCTGATCGCGGGACGCACGTGGTGCGGCGCCCGGGATGCCTGTGGTGGCGCACGCTTGCACCGCGGACGGAATGTGAGAGGATAGCCCCGAACTTGTGACCGCCACTGTCGGGAGGTCCCGATGAGCCAGCCTCGCAGTCCGCATCACATGAGCCTCACGCACGACCACACGGCCCTGGTCCTCATCGACGTCCAGGAGCGTCTGTTCCCCGCCATGGACATCGATCACCGGGAAGAAGTCATGCGGAACATCAAGGTGCTCGCGGCGTCGGCGCGCCGGCTCCGCGTACCGATCTTCGTGACGGAGCAGTACCCGAAGGGTCTCGGTCACACGCTGCAGGAGCTGGCGGACACCCTCGGGCCCGGGATGGAACCCATCGAGAAGGTCGCGTTCTCGTGCTGCGCGGTCGGCGCGTTTCGCTCGCGTCTCGAGGCGACGAGCGCGCGGCGGGTCGTGGTGGCGGGCATCGAGGCGCACGTGTGCGTGTTGATGTCGGCGCTCGATCTCCTCGCGGAAGGGTATGCCGTGCACGTTGTCGCCGATGCGGTCACGTCTCGCACCCAGGCGAACTGGCGGCTCGCGATGGACTACCTGCGCCAGGCCGGCGCCGTGGTGACGGCGACCGAGACCGTGCTCTTCCAGCTCCTGGGGCAAGCCGACACGGAGGAGTTCCGGGAGCTCGCGCGACTCATCCGCTGACGGCCGTCGTGCCATGCCGCGCTATTTCGACGTGCGCACCACCGTGCTCGTGGTGGTCGGCTACGGAATCCTGCCCGAAGAGGAAGATCGACCGATCGCGTACGAGATACGCCGGGCCATCAACGCGCGCGGAGACGGCGCCGAGCATCGAGGCGCGGTCGTCGTCACCGACATGTGGATGCTCAATCAGGATATGGCCGACTTGTTCCCGGCCATCGCGGTTGGCGGCCCCGGCGTGAACGCGTTTGCCGCACAGATCTACAAGGAGCTTCCGGTGGCATTCTCGCGCGACGAGCGCGTCTTCGTTCAGATGGGCGAGAGCGACAAGCGCGCCGCGGTGTGGGGAATGGACCAGCCCGGCACACGGGAAGCGGCGGACACCTTCGTCCGGGAAGGCTACCTCGGCCGGTTCCTCGACCTCATCTGGCGCCGGACCCGCTGAACGACGCGCGGCGCGGAGGCGGGATGTTGCTGAATGTCACCGTGCCGTCGGCGTCCTGGGAGCGATAGATCTGCTGCGGCGGCTCGACCGGGACGGGCGCGGTCACGCTTCCCGCTGCGACAGCTTCGGCTGCGACGCCCCGCTGCAAGATCTTCTGGACGTACTGCTGTGTCTCGGGAAACGGCGGCACGCCCCCGTAATAGTCGACCGCACCCTCGCCCGCATTGTAGGCGGCCAGGGCCAGGGACACGTTGCCCGGATAGCGATCCAGCAAATAGCGGAGATGGCGCACCCCGCCCTCGATGTTGTCGCGCGGGTTGAAGGCGTCGCGCACACCGAGCGCGGACGCCGTGCGCGGCATGAGCTGCATGAGGCCCTGGGCGCCCTTGCGGGAGACCGCCCACGGGTTGAACGCGGACTCGGCATCGATCACCGCGTGGACGAGGGCAGGGTCGACTCCGTGGCGGCCGCAGATCTCGTCGATGTCGCTGCCCCATCGGCCACCGCGCGACACTGTCGGTACCCTGAGCCAGCCCTTCGCCGTGCCGGAAGCCTCGGCCATTCGGCGGAAGTGCAGATCGGTGGGAGCGTCGGTGATGTGGGTGACACCCTCTTCGTCGATGCGGGTGAAGGCGCCGCCTGCCCGGGCCTCGAAAGGGGTAATTGACAGGCCGGCGCATGTGCCGGCCAGCACCACGAGCGCGAGCAGGGCCCTCGAAGGCATATCCCCGCCAGGATAGCGAAGGCGTCCGCGCCGCGCAATTTCGAAAGGGAGGCGGCCACGCTCCACCCCGGCCATGGCGGTGGACGGCCGGCGCGGAGTCTCCGCACCGGCCGCCGGTTCAGTTGCTCGCTCTGAGCAGCGACTCCCGGATCCGGCTCGGCCGCGGAATGGGCTCCTCCAGGGCCAGATCGAGCACCTGATCCACCGAATCCACCAGGTGGAAGGTCATGCCTTCCCGGGCCTGCTGAGGAACGTCCTCGAGCAGGTTCTTCTCGTTGCGCTGCGGGAGGATCACGGTCACGACACCCGCGCGCTTGGCGGCGAGCACCTTCTCCTTGATCCCGCCGACGGGCAGGACGCGGCCGGACAGCGTGATTTCGCCGGTCATGGCGAGGTTCGGCCGGACGGGTCGCTGAGTCATGAGCGAGACGAGTGACGTCACCATGGTCACTCCCGCCGACGGCCCGTCTTTCGGGATCGCCCCGGCCGGGATGTGGACATGGATGTCGGAGGTCTCCCAGTAGTCGGAGCGGATGCCCAGATCGTTGGCGTGCGACCGCGCCCACGACAGCGCCGCCTGTGCCGACTCCTTCATCACGTCGCCCAGTTGTCCGGTGAGGGTCAGCGTCTTGCTGCCCTTCATCCGCGTGGCCTCGATGAAGAGGATGTCGCCGCCGACCGGCGTCCACGCGAGCCCCACGGCCACGCCCGGAACGCGCGTCCGCTCCTCCAGCTCCTCGAGCAGGTACTTCGGCGCCCCCAGGAGCTCGCCCACCAACGCCGCCGTCACCTCGACGGCCTCCGTGCGCCCCTCCACGCGGCGCTTGGCGACCTTCCGAGTGATGGCCGCGATCTCGCGCTCGAGGTTCCGGAGCCCTGCCTCGCGCGTGTAGTGGCGCACGAGCAGGAACAGCGCGCCATCGGTCCACCGGATCTGCTCGCCCTCGACCAGGCCGTGGTCCTTCGCCTGCTTGGGCACCAGGTGTTTGGTGGCGATGCGGACCTTCTCCTCCTCCGTGTAGCCGGGCAGCTCGATGATCTCCATCCGGTCGCGCAGCGCGGGCGGCACGGTGTCCAGGATGTTCGCCGTCGTGATGAACAGGATTTTCGAGAGATCGAACGCGACGTCGATGTAGTGATCGCGGAACGCCACGTTCTGTTCGGGGTCGAGCACCTCGAGCAATGCCGAGGCCGGGTCGCCGCGAAAGTCCATGCCGAGCTTGTCGATCTCGTCGAGCATGAACACGGCGTTCTTCGACTCCGCTCGCCGCAGCCCCTGCACGATCTGCCCGGGCAGGGCGCCAATGTACGTGCGGCGGTGGCCGCGGATCTCCGCCTCGTCGCGCATGCCTCCGAGGGAGATCCGGTGGAACTTTCGCCCCAGCGCGCGGGCGATCGATCGGCCGAGCGACGTCTTGCCGACGCCCGGAGGGCCGACGAAGCACAGGATCGGATCCCTGCCGGTGGGGCGAACGGACTTCACGGCGAGGTACTCGAGAATGCGGTCCTTGATCTTCTCGAGCCCCCAGTGGTCATCGTCGAGGATCGTTCGGGCCGCCTCGATGTCGAGGGAGTCCGCGGTCTCCTTGTTCCAGGGCAGCGCGATCAGCCAGTCGAGGTACGTGCGCGCGACCGTGTACTCGGCGGCGGCTGGAGGCATCTTGGAGAGGCGGTCCAGCTCGCGCAGCGCTTCCTTCTTCGCCTCCTCCGTCATGCCGGCAGCTTCGATCTTTTCGGAGAGTTCGTCGAGCTCCCGCGCCCGGTCGTCGGTCTGGCCGAGCTCCTTCTGGATGGCCTTGAGCTGCTCGCGCAGATAGTACTCGCGCTGGCTCTTCCCCATCTCGGACTCGACCTGCGACTGGATCTTCGAGCCGAGCTCGAGCACCTCGGCCTCCTTGGTGAGGATGGCCACGAGCCGGCCGAGGCGCGCCTTGACATCGGTGGTCTCGAGAATCTCCTGCTTCACACTCGGGCCGAGCGTGGGCAGCGACGCCGCGATCACGTCGGCCAGCCGCCCGGGCTCGCCGACGTTTTCCACCGCGCCGGCCAGCTCGTCGGGAAGAAGCGGCGACAGCTCCACGATCTGCCGGAACAGCGTCGTCGCGCGCCGCATCAGCGCCTCTGTCTCGAGGTCGCCGGCGGGAGCGTCGATTTCGGCCGGATCTTCGACGCGCGCCTTCAGATAGGGTTTGGTCGCGGTCAGCTCGGCGATCCGGAACCGACGGAGCCCCTGCACGACCAGGCGAAGGGTCCCGTCGGGCTGCTTCACGATCTTGTGAATGGTGGCGAGCGTCCCGATGCGGTAGAGGTCGGATTCCTGCGGCTCCTCGGCCGTCGCGTCGCGCTGCGTGACGACGCCGATCACGCGATCGACGCGCGCGGCGTCTTCGATCAGGCGGAGCGAGGCCGGACGGCCGGCGGCCAGGGGCAGGATGGACTGCGGAAACAGCACGGTCTCCCGCAGGGGCAGGAGGGGAAGCGTATCGGGCAATCCGGTCGCGCTCTCGCGAGCCGGGGCACCACCCATGGGATCAAGAGCCATGTCGATGAACGTCCTTTCCAGGTGCGACGAGGTCCCAGAACAGGTCGAGCGGAGCCAGCTGGCTCGAGGCCGCGCGCACGAGCGCCTCGCCCTTGCTCGTGTCGCCGGCCGAGCGCGACCCGTCGGTCTCCGCCTGCACGTGGTTCATGAGCTCCTCGATCTGCGCCTGCATGTCGAGCATCCGCCGTCTCATCTTTAGGATGATCTCGATCCCGGCAAGATTCACGCCGAGATCGCGCGCGAGGCGCGTCACGCGCGCGATCTCGTCGACGTCCTCCGCCGAGTACATGCGCGTGCGCCCCTCGGTCCGGTTCGGGCGGATGAGCCCCTTTCGCTCGTACATGCGGAGCGTCTGAGGGTGGAGCTTCAACATCTCGGCCACGACCCCGATCATGTAGAGCGGCTTGGTGCGATCGGTCATGACCGGCCGTTCCCCCCGCGCGGCGCGGCCGGCAAGAGCCTGCCGAGCTCGCGGAACAGCTCCTGCGTGCGCACGTCGATTCCGCGCGGGACGTCGACACGGGTCGTCGCGTAGAGGTCGCCGCGCCCGCTCCCGGACAGTCGCGGCATGCCGCGACCTCGCAGGCGGAAGACCTGGCCGCTCTGGGTCCCGGGCGGAATCACCAGGTCGACGTCACCTTCCACGCCGCGCACGGGCACGCGCGCGCCCAGGACGGCTTCGACGATGCTGATCGGAACGTCGCAATACAGATTGTCCCCCTTGCGGACGAACTCCGGGTCGTCGTGCACGCGGGCGGCCACCACGAGGTCGCCGCGCGGCCCGCCGAACGGCCCGGAGTGCCCCTCGTCCGCGATGCGAAACTGCGAGCCCGTGTCCATCCCGGGCGGCAGGGCCACGCGAAGGACCGATCGCGCCGGGGCGATGCCCCGCCCGCGACAGGACGAGCACGGCTCGCGCACGCTCGCGCCCGAGCCATCACACGCGGGACACCGATCCGAGCGCAGGGCATCGCGGCCCGTCCATACGGTTCCGAGTCCCCCGCAGTAGCTGCACCGCTCGGGCTCGCTGCCGTGCGCTGCGCCGCTCGACCGGCACGTCGCGCACGGCGAGAAGCGGTCGAGCGGGAGATCGATGGCGACTCCCGTCACCGCTTGCTGGAACGACAGCTCGACGGGAACGCGGAGATCGTCCCCGCGGCGGCCCGAGGCCCGCGGCCGCGGCGCGTCGGCGCCGTCGGAGACACCGTCCGCCGCGGGCCGCCGATCGTATACCGCCCGGGCCATCGGATCGCTGAGCACTCGATAGGCCTCGGCGGCCTCCTCGAACAGCGCGCGGGCGTCCCGCTCCCACAGATTGACGTCGGGGGAATACTGGCGCGCCAGCCGCTGGTAGGCGCGGCGTATCTGGGCGGCTGACGCCGCCGCGCCAACCCCCAGGACTGCGTAGTAGTCGCGTCTCATGGTCGTCACTGCGGCGAGCGGCCGAGTGGAGTGCCCGGCCGCTCGCGGCGCACCTACTTCTTTTCGCCCAGGTCCTTGAACTCGGCGTCGACGACATCGCCGTCGGCGCCCTTCGGCGGATTGGGCGACGAGCCGCTCGGCTCGCCCGGCGCGGACGGCGCGCCCGCCTGCGCCTCGCGATACATGACCTCGGCCAGCTTGTGGGAAGCCGCGGTCAGCGTCGCCTGCGTCCGCTTGATGCGGTCGAGGTCGTCCGTCTTGAGCGCCTCGCGCACGTCGTTCAGCGCGCTCTCGATGGCCTGCTTGTCGGACGCCGACACCTTGTCGCCGTGCTCCCGCAGCGTGCGCTCCGTCGAGTACACGAGCGAGTCCGCCTGGTTCTTGACCTCGATCGCCTCGCGGTTCTTCGCGTCCTCGGCCGCGTGCGCCTCGGCCTCCCGCTTCATCTTGTCGATCTCGTCCTTGCTGAGCCCGGACGAGGCGGTGATCGTGATGTTCTGCTGCTTGCCCGTCGCCTTGTCGCGCGCCGACACGTTCAGGATGCCGTTGGCGTCGATGTCGAACGTCACCTCGATCTGGGGTACGCCGCGCGGCGCCGCCGGGATGCCGTCCAAGTGGAACCGGCCGAGCGTGCGGTTGTCCCGCGCCATCGGCCGCTCGCCCTGCAGCACGTGCACCTCGACGGAGGGCTGGCTGTCCGACGCCGTGGTGAACGTCTCGGTCTTCTTCGTCGGGATCGTCGTGTTGGCCTCGATCAGCCGGGTCATCACGCCACCCAGCGTCTCGATGCCGAGCGACAGCGGCGTCACGTCGAGGAGCAGCAGATCCTTCACCTCGCCGGTGAGTACCGCGGCCTGGACCGCCGCGCCGACGGCCACGACCTCGTCGGGGTTCACGGTCTTGTTGGGGTCCTTGCCGAAGAGCTTCTTGACCTCCTCCTGGACCTTGGGCATGCGCGTCTGACCACCCACCAGGATGACCTCGTCGATGTCCGACGCCGAGACGCTCGCCTGCCGCATCGCCTCGCGGCACGGGCCCAGGCTGCGCTCGATCAGGTCGGCGACCAGCGACTCGAGCTTGGCCCGCGTCAGCGTGAGGACCAGGTGCTTCGGCCCCGTCTGGTCCGCGGTGATGAACGGCAGGTTGATCTCCGTCTGCACCGTGGTCGACAGCTCGCACTTGGCCTTCTCGGCGGCTTCCTTGAGCCGCTGCAGCGCCATGCGGTCCTTCCGAAGGTCGATGCTGTTCTCGCGCTTGAACTCGTCGGCGATCCAGTCGATCACGCGCTGGTCGAAGTCATCACCGCCCAGGTGCGTGTCGCCGTTGGTGGCTTTGACCTCGACGACCCCCTCGCCGATCTCGAGGATCGAGATGTCGAAGGTTCCGCCGCCCAGGTCGTACACGGCGACCGTCTCGTCCTTCTTCTTGTCGAGCCCATAGGCGAGCGCAGCCGCCGTCGGCTCGTTGACGATGCGCAAGACCTCGAGGCCGGCGATGGCCCCCGCGTCCTTGGTTGCCTGGCGCTGGCTGTCGTTGAAGTACGCCGGCACCGTGATCACCGCCTGGGTGATCTTCTCGCCGACGTAGGCCTCGGCGGCCTCCTTCAGCTTCCGCAGGACGAGGGCGGAGATCTCGGGCGGCGAATAGACCTTGCCGCGGATCTCAACGCGCGCGTCGCCATTCTGCGCCTTCACGACCTTGTACGGAACGAGCTTCATCTCCTGTAGCACTTCCTCGTACCGCCGGCCCATGAACCGCTTGATCGAGAACACGGTGTTGTCGGCGTTGGTGATGGCCTGGCGCTTGGCCACCTGCCCCACCAGCGTCTCGCCCTCCTTCGTGAACGCGACCACGGAGGGCGTCAGGCGGCTGCCTTCCTGGTTGGCAATGACGGTGGGATCGCCGCCCTCCACCACTGCCACGACCGAGTTGGTTGTTCCGAGATCGATGCCGATCACCTTCGCCATGTGTTCTGTCTCCTTGGTGTGTCGCTCTCGTTCACTCGTGCGCAGGACACGCGGGCGCCCCGGGGGAGGGCGATGCCGCCCCCGAGGTCCACCCGTTCATCGCGGGGCCTACAGCACGTCGATCTTGATCTCCTTGGCCTTGATCTCCTCGGCCTTCGGGAACGTCACGGTCAGCACGCCGTCGCGATAGCTGGCCTTGACCTTGTCGGCCTGCACCGTGATCGGCAGCGGCAGCGTCCGCTCGAACCTGCCGGACCACCGCTCCGCGCGATGGTAGTTCTCCTGCTTCACGTCCTGGTTCCAGTGCCGCTCGCCCTTCACGGTGAGCACGTCCCCCGTCAGGGACAGCTGGATGTCCTTCTCGCTCACGCCGGGCAACTCGATGTTCATGACCAGTTCATCCTTGGTCTCGTGCATGTCGACCGCGGGAGCCCAGACGCGCTCTATCGACCCGGTCTGGGGAGCGGGGCGACCGAAGAAGCTGTCGAACAGCCGGTTCATCTCGCTCTGAATGTCCCCGAGGTCCCGAAACGGATCGACTACCTGGCCGAACGGACGAAATCGAACTAGCGCCATACCTCCTACCCTCCTTGATATCCGGGCTCTTTCCAAGCCCTGATTTGAGTCTGACAAACTTATATCGCATGAGCATACAAGTGTCAAGGAGGTCTGGGAACATCGTGGAGGCTGCGCCCTAAAGGCATATTTTCTCTTTGGTTTCGGGGCCTGGTGCTAGCGTCGAGGCATGCGCCTCGGATGTGTTGGCTGCCTGGCGGTGGCTGTCGTCGTCCTGATCGCGCTCGTCCTGCTCCTCGGGATGGTCTTTCTCTCGACCAACATCTTCGCCGCGCCCGACATCCGCCCGGTGCCGTTCACCAGGCGCGACGGCTATGCGGCCCAGCAACGGCTCTACGAGATCCTGCAGCGAGAGTCGGGAGGTTCGGCTCGCCGCGACCCTGTCGCAATCACGGAGGCCGAGGCCAACGCGTTCCTGTCGCGGCACCTCGAGCAGGCGGGTCTCCCGCTTTCGCCGATCATCGTGCGGTTCTCCCCGGGGCACTTCATCGTCCGGGGTCAGACCCCTCTGCGGCACCTCTTCAAGGGCCCTCCCCTCTCGCTGCTGGTTCCCTACGTGTCCGACGCGCACCTCGACCAACCGATCTGGGTCACGGTAGGGGGCCGGCTGAGGTTGGAAGGCGCGACAGGCGAGCGTTACGGCAGCGTCGACGTCGACGAGTTCGCGCTCGGCCGGCAGCCGCTGAGCAGCTTCCTGCTGTGGGTCTTCATGGGCCCGAGCGGAGGCGGCCTCTTGAAATGGCGCGTGCCGTCGATCGTGCAGGACATCCGCATCGGGGACCGGCAGATCGCGATCGACACGCGCTGACCTGCTCGCCCTCGCGGTGACGTCCTATCGCGGTGGCGCACCTCGAGTGGCCTCGACGTAGCGCATCTGCAGACCGTAGAGCAGTTGCTCGAGCAGTCGGCTCTCTGGCTCGGTTCGATTGCCAGCGGTCTTGTCACGCAGGAGCAGGAGCAGGTCGATGGCCTCGCGAGCCTGGTTCAGATCGAGGTGACGCTCGCCGGTCGCTGGATCCGGCGCTTCGCCCAGGTTGATCATCGCCGAATCGGCGAACATCACGAACAGCTCCTGCAGATCGGGCTTGACCTCCGAGATCGGCGACGCGGACGGCCCACCGGCTCTGTCGTGAACGGGCGAGGGGGTGGCAGCGATGCCAGGCTCCGAGGAGGACGCCGGCTCGGCATCCCTGGACCGCCCTCGCCGATCAGTGACCTTGAAGCTCTCTTCCTCGGCCATCGCGCACCTCCCGGGATCCCCGGCGGAGCGTAGCACGCGTCCGGAACACCTTCAAGGCGGGTAAGGTTTGTGTATAATCGGAGGACAGCCCCCTGGATCTCTCATGGCTAATTCCGCCGGTGCGGCTTTTGACGCCCTCCTGTCCTTGATGGCGAGGCTCCGGGCCGAGGGCGGCTGCCCCTGGGATCGTGAACAGACGCGTGCCTCGCTCAAGCCCTACCTCATCGAGGAAGCGTACGAAGTCGTGCAGGCGATCGAAGAGAGCGACATCGACCACCTCGTCGAGGAGCTGGGTGACCTGTTGTTCCAGGTCGTGTTTCACTGCCAGGTGGCCAGCGAAGCCGGCGAATTCGGAATGGTCGATGTCCTCGAGCGCCTGACCGCGAAGATGGTGCGCAGACATCCCCACGTCTTTGGCGGCTCGGTCGTCAAGGACGCCGGAGAGGCGCTCGCGCAGTGGGAGCGCATCAAGCACGCCGAGGCCAATGGCGACGAGCGGCCGCGCTCGGTGCTGGACGGAGTGCCTGGCAATCTCCCGGCCCTGCTTCGCGCTCAGCGCCTCCAGGTCAAGGTGGGACGCGTCGGTTTCGACTGGGCGCGCTGGGAAGACGCCTGGAGCAAGGTGCGAGAGGAAGTCGAGGAGGTGGACGAGGCGATGCGCGAGGCCGATGCCGCCCGCGTTCGCGACGAGCTGGGCGATCTCCTCTTCGCTATGGTCAACGTGGCTCGGCTGCAGGGCTTCGACGCCGAGGATTGCCTGCGCCACGCCGCCGACAAGTTCACTCGACGCTTCAAGGAGGTGGAGGCCGACATGAGGGCGGGAGGCCGGACCGTCAGCGAGGTATCAGCAGAAGAGCTCGACCGAGCCTGGGAGACCGTCAAGGCCCGGGAGACGGACCGGCCATTCGGGACAGGGCGATGAAAGTGAAGATCGGGAAGACCATGTTCGCGGTCGAGCGCGGCGACATCACGGATGCCGAGGTCGACGCCGTCGTCAACGCCGCCAACGCCGAGCTGTCGATGGCCGGGGGCGTTGCCGGCGCGATGAAGCGCAAGGGCGGCGTGGTGATCGAGGAGGAGGCCCTCCGCCAGGGCCCGATCGAGATCGGCGAAGCCGTGCTGACCGTCGCCGGCAATCTCCCGGCCATGCATGTCATTCACGCCGCGACGATGGGAAAGGACCTCAAGACCGACCCCGAGAAAATCGGCACCGCCACCAAGTCGACCCTGGCGCTCGCGGAGAAGCACCGTCTGACGTCGCTCGCCTTTCCAGCGCTGGGCAGCGGAATCGGAGGCGTGGCCCCAGAGAAATCCGCGGAAGCGATTCTCTCCACCGTCGTCGGGCACCTGAAGAGCGGCAACTCGAGCCTGCAGAAGATCCTCTTCGTCGTCTACCAGGACGAGGCCTACAAAGCCTTCACCGAGACGCTCAAGCGGCTGAGCGGCGCGCGGTAACGTCGGACTCCTGCCGGACGCCAGTTGAGCGTTTCCGGCAGTGCGGTGACGATCAGCGTTACTCGTTGCGGCGCGCCGGTGAAGCCGGCGGAGCTGGCTCCGCGCAGGGCTTCCGACATTCCTCGAGCCGGGCCGGTCGCAAAAGCGCAAGTTTGTCGTTGGCCTGAACGTCAGCACCCCGCCGCCCCCTCGCCGCTCTCCACCATCTCGCGAATCAGCCGGACCCGTGGCATGCGCTAAGCACACCGATTCCGGTCCACGATCGACGGATTCGGTCTGGCCAGAGGCGCACTCCGGACCACGGCGCTACTACCAATTGGAAAGCGGGGAACCAGCGCATGGCGGCGACGATGCACGATCTGCTCACACTGATGGTCGAGCGCAATGCCTCCGACCTGCACATCACGACGGGCACCTTCCCCCAGGTTCGTGTGCACGGCAGGCTGACGCCGCTCCGTCAGTTCGAGCAGCTGAGCCCGCACGACACGCAGCGCCTCGCCTACAGCATCCTCAACGAGGCTCAGAAGCAGAAGTTCGAGAAGGAGCATGAGCTCGATCTGTCCTTCGGAATCCAGGGGCTCGCGCGGTTTCGGTGCAACGTGTTCCGCCAGCGCGGGGCGGTCGGGTGCGCCATCCGCGTGATTCCCGCCAAAGTTCGGTCCTTCTCGGAGCTGGGGCTGCCGGCCGTCGTCGAACAGCTCGCCGAGCGGCCGAAGGGGCTGGTGCTGGTGACCGGACCCACCGGCTCCGGGAAATCCACGACGCTCGCCGCGGTGATCGACAAGGTCAACTCCGAGCGGTCCGAGCACATCATGACGATCGAGGACCCGATCGAGTTCGTCCACGTCCACAAGAAGTGCCTGGTGAACCAGCGCGAGGTGTTCTCGGACACCCGCTCGTTCAAGACCGCGCTCAAGTACATCCTCCGCCAGGACCCGGACGTGGTGCTGGTCGGCGAGATGCGCGACCTCGAGACGATCGCCGCCGCGCTGACGATCGCCGAGACCGGCCATCTGACGCTGGGCACGCTCCACACGAACTCGTGCGCCCAGACGATGAACCGCATCATCGACGTCTTCCCGACGAGCCAGCAGGATCAGGTCCGCGCTCAGCTGGCGCTCGTGCTGGAGGGCGTGTTGTGCCAGCAGCTCGTCCCGACCGCCGATGGCCACGGCCGCGCCATGGCCCTCGAGGTCATGGTCGCGACGCCCGCCATCCGGAATCTCGTCCGCGAGGAGAAGATCCACCAGATCTATTCCGCGATGCAGGCCGGTCAAAAGTTCGGGATGCAGACGATGAACCAGTCGCTCGCGAGCCTGGTGCAGCAGCGAAAGATCAGCCGCGAGGAGGCGCTGAATCGCACGACGATTCCGGAGGAGCTCATCCAGTTGCTGGCCGGCGCTGCATCGTCGAGTCCGGCATCGACGGGCCCGGCGCCGGTGGGGCCGGCTGCTCCGAGTCGACCCGGATCCGTCTGGAACCGCCGGTAACGCGGGGAGGTCCTCGCCATGGCGGTCTTCACGTATCAGGGCCGGGGCGCGGCCGGCCTGACGAAGGGCGAGATCGATGCCCCGGACCGGACGTCGGCGGTCGGCGAGCTGCGCCGGCGCAGCATCCTGGTGACCCGCATCGCCGAGAAGCCCGCCGCGAAGGTGGCGCCGAAGAAGAGCGGCAAGGTCAAGGACAAGGAGATGGCGATCTTCACTCGCCAGTTCTCCACCATGATCGACGCGGGCCTGCCCCTCGTACAGTGCCTCAACGTCCTGGCCGACCAGAGCGAGTCGAAAAATCTCCGCAGCGTCACCGCCAGTGTCGCGAAGTCCGTCGAAGAAGGCGCCACGCTCGCCGATTCGCTGCGCAAGCACCCGCGGACCTTCGACGACCTGTACACCAACATGGTCGACGTGGGCGAGGCGGGCGGCATCCTGGACGTGGTTCTCCAGCGCCTCGCCGTCTACATCGAGAAAGCCGCGTCCCTCAAGCGCAAGGTGAAGTCCGCGCTCGTCTATCCCTGCAGCATCATGGGCGTCGCGCTTCTCGTCATCGTGTTCATGCTGACGTTCGTGATCCCCACGTTCGCGCGCATGTTCAAGGAGATGGGCGCCGAGCTGCCCTTGCCCACCAAGATCGTGATCGGAATGTCGGACTTCGTGCGCGGCTTCTTCTGGCTCATCGGGCTCGCCATCGCCGGTGCCGTGTTCGGCCTGCGCGCGTACCACCGCACCGACAACGGCCACTTCACGATCGACGCGCTCCTGCTCGAGGTCCCGATCTTCGGGGTGATCCTCCGGAAGGTCGCCGTGGCTCGATTCACGCGCACGCTGGGCACGCTGGTGCACTCCGGCGTGCCGATCCTCGAGGCCTTGCGCATCACCGCGACCACGGCCGGGAACAAGGTGGTGGAAGCCGCCGTGCTGCAGTGCCGGAACTCCGTGACCGAGGGCAAGACGCTGGCCGAGCCACTCAGAAGCTCGGGCGTCTTTCCGCCGATGGTCGTCCAGATGGTCTCCGTCGGAGAGCAGACCGGCGCCCTCGACGCGATGCTGTCGAAGATCGCCGACTTCTACGACGACGAGGTGGACACGGCCGTCGCGACGCTCACCTCGCTCCTCGAGCCCATGATGATCGTGTTCCTCGGCGTGGTCGTGGGCGGGCTGGTCGTGGCGATGTACCTGCCGATCTTCAAGCTGGTCACCCTGATCAAGTAGCGGCCGATCGGGCAGACCATGCGGAGCGACCTGCGGGCGTCCGTGTTCGGCCTGAATCGAGCCCGGCTGATCGCCGCACGGGATGGGACGTCGAAGCACGGCCGTCGAGCAGGGACGACGGTTCTCGGCCTGCCCAGTGGCGTGCATCGTCAACTGGGCAGGGCCGCCCAGCCTCATCAGCAGTCTCTCAACACGCCGTCGCCGTCCGCTCTCAGCTGTCTCCCCTGATCAATCGCGTATTTCCGGAGCCGCCCAGCGCTCGCGTCACCATGTCGCGCCGATGGCATCCGCCGTGCACTTGGGAGTGGGCAGCGAAACGAAATCCATTTCGGTCAACGAGATGGCCTTCAGCAGCAACCACAAAAGGGAGAACACGGCAATGATCAGCTTCTGGCGCAAGAGAATGCAGAGCAACCAGCGCGGCTTCACCCTCATCGAGCTCATGATCGTGGTCGCCATCATCGGCATCCTGACGGCGATCGCCTTCCCGTTGTACGCCAACATCCAGTCGCGGGCCCGCGTCGCCAAGGCCCAGGCGGACCTCCGCACCCTGGCCTCCGCGGTGGTCGTGTACTCCTCGCACACGGGTGTGCTTCCCGCAGCGTTGGGCAACCTCACCGCCGCGGTTGTCGTGAACAACGTCTCGGCCGGCCCGTTCGTCAGCAGCCCGTTGCCGGTGCCTCCCACTGGCGGCAACCCTGCGTGGCCTGCCAACTACGCCTACACCAACAACGGTGACGGGACGTTCACCATCGTCGCGGCCGGCGACGGCGTGAACCTCACCGTTCCGTAACCCGGATCTGACCACAAACCTCCTCGAGGCCAGGAGGCGAGGCTCCGCCCTGTCCCTAGCCTCACTCCGTGTAAGCCGACCCTGAAGCTGACCATGAACCCGGAACCGCAGCCCGCGCCGACCGACGCCGTGTCGGTCACCGAGCGCGCGCGGGAATCCAGAGCGACGACGGCGCGCTGGCTCCCGAGATGGTCGAGCATCGCCCGGCGCGATGAGGCGCCGCGCGCAGCCGCTATACTGACGGGGAGATGATGGCCGTGCCGGTGCTCCTCGGGCTCGTCATCGGCAGCTTCCTGAATGTCGTGATCGCGCGACTGCCCGAGGGCAAGAGCCTCTCGCGCCCGCGCTCGACCTGCCCCGGGTGCAGCGCGCTCATCGCCTGGTACGACAATGTCCCGCTCGTGTCGTATCTCGTGCTGCGCGGCCGCTGTCGGAGTTGCCGCATGGCGATCCCGTGGCGCTACCCGATCGTCGAGGCCGCGACCGGCGCCGCGTTTCTCCTCGCCTACGCGCGCGAGGGCTTCACGATGGACTTCATCGTGACGGCGGCGCTGCTGGCCGCGCTGATCGCAATCACCGCCATCGACCTTCGCCATCAGATCATCCCGGACATCATCACGTTGCCGGGCATCGCGGCCGGCGTGGCCGCGAGCCTGGTGAGCCAGCGGGTCGACTGGCTCGAGTCGCTGATCGGTGTCGCCGTCGGAGGGGGGATCTTCCTCGTGATCATCCTTGCCAGCGGCGGAGGGATGGGCGGAGGCGACATGAAGCTCGGCGCCATGCTCGGCGCGTTCCTGGGGTGGAAGGTCGGGCTGCTCGCCTTGCTGCTGGCCGTCCTCGCCGGCGGCGCGGTCGCGGTCTGTCTTCTCTTGCTGGGGCGCAAGGGCCGCAAGGAGGCCATCCCGTTCGGACCTTTCCTGGCGCTGGGCGGGGCCGTGAGCCTGCTCTGGGGCAACCAGTTGCTGACCTGGTACCTCGGGCGGTTCTAGCCGCGCTCCGGCGGAGCCTCTCGTGTGGCCGACCTGCCGACAACGCATCGCAGGAGCGACGTCACGATCGCCTCGATGGTCGCGGGCGGCGCGCTGGCGCTCCGGCTCATCCCGCTCTCGTTCGGGATCGAGTCCACCGACATCCTGCTGTACCGGCAGCAGGCGATTCCCGTCGTGCAGGGCCGAAACGTTTACGAGGTCACGCAGAACGTGTTTCCGTACACGCCGGTCTCCATGTTCTATCCCGCCCTCTGTCTCGAGCTCTCCCGGTCCCTCGGAATCCCGTTTCACGTCCTCGTCAAGCTGTTCGCGATCGGCGCCGACGTCGCGATCGCGGTGGCGCTCTTTGTGATCGGCCGAAAGCTCGTGGCACGACGGGCCGCGATCCGGGTGGCGGCGCTCTACGCGGTGAATCCGGTGAGCATTCTCGTCGCGTCGTTCCACGGCAACATCATGCCGCTCGTCGTGCTGCTCATGCTGTGCGCGTACCTCCTGTTCCGGGTGGATCCCGATCGGAACTTCGCGGTGTCGGGCTTGCTGTTGGGCCTGGCTGTCGGCTGGAGGAGCTTCCCGATCCTGCTCTTGCCGTTCTTCTGGGCCGCGATCGCGGATCGCGCGAACAAGATCCGATTCGCGCTGTGGGTCGTCGTCCCGCCCGCGTTGTCGATGGTCCCGTTCGCGTGGGTGGCCGCGGCGCCGATGATGCGCGAGATCCTGAGCTACAGCGGGTGGGGAATCCACCACGGGCCGTTCGCCGTGCTGCGCGGACTCCACCTCCTGTCGATCGGCGCGATCACGTGGGCCAACCCTCCGGAGTGGGCCCCCTGGATGAGCGCCTCGAAGCTTGCGTTCCTCGGGTTGTATGGGATCGCCGTCGCGTTCTTCTCGAGGACCCTCGGTCTCTCGCGCGGCATCCTCGTGACGCTCATCCTGTTCGAGCTAATTTATTCGGGGGTCGCGTCACAGTACCTCATCTGGCCATTGCCGATGCTCTTGCTGGAGCGACGGGCGATGTTCTGGTGCTACGAGATCGCAGCGACCTACGCCCTGGTCGTCTTCTACTGGATCTTCTTCCCGGACATCCTGTTCGGCGCGCTGCCCGCTCCGGGGGCGGATCTCGTGACCGTCCTGATCCAGTACCTCGTGTCGCAGGCCGTGTTCTCGGCGGTGTGCGTGGCGATCCTCGTCGGCATCGTCGCTCGAGGCACCCCATCCACCACGCCGGCCGCGACCGCGCCAGCGGCGGGCTCGACGCCTCGGACGCCGCATCGCCTGGGACTCGTCGGAAGACTCGTCTGCGTGTACTACGCGCTGCTGTTCGCCTGGGAAATCGCCTTCGCGCTTTCCCTCGGACGGTCCGCGTGACGTCCTGACATCGTTGTCCGGATCACGAACCACCGACGGCCAGAGTGCTGGCGCATTGCCGACCGTCGACCGGCGTGCAGCTCAATCAGGGAGTACGGGCGGCCTGAGACGACTGCGGGTCCCAGCGCGAATCCTCCCCGCCGCGTTCACCGCCGCCGCTCTGCTCCTCACCGCGGCGTTCCTTGGAGAGCACCGCCTGGAATTCGGCGCGGTTCCGCTCGCCGTGCGATCCTTCGCGGCGGCCGACGGCCGCCGCGGCATCCTGGATCCGGCAGGCGCGGGCCAGAGCGCCGCCGGCGCCGCCGTCGCGATGCTCGTGGTCCTGGCGTGGTACGGCCTCGGCGACCTCGTCGCCGGGGCGATTCAGCGAGTTACTGGCACGAAGTCGGCCGCTTCCGCGCGCTCTTCGCCCGCCGTGGACATTGCATCGACGTGCGCGCTCGGTGCCGGCACATGGTCGCTCGTGTGCTTCGCCGGCGGCCTCGCCGGGCTCTACCGGCCGAGCACGGCCGTCGCGGCACTGCTGTGCGGACTGCTCCTCGCTGCCCGGGCGGCCCTTCGATCGTCGAAGAGCGCCGCTGGAACCTCCACAGTTCGCGACCTCGCGTCGGAATGGCCGGCCGCCTCGTGCTCGGCGGCGCTGGTCGCGATGGCGATCCTGCTGGCGTTCGTGAGCGCGCTCGCTCCGCCGACGGCCAAGGACGCCCTCCAGTATCACCGCGCGCTCCCCAAGGCATTCGTCGCCGGCGGCGGGCTCGTCGACGTTCCGGGAAACATCGCGACCTACTTCGCGCTGGGCGCCGAGATGCACGGCGTCTGGGCGCTCGTGCTGGGCCAGGTCTGGAGCGCGCGCGCCGGCGAGGCCGCGTTCGGCGCGGTCATGTTCGCGTTCTTCCCGTTGCTGGTCGCCGCCGTGTTCGGCTGGGTGCGCGAGAGAGAACTCTCCCGAACGTGGGCGTGGCTGGCCGCCGCCATGGTCGCCAGCACGCCGGTCGCGTGGGAGGAAGCCGGCGGCGGCTACGTCGACCTGGCCCTGGCGCTGTACGTGACGCTCGGGATCCGAGCGGTGGTCCGCTGGTGGGACACGCAGAGCGCGGGCGATCTGCTCCACGCGATCGCGGCGCTCGGATTCGCCCTTGCGGTAAAGCTGACGGCCGCGTTCGCCGTGCTGATCCTCGCGCTCATCGTCCTGGTCCGAATCCGCGAATCAGCCGGCGATGGCCACGTGACACGCGCGCGCCTGCTCCTCGGCCTGATGGCGCCGGTTGCCGCTGTGGCGCTCGCCGCTCCGTGGTATCTGCGGACCTGGTATCGCACCGGCAGCCCCGTATTTCCGTTCTTCGCGGGCCTCTGGCCCGGCCACGCCCCGGGGTGGGACATCGAGCGTTCGGCCATGCTGATTGGGTTCAATGCGCTCTACGGCGCGGTCGACCAGGGCCCGCTCGGATACCTCATCGCCCCGCTCTTGCTCTCGGTGAGTGGGCAGCGGGAGGTCGCCGCACGCTACGAGAGCGTCCTCGGCGTCGCGTTCCTGTGCGGTGCCGTGCTTATCATCTGGGCCATCGCGCGTCGCGCCCTTCACGCCGAGTGGAAGATCGCGGCCGCGGCGGCGGGCGCGTTGTTCGCGTGGTGGCTGGGATCTGCGCAGGTGCTGAGGTACCTGCTCCCCGCGCTTCCGCTGATCGCGGTGTCGGCGGCCGGCGCCGGGATCGCGCTCGGCCACGCAGGGGGCGGGCGTATCGTCCAGTGGGCGATGCTCGCGGCGATCACGGCCGCGGAACTGGTCGCCGTCGCCTGGTTCGCCGCGGACAATCCGGTGCTGGCGGTCACGGGGGCCGAGCCGCGCGAGGCGTATCTGGAGCGCCGCCTCGACTACTACTCCTACTACCGCGCGATCAACGACAGGCTGACGCCCGCCGACACGGTCTGGCTGGTCGACATGCGCCACCACACGTATCACCTGGCGCGGCGCTATCAGGGCGACTATCTCTTCGAGGACTACACGTTGCGAAAGTGGATCGAGACTGCCAGCACCGGCAAAGAGCTTCAGCGCCGCGCGCGTGCCGCCGGCATCACGCATGTGCTGATTCGCCACGACATTCTCCTGGACCCGGCGCGATCCCCCCTGGCTGACGAACGCGCCCCACCCGCCGAGACCGCGGCGAGATTCGAGCGGCTCCGCGCCTTTCTCATCCAGGGCGTGACCGTGCTCCGGGCGGATCCGAAGTTCGCGCTGATCGAGTTGCCGGCGGTCGGAGAAGGCTCACGCCAGGCCAATCTTCGTTGCCTGGCGGCAAGTCCTGCCTGCTAGAAACGCGGCGGGCACTGCCGCGGCGTGTCCCTCCGGCTGACGATTTTCGTCATCCACATGCCGCCCTGGTCACTGATCCACCGCCAGATCGGACGGTGACATGGCCCTCGTCGGCCAAAATCACGGACTTTCCGACGCCAACGCGCCGTACGACTCCTTCGCCGGGCATGCCAAAGCGTGGCGCCCTTCTTGCTAACTGTTGTCACTCGGATGTCCAACCCATCAGAGAGGACCGCCGCCGATTCGATGGTTTCCATTGCCATGCAGGGCAAGAGACACGACCGACGACGGCAGGCGGCCGGCTTCAGCCTGATCGAGATCGGGGTCGTTCTCGGGATCGTGGGCATCGTCACAGCGCTGGCGACTCCCATGTTTCTCCGTTACTACCAGGGTGCCCAACTCACGGCGGCCGCCCGCCAGCTGGCGACAACGCTCAACAGCGGCCGCCAGCTGGCCATCAGCCGAAACGACTCGGTCTGTGTGCACAGTGCGCCGGCATCACTGCACTTCCACGTGGGCACCTGCGCCAGTGCCGTCGAGACGCCGACAGTGGCGTCGCGCGATGGTGGCTACTGGGTCGGCGCCGGCACCAACGCGGGGGGCAACTTCGCGATACCGGGCGGCATGACGATCACGACGACCGCCAATCCGCAGTTCACGTACCTGGGTGCAGCGGCCCCTGGCGCGACCTACACGGTGAAGAACACGCGGACGAACACCACGCTCACCGTCACCGTGGCCGGGTCGGGCCGCATCACCGTCCCCTGAGCACGAGCGGGCCTTGCGATATCCGATCGGACTGCAGCGCGGAATGGCGATCGCCGAAATCGCGGTCGCCGCCGCTGTGCTCGCGGTCGGCCTCGTCGGGGTGTCGGCGGCCTTCCCGTCGCTGGGCTATGCGATCCAGGAAGGCAAGCAGCTCTCGACCGCGACTTTTCTCGCGACCCAAAGGCTCGAGCAGGTCCGCCGCGCGCGGTGGGAGCAGGGACCGCCCGCCGTGGACGAGCTCGGTGTTTCGACGTCGCGTCTGGCCGCTCCGATGAGCGGTGCGGTGACGACGTTTCCGGACGAGCCCGCGCTGCCGGGGTCCTATGCCGGGTATTCGCGCAGCGTGCGCATCGCGGACTGCGCTGCGGGGTGCGGCGGAATTGCCAGGGGCGACCTGCGGCAGGTCACCGTCAGCGTGACGTATCGACCCATGACCGCGGGCGGCGGGTTTGCGGCCGCCGGGAGCCGCGCGGCCACGATCACGATGTACCTCGCCCAGCGATGATCCGGGCCGGGTCGAGCCCGTGCGGCGAGCTCGGCGCGATCTGCCGCGCCACCGGGGGAGAGGCTCGCCCGTCCCGGCATCCTATGGCGCGAGGCCAGTCGGGATCGGCCTTCCCGATCACGGCGCTGACTCTCGTGATCGTCTCCGCCGTCGCGATGGGCTTCGCAACGATGGCCGCGACCGAGCCGACCATCGCTCACAACCAGCTCCGCACGATCCAGGCCCGCGCCCTCGCGGAGGCCGGAGTGGAGCGGGCGATCTGGGCGCTCAACAACCCGGACGACCGGCTCGGGATTCCGCCAGCGTTCGCGGCCGCGCCCGCGCCGTACGACGGCAGCCAGTTCGTGATCGTCCCGGGCGCATCAGCCCCCGGCGGATTCCGGGTGACGGTGGCGAACGGCGCCACCTCGTACGAGCGCACGATCACGGCGCTCGGGTGGGCGCCCGGCGAGAGCGCGTCCGGCCCGAAGGCGGTGCAGAAGATCACGGTCACCGCATTGAACGCCCGTCTGATCGTCAGGGATCCTCCCGCGGCGGTCGCGGTCCGAGGCGACCTCCACATCGGCGCCAACACCGTCGTCGACGCTCGCGCCGATCGGAGTTGCGGCGCGAAGGTCGCCACGCTGTCGCTCGGACAGACGAGCTTCCAGGGCACTGGTCAGGATCTTCGAGGCGCCAGCGACGACGCCACCCGCCGAAACCAGGTCACCGATGCTGGCGGCGGCGCCGTTCCCGGCGCTCCGGGAGATGCGGTGACGAACGTCGCCCCGGCGGCCTTCGACTTCCTGCTGACCGACGCCGACCTCAACGCGCTCAGAGGGCTGGCTAGGATGCGCGGAACATACCTGCAGGGGGCGGTGATCTTCGACGCGAGCCGTCCGATGCCGGACGGCTTGATCTTCATCGACACCGTGAGCGGACGCAACGTCACCGCGGAGCGAGCGACACCGGCCACGGCGGATATCGACCTCGCGTCCGCGATCATCGGCGATGGCGCAGCGGCCGGCCCGACGGGCACCTGGAGCGGCTGGCTCATCGTCAACGGATCCGTATCGATCAGAACCGACGCCCGACTGCGCGGGTTCGTTCACGCTCAGGGCTCGCTGAGCTACGAGGGGCCAGGCACGGGTGGCCTGTCGGGCGCGATGGTAAGCGGGGGGATCGGTCCCGTGCCGCCGCCCGCGGGCGGGGCAGGCGCGGCCTCCGATATTGCGATCGCGTACGACTGCGAGGCCGTGCGGACCGGCGGAGGGACCGTCGCGGGCCGATGGGCGATCAAGACGGGAAGTTACAAGGAAAGCTCGGGTTCATGACCGCTTCGGGGTCGGCCCCCGAGCCCCGCTCGCCGGTAGAGCGCCACCGACGGGTGCCGGCGCCACCTCCCCTCATCGGCTGAACGGAGCCGCGGTCGGCGGACCCGGGCCGGAGATTCAGATGGGCCTCTTCAAAATGAGAAAGAAGATCACGACGTTCGGGCTCGATATTGGCTCGAGCTCGGTGAAGCTGGTGGAGCTCGCGTCGGGAAAGACCGGGTACGGGCTCAAATCTTTTGCGATGGTCCCCCTTCCGCGCGAGGCCATCTGTGAAGGATCGATCAAGCAACCGGATGTTGTGGCCGATGCCATCCGTGAATGTGCACGGCAATCCGGCGTCCAGGCCTCGCATGCGGTGATCTCGGTCTCGGGCCGGGACTCGATCGTAAAGCGGGTCCCGCTTCCCAAGGTCACCCCCAAAGAACTGGCCGACGCAGTCTCCCTGGAGGCCGAGCATCACATTCCGTTCGCCATCGACGACGTGTTCCTCGACTACCAGGTCGTCAGCGAGTCGGCCAACGCCATGTCGGTGCTCCTGGTCGCCACGAAGAAGGCAAAGGTGCTCGAATACGTTGCGGTCGTGCGCGAGGCAGGGTTCGAGCCGGCCGTCGTGGACCTGGACACGTTTGCGATCCAGAACCAGTACGAGCTCGACACCGTGGCGGCCGGTGACGAGGCCGTGGCTCTCATCGACGTCGGCGCCTCGATCACGAAGACCAACGTCGTTCACGGCGGTGCATCGGTCTTCGCCCGCGACGTGCCCTTCGGAGGGAACAACTACACCGATGCCATCGCCCAGCGGCTCGGCATCCCCGCCGACCGTGCCGAGAGCGCGAAGCAGGGACACGACGTGGGGGTGAACTGGGACGATCTCGTGCCGGCTCTCGGAGCCGCCTCCCGCGACCTCTCGTCCGAGGTCCAGCGCACGTTCGACTACTTCGCCTCGACCGCCGAGTCCGAGAGGATCGGGAAGATCGTGCTGTCCGGCGGCTGCGCCAAGCTGTCGGGCATCGATGAGTTCCTGTCCTCGTCCTGGGGCATTCCCGTCGAGCTGGCGCAGCCGCTCGGCACCATCGAGTGCGACCCTGAGCGCTTCGGCGAGCACACCATGCGCGATGCCGAATGCCTGCTCGCGGTGGCCGTGGGGCTCGCGCTTCGCCATCCGGGAGACAGGCCCGCATGATTCGCATCAACCTGGCTCCTCCGCCGGAGAAGACACGGATGGCCGACCTCTCGAGCCCGGTGGGACTTCACCTGGGCCTGGTCTACGGCGCGCTCTTCCTCCTGCTAGTGGGAGCGCTTGGCGCGTACTGGTGGAAGATGGCCGGCGACGTCGCGACGCTCGAGCGCGAGATCGCGGCGAACGAGCGCGAGAAGGCCGGGCTGCAGAAAGGCATCGTGGAAGGCCAGCGCTTCAAGCAGGAGACGAGTGAGCTCGAACGGCGAGTGAACGCGATCGAGTCGGTCGCGCGGAACCAGGCGAGGCCCGCGTACCTGGTGGACGCGATGGCGGACATGGTGCCGGCCGACGTGTGGTTGACGCGCATCGAGGAAAAGGGCCAGCAACTTCGCCTGGCCGGCGCCGCCTATTCCCCGGTGGCGATCTCCGACTTCATGTCCAATCTCAAGGCCTCCGGCCGGTTCAGGGATGTCGATCTCGTGGAGTCGCGCCAGGATCTCGCAAAGGCATCGCGGCTCATCACCTTCGAGGTGAGCTGCCGCTTCGAGGTCTGACCGATGGCTCTCACCGACGTCTTCGCCAACGCATCCCGGTCTCAGCACATCGCCGCCGGCATCCTGGGCCTGGTCGTTGCCGCGGGTCTCGGGTATTTCATCGTCTCCCTCAAGTCGGCGGAGCGCGAGGCCCTCCGACAGCGCAGCACGGCACTGGCCGCCGAGGTCGTCAAGGCACGCACCGACGAGGCCACGTTGCAACGCTTTCGCGGGCAAGTCGCCGACTTGCGAGCGCGACTCGAGGCCGCCAAGGCGCGACTGCCAATGGAGCGCGAGATCCCCGGCCTGTACCGCCAGCTGTCCGAGGTCGCCCGGCAATCCGGTCTCGCGGTGGCGCTGTTCGCTTCCAAGCCGGCCGAGGGCCGCGATGTCGTGTCGGAGATTCCAATCTCGCTGACGGCCGAGGGCACGTACCATCAGCTCGCCGCGTTCTTCTCCCGCATGGGAAAGATCGGGCGCATCGTGACGCTTGGCGATTTTCGCCTTGCCGGCATCGAGCGACCCACGGGCACGCTGCGCGCGGAGCTGACGCTGGCGACCTATCTGCTTCGAGCGGAAGGCGCGCCGCCCGCTCTCCCTGCGAAGCCGACCGCCGCGGCGCGAGCGCCGCTCCCGGCCGCCGCGGCGCCCGGTGGCGCCCCCGGAGCGCCCCGATGACCTCTGCTCGGGTCACAGGCACAGCATCCAGCATCTCTCTCCAGCGGTGCAGCGCCATCCCCATCGCCGCTCTCCTGATGCTCATCGCCGGGTGCGGGGGGGGCGGATCGCCCGCGGCGCCGCCGACGGTGAGCGCGG